>OGRI01002194.1_pt1 | contig 14548 bp, 10 predicted proteins | sample 1553391 | NCBI WGS metagenome assembly OGRI01 (sample SAMEA2580052, study PRJEB22360) | human gut metagenome | reverse complement strand
ATATTGACAAACTGGCTTCTGATGGTATGATTTTTACTAACCACTATTCAGGAGCACCGGTTTCCGGACCATCCAGATGTATACTGATGACCGGAAAACATTCGGGACATAGCAGTATCCGTGGTAATAAAAGTATTGCCGGAGTGGGAGTGGCCCCCATCAACAATAATGATATTACTCTGCCGGAAGCTATCAAGAATCAGACAAATTATGTCACAGGTATGTGTGGACGTTGGCATTTAGGAGGTGAATTGACCAATCAAACTCCTTACCATCGTGGTTTTGATTATCATTTTGGCAAATTGAGTGCAGATTTTCCAAATCATTATGGGGTATTTATAGATTCTTTGTGGGACCAGAATGGAATACATATATCCTATGATAAGTATTCCAAAAAGAATATTGAGCCTATGTATGAAAATGGGAAATATTACAATCTTACTGAAGAAGAAAATAGTCATCGGCCAATAAATATGGATAGGTTGGTGACTGATAAGGCCAAGAATTTCATAAAGAGTAATAAAGATAATCCGTTCTTTTTATATGTGGCTTATTCTCTGATGCATGCTCCGATGGAATATCATGCTGATATGCCGATAGAGGCGAATGATTGGCCCAAAGAGGAAAGGGCTTTCGCTTCTATGTTGATGAGTCTTGATAAATATGTTGGGGAAATAGTAGCTCAGGTGGATGAACTTGGTTTAGGCGAGAATACGTTAATTGTATTTACCAGTGATAATGGGGCACACAATGAAGGTGGGCATGATTATCGCTTCTTCCACTCGACTGGTGACTATAGAGGATTTAAGCGTGATTTGTATGATGGAGGAATGCATACACCTATGCTCGTGCGCTGGACAGGAACTATTCCAGAGGGATCGCAGACGAATCTTTTGTCCGCTTTTTGGGATGTCATGCCTACTATTTGTGAATTGGCTGGTGCTCCTATTCCGGAACAAACAGATGGGATTTCTTTCGCTCCGACATTGTGTGGTAAAACTCAGGAAAAAGTTCATGATTATTTATATTGGGAATTTAACGAGCGTTCGGAACGTGTAAAACCGAGACATGAATATAAACAGGCTGTGGTATTTGATAATTGGAAAGTTGTCAAATATATTGATGCCGATAAGATTGAAGTGTACCAATTGGACAAAGACCGTTCGGAATCTAATGATGTGGCCAAAGAGCAACCTGAAATAATCGAGAAAGCTTTGCGTTATATGGAAGAGTCTCATCAACAAAATCCGATATTTCCATTGACTAAAGAAGAACGGAATATCAATTAAAAGAAGATGTCATGAAAAAGACAATATTTGCATTAATTATTTGCCTATGTTGCTTAAATAGCGTTTTTGCATTCAAGTATAGTAATACTCCTGCTGGAATGATTTATTTCGCCAGTCATGGTTATGTTGAGAATAATGAAGTTTTAAATAATCCATATATTATTGGGGGATTGTATACAATGCATTGGTCTGTGATAGAGTCGGAGCAAGGTAAGTATAATTGGAAAGAGGTGGATGATTTTGTGAATCGCTGGACAAAGGCTGGAAAAAAGGTCGCTTTGCGTATCATGTGGTCAAGTAGTGGCTATTGGAGAAATCCAGTGGCTGGAAAGCCTACTCCGGCATGGGTATGGAAAGCTGGTGCCAAGTACGCTTATCATAAAGAGAGTAATACTGAATTAGCTTTATTTTGGGATCCGATATTTAGAGAACATGCCATGAATTTTATGAAAGCTGTCAACAAACACTTTAAAAATAATAAGGAGATACTTTTTATCGATGTTACTCCAGGAGCAGAAACAAATCCATATCGTTTTGGAACAATCAATAGAAAAGATCCTCAATTTAAAGAATCTTTTTCAAAAGTTCCGGCCAGTGATGGCCGGACTTACACAGAAGATTTGTGGACAGAAACAATTAAAAGCTGGATAAAGCAAACTGCCAAAGTAATGACTGATATCCCTTGTTTGGTAACGTTGAATCAAGGAAGTCTTTTTGGACGGAATAATTTTCCGGTTTTCGGTCAAACAGCCGTGGATAATGGTATGTATGTCGGTCAAAACGGCATACACGAAAACAGCTATCAGGGAAATGATGCACTAAGAACTAAATTATTTAACCAATGGAAGAATAAGACTAAATTATTCTTTGAGATGGTTCATGCTGCAGAAACGCAAAACACAGGCTCTATGCAAGGAGTTATTGAAGCTGCCAAGCGCATAGATTGTGACTATTTGAATGTGTATCCTCAAGATGTACTTAAATCAACTGTAGGAACCTCCTGCTATAATACAAAATGGGATGAGGCTCTAAAAAATGGCTATAATTATTTCTCATCTAAAGCGAAAGACAAATGATAAGAATAATCCTTTTTTTATTATGTGTTGTTATGGGGAGTGTTTCATGTACCGGAAATACGCCACCTAAGACTTCTCCTTCTATTAAGAATCAGACAAATACGAATGGGGGACTGATTTATTTCGCATCGAAACAACATCGAGACGATTTGGCTATACAAAATCCTTATATTGTGGGGGCGCTTTACACTATTTATTGGAGTGAATTGGAAAAGAGTAAAGGAGAATATGATTGGAGCGAGTTGGATGAATTTTTCAAGAAATGGTCGGCCGGAGGTAAAAAAGTAGCTATACGGGTGATATGGATATCTACAGGACTGTGGCCACATGAAGTGGCGCGTCATCCATCTCCAGATTGGCTTTGGAAGGAAGGGGCCAAGTATTATTATGATGAAAAGACTCAAACGGAGATACCGTTATTTTGGGATCCTATATATAATAAACATGCTCTTCGTCTAATGCAAGCTATTTATGATCGTTATGGGAAAGATCCGAATTTGTTATTTGTATCGGCAACACCTGGATATGAAACATTTCCTTGTCATCCTAAGACCGGTAGTGTAAGCACTAATTTCTTTGAAGATTTTTCAAAAGTCAGAGATAGTCAAGGGCGGGCTTATTCACCGGAATTATGGAAAAGTACTGTCAAGAATTGGATATCATCTATTTCTGCGATGTATAGCGATGTACTTACTTTTGTTTCACTTAATCGGGGGGGGCTGTTTCCTGAAGAAGATTATTTTCAGTTATTTGGTGAATATTCTGTAGAGTGTCATGTGATGGTTGGGCAGAATGGAATAAAAGCTTCAAGTTACCAGAATCAAAATGGTGGGCGTTATAAGCTATTTAGACAATGGAAACAGCAGGTTCCTGTTTTCCAAGAGATGGCATTGGCTTCTGGTAATATAGAAAGACAGGTCGGTTCCTTAATGGGAGTAATGGAAGCGGCAGTAAGAATAGACGCAGACTATTTGAATGTTTATGCCGTCGACGTTCTTAAAGGGACAAAAGGATATAAAGATTATGATCCGTCTTATGAACAAGCTCTTAAGTTCGGATATGAAAAATTACAATTAAAAAAATGATAATTATGCAGGTAAAAAACATTTATCTATTACTGGCTCTTTTATTTTGCTTTTTTTTAAGAATGAACGCTCAAAAAACGGATTATAGCAAGGGACTGCTTTATTTTGCCAGCTATGAAAGCTCTGAGGATGATTTGGTAAAAAAGAATCCATATATCATAGGAGCTGTCAGAACTATAAAATGGGCAAATATAGAGAAAAAGGATGGTGTATATGATTGGAGTTCGATAGATCAGTTTATAGCATCGTGGGCGAAATACAAAAAGAAAGTAGTATTGAGAATGCAGTGGGTAACAAGTGGCTACTGGAAAGATCCGATGTCTAAAACACCGACTCCCGAATGGGTTTGGGAAAAAGGAGCTAAATATGCGTTTCATGCTCCCAGCCAGACGGAAATACCATTATTTTGGGATCCGATATACCAACATTATGCTTTACGATTTTTATCTAAAATAGCAGAACGATACGATAATAATCCAAATATTCTCTTTATTGACATCACTCCGGGAGCTGAAACTAATCCATACCGTTTTCGTTCTATCAATAAAAAGGATCCGGATTTTAAAAAGGTGTTCATGAATATCGAGTCGAGCAACGGATGTAAGTACAGTGAGGATTTGTGGAAAGAGACTGTTTTAGAATGGTTACCTAAAGCTTCTGGTCTATTTAAAAAATTACCGACTGAAGTGGCATTAAATAAGGGCTCTTTATTTGATAATAATAATTTTGAGCTGTTTGGAAATCGGGCTGTTGAATGTGGAATGTATATTGGACAAAATGGACTTTCGGGCAATCGATACTCCGAAAAGGAATCCGCTAAGGTACAGCTACTGTCATCGTGGGCAAAAAAAACAAAGATCTTTTTTGAGATGGTCGGTGCGACATCCAAAGATGTAGGATCCCTTAAAGAAGTAATGGATGCCGCATTCCGTGGAAAATGCTCTTATTTGAATGTCTATGCCAAAGACGTTTTAAAAGGTACTAAGGGATTTCCTGAATATGATAATACCTATGAGGAAGCTCTTGAATATGGAAACTCTTTATTAAAGGAATCTTATTAATATGAACGAACAATGAATAAATTTTTAACTTTGGCAGCCACTTCATTGGCTGCATTGCAAATGCAAGTTGTGGCGCAGGAAACACGCCCCAATATTATATATATCATGTCTGATGATCACGCTTTACAGGCTATAAGTGCTTATGGAAGCAGGCTGGCTAAAGTATTACCAACACCTAATCTCGATAGAATTGCAAATGAAGGGATTCGCATGGATAATTGTTGCGTTACCAATTCTATCAGTGCTCCGAGCCGGGCTTGTATTATGACTGGTCAATATAGTCATAAAAATGGTGTATATACATTGGATGACGGTCTGTTACCAACGCATGACAATTTTGCTAAAGAGATGCAAAAAGGTGGATATCAGACAGCTATTATCGGGAAGTGGCATCTGAAATACGAACCTGCAGGTTTTGATTACTATAATGTGTTACCAGGACAAGGTCGTTACAAGAATCCTGTTTTGATTTCCAAAGAAGAACGGAAAGGAAACACATGCCCTTTTGATAAAACTCCCGGCAAAATCTATCAAGGACATTCTACGGATGTGATAGCGTCTCAGGCTATAAATTGGATGAAAGAGCATAAAGATGATAATCAGCCATTTATGTTGATGTGTCATTTCAAGGCCCCTCATAGAAGTTGGGAATATGCAGAACGTTTTTCAGATTTATTGAAAGATGTGGAAATTCCGGAACCGGAAAATATGTTTGATACTTATGAAGGAAGGGCTTATTACACTAAGTTACAGACAATGAGTTTGGAAGACATGAATGAAAAGGACATGAAATGTGAATTACCGGCTAACTTGTCAAGAGATGAATTTCGAAAATGGGCATATCAACGTTATATGAAAGATTATTTACGGTGTATAGCAGGAATTGATGAGAATGTTGGGCGTATTTTGAAATTCTTAGACGAGAACGGACTTGCTCAAAATACCGTTATTGTTTATACTTCAGATCAGGGCTTTTATTTAGGAGAGCATGGATGGTTTGATAAACGATATATGCAAAAAGAGAGTTTAAATATGCCGTTGTTAATACGTTATCCCAATGAGATAAAGCCGGGTAGTACCAATAAGAGTATCATTATCAATGCCGATTTTGCTCCTACTTTATTGGATTATGCAGGAATTTCAAAACCGAGCTATATGCAGGGTGAAAGTTTCAGAAGTATTTTGAAAAACGGAAAAGAACCTAAAGGATGGCGTGATGCAATGTATTACCGATACTGGATGCATGGTGACCAACATCATCATACTGTAGCACATTATGGTATTTGCACTGAACGGTATAAACTTATTTATTATTATGGTAAGACATTGAACAAGAAAGGAACTCACGAAATGCCTTATACTCCCGATTGGGAACTTTTTGATATGAAACGCGATCCGCAAGAAATGAGAAACTTCTATAATGATAAACGTTATCGGAAAGTAGTCGCTGACTTAAAGGAGAAGCTATATCAATTGAAAAGTGCTTATCAAGATAATGAATAATATAAATCGATGAGAATGAAGAAATTATTTTTAATATTTTATCTTGTATCTTGCACATTAGCTCATGCACAGGTAGTAAAAAATAATTTGTCAATAAATACGGAGAATACTTGTATGGTATTTTCCGTTACTACTGACGATGAGGTAATTTACAGGTATTATGGTAATAAGCTTCGAAACTTGGATGCCTTTTCTTACGAGTTGCGTAAGAATCCTCATCAGCCATTTCCAGCTTTATATCCTACATTTGGGGGGACTACCTCTATAAATCCTGCACTTAAGCTTACTCATGGGGATGGAATAATGGCATCTGAATTGAAATTTTCCGGTATTCGGACAATTCCTGTTAGTTCGGATGTTGTCGAAACTATAATTGAGTTAAAGGATAAATTATATGATATAAATGTCTCTCTTCATTTTAAGGCATATCAAAAAGAGGATATTATAACTCAATATGTCACGATAAAGCATCACGAGAATAAAAGTATAAAAATTGAAAATATTGCTTCCGGCTATCTAAATCTTCATGCGGATCATTATTATCTAAGTCATTTTGCCGGTGCTTGGGCCAATGAAATGCTATTAGAAGAGGAATTACTAACCCATGGGATTAAATCCATAGAGAGTACTAAAGGAGTACGAACGGCACAGACTGAAAATTCGTCTTTTTTAATTAGCATAGATAAAAAGGCGGATGAGTATTCAGGTGAGGTGTATGCTGGTGCATTGGCATGGTCTGGGAATTATAAACTGTCTTTTCAAGTATCGGAAACTGGAAATTTGGATATAGTTGTAGGTATGAATCCATTTGCTTCCTCATTTATTTTAGAACCGGGAGAAGAAATTAAGACTCCTGAAATAATATGGTCTTATAGCTCTATTGGCAAAAATCGCATTTCTCAGAATTTCCATAATTGGAGTAGGCGTTATGCATTAGCACATGGTAACGATCTGCGTCCTATCGTTTTGAATAGTTGGGAAGGTGTATACATGAATTTTGATGAAAAGGATATTTTATCTTTAATAGATGATGCTGCGAATTTTGGGGTGGAGTTGTTTGTATTGGATGACGGTTGGTTTGGTGATAAGTATCCGCGGGATAAAGCTGATTCGGGATTGGGAGATTGGGTAGTAAATAAAAAGAAGTTACCTCATGGTATCGGTTATTTGGCTGATTATGCTGTCAATAAAGGTGTGCGGTTTGGAATTTGGATTGAACCCGAAATGGTGAATCCACGTAGTGTATTAGCAGAAAAGTATCCGGAGTGGATAGTCAAAACAGATAAATATACACCTTATGTGGAAAGGAACCAATGGCTTTTAGATCTAAGCAATCCTGATGTTCAACATTTTGTAGAAGAAACTTTTGATAAAGTCGTATCAATGTCACCTAACATTTCTTATATAAAATGGGATGCAAACAGACATGCAAACAATGTAGGATCTTCTTATCTTCCCTCTGATAAACAGTCTCATTTTTGGTATGAATACACGAAGGGACTTTATAAAGTTTATGAGAAAATAAGAGCTAAATATCCTGATTTATTGATTCAGTTATGTTCCTCTGGCGGAGGGCGTTTGGATTATGGTGCATTAAAGTATCATGATGAATTTTGGCCAAGTGATAACACAAATGCGGTTGATCGTATTTATATTCAGCACGGTACAAGCCATTTTTTTCCTGCTATAGCTACTGCATCACATATTTCTTCAAGTCCCAATCATCAAACAGGAATGTCATTACCTTTGAAATTCAGAGTCGATGTAGCTATGTCGGGGCGTCTGGGTATGGAGCTGCAACCTCGTGATATTACAGGGAAGGAGGTTGATTTTGTAAAACAATCTATTGATACCTATAAAAATATTCGCCTGATAATACAACATGGTGATTTATTCAGATTGTCGTCACCCTATGACAGTAAAAAATGGGCATCATTGATGTATGTGTCTCCCGCAAAAGACAGGGCTGTTTATTTTGTTTATAGTTTGGGCTATCATGTCAGAAATGAATTCTATTGTAAGAGTCTGAAAGGTTTAATGCCACATAAAAAATACAAAGTTAAAGAACTTAATAAACTCAATAAATCTTCTTGTTTTGCCGATGGTAAAATTTTCACAGGAGAGTATTTAATGAATGTCGGAATTCCATTTAATATTTCAAAACCGTATGAAAGTGGGGTTCTATTGCTGGAAGAGGTAAAATGATATTTATATATCATTCCGCCTCATTTGAAAATTTGTATTTGTAAAAAATATTATTCTAATACTGTCATAGATGACTATGAATAAACATTTATCTTTGATTTTTTCTTTATTTCCGATTAGCTGTGTTGTTGGACAAAATATTACTCATGCGACATCAATGCGTCCTAATATAGTCTATATTTTAGCGGACGATTTAGGAATTGGGGATTTAGGTTGTTATGGGCAAAAAATATTGAAAACTCCCAATATAGACCGATTAGCAATGAATGGTATGCGTTTTACCAACCATTATGCCGGTTCTACAGTTAGTGCGCCATCCCGTTGTGCTTTGTTGACAGGTAAGGATATGGGACATGCTTATATAAGGGGAAACAAACATTTACCTGATGCTACATCTATGGGTTACGATTTCCCTTTGGCAAGTAGTGAAAACACTGTTGCAGATTTACTTAAACAGTGCGAATATGTTACTGCATGTGTTGGAAAGTGGGGACTTGGAGGACCAAATAGTGAAGGAGATCCTCGCAAACATGGATTTGATTATTTTTTCGGATATTTAAGTCAGCGCAAGGCCCATCGTTACTATCCGGATTTTTTATGGGAAAATGATAAGCAACTAATGCTAAAAAATCAAGTGTATTCTCCTTATTTGATAACAGAAAAGGCGTTGGATTTCATTGATCGTAATGCTTCTAAATCATTTTTCCTTTATTTTACACCTACACTGCCTCATGCAGAACTAATAGTTCCCAAAGAATCTTTACAGGAGTTTGATGGAAAATTTGATGAAGTTCCATTTTATGGTAATCGCTATGCGGCACAAGCAAAGCCACGTGCTGCTTATGCTGCTATGGTGAGTTGCTTGGATCATGCGGTAGGTAAAATTGTAGGAAAGCTAAAAGAGAAAAATATATTGGAGAATACGATTATCATTTTTTCTTCGGATAACGGCGTACATCAAGAGGGAGGACATGATCCGGAGTATTTCAATAGCAATGGCATTTTTCGTGGAATCAAACGTGATTTGTACGAAGGGGGAATACATACTCCTTTTATTGTGCAGTGGGAAAATGTAATTGCAAAGGGGCAGACCAGTTCGCACATTTCTGCATTTTGGGATTTTCTGCCTACAGTAGCTGATATAGTAGGATGTGATAAACCTGAAAATTGTGACGGAATATCTTTTTTACCAACATTGACTGGAAAAGGAACACAAAGGGAACATGAATATATATATCATGAAACCTATGAGCGAGAAGGTAAACAGTCTATCATTAAAGATGGTTGGAAATTGGTAAGATTGAATATGAAACATCCCCAAAATATAGTAGAAGAACTGTATGATATGAACAAAGATCCGTCGGAGCAAAAAAACTTGATAGAACAGTACCCTAAAATCGCTGATGAACTTAGGAAGTTGGCTATTTCTGTTCATCAATTCAATCCGAATTTTTCATGGTAACATACTTTCTCTGAGTAATTGTAAAACAGTAAATAGAATTTTGTTGGGGGTATGTCAAGGTTCAACTTTAGAGAAAATGATTTTAATCTGAAACTTGATGCCTTTCATCAGTAATAAGAAGAGCTGTATCAACTTTACCTTTGAATAATGATACAGCTCTTTTATGTTTATCAGTTACAATCCTTATCCATCTTTTCGATTTGCTAATGAGGAGGCTTTTTAGAAAATAGATCGTTTTTGAAGCCGAAAAATAAATCTATATATTTGTAGCATAGAGGATATTTCTCGGCAAGACTTAACTAATTATTTTATTCAATTTACGGCTATCAATCAAATATGAAATTCACTGGTTCTGAACAAAAAGGAGTCGGCATGGAACTGGAACAGTACCGTACCAGCCTCGAACAGATGGTTGAAGAGAAATCCAAAGACTTAATTGCCATTCAAGAAAAACTGGAAACAACTAACCGAAGGAAGTTGTTGTTTATCAGTGTGTTGTAGATATTGCAATTGGAACCGGATATACTTACGGCTATGAATATGGCGCTTGCGGAAATTGGCTGCTATACCGGTGTCGATCGTTTGGCGACATGGGAAAACCATCTTGACGGTGTTACCTATGGCAGTACCTATGAATGGTGTAACGACGGTATCGAGCCGGCTATAGATTATCTGCGGAGTATGACTATTGAGGCGGGAAAGCCTTGGTTTGATATGTTCGAAGATAATAATATTATCTGTACATCTGATATTTATTCGCTCGATCCTTTTATTGCTCAGATGCTCGAAGTACAGGGTGTAAAGGCTATTGCTGTTTTTCCGCTTTCACAGTTAGGCGTACACTTCGGTTTTTTTTCTATTTATTTGTAATGCATCTAATTTTATCGTTTTGGGATAAGTAAACAAGGAGTTGTATTTTGTTTGTAATGGAAATGTGATATTCCGAAAGAAATCTTTATCTTTGAATCTCAATACACATTCTACTAACAACTATGAGATATAGGATGAAAATGTTGCGGGAGATGCGGTGGTGTAATTCAGCATTTATGGCCGGTTTATTTTCTTTATTGGTCTTTATAACCGGATGCAAGGAGGATACACCTCATTACGTAATCGGGATGTCACAATGTAGTGATGACAGTTGGCGTCATAAGATGAACGATGAGATATTGCGTGAGGCTATGTTTTATGACGGGGTTTCGGTCGAAATACGTTCGGCGCATGATGATAATAAGAAGCAGATAGAAGATATCCGCCATTTTATTGACAAGAAAGTAGATTTGTTAATTGTGGCTCCCAACGAAGCCGCGCCGATTACGCCGGTGGTGGAAGAGGCTTTTGATAAAGGGATTCCTGTTATTATGGTGGACCGGAAAATTTTGTCTGATAAGTATACCGCTTTTATGGGAGCGGATAATTATGAAATAGGACGGGAAGTCGGTAATTATCTGGCAGCGAAGCTCGGAGGTAAAGGAAATATCGTAGAGCTTACCGGCTTGAGCGGTTCGACTCCTGCTATGGAGCGGCATCAGGGATTTATGAGTGCCATCAGTCATTATCCGGACATTCACCTGTTGGCTAAAGCGGATGCTGCCTGGGAGCGTGAACCGGGACGAATCATAATGGATTCTCTTTTGAAAATTTATCCGAAGATAGATGCTGTCTATTCACACAATGACCGCATTGCACCGGGAGCTTTCGAAGCGGCACAAAAACAGGGGAGAGAAAAAGGGATTGTGTTTGTAGGGATCGATGCCTTGCCCGGAAAAGGAAACGGGGTGGAGTTGGTGTTGGATCATGTGTTGGATGCTACTTTTATCTATCCTACCAATGGAGACAAAGTGTTGGAGATGGCGATGAATATTCTTGAAAAGAAGCCTTTTCCGCGTGAAACTACTTTGGAAACAGCGATTGTCGATCCGATAAATGCTCCGGTGATGAAACTCCAGACGGCTCATATTGCCGATCTTGATGAGAAAATAGAAACGTTGAACGGCCGTATCAGTGGATATTTGTCCCGGTATGCCAATCAGCAGGTGGTACTTTATGGGAGTTTGTTTGTCCTGTTATTGGTAGCCGGACTTTTGTTGGTAGTCTATAAAGCTCTCCGAACTAAAAACAGACTGAATTCTGAACTTTCCAGACAAAAGGCGCAGTTGGAGGAACAACGTGATACTCTTTCGGAGCAACGGGACCAATTGGTTCAACTGTCTCATCAGTTGGAAGAGGCAACTCATGCTAAATTGGTGTTTTTTACCAATATATCCCATGATTTCCGCACCCCCTTGACATTGGTGGCAGATCCGGTAGAACAGTTGCTTGCAGATAAAACGCTTTCCGGCGATCAGCATAGACTGCTGCTTCTTGTTCAGCGCAATGTGAATATCTTGTTGCGCCTGGTCAATCAGATTCTTGATTTTCGTAAATATGAAAATGGTAAAATGGAGTATACTCCGGTTCCTGTCGATTTATTGCAATGCCTTGAAAACTGGAACGAATCTTTTCAGGCGGCAGCACGTAAGAAACATATTCGTTTTTCTTTCGATCATATGCCGGATACAAATTATCGTACCCAAGCTGATGTAGAGAAGCTGGAGCGTATCTATTTCAATCTTCTTTCCAATGCCTTTAAGTTTACTCCGGAGAATGGGAAGGTGACAGTCCGTCTTTTTGCTTTGGAAAAGGAAGGACAACCTTTTTTCCGTTTTACCGTAGCCAATACCGGTAGCCTGATTTCTGCGGAGCATATCCGTAGCATCTTCGACCGGTTTTATAAGATAGATATGCATCATGCCGGATCCGGCATCGGTCTTGCTCTGGTGAAAGCTTTTGTAGAAATGCATGGTGGAACTATACAAGTGGAAAGTGATGAGAAGCAGGGGACGATGTTTACCGTTGATCTTCCATTTTGTTGTTGTACGTCTTCTCCGGATACATCTTCTATGGGTACATCCGGTCATGAGTCTCCTGTCGAATTATTGGAAGGGGAGGAAGAGGAAGAACGGAATTATGATTCTTCCCGGATGTCTGTATTGGTGATCGATGACAACGCGGATATCCGTTCTTATATTCATGGATTGCTAAGTGCGGAATATTCTGTGATTGAGGCGGCTAACGGTTCGGAAGGTATCCGCAAAGCGATGAAATATGTGCCCGATTTGATTATTTCCGATGTGATGATGCCGGGAATAGATGGCATTGAGTGTTGCCGTCGTTTGAAGAGCGAATTGCAGACTTGCCATATTCCGGTAATCTTGCTGACGGCTTGTTCTCTTGATGAGCAGCGTATTCAAGGCTATGACGGCGGTGCAGATTCGTACATATCCAAGCCTTTCAGTTCACAGCTATTGTTGGCGCGTATTCATAATTTGATTGATTCGCACCAACGCCTGAAGCAATTCTTCGGAGATAGGCAAACGTTGGCGAAAGAGGATATTTGTGATCTGGATAAGGATTTTGTTGAAAAGTTCAAGGCTCTTATTGAAGAGAAAATGGGAGACTCTGAATTGAATGTGGAAGATCTGGGTAGAGAAATGGGGTTGAGCCGTGTGCAATTATACCGCAAAATAAAGTCACTGACCAATTATGCTCCTAATGAACTGTTGCGTATGTCCCGTTTGAAACGGGCGGCATCTTTGTTGGCCTCTTCCGGAATGACAGTGGCTGAGATTGCCTATGAGGTCGGATTTACTTCTCCTTCTTATTTTACAAAATGTTACAAGGAACAGTTCGGCGAGAGTCCGACGGAATTTTTGAAACGGAAAGGGACGTGAGGGGGAATGAAAAGAATGAAAGAATGAAAAAATGAGAGGATGAAGGAGTGAACGAAATGAAGGAATTGAGGAATGAAAGATTATAAAGTCAATAAAGAAAAAATGTCTGATGCTTTCTGCCGGGAAGTGTACGGTGTTGTTCGGGATGTGCCTGCCGGAAAGGTTATTTCTTACGGAGAAATAGCCTCTTTATTGGGAAAGCCGCAATGCTCGCGTATGGTAGGGAGAGCCTTGAAACAGGTTCCTTCCGAATTGAATCTGCCTTGTCATCGGGTAGTCAATGCACAGGGAAGGCTTGCTCCCGGATGGGAAGAACAGCGTCTGTTGTTGCAGGAGGAGGGCGTTTGTTTTAGAAAAAATGGAAATGTGGATATGACCCGATGCCTGTGGCATTATGATGAATAACATGAATTTTAAATAATAACAGATTAATCATGAAGAAATTACTATCTCTGCCGCCGAATTTGGTTCATTGCTTTCATGAGTTGGAAGGAGTGGATACTTTGGAATGGTTTTGTACTTCCGATCCCATAGGGGCTAAGTTGGGTTCGGGGGGGGGAACAACTTGGTTGCTGCAAGCCTGTCATGAAAATTATGCTTCCGGAGAGTCCTTCCCGGGGTGGCTGGAAAACGAAAAAAGAATATTGCTTCACGCCGGTGGACAAAGTCGCCGCCTTCCCGGATATGCTCCTTCCGGAAAGATACTGACTCCGATACCTGTTTTTAGTTGGGAACGGGGACAGCGGTTGGAACAGAACTTACTGTCTCTTCAATTGCCTCTTTACGAGAGAATCATGGGTATGGCACCTGAGAAAATACATACGTTGATAGCGAGCGGTGATGTATACATCCGTTCGGAAAAGCCATTGCAGGATATTCCCGATGCTGATGTCGTGTGTTACGGGCTTTGGGTAAACCCGTCGTTGGCTACTCATCATGGGGTATTTGTTTCTGACAGGAAGACGCCGGATATACTTGATTTTATGTTGCAGAAACCTTCTCTTGCAGAGTTGGAGGGGTTGGCCAAAACACATCTTTTCCTTATGGATATCGGGATATGGCTGTTGAGTGACCGTGCCGTAGAACTTTTGATG
>OGRI01002193.1_pt1 | contig 14557 bp, 7 predicted proteins | sample 1553391 | NCBI WGS metagenome assembly OGRI01 (sample SAMEA2580052, study PRJEB22360) | human gut metagenome | reverse complement strand
AAAGTTGGTTTCATAAATTGTGTAATATTAAAAGGTTAGTGATGTCAACGGCATCTGATTTTGGTGCAAATGTACAAAAACTTTCTTTCTTTTGTCTTATGTGATGTCCTTTCTTTTGTCTTGAGACAAAGAAAGAACGTTAGAACGGATACCCGATAGCGAAATGTATTCCCAGATTTTTGAAGAAGGCACCGGTAACATTATAATATCCGCTTCGTTCCGTATCATAGGGCAGATGCAAAGGAATACCGAAATCAAGACGGAACACAAGAATATCCATGTCGTAACGGACGCCTACGCCTGTCCCCAAGGCTATTTGTTTCGGGAAAGTTTTCAGACGAAGTTGCGAATCAGGACGTGCCTCGTCCTTGCGCAGCAGCCAGACGTTACCCGCATCCAGGAAAGTAGCTCCCCAAATGCTCTTGAAGATACGGAAACGATATTCTACGTTCGCTTCGAAACGGAACGTACCTGTCTGGTCGAGATAAGAATACTTGCTGTCTTTCGGGTGATAGCCACCGGGACCAATACTACGCACCGTAAAAGCACGGATACTGTTGGCACCACCAACGTAGAATTGTTCACTATATGGGGCAATCGTAGCATTACCGTATGCAAAAAGAGCGCCTAACGCTACACGGGAAGCTATTTTATTATTTTTGTCCATGTTCCACAAATGGCGGAACTCGGTATTAAATTTCATAAACTGCGAGAACGGAGCCCCCAAAAGTTTTTTCCCTTCCTCATTATAAGGTTTGCCGAAAGCACGATAAATAGTGGCAGTCACATTTCCGGCAGAAGTCACGGTAGATTGCCACCAGATAGGATTCTTCACTCTCCGCACAGAGGCATTATCATACGTATAAGTGTACTCCATAGCCGGGATGAACTGGTTGTCTAAGCTGACATATAGTGCCGGATTGTCGGCTGCAATCTCCATAAACTCTTTCGACTGGTGTTGCAAGACGTTGAATGTCAGTTTGAAAGGTGTGATACTATGACGACTGGTACGCGTCGGCTGGAAATCGTAGGTTGCGTTTCCGCCGAAAGATAACAGTTTATAATATCTTGCCCGGTTCAACTGATCGATATACAAACGGAAAGTAGTCGTAGCGGGAAAGTCAAATTCCCTTTTCCCCCAACGCGGGAAAACCACTCTAGGGAAAGTCAGAGAAGTAGATATTCCCATTTCCCAACTGTTCATCAACGAACTTTTCTCTCCGCCACCGGTCTGCCATTCATAAGAGCCTTTCAGTTTCACGTTCCAACTTTCTCCACCACCAAATACATTATTCCGTGTAACTCCGAACGAAGCACCCGGACCGGTCTGGTCGTTACTTTTAGTTACTACGTTCAATTCCAGTTCAGCGTCCAACGGTTTGGCAAAAGTAGCCTGCATCGTGATGTCCAACGTATCACAAACAGCTGTTGTATCTTTGGGGGCATATTGGATATCCATATAACTAAATATTCCCAACTGGCTGAGTTTCTCCTGTATCTGTTCCTGCCGATACTGGCTGTAAAGCCGGGTACGGTTGGAAGCACGCATCTGTGCGTTCCGTACAAACTGTTGATAATTCAGCCAACGATAAAGCATATTGGGACGAACCTGCAATTTATTGTAATAGTGGATATTCAAGTTCTTATACATCATACTGTCATTCGGCGCTTCTCCGTTCTTTCCGAACAGATAGACAGACGCATCACCCACGTAATAAGGACGCTGTGCCGCAGCCGGCAATCCCGGCACAGGAATCAGGCGAAGGCTGATATGCCCTCCGGGTACCAAAGTCGTATCCGCCTGGTAAGTCATATAGTCGGGACGGAAATAAAAATATCCGAGGTTACGCAACAATGTACTGATACGGGAGCGTTCTTCGTCCAAATCAACCACGTTGAACTGCTCACCCGGACTTATATAAGACATCCGGCGTCCGCGCTCCATAATCCGCAGAGTCTGGGGAGTGAACCGTTGATAGTAAACCGTATCAATGAAATAAGGGTTCTTCATATCCACCGTATAGATAATGCCCGCCTTCAGACTGTCTTTCTTATCAACAACCGTTTCATAAGCTACCTTCCCATTGAAATAGCCATAATCACGAAGCAAATTAGTCGTTACCTTCACACGTACCTCCGGGTTGACCGTAGAAATAAATACGGGAGGATTGGCCGCAAAACGGTTGAACATCCATTTACCGAATCCCTTCTTATATTTCACGAAGTCATTGTACATCCACATTTTAAAAGGGATAGGAAGGATACCGCCAAACATCTTTGTACTAGGTGTCTTATCGAGTGCAGCATCAATTTCCGTCAGCGCCGTCTCTCCTACCGGTGTTGTCGATTTATTCAATATGACAGTCTTGCTTCCGGTGTAAAGCACCTCCCCTTCGGGAAGATGTTTCGTCACCGAACAAGCCGACAGTAACACTACACTTATCAGACAAACAGCCAATATATTTATATGTATCTCTTTCATACTTACTTCTTTTTCTTAAAGATGAACAGTTCACTAAGTTTGTCCAGCTTCTTGCGAAGCACAATACCGACTCCGGTTTCCGTAATCTCACCTTCGAGCACACTCTCGTAGTTCTTGTCATAGAACAGGCGGATATACCGGGTTCCGGTTCTATCCAAACGATATTCCAGAGAAATATTGTCGATGAAGGATTCGGCGTCATTCGTCGCATTCTCACCTTGAGAAACCTTGCCACCGATTACAATCTGGAAACGATTGTTAAACAAGCGTTGTGAATAACGGAAACTGTAATCCGTACGTTTACTTCCCGTCTCTGAATCGTCGTGGTCTTCGACACCGACAGAGAGACTCGCATTCTTCAAGTTACCCATCAAGGAGTTTATCTGACTACTCAATACAGAAGTCAGAGCAGATCCCATATTCAGCTTGCCGAGTCCGCCGCCACCCCCACCAATCGGTCCGGTGCCGAGATAAGTTTTCATCACCATGATATACAATGCCTGTTTACCTCGTTCTTCCGCCCCCATAGCGGTCAACTCGTTTTGTACGGTCGCATCTTCGGGAGCCGCAACATCGAATGCAAACGAAAGATTATCCAAGCGGTTCTTGACTACAACGGAAACATCGAAATTAACCATACGACTTCCACCATTCTCTCCTTCGGAAACTGACGCACGGATACGGTCAGTCGCCTTAAAGTTCAACATCGGGTCCATCGGATTTCCCGTCCATTCCACGTAACTACCGTTATCAATGGCAAATTCCTTTGCTGCAATCACCGGCAAAGCATATTTCATCAAGCCGCCACTCAACGTATAACGTCCGGTCAGAGTCAGGTCGCCTTGCGGAGTGTATTTCATGGAAAGGTCACCCCCGCCTTCCAGTTCGATACGGTTATCATTACTTGCATCCAGGTCAACTTTCACTCGGACGGACGGATCGATATGTACCATCATTACCATGTCCAATCCGCCTAAAGAGACAGTCGGCACTTCCTGCCGGACAACAGTTGTAGTATCGCTAAATGAAGTAAATGTTACCAAACTTCCCAAACGGTCCTGCACTGTCAATGGTGAATCGGTCAAGACATACGAAACATCGGTGTTCCCCAGCAGACTCACGTTCCCACGCATATTCAGCCCGTCCAAAGGCCCTTTCACCGTCGCCCGGAAATCAGCAAATACTTTGCCGTAAACCAGACTTTCACGGGTACGCTTAGCATCCAGTAACGTATAATTTTGTGCCAGCATATTCAGGTTCGCCATTGGACGGCTCATATCACGGAAATCAACATAGCCATCAATAGTAAACGGATTCTTCGATGTTGTGTAAATAGCAAATTTATCAAATTCCAACCGATTGTTCTTTATTTGCACAGGACGATTATCAAACATGAAACGCGCACCATATTGACGGGAAAGGACAGCAACACTATCCAATACAAGTTCGCCGTTTATCAAAGGTTGTTCAGTACCGCCCGTTATATTCAGATTACCATCCATATCACCGGACAAAGTGACCATCTGGTCAGGAATAAACACATTCGCCACCCGCAGCGGAAAATGCTCCAATGTTGTATTCACTTCCAAACTATCTTTGCCTGTGCGGGTAGGAACCAGTTTCCCATCTGCCACCAGCACTTCTGCCTGATCGTGATTCAGATAAGCATTCAGATATTGTTTTCCCTGTTCGCCCGGCAACCACGTAGCCCCTAATGCAACGTCACCGATACGCTGACGTTCATAAGTCAGTTCATCAACAGACGCCTCAGCCGAGAGTTGCAAATCCTTTTCTGTCTGTATGTAATGAGCTTCCAACGAGAACAATCCGGTTATTTCGGGGAAGTAAGGCAACACACTCGTTATCTCTTGCAGACGGATTCTACGTATTTCAACATCTATATTCTGCAGAGACACCGTATCGCCCGGTACGGAATGTACCCTGAATCCCATTCCTTCTTCATCCCACATATCCACGTTCGCGTATACACGCATATTTTTATGCAGGTAAATCCAGTTATGATTCTCGTTGAAATGAAATCTTTGGAAGGCAACAATCGGATTCTCCGGAATCAGTGTGAAAGCGATTCCGTTCCCCTTACCATGTCCTTCGAACAGAGGGCGGGCATTTACCCCCAGCAATACGCCTGTTTCTCCTTTGCCGTTTTTGTAGTCTACCAGCAATTCCGCATCGCGGTCGCGAATCTCTCCGGTCAAAGTAGTAGCAAAAGAGAATTGCGGATTCTTCGGTCCGTTTATTACACCGGCACGTAGTTTCATTAAAGTAGTATCCTGTTTGACAGTAAAGAAGATTGTATCCAGTTGCAATGTGTCCATCTTCAATGCATGCACCGCAGCTTTTCCATTGATTCCCCAATCGGGAGCCGTACCGAACTTCATGGAAACATCATGGTAGGATATGTTTTTAGTAGCCAGAAAATAAGCTAACGGATTCTCTTTTCCTGCGGAGAAAGATAAAATAGCTGTCGGCAACGCTTCACGCAGTTCGGCGTGGTTCAAGGCTTTTTCATCAATCTGCTTCATCAGGACATCCATGAAGTGTGTAGACTGACTTATCAAAGAATTAACACCGGAACGTGCACTCAAGTTGAGTTTCATATCACCAGATGTTAGATGTGTGAACACCCTGTTTTGACGAGCTTCGGCAGAAAGATTAAAGGCGAGCGGGCGCTTCATCGGTTGAGGCATCAACCCCAGTTCGTGTAAGTCGAGCTGAGTGACGTCAACCGTCACTTTTCCATCTGGATAACGATGTGCCAGATTGTATTCTGCATCTGTTGTCATCTTCAACAGCGCATTGTCACTTGTCAGATTAGCCGTCACCAATGCACCTTTCAAAGCTCCAGTCAAATGAACATTGGAAAGCTGGTAACGTGCATAATGTAGTTGATCTAATGAAAGATTCAGTTTGGCTAAAGCACGATAAGACATGACGTCCAGCCCACGGCCTTTGGCATCTGCCGAAAGAGAAAGTTCGTAGATAGAGTCTTTCGGAAGGAAATTATGGAGTTGTAGATTGTCAATCTTCAAGTCGGCTGCATAAGCCTCGGTTGAGGTATTAAGTTCTGCATTCACCCCCATAGAGCCTTGCCCCTGTTTCAAGTGAAGATTAGCCTTATATTCAGGTCCTTTCAGCTCGACACGGGCCTTCAGATTCATGCTATCTGGGATTACGATAGTACCGTTGGGGGCTTCTCCCGTTAAAGCAGTCAGGAAGTTTAGATTCTGAGTAATCATATCCAGACCGATAGTCCCCGAACGCGTCAGGCTGTCAGCCAAGTTTTCAAGAATACCGCCTCCTTTCATGGAAAAAGCTCCCGGGAGATCGACTGTGAAACGAGAAATCTGCATTTGTTTCAGATTTCCGTCCGTACCGGCACGAACCACAAGCGGACGGAAGGGATACGCCTCTTTGAAACTATCCGGCAAACCGCCGGCAAATAACATAACATCCTCTTTACCGATATAAGCATTGAGACCGGCGGACAAACGTCCTGTAGTGGGAATATTGACAAGTTCCCAATATGTCTGGGCGGATAAATCTATTTCGGAATGAGGGGTTTGCAGTTTTATGCCGGGAATACGAATAATCGAGTCGTTAGAAAATGCCCTACCCGTCAATGAAGTGATACTCAATCCGGAACGTTCATTCATCGAAAACTCACGGATTACAGCATTCATATCCCTACCTTTATATAATAAGGAATCCAAACCGATACGGATATCACGAACGGCAATATGAGACGCATCGAAACCTTCTCCGGGTTTGGCTGCTCCGGTATCATAATTGGCAGAGCTTCCGGATAACAGGAATTGTTTCAGTTCATAAAACTGATTCTTCAGATCAGCTTGTGCATCATTGATAAATGCTTCTCCGATATGAGCAGCCATTCGCATCGAGTCAGCAGGAAGTTGCATACTGAACGACACATTCTTCAACTTCAGTTTATGAAGATCCACTTTCCAGTTTACAGGAGCAGAAGCTGTTGTATCTTTAGGCGTAGTCGTAGTATCGTTCATCAACATTTGTACGTGAGTGTCCGATAATTCCGTCTGGTTGATAACGGCCAGCTCATTAGAAAGATCAACTCCATGACTTTGTAAAAAGAAACGTCCCAGTACCCCCTTTATCTTCATGCCTTCTATTAGATTAGCCGAATTGAACGCTACCTGACTTAATGTTACTTCATCTACCTCTACCTTTCCCTTGACGAGCGGCCATGCCTGTACACGCACGTTCAGACTTTCCAAAGACAACAGCGTATCCGGTTGCTGGATCACTTCCACGCCACGAACCAACAGATTGAGCGGAAAACGAAGGTCGATTCGTTCCACCTGAATCTGCATACCGGTTGCTTTGGAAGCGTATGCTGTCACCTCCCGACGCAAAAGATTCTGAACGGGAGGTATATAAAGTAATATCATTAGTATTACAAAAAGCAATACAGGAGTGAGCAATATCCAACTCACCCTTCTTATCCATTTTCGTTTCATGTAAAATGTGCCAGTGTATTAAAAGGTGACACAAAGTAAACAATTAATTCTGAAAAAAGGTTGACGTTAGGAGCAAAATGTTCAATCACAAAAGAAATACAAGCATTATGGTTTTCTTTCTTCACCTTCTTTACCGGAGCTCTTGTCACTACTTCAAGCTACTTATACCTTACGAGCTTCTTCCAGAACCTTCTGAATCTCCAGAAGTACACAAGCCGTTTTTTCACCTATCTCCTCTGAAAAACATTGCCCACGTTGTGTTTCCAGCCAGTTCAATAAAGGCACAGCTTCCATTGCCCCGATTAAAGTGAAAAGCGGAAGTAGTTTGTGAGCCATAGCCGCTATTCCGTCCACCTCCTTGCCTGCCAATGCTTGTTGCATCCGATCGGCATTCTTTCCGGTTTCTTCGATAAAGGTCTGAATAATGGAATGTGCGGCATCAGCATCGTCTTCAGAAAAGGCTGTTAATGCAGAAAAGTTCAAGGAACTTACAGTCTGCATATCCTCAGTAATGTGTGCTTCGTCAGCGGCAAGCTGTCCTTCGTTGACTGTGAGCAATAGTTCTTTCACCGTAAAAGGTTTGTGCAGGCAACCGGCAAAACCGTGTTCTTGTAAAGCATCTATATCCATTTCACTGCGGGCAGTTACGGCAATCACAGGAATTGTCTTTGCCTGCGGAATATTGGAAGCGCGCAAGAGTTTTACCAAATCAAAGCCATTAATAGCAGGCATTTGTATATCAGTCAGCAATACATCGAAAACAGAGGTACGGAGCTGTTCTATCAACTCCTCCAGTTGCTCACAACAAACGGCGTCAATTCCATGTTGCTTTAACATGGCTGCCGTCAAGCTTAATTGAATTTTATCATCATCAATCAACAGTACACGTATCACTTTCATCGGGGGAAGCGTGACAGGGTCTTCTGCCGAAATTGTTTTTTCTTCCAATGCCCTTTCGGACACAGATTTTCCCACCGGATAAAGAGGGAGAATGACTGTGAAGCAACTTCCCTCCCCCAGCTTACTCTGCACATCAATCGTACCTTCAAGCAAAACAACCAACTTCTTCACAATAGACAATCCCAAGCCGAAGCCTTCTTCTCCTTGTGCACCGGATAAACGGGTAAATTCCTGAAAAATCCGTTCGCGGTCTTCCGTAGCCATACCTTTTCCGGTATCCGAAATCGCTATCGTCAGCTTGGAAGAATCATATTTAGCCGTTAATGCAATCTCGCCTTTCGGAGTAAACTTCACTGCGTTAGACAAAAGATTATTCACTATCTGCCGGAGCCGTAAAGGGTCGCTGATGTATCTCCCATTTAATTCCTGAGCGACATGGCATTGCAAGGTTAATCCTTTGGCGGCTGTCAATGGTTCGAAGCTAACATGGATTTCTTCGAATAACTGCGAAGGATTGAAGGTGACGCGGTTCACTTCCGCTTTATTAAGGGCGAGCCGATGAAAGTCGAGCAAGTCGCTGACCAATTTCAAAAGATGTTCCGAAGAACTTTTCATATTGTCAAGATAGAAGCGCTGCCGTTCGTCCTCCGTCAGTCGGGAAAGTAATTCGGTATATCCCATAATAGAGCCTAACGGTGCTTTAAAGTCGTGAGTAATGGCGAGCATCAGCTTTTCACGGGCAATAAGCAGGTCTTCCGCCCGTTTATTAGCTTCTTCCAATTGCCGGCGGTAACGATTGCTGCGGGATATGTCACGCACTATCAAAATCAGGAAAAAGACAGAGAGCAGCACTGCTCCGATAGCTATTCCACCAATGGTGCGTGCTGAACGCATTCTTACCTCCTGTTGCATTTCTGCATCCTGGCGGGCACGCAAGGTCATTTCCTCCTCGTATTGTTTTATCAGGCTATCCATTCTTGCTGTCAACTGCGAATTCATACGCTGATATTTTGTACTAGTCCGCCGGATTGTTTTTCGCCGCTGCAACCGTTTTTCCTCTGTAGCCATACGAATCTTTTGCTGAAGGGAATCTTTAGAAGTGGTCGGTTCCAGAATAGTATCCGTAGCAACCTCCATGGAGGTATTAACAAGCACAGCACTGTCTTGTTTAGTTGGGACAAACACTTCTGCCAATCTCTTAAAGAAACCTTTCTTCTTAGGCGTAGTCAGTAAAGAATCCCGTTTAGTGATAACTCGGTGTTGTACCCGTTGCTGAGTAATGACAGAATCTTGTTCGGAAATTATTTCTTCAATCTCCGAAGCGGAAAGTAAGCTGTCATTCGCTTCGCTCAATACCCGGAGCATCTGTATCGTATTCCGGTCTTTCTCGTGCAGCAGGGTCAACAGGCTGTCTGTCCGCAGATTCTCCTGGTCATCGGCAGCCGACAATGTCTCCATTTCGCGATGTACAAATACCAGAGAAAAAAGAAGAATTGCAAGTAATAACGTATAACCGATTGTTACTTTCAACTTTGTGGAACGATAGGAAGCCATACGGTAAAGTTTTAAGTATCAAGTATTCACTTGGGGAGTGGGGAGTTTCGTCATGTAATGAAAACGCCACCAAAGCATTAATCCTGCACTTGTCAGACCGAAAGGGAACGCCATCCAGACACCTACCACCCCCCAGCCCATTACGAAGCCGCAGAAATAACCTACGGGAAGTGAGATGATAAAGTAAGCGATAAAGGCGATGAGCATCATCAGTTTTACATCCGAAATGCCACGCAAGGCATTAGCAAAAGTAATCTGTAACCCGTCCCCGAACTGATAAACGAGGAAAGGAAAAATGAGAGAAGTTACCATAGCCGCCACCTCAGGACTGTCGGTAAACCAACCTCCTAAATAGTTACGGCAAAGAAAGACAATAAAAGAAAGCACTACGCCCAATGTCATCATCAGATGAAAACCGGCATAGGCCGAACGACGAACGTTCAAAATATCGTTCTGACCTTTGAAGTTGCTGACACGAACAGCTACGGCAGCTCCCATGCCATAATACATCATAAACGTAAACTGTGAAATAGCCAACATAACCTGATGCGAAGCCAGTGCAATGGTCCCCAACCAACCTATCATTATGGCACTCAGACTAAAAGAAGCTGTTTCCATTCCCATTTGAAAAGCAACCGGCCAACCAAGTCCGTTCAACCGACCGAATATAGCCCGTGACCACCCCAAACGGAAGAAGCCGACTTTGTAACGGATAAAACGAGAACTACGCAAGAAGATAATGATAAACACGAGCACCATCATAATACGTGAAAACAATGTGCTGATACCGGCTCCCAACAATCCCAACTCGGGCAAACCTAACTTTCCGTAAATCAAAAGATAATTTCCTATGATATTCAATACATTTCCTCCCAAGAGTATCCACATGGCCGTCTTGGTATCCGTGATTCCATCCGTAAACTGCTTGAATCCATTGAAAAGCATAACAAACACCAATGAAGCCAGCAGCACCAAATAATAAGGCTTAATCAAAGGAATCAGTTCTTCCGGCTGGCCGAGATTCTCTATATTCAGATAAAGGACAGTCATACAAAGCGTCAATAATAACGCGACCATCAGATTCGCTAACAAACTATTACGCAATGCCTGTCCGGCAGGTGCAAACTGATGTGTTCCATATAGACCTCCCACAACAGGAGTTAGCCCGTATGAAAAACCGGTACTGAAAATGATAGCCAAATTGAACACGTTATTTACAAAAGAAGCTGCTCCCAATTCTACCGTACTATGATGTCCAATCATCAGGGTATCGGCAAACCCGAGCACGATCACTCCTATTTGTCCGATAACGATAGGTAAACCAAGAAAAAATAATGCTTTATAATGCTCTCTGTATGTTCTATATATATTTCTCATTTACTTTTATAATAGAGTACAACTCCGTTCTCTTTCCGAAAAGCCGATTGAGCGACTTCCCGCAACTGCATAGCAGTGACAGAGCGATAACGTTCTACTTCTTTCTCCAAATCTTCCGCTTTACCGAGCAATTCGAACCAGGCAAGATTGGTAGCCACATTCAAATAATTTATATTACCGAATATCTGGGTAGACTCAAACTTATTTTTCACCTTCTCCAATTCCTGTCCGTCAACCAATTCTTGTTGCAGGCGATCGAGTTCGTCGCGCACTGCCGCTTCCGCCAGTTCGAGGCTAACTCCCGCCGAAGGTTTTCCGGCAATGTGAAACAAGCCTGCATCCACACTACCTGAGATGTAAGCATCAATGCTCGAGAATAGCTGTTTTTCCTGTACCAGATGTTGGTTCAATCGACTGGAACGCCCGTTACTCAATACATCCGACAGTATATCGAACACATAATAATCCGGGTGACGATGATCGCACATGTGATAAGCCATGAACAGAGAATCAAGAGGTACATTTCTCTCTACCGTCAGCCTGCGTTCTTCCGTCTGTTCCGGCTCCTGTGGCAGATTCCGTACAGGAACTTCCCGACGGGGAACAGATCCGAACCATTTCTCCGTCAATTCCACTGCTTCCTCAAAAGAGATATTCCCGGTCACCGCCAGTATCGCATTGTTAGGAGCATAAAAACGGAAAAAGAATGCTTTCACCTCTTCTAATGTTGCATTAGCGACATGCGACAGGTCTTTTCCGATAGTCGGCCATTGATAAGGATGTTTCTGATAAGCCAACGGGCGCAAAAGATGCCCCACATCTCCATAAGGCTGGTTCAGACAGCGTTGCTTGAATTCTTCCATTACTACTCCCCGCTGTACCTCCAGACTCCGTTCGCTAAAATCAAGACTCAACATCCGGTCGGATTCCAACCAAAAGCCGGTTTCTACGTTCTGACGAGGTACAGTGAGGTAGTAATTGGTTATATCATTATTCGTCCAGGCATTATTCTCTCCACCCGCCAGTTGAAGCGGCATGTCATAATCGGGAATATTCACCGACCCTCCGAACATCAGATGTTCAAACAGATGGGCAAAACCAGTATGCTCGGGATCTTCGTCGCGAGCTCCCACATTATATAATATATTAAGGGCAACCATCTGTGTACTTTCGTCTTGCGAATGTACCAGACGTAACCCATTATCAAGAATATGCCTGTTGATTTTCATATATTTCAGTCAAGTATTGTCACCTTTGTTATTTTTACATCTTCTTCGGGACGATCGCTGCGGTCGGTTTTCACCTGCTGGATTTTATCCACAATATCCAGACCTTTCACTACTTCGCCGAACACAGTATATTCGCCATCCAGATGCGGAGTTCCTCCCACCGTTGTATAGGCTTCAATCTGTTCCGGAGTGAAATGAAATTCCGGTTGTTTAGCTGCCATTTCCTGTGCCTCTGCAAACAACTTTTCCTGCAAATCATAAAGACCGTTTTCGTCATTTGCTTTTCGCATCTTATAAATTTCCTTCATGTGTTTCTGTGCCAGCGTATTGAAAATAACATTAATCTTATTCTCATTCATCTGGCTTTCCATACCCAGCAAGGTAGAGTCATTGAACACCTTACCTGTCACGATATAGAACTGACAACCGGAAGATTCTTTCTTCGGGTTCACATTATCTCCCTGACGGGCAGCGGACAGGGCACCTTTCTTATGGAAATATTTAGGATATACAAATTCAGCGGGAACAGTATAACCTACATCTCCCGTACCCAGCATTTTTCCTTTCGGTGCATTCTTTGAGTCCGGGTCACCAGCCTGAATCATAAAATCTTTGATAACACGATGAAACAGTGTGCCTTCATAAACACCGTCCTTCACCAGTTTGATAAAATTATCACGATGTTTCGGTGTCTCATTATATAGTTTCACCTCAATGTCTCCTAAAGTTGTTTCAATCTTTACCAACGTTTCTTTATCCATGTCTCCTCCTTTTTTTGTTCCAATTTTGCAGGCAGTAAGTCCACAAAACGATATGGTTAATATTATCAATAGAATCTTTTTCATAACACTTTTATTTAATTTAAGTTTGCAAATATACCACTTTCGCCCAAAACCTCTTACCTTTGTGACTTAAAAGAATCAAAACTTGATATGATGAGATCCATATTGATCGTTGAAGATGATATTACTTTTGGAATGATGCTAAAAACCTGGTTAGGCAAGAAAGGGTTTGAAGTGTCGTCAGTGAGCAATATTGCACGCGCCCGGAAACATATCGAAAGCCAAAACGTCGATCTGATTTTGTCTGATCTACGGCTTCCCGACCACGAAGGCATTGATTTGCTGAAATGGATGAATGAACAAGGCATGGATATTCCTCTGATTATCATGACTGGTTATGCAGATATACAATCTGCCGTGCAAGCGATGAAACTGGGAGCTCGGGATTATGTCGCCAAACCGGTGAATCCGGAGGAGTTGCTGAAGAAAATCTCTGAAGCCCTACAGGCAGGAAAAGATACGGGTACTCATAACGTCGTTAAATCTTCTTCCAAGAAAAGTCCTTCCACTCCCTCCAAAGATTCAACAGAAAATCGTCATACCTATTTGGAAGGAGAAAGCGATGCCGCCAAACAACTCTATAATTATGTAGGACTGGTAGCTCCTACCAATATGTCCGTACTTATCAACGGCTCCAGCGGAACGGGAAAAGAATATGTAGCACATCGTATCCATCAGCTTAGTAAACGAAATGACAAACCGTTTATTGCCGTAGATTGTGGTTCTATCCCCAAAGAACTGGCCGCCTCCGAATTTTTCGGTCATGTAAAAGGATCGTTTACGGGTGCTCTCACGGATAAGACCGGAGCCTTCGTTGCAGCCAACGGTGGTACTATCTTTTTGGATGAAATCGGTAACCTTAGTTATGAGGTACAGATACAACTGCTCCGAGCCTTGCAAGAGAGAAAAATACGTCCGGTAGGTTCTACACAGGAGATATCGGTAGATATTCGTCTGGTGTCTGCCACCAATGAGAATCTGGAACAAGCCATTGAAAAAGGTACTTTTCGTGAAGACCTTTATCATCGTATCAATGAATTTACCCTTCGGATGCCCGACCTGAAAGAACGGAAAGAGGATATCCTGCTTTTTGCCAACTTCTTCCTCGATCAGGCAAACAAGGAACTGGATAAACAGCTAATCGGCTTTGATGCGAAAGCATCACAAGCTCTACTCAATTATCACTGGCCGGGTAATCTACGCCAAATGAAGAACATTGTCAAAAGAGCGACTTTACTAGCACAAGGCAGTTTTATCACTCTCCTTGAACTGGGAACCGAACTTCTGGAAACTCCGGCATTTTGCACCACGAGTATCGCATTACGCAACGAAGAGACCGAAAAAGAGCATATTTTGGAAGCATTGCGCCAAACCGGAAATAATAAGAGCAAGGCTGCGCAATTGCTGAATATTGACCGAAAGACTTTATACAACAAGCTAAAACTTTATAATATTGATTTGTAATCCTGCAAATTTACTAATCATTCTGTCTCCTTGATCATTTTGGTACGGAAATGAATGAAATATTTATTTCATTCCAGTTACCTTACTATAAAGTTTAAAAAGGTATAATTATCTTCCACCTTGCACTTTCGCTATTTATCATTTTGATATATAGAGGATTAGTAGAGTGCAAGATAGGGTGGAAGATAGTGTAAG
>OGRI01002189.1_pt1 | contig 14590 bp, 8 predicted proteins | sample 1553391 | NCBI WGS metagenome assembly OGRI01 (sample SAMEA2580052, study PRJEB22360) | human gut metagenome | reverse complement strand
CCTGGCCCGGCGGGGGGCTCAGGGCTGGCTGTATGGCCGGGGGGAGCGGTACCCCGCCGTATGCGGCGGCACCGTCACCTTCCCCGCCCGGGACCGGGGCATTCTGTCCGTGTTCTGCCTGGGGGCCGACGCCAGGGACGTCAGCATCCAGGGAGGCCAGTATCCCCTGCACCACGCGGTGCTGACGGCGGAGTTCCCTCTGGGCGTCAGCAACCACTTTGTGGGCCGCCCCATCACCGTGTCGGTCCGGGACGGCAGCCTGCTCATAGGCGTCGTGGAGGACTGACCCGGGCGTTTTTTGCGTTCCCGGTTGCCAAAGCGCACTGTGCGTGGTAGAATAGACAGGAATGGAAAGGGGGCTTCCGCTATGCTTTTGGCCATTGATATCGGCAATTCCAACATCTCCGTGGGGCTGTTCGACCAGAAACGGGACCTGAAATTTCTGTCCTCCATCGACACCGACAGCCGGAAAACGGCGGATCAGATCAGCATCGACCTGATGAACATCTTCTCCCTGTATCAATACGACCTGCGCGACGTCAGCGGCGCCATTTTCTCCAGCGTGGTGCCGCCCATCAACTTCATGATGGCCAAGGCCCTGACCCGCCTGCTGGGAAAGCCCCCCATGATCGTGGGCCCTGGGGTCAAAACCGGGCTCAACATCCGCATGGAGATCCACAACCAGTTGGGTGCCGACCTGGTGGCAGGCGCCGTGGCCGCCCTGGACAAGTACCCCACCCCCATCATCATGATCGACATGGGCACCGCCACCACCATCTCCTATATCTCCAGCAGGCGCAGCTATGAGGGCGGCCTGATGTTTCCCGGGGTGCGGCTGAGTCTGGACGCCCTGTCGGACCACACCGCCCAGCTGCCGGACATCTCCCTGCAGCACCCCAAGAGCCTCATCGGCAAAAACACCGAGGACTGCATGCGCTCCGGCATTGTCTACGGCACCGCCGGAATGCTGGACGGCGTCATCGACCGCATCCGGGAGGTCCTGCCCCAGGGGGAGACCCCCACCATCGTGGCCACCGGCAGCAACGCCCCGGTAATCGTGCGCTACTGCCGCAACAAGGTGCTCTATGACAAGTATCTGCTGATGGAGGGCCTGTGGGACATCTATCAGAAGAATCACTGATAAAAAGAGTTTTGCTTTTTTGACAGTCACGGCAAAGGCCCCGGACTTTCGTCCGGGGCCTTTGCTTATGCAGTTGGCGTATGAGGAAGGCTGTCACAGCCGGTTGGGCGGGGCTGCGGCTCCCTCCTGATAGATGGGGCTGTGGGCCGGGTCAACGGGCCTTGCGCTTCAGGGTCACAGCGGCGGGGATCATCACGCAACTGAAGGAAGCGGCCAGCACCCAGACGATGATGTTGGAGGAGTCGCCGGTCTTGGGAGCATCGGGCTTGCCGGGCTCCTCGGGCTTGCCGGGGTTCACGGGATTGGGATTCTCGGGCTGGGCAACGCCCTCGTAGGCCGTCTCAGTGAGGCTGCGGGAGAAGATGAAGTTGCTGATGAAGGTGTACTCGTCGGTCTGGTGAATCTTGTGGTTCAGGACGTTGGCAAACAGGGCCATGTCCAGGTCGCCGTTCTGATACTCGAAGCCCACCACGCCGTTGTTGTACTGGTTGAACTGCTCGGTCAGCTCCTCATCGGTCAGGCAGATGCAGCCCTGCAGCGGGGCCTTGCCGGCGTTCTGCACCAGAACGGTAGCGCCCTCGGGGATCTTGGTGAACCAGTTGGTGCCGTACTCGTACATCACGTCGTCACCCTCGTTGATATAGGTGGCGTTGACCAGGGTGTTGTTGGGATATACCACCCGGCCCAGGAAGTCGGTACCCTTGTCGCAGGAGGAGATCTCCACGCCCAGCTCCTGCATGAAGGCAGATCTGCCGGTGATGGCATCGTTGCTGTAGCCCATGTAAGGCGTACCGGCCTTCACGGCGGCCAGGGCGTCGTCGCTGAGGGCGCGGGAGCCCACGATGACGTTGGCCTTGGTCAGGTCATCGGTCATGGTGAAGCCCATGGCGGTCAGAGCCAGCCAGTCGAAGCGGTAGTTATAGGAGCCGGAGCGCAGGGTGGTCTCCACGTAGCCGGAGGTGTTGTCGGCGGGCTTGCCGGGCAGGTACACCTGGGGATTGAGGATACGCCTTTATTGCTTTCTTATTTCTCCCTACCGTATCCACAAAATATCCTCTTGCCCAAAAATGCCGATTCCCATATTTGTATTTCAGGTTGGCATGCCGGTCAAATATCATCAGGCTGCTTTTTCCTTTTAAGTACCCCATGATTTGCGACACACTGTACTTCGGCGGGATGCTTATTAGCATATGGATGTGGTCTGGGCACGCTTGTGCTTCTATTATTTCTACGCCCTTTTGCTGGCACAATTTGCGCAGTATTACTCCTATGTCCTCTTTTATCTTTCCGTAAATTTCCATCCGCCGATACTTAGGTGCAAATACAATGCTGTTCTGAATCACACACAGGGGTAGTTTTTTGCTCTATGTAACCGGCTGTCTGGAAGAAGCCGGTGTAATCTTCTCCGGAACAGCCTTTGATAAAGATGTGGCAGTAACGCTCGTCATCCTTATCCACAATATAAATTCTTTCTACAATAGTTTGGATCAAAGTGACCAGAACCTCCGGCTGCGCATCCTTTGCATATTCTGCAAAGGAGAGCAGCTTTTCTTTTGTCATTTCCAAGTCACGGATGGCAATCATGTTGTTCTTTCTGCCCTCATCCAGTTTGGAAAGCTGCCGCTCCGTTTCCCTCAGTTCTTCAGCCAGATTTTGCAAATCCTCTTGAATAAATTGCTTGATACTGCCATCTACTTCACGCAGATTTCTTGTCTGTGCTGCAATATCCGCTTTCAGCTTATCACGTTTCTTTTTAATGATGTTATGTTCCTGTACCGTCTGTGACTGTTCCAGAACCTCCTCGATTTTAATTTCCAGAATCCTTCTGAAACGCTCGCTGTTTTCATCCGACAGTTCAGATAGCTGCTGTACGACAAATTCATCCAGAAGAACGCCATCCACTGCCTTGAAATTACATTCCTTTTTACGATAACCGGGACAAACATATTTAAATCGAGGCTTTCCATTCGTCCAACGGTCGGACTCGGAAATTACACTCAATCGTCTGCCACAGTGAGGACAATGCGCCAGCCCCGCCAACAGTGAGTTGGTCTTTCTATGAGGTCGATTGTATTTCTCTGCAATAGCATCCAGAAGTTCCTGCACTTCAATCCATTGTTCACTTGGAATAAAGCCTTCGTGCTTACCAACCGCAATAATCCACTCGCTAACAGGCTTGCTTTCAATGGTCTGAACATATTTCGGAGAGATAAATGTGCTGTCGCTGCCCTCGTACTTTTCTTGGTCGGTTTTATTGTAAGCCGACAATCCGTGAGTTCCGTCAAACTCTATCATATCTCCAAACACATTGCCGTCATGATCGATGAAATAATCATAGCTGCATTTATCAGCAGTACAATAGATAGGATTTCTCAAAACCAGTCTTGTGGTGGATGCGTTAAATGCAGCACCGGAAGGAGTGTGGAATCCTTCCTCATTCATCTGTTTTGCAGTACTCTGGATACTGCGAGTAGTTCTGAAGATTTCGTACAAACGCTGAACCATGCGTTTTTCTTCCGGCAGACTTTCTAAGTAGCTGTATGATGATTTTCCCTTACCACTTCCGGTTGTTACACGACGGACAGTAAATCCCATCGGTGTATTGCCGCCGAGCCATCGTCCGTCCTTTGCAAGTTCCATCATATTGTCTACAATTCTTTCTGTCAGAGTATCTCTTTCAAATTCCGCAATGACAGCGAATATCTGAATAAAGATTTTATATAGTCCGCTGGCAGTATTGATACCATTGGAGCAAATCAAGAGATTAACATGGTACATTTCCAAGAAATCCATCAAACGGATTAGGTCTGCTGTTTTTCTGCCGACACGATCCAGCTTGTAACATACGATTGCTTTGATTTTTCCGTCCTGCACATCATGCAACATTCTCTGAAAATCCGGTCTGTCTGAAAAGTATCCGCTGAGTCCTTTGTCCTCGTATTGTAAGAATTCGTACTCCTCATCCAATCCCAATTCCTTTTTGGCGTAATCCGCACATTGTTTGAACTGAACACCGATGCTGTCACCCTTGTTGGTGATACGAGATTTACGGGCGTATATCGCAACGCCACGGTTATCTTTTTCAACTTTTCTCTGTTTCTTCATGAGTAGTCACCTCCGCTCATATCATACCGCCATCCCAGTTATTCTATCAAGTTTGTGGGCGTTGCCACGAATCCATTCTAGAAACACATACAAGGTTTCTGTATCAAAATTTCTGATTTCCTGTGCGATAAACTCCGTTCGTTTCTGATGAAAGGCTTCCATAGTTTTTTTGAATTTTTGTCCTCTGTGAATTACTGCGATCAAATAGTTTCCTCCGTTTCTGTCTGTGGTTCTGACCTCGGACCAACTTGGTTCAAAGTTAGATAATGAAAAAAGCTGCTACACAGATGCAACAATGACAGACACAAAAGATTCTGTATCTGACTTGATGCTTCCATGTAACAGCTCCGACAGTTCGGACTGACTAAAAATATGTTTGTATAAATATGGGGCTTACCCATCAATAAAATCTTGTATGAAGCAGTATTTAATTTTCATCTGTAGCTATCATAGCATGAAATGTCGAAATAAGCAATCTTGTCAAGTTCAGCCAAAGAGCATATCCCAAAGTTGAGAACAGGCAGCTAATAGCAGATTTTCATTTTACCGTAAGTTGTAGTAAGGATATTTTTGATTTTCTAATTGAAGCATAATGATACCTCTGGACAAATTGTCCAGAAGTCATTTTGACATTTACGAAATTCCGGACACCTCATCAAGAATTTACAATACAAAATCTCTACGCCTTACTTTGGTGCAAGTTACACCGTAGCACTTCATCCCAACTTGGGACGAAGTTGATTTTCAGAAAATAAAAGCACTGTCTTGCGTCCAATTCGTTCACAAGCATAAAGCTCAGCCCTTCAACTTCTACCCCAATTATGTCGAAGTGATTCTCGTTTTTCTGTTTCCTACATTTTTAACTTTGTGCCAAGTTGGCACGAAGTTTTTCAACCAACTTGGGATGAAGTTGTATCCGAGCATTGCCACTTTCGTTACTTGTTGGCGGGGTGCCCACAAGACTTCCCAACAATTTGTCGGGAAGTGAATTGCCACACATCACATAAATAATCAGGTACAACTTCTCCCGTGTTTTCATTTTTTCGTTTATGGAAAATTGAACTTCTATGCAAATTGCGCAGAAGTCAGTAAGTAAAAGTGTTCAGAATGAATGCACAGCCGACACCGTAGGTGGCGTTCAAAGGGGATTGGGGATGCTTCCTCAACAAGCAATTTACGAAAATTTCTCCTCTGGGGGAATCTTCGTAAATAAGTGAACCTGTACAGGTTTACACTGCTTGCCAATTTGTAACGCCTATAATATACGGGCAAAATTATTCCCAAGTTGGGAATAAAAAACTGATACATCTTCACCTGAATTGGGTGGAAGTTTCAAATCTGACTTCTGCCCAATTAGAGCAGAAGTTAATTCGTACTTGTTCCCAACTTGGGCACAAGTTATATGTTGAAAGGAAACTGGCAAACAGGGCAAAGTTACAGCACTTTACTCATTTTCGCATTTTCTCCTTCGCCCCAATTTGCAAAATGACTTGTCAGGGAAAGCTCCCTGATATCCTTTGAACATCAATTTCATTGATGGCTGCTCGTTCATCCTGAACGCTGTTCTTATAATTTGCCTTATGAAATAAGCAACAGAAAAGAGTCTATGAAATAATAATTGAATTTATAGCAACATCACTCACCGTTCAAAGAACGATGAGTGATGTCTTACTTCTAACTACTTAATTGATTTTTCTTTCGATATACTGGCTGAAGGTAAAAATATTCTGTTCTCCAACAAGTTCAACCAAAAACGATTTGAAGGTGGAATCAATAGGAACCGTTACAAAGAAAATCAACCTTTTCTTTGGCCTTGAACAACATACATAAAATAAATTGCGGTTACGCTCAAAGGAAGCTTGTTTTCCACTTGGTATGACAGCTTTTTTTGTTATCATTGGAGCATAGGTTTCAAATTGATACTGGTTCCATCCTTTACTGATAACCAAAATCACATTGTCGTATTCTTCTCCTTTGACTCCGTGCTCTGTAGAATACTGTGCTTCTGGATGTAAGAAATCTTTCACAGCAATAAACTGTGCGTAATCCAGATTCAAGAACGCTTCAATTGAAGTATTAGAAGCATATATTGTTTCAGGTGTATTCTGGTACAAATGATACCAACCATCTAATTTGGGTGATATAGGAATCAATTTAGTCCGGTTGATAATTTCAAAAACATCAATGGCTCTTTTCTTGCGTGCCTCATCAAGTTGACGCTGTAGTTCTTTCCACTTGTTTTTCTCAGCCTTCTTGGTAATTGGATAACGCTTAATTCCAAGTATATCAAAAAGCAACTGCATATCGGAGGTGTTAAGCGCATGATAGATCGGTTCAACGGTCTCCATAAAGAACAATAGGAACGGGTCTTCTTTGTCTCTCAATCCGTCATTCAGAATATCCAGGAGTTTCTCGTATCCTTGCTGTGTAGCAAGAACCTTGTGCGTAATCATTAGAACTTTTAATTCTTCATCCGCAGGTGTTTCTTGTTTTATTTTTTCAGTAACCTTGTTTAATCGTGATTTCAATTCCTCTGGAGGTAATTCGTTCTTGAAATTACGGTCTGTACGACGAGGTCCAGTATAATCCTCGCATGTAATAACAAACACTTCTCCTTCAAAGTCATCTATTGCTGATTTTTGGGGTAAGTCTGGACGAATATCATTGAGAAGTTGTACTATTCTCGGTGAGGATCTAAAATTCGAACTTTTCTTGATTACATCGATATTGTCATGTTCTATTGCGCCACAAGCCTTATTGGATTGATAGATTGTTTGCCAAGCATCACCGAAAAAACCGAATTGCGGGCCAATACCCTTTGCAATAAAATAATCAACAAATCGGTCAATAATAGGCTTATAAGAGTCCTGATATTCATCAATTAGAATTAAAGGATACTTGTCCGCAAACACACGGCGAAACTTAGCGTTATCTAAAAGTAGGCAGAATAGTTTTAGAACATCGTCGTGATAAAGGTACTGAATACCATTTTCTTTGTAGCGATGTCCCAAAGTATATGCAACTTCTGTAACCTTATTAAAATCACCCTCATCCGGTAGAAAATCAGGGTTAGTTGTAACAGCATCAATCAAAACGCTCTGATATTGTTTGATAGCATTCCAAGCAAACGAGTGGATTGTGGAAGGGAGAATAAACGAATCTTTTGCAAGTCGCTCTGCAATCACGTCTACAGCTGCATTTGTATAGGTGATACAGACCACATTCTGTTTTTTTCGACTGTAATCAGACCATTTATTTGACTGTATCCATTCAATTACTCGATTCAGAGAGTAAGTTTTGCCAGAACCCGCACCTGCTTCGACACGAAAACTGTGCCCGGTCTTAAGTGTTTCAATAATCTGTGCATCAACCTTGTCAGCTTCAGCTTTTGCAAGATCATAGTTTGCACCTGTATGCTTTCCACCCATGTACTGGCACCTCCTTACTCAAGAACTCGTTGGTTATTTAGCCATGTTAATCCCGATTTTATGTACGCCGGAACGCAATAATCGGCGCATTCACAAATAAGATCGAGAGCAAAATCCGTTTTGCTTTTGCCCTTAAATTCAAGATCTTCTTCGCTTGTGCTGTCGCCTAAATCGTAGTGCTTTCGGTTGACATTACGAATTGCCTCTTCCAGAGAGTGTCCACATAATCCATTTTCGTTAGTTTGGAACTCGATATGGCATTTTCCTTTGGTTTTGTCATCTGATGTCATCGCAATGATATCCGAAAGGTCAATTTTTGAAGTATCATCGTCAGGAAGGCCTTTATTTCTACGAACCCACCATTTTATAGTTTCGTTTGATGTTGTTTCTCCCTGGCTAACCACTACCGACTTTTTTACGATCTTTCCGCCTTTCCCTTTTCGATCCGCTACTGAATCCAGATCAGTAAGAATTAGACATGGCGCTCCTAAAAAATCGATAAAAGGAATAAACTTGTGTGCATAGGCTCCGCCGATTTCAATTACCGCATAGTACTGTGCAGATAATGGATACTTGCAGGCACCAAATATTCCGGAAGATTCACATTTCCCAATCATGTCTGGTAATAGCAAACGCTCAGATGCACCTTCAACGAAAATTGCTTTATCTGCGAAGAACAGATCGCATCTCGTCAAAGTCAAATACTTCCGGATAAAATCCACATTATCGGGGTTAGCTTCTGCAAAGGTATTCAAGTTTTTATAAATAACACCGGTATTAGACTTTTGCGCATACCGAACTTTTGCAAACTCCATAGTATTAGCTATATGAGCGGAATGCGAGGTTAGGAAAGTTTGAATTTTCACGTCAGAGAGCCTGTCAAGAAACTTTTCCAAATACGCAGCGAAAGCCGTCTGCATTTGTGGATGCATGTGAGATTCAGGCTCCTCAATAAAGAGAAGCGGCACACATGCAACACCACGTTTCTCAATATCCTTGGCAAATGCAGCAAGGAGGAACTCCATTTTGATCAGATTTTTGTATCCAAGGCCATTGTGAGAACTCGGCAAACTTTCGTTTGCTGTGCCGGATATATAAGATAGCTTAGTCTGATTCTTGATCTGATCGTCGATGCTGAGTTGCGTTGTAACTCCGAGCTTTAATTCCTCTATGTTGGGATAACCAAAGCCAATGGAATTGTTTACAACAGAACTTAGAATTTCATTACTCTGCTTTTGAACATTTTTATTGGTTTTTTCCACTATTGAGCGTAACCGTTTTATTTCTTCAGCAACATCTGGATCCAATTCTGCTTCGCTCATATCAAAGAAGCTGGATATTAACGATCCAAGAGAACTATTATGTGCGTCATCTTCACCAAGAACTCGTTCAGCAGGAATTGCATGGAATGGGAACAGATCATGTAATTCCTTTTGGCTTTTTACCTGTTTGTCGTCCGGATTGTTCGGATTGATGGCATATACGGTTAGTCCAAACAATTTGCCGAAATTATCGGCAAGCACTTTATGAGCATCTTCGCTTGGCGAAAAGGCGCCATCCTTATAATAGCTGCTTTCTAAGAGTGTCCACAAGGTTTTTTCGTCGCTTTTTAGACGATACTCTGCACGAATTAGAGCAGTTGTTGTGTCCACATCGACATCAATGATAAATGGCGACAAAGCTCCTAAGTTATCATCCGGATCATCCAACGAATAGTCCACCAGAAACTCTATGGAGATAATTTTAATTTGCTTACAAAGGTCTTCATAAGTGAGCTTTTTCTCCATAAACAGAGCAATTTTTGTATAGAAATCTTCTCGCCTTAATAGTGGATAGTCATCGAAAGATACGGTTTCTCCATCCAGTACCTTTCCAATGCACGAAAAGCAGGATGTTTTGGCTGTGTTGTTTCTACCCACAATTAAAGTTGTCCTGGGATCAACTTCTAATTCGGCATCAATAAGCAATCTGTAGTTTTTAATTTTTATCTTTGATAATTGCATATTGCCTCCGTTTTTATCTGTAGTAAGCTGTCAATCGCTTGTAGCTATCGTATCAGTTTTTTCTTTTGAATCAAGATACGCTAAATACTGCTTATACTTCCGGCTCATCAGATTTTTGACGTACTGTTCCATATATTTATAATCAGGAGCGCCATCATCGGTAACAGGAAGCATTATTCTCAAGTTCAGTAACCGCTCAGTACCAAGTTTGCGGCTATAGCTAAACGCTTTGTTTTGCATTCCTATCACCTGTGTAATAAAAAGATTGACAAATTCTGAATGTGAGTGTTTCAGTTTCATCCGACGGCAATCGTTTCCGTACAGCGCAGAATATTTATGGTAAAATGCTTTACCAACACTTGCGCCATTGCGTACTACCGAAATAGATTCCTCAGCTTTCGAATTATTCTCGTTACTTACAAAATAGCCAACTCCATTATTTATACCTACAGCTGTGACAAGTGGAGTTTTTCCATTGACACGTTCCTGTGCATAGATGTCATGTCCTGAGTATACATCCGCAATATCTTTGATAATGAATGTTTGCCAGTTCTTTTCGTTCAGCGGGGGTACAGTAATAGGAGTTCCCATCTCAGAGATGCGCTTTTTAGCATACAGACAATATCTATCCCGCAGATCATTACTCTTACGCTCAACATAATCTGCCATATACTGATAATCCGGGCTGTGATCGGGATAAGTGGGCAATTGTATAATTTCTCTTTTTATGCTTTCCTTGCTTCCCATATGTCCATATGTATATTTTGAACATGTTTGAGAAATCATGCGTGAAACGAATTGCCCACTTAAAAGCTCGTTTTGAGGACTGCGTAATAGCAACACAGAGGATCCTGCACCACCACGCCCCAAAAAGTCAAACACCTGGTAAAATGTACTTCCATCAACAGGACTAACTGTAATACAATTTCGTTTATCAAGTGTCTCGTCATTCTTTGGCCGGCAGCATTTTAACACACCGTTGTTTGCTGCACCAGACGCTACGAAGGGAACATCTCCATGTTCATAATTATCTTTATTGCGAGCAACTGGACGTTCAACCGAGAAGACGTCTCCAATATGGAATTGTTCCCAATTTAATTCTTCAAGACTTTTCATCTGATTCACCACCTTGATCGAACAAATATTCTCTGTTTTGCATAATCATTGAGAACTCAAATGTTAGGTAATCACCAATAGTTTTTTCAAAATCCTCATCCGAAGGAATCTCATCGTTAAAATAGAAGAAGGAATGTAGCCATTCATCTTCAGCTGTTACTGTAGATTCAACACAGAAATTCGAGGCTGCTTCTGTTCGCCCAAACCACACATCGAGTAAATGCCGACGTTTATCTTTAGCGGAATCTCCTTCAACAAGTCCAACATGTGCACGCACGTCATATCCATCATTTCGGAAATCAATAAATTTACAAATCTTATCATCAGGATGAGCTTCGTGTGCTGTAAAGACTGCAATGACAGGATTAGTACCTACTCCATAGAATGTAGCTGTATTACAAGTAATAACACCCTCTAGCGTATGATGCTTAAGGAGATTTGACTTAAATGCCTGCTCATCTTTTGTTTTACCAGTCATCGAAGACTGCGGAACAATTACCGCAGCCCTTGCACCTTCGGTCAAAGAATCGAGCAAGTGCTCCACAAAAGACAATTCATACTGCGACGGATCGGCTTTGGTTCCCTGCGAATAGGGCGGATTCATCATGCCGACAGTAGCCCCTTTAAGCTGCACTTGAGCAGAATTTTGCCGGAGGAAATCTTCACATTTGATGTTACTGTTGCCGTCATCACGGAGGATCATATTGGTAGCAGCAATAGCAAACATATTACTCTGGAGTTCAAATCCGTGCAACTGCTTCTTCTTGATATTCTTGCGTTTGTTCTGGTCAGTGCCTGCCTTTTCAAGCATATGGTGCATGGCTGCAACAAGGAATCCAGCGGTGCCACAGCAGGGGTCAAGCACAATGTCTGTAGCTTGAATATCCAGAAGGTCACAGAACAGATCACAAATGTGACGAGGAGTCAGGACGATACCGAGTGTCTGCCCATCACCGCCGGAGTAGCTCATAAATTCGCCATAGAATCTTCCAATGAAATCCTCGCTGGAACTGCGGTACTTAATGTTGTCAAAGACATTCTTCTTCAAAAACTCAGTATAGAATTTCAGTGGGGTTTTGCCTAGCTTGGCATCAACTTCGTTCAAACGAGCACTTGTGCGGATGATAGAGAACTCGCTCATCAGCTTGTCACGCTTTGCATCAGGGCCAATATTGGATGCTTTAAGGCGACGCTTAATGGCATCGTAAATCAACTGACCATCAGTGGTGGTTTCATCACCGAGCAAATCATCGTGTTTGAAGAACTTGTCATCCAGTGCCAGAAGAATACCGGAGACCACCAAAGGCTTGTCCTGATCCTTCAGGGAGCCATAGGTGCGCAGATATTCGTGCAGTTCCGCCGCATCTTTCAGAATTTCCTCCGTAGTCTTTTCAACATCGGTCTTTTCTGCCAGAACGTAACGAGTATAGTATTCGTCGATATTGACAGCGGTGAAGGAGGTAAAAGATTCAATATCAGGGAGCTGCTTATAGCCATCTCTATCATCCACATACAGTGGAGTGATTCTATGGTGCTTTTCATCGCCAGAAACGCCGATTGCAAAAATCTTATGGAAGCTGCTATTCTGTGCAATGTGCTTGGCGTAAAAATATGCCCCATTAACAGCGTAATCTGCAATATCTTTCTGATCGACAGACAGGATTCCCGTACTGGTCAGCTTCTGGTGCTTGGCAAGATCAGCTTTATCCTCAATGACGATAACAAAGTCTTTTACAATTGCAACATACTCCGGATATCCGGCATTGCCAGTACCTCGCTTTGATGCACTCTGTAAAGCATCGTTAATTTCCTTAACATCACTGCCTTGCGCATCATATTTAATTTTGGAGTCATCGAGTTGACGAGCGACCCACAAATCGGTTTTAACTTCTTTCTTTGCCATTTCATTTTCGCCCTTTCTAAGTATCTGTAAGGACATATTGCCTAATTTCCTTAATTTGATCACTAATCTTCTCTGCAGAAATCTTCGTTCGTGATAGTAATTGTGGGAATTCATTAAACATACATTCCAATTCTTTTTTTAGGGGAAATTTAGGGTTTTGAGCATTCTTGTGATCCAGCTTGTCGAATAAATACTCAAACGCCATAACTTGTTCTACAAATCGCTGCGGTGTATACATGGAGTTAAAATCCCCTAAATGCCCCAGGGGAATGCTTTGTGTTATTTTATTGCCGGAATCTAACGCTATGTTATTTAAGATTTTCGGGATGTATTTCATAACATCAAATTCGTGGAAGAAACCGCCATGCCCACCAACTATATCTTCTGAAATGAGAGAACAGTAGAACCACCCTGCTTTCAATCCTTGCTTATAAAGTGTAATCCGTTTGAAAGGGACTTCTGCATTGGATGTCATAAACATTGCAAGCCTATGTAGAACATTAGTTATATCATAGCACTCTTGTATCTCGTTGGTGTGTAGTGGCAGAATCAATTCGCACTTTCTGTCGAGGTCTTCCAAAAGCCCGAGTCGGTTATCGTGACCTATCCGGAATTCTAATTCATACTTCTGATCGTTCATACCAAACGGAACCTTATATACAACCTTAGGCTCTATAGCCAAATTGATTCCCGCTCGCACCATGTCAATGTATTCATATTCGTATCTAAAAACTTCATCGAGAGACGGTGATTGAAGGCCTATGGAGTCATACTCTTCATCTTTGTCGAACATATTGATAGTATAGCAACGTAAATAGCAGGTACTGCCCATAGAGTTTTCTACTAAAAAAGTTGCTTTCCGTCCACGAATTCCGATATCAAAACATTGTCCATGCAGGATATAGTTTTCTTTAAAATTATATTCTTTACAAAAATCATCCAGCAGCGGGTCATCCGTAAATAATTCCATGTGGTAGTTTTCGATTACGAATGGTATCTTTCCGTCTCTGAAGAAAATGAAGCCTTTGACCATCATATCACCTTTCTATTTCTTTCATTCTATAGGTCAAATTGTTACTTTTTATATTGATGAACCATTACTGACCAAAGCTATTCTTCTTTTCTAATGCCAATCCAATCAATCTATCTGCTTGATCAGCCATGAACAAAGGGATGTTCAGTACATCATCATCCAGCTTCAGATTATCCAGAGAGAACCGCACACGGAGCTTGACTTGATCCGGGAACAGCTCCTTAAACTTCTTGAGGCTCTTGCTGGTGGTATTGGCCTCAGACTTGACCTCAACAGGGAAAATGTCATTTTCCCGTTGAATGAGGAAATCCACTTCATAAGGTGGATTATTCTGGCTCCAATAGCGGGGAACCACTTCAAACTGCGTGATCAGGGTCTGCAGCACAAAGTTTTCAGTCAAAGCGCCCTTGAACTCGGTGAACAGGCGGTTGCCCTCTCCAAAGGCAGTGGGTGCCAACTGTGCCAGACGGCGGAGCAGTCCCACATCCACCAGATAAATCTTGAAGGCAGACAAGTCATCGTAAGCTGCAATCGGCAGGCCGGGAGCTGAGCTGCGATAAATTTTATGCACCAAACGGGCATCTACCAGCCATTGCAAGGCATCCTCGTACTCACGGGCTCGTGCTCCTTCCTTGACCACTTTATAGATGAACTTCTTGTTTTCTTTTGCCAATTGAGAAGGAATGGATTTCCAGATCATTGAGATTTTCGGGAACTCGCTGAGATTAGGATGTTTTGCAAAATCTCGCTCATAGGCTCCGATGATTCCGGACAATGCTTCCTGCATGGCAGAAACATCCCGTGCTTCCGTCCACATCAATACCGACTCCGGCATACCACCGGTGACATAGTACATTTTCA
>OGRI01002174.1_pt1 | contig 14684 bp, 9 predicted proteins | sample 1553391 | NCBI WGS metagenome assembly OGRI01 (sample SAMEA2580052, study PRJEB22360) | human gut metagenome | reverse complement strand
GGAAACGGAATATAAAAAACTGCTTGACGAAGAACAGATGCGTCGCTATAAGCTGGATCAGCTTCGCGTCAATAATCAGACGAAACTTTCCGATATGGCGATGCAGATTAAGGTCTCTGCCATGAAATTGAGCCGCATGAAAGTGGAACTTCGGAACGAACACTATCTGGACAGTCTGGGAGCGGGAACAACAGATAAAGTGCGTCAGGCAGAATTGAGCTATAACGTAGCACAACTGGAATACGAACAGCTCCAACAACAATATAAGAACGAAAAAGAAGTAGCGGCAGCCGAACTGAAAGTGCAGGAACTGGATTTCAATATCTTCCGTAAAAGTCTTGCCGAAATGAAGCGTACACTGGACGATGCCCAGATTCGGTCTCCGCGTAAAGCGATTCTTACCTACATTAATAATCAGATCGGTGCTCAGATTTCGCAAGGCGGACAGGTGGCCATCATCTCAGACTTAAGCCATTTTAAAGTAGAAGGTGAAATAGCCGATACCTACGGTGACCGGGTAGCTGCCGGAGGAAAAGCGGTTGTGAAGATAGGCAATGACAAACTGGAAGGAACGGTCAGCAGTGTGACACCCCTGTCTAAAAACGGAGTCATTTCTTTTACAGTGCAGTTGAAAGACGATAATAACCACCGTTTACGTTCGGGACTGAAAACGGACGTTTATGTGATGAATGCCGTAAAGGAAGATGTGATGCGGATGGCAAACGCTTCTTTCTATGTGGGACGTGGTGAGTATGAACTTTTTGTCCGGACATCCGACGACGAACTGGTGAAACGTAAAGTACAACTGGGAGATTCCAACTTTGAATATGTGGAAGTGGTGAGTGGCTTACAACCGGGAGATGTAGTGGTAGTCAGTGATATGAGCTCTTATAAGAACAAGAATAAGCTGAAAATGAGATAAAAACGATCTAAATTAAATACTTATAGTTATGATAACATTGACTTCTCTCTCTAAGATTTACCGTACGGACGAGATTGAAACGGTAGCACTGGAAAACGTGAATCTGACCGTAGACCGCGGAGAATTTCTAAGTATTATGGGACCGTCCGGATGTGGCAAATCCACTTTGCTGAATATCATGGGATTGCTTGATGCACCCACAACAGGAACTGTCGAAATTAACGGTACGCACACCGAGGGAATGAAAGATAAGCAACTGGCGGCTTTCCGTAACAAAACACTGGGTTTTGTATTCCAGTCTTTCCATCTTATTAATTCACTTAATGTGATGGATAACGTTGAGTTACCGTTACTCTATCGTCGTATCAGCAGCGGTGAACGCAAGCGTTTGGCGAAGGAAGTACTGGAAAAAGTCGGATTGAGTCATCGTATGAATCACTTTCCGACGCAGCTTTCCGGTGGTCAGTGTCAGCGTGTGGCCATAGCACGTGCAATTATCGGTCATCCGGAGATTATTCTTGCCGATGAACCTACCGGTAATCTGGATTCTAAGATGGGTGCCGAAGTCATGGAACTTCTCCATCGGCTGAATAAGGAAGACGGCCGCACTATCGTTATGGTGACACATAATGAAGAACAGGCGAAACAGACTTCAAGAACTATCCGTTTCTTCGATGGCCGTCAGGTACAGTAATCCCCTTTTAAACTCTAAAAAAGCTAATCATGACAAAGAATATTTTTATAACTGCTGTTGCGGTATTATTAAGTGTAGCCCTTTGCCCGCTTTGGGCACAAAATGTGAATGAAGACTGTAAAGTAGGCGAATTTTCCGCTATCAATCTGCGGTCGGTAGGTAACATTATTTTCACTCAGTCCGATACTTATTCCTGTCGGATGGAAGGTCCTTTTGAATATGTCGATAAAACAAAAGTAACGGTACAAGGAGAAACATTGGTTATCGAATATAAGCAGAAGAATGTAAAAAACGTCAAGAACCTGACGTTCTATATCACAGCCCCTGATTTGAAGAGTGTAAAGATCGATGGTGTCGGCAACTTCAATGCTAAAGAAACCCTGAAACTGAAAAATGTAACTTTCAAACTCGATGGAGTGGGAAACTGTGAGGTGAAAAAGCTCCATTGTGATGAGTTGGAATTAATGGTAGACGGGGTAGGGAATATGAACGTCAATGTAAATTGCAATACTGTGAAAGCCAAAGTGGATGGAGTCGGAAATATCAAATTGTCCGGCAAGGCAGACAGAGCTTCTCTGAAGCGTGACGGAGTAGGCAGAATCAATCATAAAGGCCTGAAATGCCCGGATGTGAGCACGAAAGGCTGGGGATTCTGATAAGTATGAAAATGAATGAGAAGATAATGAGATTACAATGATAAAACTCTATTTCAAACAAGCATTTCACCTGTTGAAGGAGAATAAGTTACTTTCTTCTATCTCTATCATAGGTACGGCATTGGCTATTGCTATGATTATGGTGATTGTGATCACATTGCGTGCTACTATTGCACCCTTTGCTCCGGAAAGCTATCGTGACCGTATGTTGATTTTCAGGTATGCGGGATTTCAGTATAAAACAAACGAGAACTGGCAGAGTAACGGACCTGTTTCTTATAAGACAGCGAAAGCCTGTTTTAAAGAAATGGCTGCCCCTGAAGCAGTTACTATAACCAGCAGTTTCTCGGAAACGATGCTGGCTGCCAAGCCAGCGGGAGAGAAGGTTAGTTGCAGTGTATTGCAGGTGGATGATGATTTCTGGAAAGTATTTAAGTTCGATTTCCTTTCGGGATATCCGTTTGATAAGGCTACTTTTGATGCCGGTGCAACCAAAGCAGTAATATCTGAGGATATAGCCCGGCAATTGTTCGGAACATCGGATGTAGTCGGAAAAACATTCCTTTTAAATCACTCCGCTTATATGATTTGTGGAGTTGTGCGTCCCGTATCCAAACTGGCACGGTATGCTTATGCCCAGATTTGGATTCCTTTAAGTTCAACAGATGCGTTTACCGCCAGTTGGGGTGAATATGGAATTATGGGAATGGTGAGTGTCTACATTCTGGCTAAATCTCAGGATGACTTTCCGGCAATCCGTATGGAAGCTGAACGTCTCAGGGACAGATATATGGAAGGTTATCCGGATTATGAATTGCTCTATCGTGACCAGCCGGATACTTATTTTGTGGCGGCGCAACGATATTCAGCCAATAATCCTCCGGCTGTGAAGCAGGCTGTCCGTCAGTATATAATAACGTTAATCATTCTGTTGATCGTACCTGCTGTCAACCTTTCCGGACTGACATTGTCGCGTATGCGCAAACGCCTTTCTGAAATCGGTGTTCGAAAAGCTTTCGGTGCGCCAAGACGCGAACTGATGATGCAGGTGCTTTCTGAGAATATGCTTTATTCACTGTTGGGTGGAGTGCTCGGATTAATACTGAGTTATGGCGCAACTTTCTTTTTGGGAAGTATGCTGTTTTCCATTGACTTTATGGGTAATGGTGTGACGGATTTGCGGACCATGTGTATGGATCTGCTGTTTGACCCGGTTGTGTTCTTGCTCGCATTTTTTGCCTGCTTTGCACTTAATTTATTGAGTGCTGCTATTCCGGCATGGAGAGTGACACGGACAAATATTGTGGATGCCATCAATGAGAGATAACCGGAACATTCAACAAACTAATTTTTAAGAAGATGCAACTGTTAAAACAAATATGGAACGAACGTCGCTCGAACGGGTGGCTGTGGGCAGAATTGCTGATTGTTTTCGTGGTGTTGTGGTATATTGTCGATTGGACGTATGCAACAGCGCGTACTTATTACGAACCGCTGGGATATGACATCACCAATACTTACTATCTGGAACTCAGTCTGAAAAACAATAAGAGTGATTCTTATATTCCGAGAGGGCAGAAGGAAACGACGACGGGACAGGACATTGTTGAACTGACTAACCGACTCCGTCGCTTGCCGGAAGTAGAGGCTGTCTCGATATCAGTGAATGCACGTCCGTATATAGGAAGTAATTCCGGCATCCGTTTTCGCCTTGATACGCTGGTGCGCAGTCCGTTGAGACGTCCGGTAACACCGGAGTTTTTTCAGGTGTTCCGTTATCAAAGTGCGGATGGACAGGGATATCAGCCTTTAATGCAGGCTATAAAAAACGGAAATGCGGTTCTCAGCGAGAATATATGGCCTGACGGTTATAAGGGTGACCGTACGTTGTTGGGAAAAGAAGTCGTGAATGTGGATGATTCTACAGACGTTTATAAAATAGCTGCCGTATCGACTAAGGTACGTTACAATGATTTTTGGCCTAATTACAGCGACCGATATATGGCTATTCCTCTTACGGAAGCACAATTGGCTGGAATTAATGATGACCTGTATCCGCTCAATACGGAAGTTTGCCTGCGTGTAAAGCCGAATACGGCTCCCGGCTTTCCGGAGCGTCTGATGGAACAGTCGGATACCCAGTTCAGTGTGGGAAATCTTTTTATACTGAAGGTACACGATTACGAGATGATACGTGAGGATTACAATCGCACCAATGTCAATCAGATGCAGACGCGGTTTTGGATGATGGGCTTTCTGCTGGTGAATATCCTGTTGGGAATAGTCGGTACATTTTGGTTCCGTACCCAGCATCGTCGTGGAGAACTCGGACTTCGTGTTGCAGTCGGTTCCACCCGTATGGGGCTCTGGCATCGTCTTAATAAAGAAGGATTGTTGCTGCTGACTCTGGCCGCTTTGCCTGCTGCTGTCCTTTGTTATAATATAGGTTATCTGGAACTGACGGAAGGTGGTATAGAGTGGAGTATCATTCGTTTTCTTATCACGTTCTGTGTGACCAGTCTTTTGATGGCTTTGATGATACTCATAGGCATCTGGTTCCCCGCCCGGCAGGCTATTCGCGTGCAGCCGGCAGAAGCCTTGCGTGAGGAATAAAAAACTGAAGCTATTTGCATTGTTTTCAATATAATAACTTATCTTTGTAGGCAAAATGTTGAAAACAATGCTGTTTTTTGCTTATGAACCGACAATATTACTGTTTGTTTGTTGTTTTGTTCTTCGTTGTTTTTGCCCGGGCGGCGGCAGCAGAACATACATACAACATACTTTTTATTCAATCTTATACCTCGCAAACCCCTTGGCACAACGACCTGAATGAGGGGCTGACCAAGGGATTCAAAGAGAATGGACTGAAAGTAAATATTACTACTGAATATTTGGATGCCGATTTTTGGTCATTCAGTTCGGAGAAAGTGATTATGCAGCGTTTTTGTCAGCGTGCCCGTGACAGAAAGACGGATATGATTATCACAGCCAGCGATGAGGCTTTTTACACTCTTTTCTCTTCCGGCGATTCGTTGCCTTACCAGGTTCCGGTTGTGTTTTTCGGAATCAAATATCCCGATAAAGAACTCATAGCGAGTCTCCCCAATGTATGCGGATTCACCGCCAATCCCGATTTTTATGTGATCTTAAAGCAGGCACAAAAGGTGTTTCCCCGCCGGAAAGAAGTGATATGTGTGATTGACAACAGTTTTCTGAGTAACAAGGGGCGTGAGGACTTCAAACAAGAATGGCAGCTTTTTCAGGAGGAAAATCCGGATTACAAGATGAAGCTCTACAATACCCAGCATGAATCAACCAATCATATTATTGCGGCTATCTGTTATCCCCGCAACAGTTATGCGCGGGTTGTGATCGCTCCCAAATGGTCACCGTTCCTTTCGTTTGTAGGCAAGAACTCCAAAGCACCGGTCTTCTCCAGTCAGAATGTGGGATTGATGAATGGTGTATTTGCTGCTTATGACGCAGACGCCTATACCTCTGCGATGTCCGCTGCGAAAAAGGCGTCGCGAGTGTTGAAGGGTGAATCTCCCTTGAAACTGGGGGTGACGGAGACAGAACAGGGATTTATTTACGATTATAAACAGCTGGACTTCTTTCATATAAGCCCGGATAAAGTCTCTTCCAGCGGCGTTGTTGTCAATCAGCCGTATTGGGAAAGATATAAATTATTGTTTATTCTCCTCTATCCATCTATCCTGGCATTGTTGATCGCCTCTATCGTGTGGCTCATTCGTGTCAACCGGCGTGAAGCCAAACGACGGATACATGCCCAGACCCGCTTGTTGGTGCAGAATAAACTGGTAGAACAGCGTAATGAGTTTGATAATATCTTCCACTCCATACGCGACGGTGTGATCACGTATGATACTGATCTTCATATTCACTTCACCAACCGTTCTCTGCTGAAAATCCTTCATTTACCCTCAGAATCGGGCGGACGAAATTATGAAGGAATGATGGCGGGCAGTATCTTCAAGATATACTATAATGGTCAGGATATCCTTCACAAGATATTGAAGAAAGTGGAAGAAACCGGGCAAAGTGTCATTATTCCCGATGGAGCTTTTATGAAAGAAGTGCATAGCGAACATTATTTCCCGGTTTCCGGAGAAATTGTTCCGATTCATTCCGGCGGACAGATTACCGGTATGGCACTTTCGGCACGCAACGTATCGGATGAAGAAATGCAGAAACGTTTCTTTGACATGGCCGTGGAGGAAAGTTCTATTTACCCTTGGCAGTTTGATGTGGAGAGTAATAGTTTCATCTTTCCGCAAGGTTTTCTTGTTCGTTTTGGTTATGATGAGTCGATTACTTCCATCACCCGCGACGAAATGGATCGTATGGTTTATCCGGAGGATTTGAAGGAAATGCGTATTCTCTTTGATAAAACATTGGCGGGAAAAGAAACCAATACCCGTTTGAATTTCCGTCAGCGCAATGCCAATGGAGAATATGAATGGTGGGAATACCGTTCCTCTGTTATTTCCGGTCTGACGAGAGACTCATTATATAATATATTAGGTGTATGCCAAAGTATCCAACGTTATAAGACAGCAGAACAGGAAATGAGGGAGGCGCGTGATAAGGCACTTCAGGCTGACAAACTGAAATCTGCTTTCCTTGCCAATATGAGTCATGAAATCCGTACACCACTGAATGCTATTGTCGGTTTCTCCGACTTGTTGAGCGATACAAGCGGCTTTACAGAAGAGGAAATAGGGCAATTTATAGCAACGATCAATAAGAATTGCGGATTGTTACTTGCATTGATTAATGATATTCTCGATCTGTCGCGTATCGAGTCAGGAACAATGGAATTTATGTTTGCCAATCATAATTTGCCTCTGCTTCTGAAGACAGTACATGATTCGCAACAACTGAATATGCCTCAGAGAGTAGAACTGCTGCTTCGTATGCCCGATAATGAGAAAAAATACCTGGTGACTGATAATGTCCGTCTGCAACAAGTCGTCAATAATCTGATCAATAATGCTGCTAAGTTTACGACTTACGGTTCCATTACTTTCGGATATGAGGAAGATGAAGACCCCGGATATACCCGAATCTTTGTGGAAGATACGGGAGTCGGCATTTCGGAAGAAGGAATCCGTCATATCTTCGAACGATTCTATAAGGTGGATAACTTTACACAGGGAGCCGGTCTTGGATTGAGTATCTGCCAGACGATTGTCGAACGTCTGAGAGGAACGATCTTTGTGACCTCCGAAGTAGGCAGGGGAACCCGCTTTACTGTGCGCATCCCGAATTTCTGCGAATAAGACTGAACGTTCATTTCTGTGCATAGTGTCCGAAAATGAACACTAATGCATTTCTCTAACCAATTGATAGTAAATGTATTATTCTTTTGGCACATGGTTTGATTCTATCTGACTGGAAAATACCGTGTACAATGAAAAAGAAAAGTATATTGTTTGTTCTGGCTGCAATCTGTCTGCCTTTGGCAGTGTCGGCACAGAAAGAGAGGGAAATCACCTTGAGCGAAGCTATTGCTATGGCGCGTATGCAGTCTGTTGACGCTGCCGTTGCCTTGAATGAGTTGAAAACATCTTATTGGGAATATCGCACATTCCGTGCCGATCTTCTTCCGGAAATCAATCTGAAAGGAACACTGCCTAATTACAATAAATCTTACGGCTCCTATCAGAATCCGGACGGTTCTTACAGCTTTGTCCGCAACAGTGCCTTGGGGCTTTCCGGTGAGCTTTCCATCGACCAGAATATCTGGCTTACCGGTGGACAACTTTCACTAACCTCTTCCCTCGACTACCTAAAGCAACTGGGTAATAGCGGTGATCGCCATCTGATGTCCGTTCCTGTTACTTTAAAACTGACCCAACCTATTCTTGGTGTGAATAATGTGAAGTGGAACAGGCGTATAGAACCTGTGCGATATGCCGAAGCGAAAGCGGAATTTATCACAGCTACCGAAGAAGTGACGATGCGGGCTATTACCTATTATTTTGACCTGCTGTTGGCGAAAGAGACTCTTGGAACTGCCCGTCAGAACTTGACGAATGCCAATCAGCTTTACGAAGTAGCTATAGCTAAACGCAAGATGGGGCAGATTTCGGAAAATGAACTTCTCCAGTTAAAACTTTCGGCGTTGAATGCAAAGGCTGCGTTGACCGAAGCCGAAAGTGATCTGAATGCCAAGATGTTTCAGCTTCGTGCCTTTTTGGGGATAGGAGAGGATGAAATCCTCCGTCCTGTCGTTCCCGAGACCGTAGACAGTGGTAAGATGGAATATAATATGGTATTGAATAAAGCGCTGGAACGTAATTCGTTTGCTCAGAATATTCGTCGCCGTCAGTTGGAGGCCGATTATGCGGTAGCTACGGCACGTGGTAATCTGCGTAGCATTAATTTGTTTGCCAGCGTGGGATATACGGGGGAGAGTCGTGAACTTTCCAATGTCTACAGGAACTTGCAGGATAATCAGATTGTGCAGGTAGGCGTTCAGATTCCGATTCTGGACTGGGGAAAGAGACGCGGAAAGGTGCGGGTAGCGAAAAGCAACCGGGATGTAGTACTTTCGAAGATCCGGCAGGAGCAGATTAACTTCAATCAGGACATATTCTTGCTGGTAGAGCATTTCAATAATCAGGCACAGCAGCTGGAGATAGCCAAGGAGGCGGATGGCATAGCTCAGCAACGTTACAAAACCAGTATTGAAACCTTCCTGATAGGTAAAATCAACACGCTGGATTTAAATGACGCCCAGAACGCCAAAGACGAGGCGCGCCGGAAGCACATCTCCGAACTTTATTATTACTGGTATTACTTTTATCAGATCCGTAGTCTGACTCTCTGGGATTTCCAGGCTAACACGGAGTTGGAAGCAGATTTTGATGAAATAGTGCGGCAATAGGGATTAATCGGGCTATTTGTTGCTTGTATTGAGTATTTACAATATCTTTGTCATAAGTAATTTAAGTTATGATTTTAATAATAGACGACGACAGCGCAGTACGCTCTTCACTCAGCTTTATGCTGAAGCGGGCTGGATATGAAGCACAAACGGTTCCCGGTCCCCGGGAAGCTATGGAGGTGGTGCGTTCCGTAGCACCGGATTTAATCTTAATGGATATGAACTTCACCCTTTCTACTACAGGTGAAGAAGGGCTGACTTTGCTCAGACAAGTGAAAATATTCCGTCCGGAAACTCCGGTGATACTGATGACCGCCTGGGGAAGCATACAGCTTGCCGTGCAAGGTATGCAGGCAGGAGCTTTCGATTTTATCACTAAACCTTGGAATAATGCGGCATTATTGCAGCGTATCGAGACGGCTTTGGAACTGGCAGGCTCCCCCAAAGAGACTACGCAGGAACAGAATGACGCTTTCGACCGTCGTCATATTATCGGTCGCAGTCAGGGGCTGACGGAAGTACTGAATACCATTGCCCGTATAGCAAAGACGAATGCTTCCGTACTGATCACCGGAGAAAGTGGGACGGGCAAGGAACTGATAGCCGAGGCGATACACATCAACAGCCAGCGTGCCAAACAGCCTTTTATCAAGGTGAACTTGGGAGGAATCTCCCAAAGTCTGTTCGAAAGTGAAATGTTCGGCCATAAGAAAGGAGCTTTTACGGATGCTTCCTCCGACCGTATCGGACGCTTTGAGATGGCGAACAAAGGAACCATCTTTCTGGACGAGATCGGTGATCTCGACCCTTCTTGTCAAGTGAAGCTCTTGCGGGTGTTACAAGATCAGACGTTTGAAGTATTGGGAGACAGCCGTCCCCGTAAGACGGATATTCGTGTCGTCTCCGCTACCAATGCCGATTTACGCAAGATGGTGGGCGAACGTACTTTCCGCGAAGATTTGTTTTACCGTATTAATCTGATTACCGTCAGACTGCCGGCTTTGCGTGAGCGTCGGGAGGATATTCCCTTGCTGGCACGTCACTTTGCCGATCGTCAGGCAGAGGCCAACGGTTTTCCTCGCACCGAATTTTCGGCGGATGCCTTGCAGTTTCTGAGTCGCTTACCTTATCCGGGAAATATCCGTGAATTGAAGAATCTGGTAGAACGTACGATTCTGGTCAATGGAAAGCCGACGCTTGATGCCGCCGACTTTGATGCTCAGTATATCCGTCACGAAGATCAGAAAGTCGCCGAAGGCGCATCCTTTGCTGGTATGACTCTGGATGAAATAGAACGGCAGACGATTTTGCAGGCTTTGGAACGTCATAAGGGAAATCTGAGTCAGGTAGCTACGGCGCTTGGCATCAGTCGTGCCGCCCTTTACCGTCGTTTGGAGAAGTTTGGAATCAGTGTTTAGCAGATAGACCTTACTATTATTATGCGTATAAAAGGATTTTTTGGTATACTCGTTTTCCTGCTTCTGGTCTTGGGGGGTGGATTGCTTTTCCTTTCAAGCCGGTTGAACCTGATCTATTTCTATATAGGAGAGGGGTTGGTCCTTTTTATCCTGTGTTATCTCCCGTTTTTCTATCGTAAAATTGTGAAACCGCTGAACTCTATCGGAAGCGGTATGGAACTGTTGCGCGAACAGGATTTCAGCAGCCGGTTAAGTCCCGTGGGGCAATATGAAGCCGACCGTATTGTGAACGTCTTCAACCGGATGATGGAGCAACTAAAGAACGAACGTCTCCGTCTCCGCGAACAGAATAACTTCCTTGACCTGCTGATTAAAGCCTCTCCGATGGGAGTCATCCTCACCACATTGGACGAGGACCTTTCCGAGCTGAACCCGATGGCGCAGAAAATGCTGGGTGTCCGTCAGGAAGATGTCTTGGGCAAAAAGATGAACGAGATAGATTCTCCGCTTGCCGCCGAACTGGCAAACGTGCCGAAAGGAGAAACGGTAACTGTCCGTCTGAATGATTCGAATATTTATAGATGTACGCATTCCTCTTTTATTGACCGTGGATTTCAGCACCCCTTCTTCCTGATAGAAAGTCTGACGGACGAAGTGATGAAGGCAGAGAAGAAAGCCTACGAGAAGGTGATCCGCATGATTGCCCACGAAGTGAACAACACTACTGCCGGAATAACCTCCACACTGGATACAGTAGAGCAGGCGCTTTCTGCCGAAGAAGGCATGGATGATATTTGCGATGTCATGCGTGTATGTATCGAACGCTGTTTCTCTATGAGCCGTTTCATCACCCGTTTTGCCGATGTAGTGAAGATTCCCGAACCGACGCTCACGCCTGTCGACCTGAATGACCTCGCATTTACATGCAAGCGTTTTATGGAAGGTATGTGTGTCGACCGGAACATAAAACTTCGTCTGGAGATAGACGAAACACTGAAAGAGGTAAAAATGGATGCCTCTCTCTTCGAACAGGTACTGGTAAACATCATCAAGAATGCTGCGGAAAGCATCGAAAAGGATGGAGAGATTATCGTCCGTACCCTTTCTCCTGCCACTATCGAAGTGGTGGACAACGGCAAGGGAATCAGCAAAGAGACGGAAGCGAAGCTGTTCAGCCCGTTCTTCTCCACCAAGCCCAATGGTCAGGGAATCGGACTGATCTTTATCCGGGAGGTTCTGATGCGTCACGGCTGCACTTTCTCTCTGCGGACTTATGCCGACGGATTGACCAGATTCCGTATCCTTTTTCCCTGATCAAACGTCAAACGAGAACAGTTCTTCCGCTATATAGACCTTTTTTTGTTCTGAAATCCCTCCTACCTTTGCCCCGCTCAATTCAATAGGATGTTAAGGTATAAGATATGAGATTAATAATTAAAGGTGCAGTAGCGCTCTTTCTTTTATTGGCTATCAGTATTCCGCTAAGTGCTCAATACATAGTGCAGGGTGTGGTGACTGATTCTCTGACCAGAGAGCCCTTGTCTTATGTATCTGTACGTCTGAAAAATACGACCGAAGGAACGACTACCGGAAGCGACGGACGCTTTTATTTCAAAACTCATCGCTCCGAAGGGGTGCTTGTAATCTCAACCGTAGGCTATAATGAATATAGCCGGCTGATCCATCCGGCACGTAATCTTTCGTATAAAGTAGCACTTTCTCCCGCTACATACGCGCTCAACGAAGTATTGGTGAAGCCTAAACGAGAACATTACCGTAAGAAAGACAATCCCGCCGTAGAGTTTGTCCGTCAGATGATAGAACACCGTGACGACCATTCTCCTAATGAGAAAGACTTCTGGCAGCGCGACCGTTATGAGAAGACTACCTTTGCGCTGAACAACTTCGACGAAGAGAAACAGAAGAAATGGCTATACCGCAAATTTGATTTCCTGACAGAATATGTAGACACTTCTGCCGTCACCGGAAAACCGATACTGACCGTCTCTGCCCGTGAACTTCTTGCTACGGACTACTACCGCAAATCTCCTCATTCCGAAAAGCAGTGGGTGAAGGGACGCAAGCAGGCAGGAGTCGATGAATTCCTTTCCAAACAAGGTATGCAGGCTGCTATTAATGAAGTCTTTAAAGACGTGGACATTTACGAGAACAACATCTCCCTGTTCACGAATAAGTTCGTCAGCCCCTTATCCCGCATCGGGACAGGATTCTACAAATATTATCTGATGGATACTTTGCAGATCGGCGGTGAAACCTGTGCGGACCTTGCTTTCACTCCCTTTAATTCCGAATCTTTCGGCTTTAACGGGCACTTGTATGTCACGCTCGACTCTACCTACTTTGTCAAACGTGCCGTGCTTAACTTCCCGAAAAAGATCAATCTGAATTTTGTCGATTATATGCTGCTTGAACAGGAATTTAAGCGGGCAGAAGACGGTACCCGTCTGCTCGACCATGAAAGTATCACCGTAGAATTCAAACTGACCGAAGGACAGGATGGTATCTTTGCCCGTCGGGTGGCGGATTACAGTCGTTATTCTTTCCTTCCGACGGAGGAAGCCAACAAAGCCTTCACCAAACCGGAACGTATCATCGAAGAAACAGAAGCGCTGTCCCGACCCGAAACCTTTTGGGCGGAGAACCGTCCGCAAGCTGCCATCTCGCAACAGGAGAACTCTGTAGACCGCCTGATGGCGCAACTGCGTGGCTATCCGGTCTATTATTGGACGGAAAAGGTGCTGTCCATTCTCTTCACCGGATACATCCCGACCTCCAAAGAAGCCCCTCTTTTCTATATCGGTCCCATGAATGCCACTATTAGCGGGAATACGCTGGAAGGACCGCGTATCCGTGCCGGTGGGATGACGACCGCATGGCTCAACCCTCATCTGTTCGGCAAAGGCTATATCGCTTATGGCTTCAAAGACGAAAGGCTGAAAGGACTGGCGGAAGTAGAATACTCTTTCAAGAAGAAAAAGGAATATGCCAATGAATTCCCCATCCACTCACTGAAAGTACGTTATGAATCGGACGTAAACCAATACGGACAAAACTATCTGTACACAAGCAAAGACAATGTCTTCCTTGCCTTGAAGCGTGAGAAGGATGATCGTATCGGCTATTACCAGCAAGCGGAAATGACCTATACCAATGAATTTTATTCCGGCTTCTCTTTCCAGCTCACGGCACGCAGGCGGACGGATGAATCGAGCTACCTGATTCCTTTTCTGCGGAAAGACGGTGAGGTTTACTCTCCGGTCAAAGACTTCTCTACCAGTGCGGCGGAGTTGAAGCTGCGCTATGCCCCGAACGAGAAATTCTTTCAGACACAATGGAACCGCTTCCCGGTATCGCTGGATGCTCCGGTGTTTACGCTGTCGCATACCATTGCCGGAAAAGGAGTGCTGGGAAGTGATTACACCTACAATCATACCGAAGCAGGTGTACAGAAACGTTTCTGGTTTTCCGCTTTCGGCTATACGGATATTATCCTGAAAGCGGGGAAGGTATGGGATAAAGTTCCCTTTCCGTTGCTCATTATGCCGAATGCGAACCTTTCCTACACCATTCAGCCGGAATCCTATTCGTTAATGAATGCTATGGAGTTTATGAATGATGAATACTTTTCGTGGGACGTCACCTATTTCCTTAACGGATGGCTGTTCAATCGTATCCCATTGTTGAGAAAACTGAAATGGAGGGAAATAGTTTCCTGTCGTGGACTTTATGGGCATTTGAGTGATAAGAATAATCCGGATATGACACAGGGTTTGTTCGCTTTTCCGATAGCAAGTACCCGTACAATGGGAAAAACACCTTACGTGGAGGCGGGTGTGGGTATTGAAAACATTTTCAAGGTATTACGTTTAGACTACGTCTGGCGGCTCACATATAGGGATTCGCCCGATATTGACAAGTCCGGCCTGAGAATAAGTCTTCACATGACCTTTTAAAAGTTAAATCCTGCTAATTGCAATGTTTATATAGCAAACAAAGGTCGCTTTAGTAATTAATTAATCTTATTTTTGCATCAATTTTAGTTTAATTTTAATAGAAT
>OGRI01002164.1_pt1 | contig 14764 bp, 10 predicted proteins | sample 1553391 | NCBI WGS metagenome assembly OGRI01 (sample SAMEA2580052, study PRJEB22360) | human gut metagenome | reverse complement strand
CTGTAGGAAGGAAAGTGGTGATGAGCGTTACCGGTATCGCCCTTGTCCTGTTTCTAACATTTCACATGGCGATGAACTTGGTTGCAATCATCTCGGCTGATGGTTACAACATGATTTGTGAGTTCCTGGGAGCAAACTGGTATGCGTTAGTAGCTACCGCAGGACTAGCCGCTCTTTTTGTGATTCACATCATCTACGCATTCTGGCTGACAATGCAGAATCGCAAAGCGCGTGGTAGCGAACGCTATGCAGTGGTTGACAAACCAAAAACTGTAGAATGGGCATCTCAAAACATGTTGGTGCTGGGTCTGATCGTTATCGTAGGTCTTGGTTTGCACCTCTTCAACTTCTGGGCAAAAATGCAGTTGCCGGAACTGATGCACAACATGGGCATGCACGCTGATACACTGACGCTGGCTTATGCCGCTAACGGTGCTTATCACATCCAGCAGACTTTCTCTAGCCCGGTTTACGTAGTTCTTTACCTCGTTTGGCTGTTTGCTTTGTGGTTCCACCTGACTCACGGTTTCTGGAGCTCTATGCAATCACTGGGATGGAACAACAAAGTATGGATCAATCGTTGGAAATGTATTTCTAACATCTATTCTACGATTGTAGTACTCGGTTTCGCACTCGTAGTAGTGGTATTCTTCGTGAAATCACTGATTTGTGGCGGTGCTTGCTAAATAGTAAATTGTAAATGATTAAATTGTAAATAATATTATGATCAAGATAGATTCAAAAATTCCAGAAGGCCCGGTGGCTGAGAAATGGACCAACTATAAAGCTCACCAGAAATTGGTGAACCCCGCTAATAAACGCCGTTTGGATATCATCGTTGTGGGTACGGGTCTGGCAGGTGCTTCTGCTGCTGCATCCCTCGGTGAAATGGGTTTCAGAGTATTCAACTTCTGTATTCAGGACTCTCCGCGCCGTGCACACTCTATCGCTGCACAGGGTGGTATCAATGCTGCAAAGAATTATCAGAATGATGGTGACTCCGTTTACCGTCTGTTTTACGATACAGTAAAAGGTGGTGACTATCGTGCACGTGAAGCCAACGTTTACCGTCTGGCCGAAGTGTCCAACGCTATCATCGACCAATGCGTGGCACAAGGTGTTCCTTTCGCACGCGAATACGGCGGTACACTGGACAACCGTTCTTTCGGTGGCGCACAGGTATCACGTACATTCTACGCTAAAGGCCAGACCGGTCAGCAGCTGTTGCTGGGTGCTTACTCCGCACTAAGCCGTCAGGTAAACGTAGGTACGGTGAAGTTGTTCACCCGTTATGAAATGCAGGACGTTGTAATCATCGACGGACGTGCTCGCGGTATCATTGCCAAGAACTTAATCACCGGCGAACTGGAACGTTTCGCTGCTCACGCCGTAGTAATCGCTACCGGTGGTTACGGTAACGCTTACTTCCTGTCTACCAACGCTATGGGTTGTAACTGTACAGCTGCTATCTCTTGCTACCGCAAGGGTGCTGTATTCGCTAACCCCGCATACGTTCAGATTCACCCGACTTGTATCCCGGTACACGGGGACAAGCAGTCCAAACTGACTCTGATGTCCGAATCTCTGCGTAACGACGGTCGTATCTGGGTTCCGAAGAAGAAAGAAGACGCTATCAAATTGCAGAAAGGCGAAATCAAGGGAAGCGATATTCCTGAAGAAGACCGCGACTACTACCTGGAACGCCGTTATCCGGCATTCGGTAACCTGGTTCCGCGTGACGTTGCCAGCCGTGCAGCTAAAGAACGTTGCGACGCAGGTTTCGGTGTGAACAACACAGGTCTGGCCGTATTCCTCGATTTCTCTGAAGCTATCAACCGCCTGGGCATCGATGTAGTGCTTCAGCGTTATGGTAACCTCTTCGATATGTATGAAGAAATCACTGACGTTAATCCGGGCGAACTGGCAAAAGAAATCAGTGGTGTGAAATATTATAATCCGATGATGATTTATCCGGCTATCCACTACACAATGGGTGGTATCTGGGTAGACTACGAACTGCAAACCACCATCAAAGGTCTGTTCGCTATCGGTGAATGTAACTTCTCCGACCACGGTGCAAACCGCCTTGGTGCTTCTGCATTGATGCAAGGTCTGGCCGACGGTTACTTCGTATTGCCTTACACTATCCAGAACTATCTGGCAGACCAGATTACTGTTCCCCGTTTCTCTACTGACCTTCCCGAATTTGCGGAAGCGGAAAAAGCTGTTCAAGCTAAGATCGACAAGTTCATGAGCATACAAGGTAATGAATCTGTTGATTCTATCCACAAGAAACTGGGTCACATCATGTGGGAATATGTAGGTATGGGACGTACGGCAGAAGGCTTGAAGAAAGGTATTGCTGCACTGAAAGAAATCCGCAAGGAATTTGAAACCAACCTGTTTATCCCCGGTTCTAAAGAAGGCATGAACGTAGAGCTTGACAAAGCAATCCGCCTGTACGACTTCATCACAATGGGTGAACTTGTTGCTTACGATGCATTGAACCGTAACGAAAGTTGTGGTGGTCACTTCCGTGAAGAATACCAGACTGAAGAAGGAGAAGCCAAACGTGATGACGAAAACTTCTTCTACGTAGCTTGCTGGGAATATCAAGGTGACGATGAAAAGGCTCCGATATTGATCAAAGAACCGCTGGTATACGAAGCTATCAAGGTTCAGACCCGTAACTACAAGAGCTAATCGGTGAAGTTAAACATTTAAAAGAATTAGAAGACAATGGATAAAAATATATCATTTACACTGAAGGTATGGCGCCAAGCTGGTCCGAAAGCTAAAGGTGCTTTTGAAACCTACCAAATGAAAGATATCCCCGGTGATACTTCCTTCCTCGAAATGCTGGATATTCTGAACGAACAGCTCATCAGCGAAAGAAAAGAACCGGTAGTATTCGATCACGACTGCCGCGAAGGTATCTGCGGTATGTGTTCTCTTTACATCAACGGACATCCGCACGGTCCTGCAACAGGTGCTACTACTTGCCAGATTTACATGCGTCGTTTCAACGATGGTGACACCATCACTGTTGAGCCTTGGCGTTCGGCCGGTTTCCCTGTCATCAAGGACTTGATGGTAGACCGTACTGCTTATGACAAGATCATGCAGGCCGGTGGTTATGTAAGCGTTCGTACAGGCGCTCCGCAGGATGCCAACGCTATCCTGATCCCGAAGCCCATCGCTGACGAAGCTATGGATGCCGCTTCTTGTATCGGTTGCGGTGCTTGTGTAGCTGCTTGTAAGAATGGTTCTGCTATGTTGTTCGTTTCTGCAAAGGTCAGCCAGCTGAACTTGCTTCCGCAAGGTAAACCGGAAGCTCTGCGCCGTGCGAAAGCTATGTTGTCTAAGATGGATGAACTCGGATTCGGTAACTGTACCAACACCCGCGCTTGCGAGGCTGAATGTCCGAAGAACATCTCTATCAGCAACATCGCCCGCCTGAACCGCGACTTCATCATCGCTAAACTGAAAGACTAAGCGTGAGCTTGATTTGATTAATAGCATAAATCCCCCGTCGGCGTTAGCTGGCGGGGGATTTCTTTTTACTGACCAATTATTTATAGATAGCTTGTTCATTATCCGTTTTTTATTCTTTTCTTTGTGACATAAGGCCAGACAATCAAATAAATTAAATACGATGAATAAATTATTGCTGATATGGATAGTAGTCTTACTAACCTCATGCATCACAAATCAGGAGAATGCCAGGGATACATTATTTGTAAATCTTACGGATGCAACTGATTCCCAAAGCCTAAAGTTATCTGACTTCGGAAATACTGTACGTTATGTACCTTTGGAAACCAACGAAGTATGCCTGATAGGAAACAATCCCCATATAGCGCTGCTGGAAGACAAGATTGTGATTGCTACTAAAGACCAATGTTTCTTATTCCACAAACAGACCGGGAAGTATATATGCAGTATAGGCCATATCGGTGATGATCCAAGTGGATATAGCTCGACAAATTACTGGATAGATGATGCAGGTCTTTTTTACTTCTTTCGCGCACCGGACCAGTTGCTAAAATATAATCAGAAAGGAGAAATGACCGGGAAAATTCAAATTCCACATATACCTGCCGCACCCGACTTTTTCGCGTTTTCCGACTCTACCATTATTGCCCATTGTAATAGTAGTATAGGATTGGAATCCAGCAACTCTTTGCTTTTCCTCAACTCCTTTGGAGAAAAGCTGGATTCAATTCCCAATTTATTAAAATCGCCCTCTATCCCTTCTCCGGATAATATATCCAGCCTTTCTATCATAAAAAGAGGAGCAGGTTTCTTTGGAAATCTGGGAAGAAGAGGGGTAATGATTATCAAAGATAAGGAGCAAGGAGAATTACTGCTGCCTCTCTATAATCCCAGCCTATGGTCGTCCGAGAATGAAGTACGTTTCAGAGAAACCTTCACAGACACGATATACACAATTAAAAACAGGAAACTATATCCATATATGGTTTTTCATACAGATACAGATCATTCATCCGCCAATCCTTTATGGTATAGTAATCCGCAAAGTATCTACGTAGCTTATGTATTGGAAAACACACATTCTGTATTTTTTCAATACGTAAAAAACAAACAAGTCTATAATGGTTTGTATAATAAAGAAACACAGCAAACTAAGTTTGCAAAGTGCCAGCAATTCATTGTTGACGATCTCACTTCAGAGCAGGAACTGAAAGTTGACCTGTCGGCATTGTGCAGTTATAAAGGAGAATATGGATTTATTCTGGAAGCTGCCAGTATTCCTGATGCTTCTCAAAAACAATCTGACAATAAAAATGAGAATATTCCCCATTGGATGAGCCAATTGGATGAGGATGCCAATCCGGTCATAGCAATTGTATCTGACAAATGATATATAATTCTGTCTGTTTTGCCTAATAGATATGCTTTGGCAAAACAGACAGTTGAAATAGTAGCACCTATTTAAAAGTAAACAAAAGGCTTCAACTCATTTCCTTGTTTATCCACCGGATAAAGAGCTCCTTCCTTCTCTAATTGAGCAGACATTTCCTGAATCATCTCCCTGCATTTATCCGGATGTGCGGAAGAAAGTTCATTTCTTTCTTCCGGATCGTCTTTCAGATTGTAAAGCAAGGCTTTGGGTTGTTTCGGAGTCTCGGGAAGATAATAATAAATCAGTTTCCAGTCGCCCATGCGATAGGTGGTGAAGTAGCTGCCGCGGTGTGCGTGAGGGAAGTGCATCAGGAAAGACTCGGGACGCTTCTTGTCCACCTTACCGCTCAGTTGCTTTTTCAGATCGAATCCGTCTATCACGTAGTTTTGGGGAACTTCGCATCCTGCCACAGACAGAACAGTCGGATAGATATCCATGATTGTGCCCAACTGTGTCTGCATACTTCCTACTTCAATAGGCAAGTTCTTCTGTACTTTGCTCTTCTTCTCAGGCTTTGCCCAAGCTGCGATGAAAGGAACACGCATACCACCTTCAAACTCCGTCCCCTTTTTACCTCTCAGCGGAGCGGAAGAACCATAGCCACGTTCATCTCCCAATGGAGCATCACCACCGTTATCTCCTAAAAAGAGAATCAGCGTATTTTCGGCAATTTCCAGCTTTTCGAGTTGGTCCATGATGTCGCCTAATGATTTATCCATGCCTTCTATCAATGTAGCAAAAGCTCTTGCCTGCTCGTTCTTATCCGGGTCGGTGTAGCGTGACAAGAAACGTTTGTCTGCCTGGAAAGGTGAATGAACTGCGTAATGGGCCATATTCAGATAGAAAGGTCGTTTTTCTTCTACGGCTTTGGTGATCTCCCGATTCGCTTCTATAGTCAGCGCTTCACTCAGGAAGGTATCTGTACCGTGATATTTCTCCAGGTCAGGAACTGCTCTAATCTTCTGTCCCTTGATATGCCCGTATCCCCATTCGCCATAATAGCTGCCGGGATGTCCAATGCCGGAACCTGCGATATTTACATCAAAGCCGATATTCAGCGGATTCTCTCCTTCGCTTCCCATACAGCCGAAATGTGCTTTTCCTACATGAATGGTTTTATATCCGGCTTGTTGCAGGACTCTCGGCATGGTAGGCATATCTTTTCTGAGACCTTTCCAGTTCCATTGGGGCGGTCCGAAAGGATTCCGATTGTTGCTCTCAGCATTAATCCAGTTAGTGACTCCATGCCTGGTCGCATTCTGTCCGGTCATGATGGAAGCTCTGGAAGGGGAACTCACGCTCTGTGCGTAAAAAGTAGAGAAACAAATACCCTGTTTAGCCAGTCTCTCCATATTCGGGGTATGATACCAGTCATTCAGCGGATGACGCACCGGCTGACCACTCTCATCTGCGATAAAAGGAACCGACGTATCCATAAGTCCCATGTCATCTACAAGGAAAACAATAATATTCGGGCGCTCCTGAGCTACTCCGCAAACGGAAGATGCCAAACCACCCAATACACAAAATTCCTTAAAAGCTCGTTTTGTTCTCATTACATAGTATTTATGATTTATATCCTAGTTATTGTACGTGCCATAATAGATTTCAAACTCAGACTCTCTTCTGATTACACAAAAGAGTATTAGAAAAATATCCTATTATCTTTCATTCATTCAGCATAATCTATCATGTTATTATTCTGCTTTGAAACCTGATTTTAATTCGTTGAAATAAAAAGTTTAATTTCCGTATCCGCCTTGTCATGGCTTTATTTGAAGTGATCCGACTCTATAATAAAGATGTATTAGACTGATTTTAAGGGAAACAGCAGCAATATACAACAAATGCACTATGCTCACAAAGAAAAAAAGATTATTTGACGTTCTCTCTGAAAAATTATCAGATGGTCTTTTTGTTTGTTCTTAGCATGCGTGGAGAAGCACCGAAGAATTTCTTACAGAAATTGGAGAAGTGTGGCAGAGATTCAAAGCCATATTTATAGCATATTTCAGAGATACTGTTGTTTGTATTAAGCAACTCGTCCAAAATACCTTCCTTACGTCGCGCCTGCATCCATTCGTATACCGGTTCGTGGAATACATTATTGAAGATACGCCGCAAGGTGCTGACGGTATAACCTCCCAGTTGAGCCAGTTCTTCTACCGTTTTTACTTTCTTATAGTTCTGAAGGATGAAGTATTCAAAAGTGGTGGTGTATTTCGAGAGTGGATGCACCAAACTAGCCAAGTCATAATCCGAATAATAGTAGCTTAGCACAAACGCCAGTTCTTTGCGCTTTAAAGACAGCAGATCCCGGCAGACTTTACTTTCACTCAAATAGGATTTGGAACCATCCAAAAAGTATTTCAATTCAGGAATTATCTTTAAAGGAGAATAGATAAGCGGAGAAGGTACATCCTTCATGATATGATTGAAACGGAAGTCACAGAATAGTTCCGGCTGAATAAAACGATAATAGATACATTCGCACTCGGTCATCGCAAGCATCTCGTATTTTGAACCAATAGCCTGAAGAATAAATTCACCTGCTTTCAACATCGTACCTGCATACTCCTGACTATTAACCAAGAGCTCTCCCTTTATCAAAAAAAGGATGAAATTATCTTCACACTTCCGGGCTGGTTGATGGTAGCCCCTTGTATGGGTAGTGTGAATGATAGCATTGTCTACGGCTTTCGGACAGTTCTGACAATCCCAAGTACCCTGACAGATTGATGACATATATTTGTGTTGGCGTTTGATTTGTTCCTGTTTGCAACAAAAATATATGAAATCTTTTACATGGCAATAGAAAAGGGAGGAAAAGTGAAAAAGAGGTTATTTTTACATTTTTTTTGTAATATAAAAAGGAGAGTATTTTTACTTTTAAAAAAGCTATTCACTATTTTATATTATCAAAAATTCCTAAATATAAATTTTACACTAGATTTTGACTTTCAAACATAACTAGAATTAATTTAAAATTAGGGGACTATCTGAAATATCATCAGATAAAGTCCCCGGAATATTTTATTTTCAAATAATCAAAACAGACATTTGTTTCTTAATAAATACGTCCAAATTATTTATTTACATCAGTATTTACATCTGTTTTTTCTGACCATGAAGTGTCATCAGAAGACCCTGTCAAATTTATAGCATCACCATTTAAAGATAATACATAAGCTGTTTTAGAACCAGCTTCCCAGTTCCCTGTCAATTTTACCGTAACAGGTTCACTCGCACTATGAACTTCAAGGCCACCCTTTTCTGCACTATATGTTACTTTAACTTCTACTCCGGCTAAGGATTGGGGCATAAGAATCATTACCTGTGTTAAGGCATCATTTAAAATTGTGGCTTCTGCTTCTCCTATAACTTTCTGATCATTTAATGTGATTGCATAATTTCCAGTAGAAGCGTTATCCTCTACAGCCCACTGTCCAATAGATGTATCAGGATCACCCCCATATGTGAAAGTACCTTCTGTTCTTACCTTATTTAGTTCAATCTTAGAAACTGTATATGTAAGGTCTGCGTCATTACCTTTCAATTTAAAGTAAACTTGAGCCAATGCATGCTTAAAATTCAAATTAACAGAAGGATTATTGTTTTCTTTACTTTTATTAGCTTGCTGTGCTACTAGTAAGTCTTCTTGCTTATTAACATCCGTTAACACAGTATATTTTAAAGTAGGAAACTTACCGTCTTCTTTAGCATACGTTGCAGTAGCCACTCCTCCATATCCAAAGAAAGTAACCTTACCAGATGTCGGCCAATAATAACGCCCTGATGTAGTCCAGCCTCCATCTTCACCTTTAGTATATTCAGCACTAGACATTATAGTAGATGTAACAACTCCCGTAAAATTCGTTTCACCATGAGAATACCCATAGGCTGTAAATTTCTTAAAGTCCTTATTCTCTATTATAACGGCTCTTGTAGATTTACTTACAATAGTACTAAAATTTATCTCCGCATTCTGTGCTGGATTCTCAAATTCTTCATTCTGTGAGCAGCTTGTAATTGTTGCAACTGCTGCAATCGCCAATAATACCTTTTTCATAATCGTATTTTTTTAAGTTTATAATATTGTTATATTTTGCTTATGCTTTATCTCAAATTACGGGCAAAGGCACCTCCTCCTCTTCCCCCCAATCACCAACATCACCGCCAATACCACCATCACCACCAGACGAATTTTCCGGCTTATCAACCTTCACCTCATCATCATCAAGCGGTAACTCTATATCTTTAGAAGGCTCATCGTTGCCTCCCCCTTCACCACTCTCCGAATTAACAATCACATCCGTTATATCAACCTCTATCTTCTGTACCGTATTATCCACCTTCACAAATGCCAGCGTAAACTTTATAGCAAGACTTGCCCGACTCATCGCCCCTTCCGGTAACCCAAAAGCAGTAAAACTACCCGTTACTTCGCCCGAACACCCTTGCGCTTCAAAGTAGATAGGAGCATCGTTCATCATCCCGCAACATCTGCCCAAACAGTAACAACCCGCCATACCTTCCACACTGCCTACAATTGAAGAAACATATTCCAGTCCTTCCACCTTGATCTTGAAAAAATAGGTCTTTACCACTAATTTCGGTTTCCAATCCAGTAGAAGCTCTTCTTCACTGTTCGCTATATGTAAATCATCGATCTGCACTACGTATAAGGGATCAGGTCCCCATACCATTTTCTCCGTTCCCGCTATTCCCAGACCATTGCAATAGCCTGTAAATGCTTCAATCGTCTCATAGGCTTCCTCTCCTCTGATCTGCACCGTTTCAGTGTCGTAGTTGTAAGCCACTACCGAGTAACGCCCCGGCGGCACCTTTACTTTTCCACCTCTTACTGAAAGGTATGTATCAATCTTTCTGCCTTCCGCACTCTTCGGATAAAAAATCACCCGAACCCCTTCCGGCAACTTATCGGTAACACCGTTCCAATCTAACTTTATATCTACCCCGCTTACGGGATAATCATCCAATAGTTCGCGACGGCTACATCCGGTCAGCATCAGCAGCGAGGACAGAAGCACAAGAAGTATGTATCTTGTATCTTGCATAACGTCCTTATCTCCCTCTTTTTATCAGCCATACCAGAGAGACTTTCGCCTTGGTAGGACCTATAAAGTTATAACGTCCACTAGTTGTCCACACGATATCCCCCTCGTAAGGAGTATATTTCTTATATTCTGTTGTCAGATACCCGATGCCGAAGCTAAATTCGAGCGACAGATGGCGAGCCAGTTGCCGCGCATACCCGTAGGTCACTCCCGCAGCTCCGTAATAATCGCCCCGGTAACCGTCGCCCTTCCACTGGAAATCGTAAATTCCACCTTCAGCATAAAGCCCAACAAAATGCCCTGTCAACCGGTTGCGCTTCTGACGATTGCCCAACCAGCAACGTCCTTCCACTCCTCCCGAAAGAAGCTGATAACAGAAATCATGTTTACTGTTCAGCCACCACGGACATTTGTATTCAGCATTTAAAGACCACCTTTTGCCTACCGGAATCTCTACTTCCAGATTTGGCGCCAACGCCAAATCGTACAACAGATTATTCTTCACTGCAAGCACCGTTTTACTTTCAACCGGCCCTTCTGCCTCCGACACTACCACCTCATCCTCATAAGCCATACTCTCTTTACTTATCAGGTTGATCGCTCGGAAGCGCCTCTTCCTGCTTTGAAACAAACAATCCGAAGACAGAAGATACCGGTTCAAAAGTATTCTTTTCCATTTCCGGAACCTCCCGGACAACCGTAATCTCAGCGCGTCTCAACTCAGGTAACACATTGCGGACAATGTATCGGTAAGCCATTCCCTGATTCAACTTCTGCAACAGTTCTTTTCGCTTCACGATGTTATCCCGATGATAATCTATCAACATCAAGACTTCTTCCCGGTCCGGCAAGTCTGAATCCGACGCCACCAACTTACGAAGTTCAGACCAATCTTCTCCTTCCGAAGTAAGTTTAATCTTTTCGACATCAACATACGGATAACGTTGCCTTAAGAACTCTCTCATCGAATTGTTTCTTCGGACAGATAATGCGGCATTGTAAACCGAATCTCCGTCAGGCGATACAAAAGTGACCACATTGAGCGCAGTGATATATCTTGAATTTATTTTTTCTTCAAGCAAAGAATCTAAAACATTAATTTCTTGATTATTAGTTTTATAACAGGAATCAACATCTGTTTCTTCCTGATCGAAATATATCACCACCCGCCTGATAGTGTCACTCGCAACCGTGAGAACCGGAATCGCTGCATACACACTTTCTGATAAAGCAAGAAATGCCATGAGAATAACGCATGTATAGATCCCGTTTTTCATAATTGTTCGTTTCTGTGAACAAATATAGAAGTTAATAACTAAATAAAATCATACTACCGGAACAAAAAAACAGGCTTGGAAGGTTCTGTGAAACGATTGGAAGGAATTTGCAAGTTTTAAGAGTATGGATGGATAGAACAAGCGTAAAAAAGCGAAACTCCAGAAGTTGAAAAGCTATTTTTCCACGATACTACACAGAAGTTATAAATGAAAAACATCTGCCATCTGCAACAAAATCGAAATAACTATTTAATCAACATTTGATTACAGCGTTGCAGATACCTGTTGCAGATAAGTGACAGATACCACCATCTGCAACACCGGTATAAACAGGGAAGGCGCCGCTTATATCGGAAATGGAAGATAACCTCCTATTATCGGAGAAATGATTTCCGAAGCAGAAACGACAGTATCCAGGAAGGAAACGATAGTTCCCAAGGCGGGAAACGATAGTTCCCAAGGCAAGATACTGCAGTTCCCAAGGCGGGACACTGCAGTATCCAAGGCAGGAAACTGATGGCTTACTTATATGATTCAATTAACTTGACCGTAACAACTGTTCGATTAACCTGCTCTTCCAAGAAACAATAAATCATTTATCAGTCAAAAACAACTGAGTTATCAACCATTAAAGGCTGATTTCTCATTTATTAATGTCTGATATACCAATCATTAATAGTTGACACTTCAGTTATTAACATCCTGTAAATCAAAAGATAATATCAAACAAATGACAAACAATGATATATGGAAGAGTGAGAGCAAACGCTTGCTCTCATACCTGCCACCACACTTGCTACCATACCTGAAACTACGATGAATAAAGGAATACAGACCTTTCATTAGAGCATGAGAGCAAAACTACTATCAAATCACTGTGTGGCATGTTGAATTCAAGTTATCAATGCGATCCGACAGATTCCAGATTTTAATTTGAGTTTTATTGTTGTTATTACGACTACAAAGTTACATAAAAAAGCCTTTGTTAAGTCCTCAAGCCCTTCGAGCGTTAATTACAAATTAAATAATTGGAACACTGGCATATAAACAAAGGTTGCATCGTCAATGACTAACAAGTTTGTTACTAACAACTTTGTTAGTAACAAACTTGTTAGTTTATTAAAGAATCGCTATATTTGCAAGGTTCCAACAAAAAGATAAGCATGGAAAAGCCATTTGTTTTTGGTGTAGCCACTTCCGGAGATAACTTCACCGATCGAGAGAAAGAAACCCAGCGTCTGCTCCTTAATTTCACACATGGTGTGAACACAATACTTATATCCCCAAGAAGATGGGGGAAAACATCGCTTGTGAAGAAAGTAGCCCAGCTAGCTCAAACAAAGACCAGAAAGATAGTCTATTTAGACATTTTCTCCTGTCGTACCGAAAGCGAATTCTATCGTCTTTTTGCTACTTCTGTATTAAAACAAACTTCTTCCAAATGGGACGAGTGGGTTGAGAACACCAAACAATTTCTCGCACATATCAATCCCAAAATTTCCATTGGCACAGACCCTATGAACGACTTTTCTATCTCTTTTGAGTATAGCATGCAGGATAATGCCGGAAATGATATCTTGCAATTACCTGAAAAGATTGCGATAGAAAAAGGGATTCAAATAGTGATCTGCATTGACGAGTTCCAACAAATCTCAGATTTTGAGGATTCAAAAACATTTCAGAAAAAGCTACGTACGGTGTGGCAACTACAGCAGCATGTCTCATATTGCCTTTTTGGAAGTAAGAAACATCTGATGAATGAACTTTTCGAAAAAAAGAATCTTCCATTCTACAAATTCGGAGATGCGATCTATCTCACCAAAATAGAGACTAAATATTGGATAGAATATATCTGCAAACGCTTTGAAAATACCGGGAAGCACATTTCACCCGAGCTTGCCAAAGAAATCTGTCGCCTTGTGGACAATCACTCTTCCTACGTACAACAACTTGCCTGGTTGCTTTGGATACGCACCACCGATATAGCAACAGAGGAACAGCTGACTCATGCTCTGGAAGATTTACTAGACCAAAACAATATTCTTTTTCAAAGCGAAACTGAAAATCTCTCCGCTTATCAGATGAATTTCCTAAAAGCGGTCATCGATGGGATACACTCTAAATTTAGCAGTAAGGAGATCATTCTAAAATATAACCTCGGAACCTCTGCCAATATCGTTCGGCTGAAGAGTGCATTACTACAAAAAGAACTAATAGAAACAGACGGAAAAGAAATCATTCTGGCTGATCCTGTATTTGGTGTATGGTTTAAAAAAGAAGTATCATGCTGATATAAAAACAAATGATTGATTAACTCTCTTCCAAAAGCAAATCTTCTATCGTTTGGGTATAGTCCTCTCCCATACTTTTACGATATTCAATAATGAAAGCCGAGTATATTTTGGAAAGATTCTCAAAGTCATTCATCTTTTTATAGCATCTGACACTATACATCAATGCTTTCTCATTCAACGGATCTCTATTCAGAATAATGAAACAGATGCGCAACACATAACGATATTCATTATGCTGATAATAAACCGGCAAATCCTTAGGAAGCAATGAAAGAATAGTGTCTTCCGAACGTTGCTTATACTTATCGAACAATGAATGCTCGATATTCTCCAGCAACTTTCCTCTTTCCCATATTGGCAGGAAGTATTCACACGACTGGGGATGCGTAGCTAAATGTATATGCAAATTGAAATAATCGCAAAAACAGATAGCATCTTCTATTTCTATTTTAAAAACACCTTTGTCATAGACCAATCTAATACCATCGAGTTCCAATAGTGTCTTACGCAAATTACTGATAGTAACTCCCTTCAGATTTTTGGCTTTATCTTCTTCCTTGTCCGGCCAGAATATCTCATTCAAAGAAGATGAACTTACCCCTTCCCCTTCTTTAATGCTATTCAACAGAATATATAAAAAGATATACTTCAGCTTCTTACTGAATAAATGAGTTACATCACGCCCGTCCCGGTTATAAACAGTAAACATACCATATATATAGATCCGGTTGGCTTCTTTTTTATCATTCGTACGAATCTTCGTTTCCGAAGTGAGTAGCGAGTTCATCGGGGCCGTTGCAGAATGACCACCGGACGAAAATGTGACAGGACGACTTTGAACAACTTCCTTTTGAGTCTTCCTCCTCTTACGAAAGCCAAACATCCAAATACTCAATGCCGCTATACACAGAACTGCAAATAGCAATATCAATTTTGACCATCCAATGCTTTTCTCACCCGAAACATAATATTCCATCTCTGCCTTACTCACAGGAGGTGCAGATAAAGTATAAATGGTAGCTCTTACCTGTTTAGCCTGCTCATTGCATTCTTGCGCTACACAATAGTACTCTTTTAATGTCGGATTATAATATAAAGATACGGTAGAAATAATCGATCCGGAAACAAACGGAATAGAATCTCCCAATGCTTCCATATTACCATCCTCTATGGATATTCTGTACAACT
>OGRI01002161.1_pt1 | contig 14799 bp, 17 predicted proteins | sample 1553391 | NCBI WGS metagenome assembly OGRI01 (sample SAMEA2580052, study PRJEB22360) | human gut metagenome | reverse complement strand
CTTCACTTCGTCAACCGCTCCTGTTACTACCGGTCGCTATTTGGCCAAGTTCGACGAGCTTTCTACCTCCGAAAGCATCGGCACAAAGCCCCGTGGACTTTATGTAACGAATGTGCTCTTCACCGTCGACGAGGTGCTCTTAAACCGGATGGAAGCCTATGCCATGTTGAAGAATTACAGCCATGCCATCGACGATTTACTGCAATATATGCAGGGAAAGTTCGGGTTTATGCCCTCCGTAGACCGTGCCGTGTATACATCTACAAACAGCGACAATTATAATATCTATACTCCTTTCTACGGGTTGACACTAAAACAGCTGGCCATGGTGAAACTCTTCCTTGATTTCCGGCAGAAAGAATTCTATCAGGAGGGTCTGCGCTGGTTCGACATACGGCGTTTCCATTTGGCCGTAAAACGCTCGTCGAAGAGTTCCTACTACTTCCCGCTGGAAAAAGAAGACCCCAGAAAAGTGCTCCAGATACCAACCGAAGCCATTCAAAGAGGTCTTGCCGCCAATCCGCGCGAGCGCCAGGAACCAATCCGATAAATCCTATCAACATCCAAACAGATAAAGTAAGACAATGAAAATAAAGATAAGAAAGACAACTCTTCTGCTCCTCACGGCACTCACTCTCACAGGATGCGACGAAGAGAAACTGAGCGACAGAAGCGTGATTGACGACGGTAAGCAGCAGATAGAAACCACGCAGCTGGATAATTGGATACTCGACAATATCACCAAACCCTACGGCATTGAGGTAATCTATCGCTGGGAAAAGAATACCGGCTCTACGGGTACATTCATTTATCCACCCAAATTAGAGAATGTGCGTGCGATACTCGAGGCTGTGAGAGAATTAGGTTTAGAGACCTATCGACTGAAAGAAGTGGGAGGAGCAGACTTCCTGCTCGGTCGTCTGCCCATCAAGCTGTATCTCTATGGCGGTGGAAATCCCGATGAGAACGGGGTGGAGCGCCTCAATAATCCGCAGCTCACGGCAGCGGAGATGTGCCTGTACAATGTGAACGACTTCAATCCGGGCGATGCCGACAAGATGTTCGTACTCATGCGCAGCGTACACCATCAACTGGCCAAGCGTCTTATGCAGCTCATCGCTTACGACCGTGATAAATTTTTCACCATCAGCGGGCATCGTTATACGGGTTCTACCGAGTTGATAGCAGCCCAGTTGGGCTATGCCTCTACTGGAAAAGAGAAGTTCGGACTGGATGCTTATGCCAATAAGCGAGGATTCTATACAATGCTCTCGTTCCTTTCGGCTGAAGACGACTTTGCTGAAATCATCAGCGCCACGCTCACCAGTACGCCTAAAGAGGTGTATGACGCTACCGTTACGGCAAAGACGCCTGATACGGATGTCGACCCGGAAGTGAATGCGCGTTATGCCAAAGAGGCAGAACAGGCTTATAAGGAATTTACGGAAAAACAAGCCTTCGTCAATGAATATGTGCAGAAAAGCTGGCATATCAATCTCAAGCAGATGCAAGTGATCAGTGTTCGCAGAATCAATGCCTATATAAAACAACATTAAGAAAAAATGAATAACAGATATATGAAATACTGTCTTGTATTGGCGGCCTTGTTGTTGGCAGCTTGTTCTTCCAAGGACGATGTGTTCGATAAATCTCCTTCGCAACGCAGCAGCGAGAGTATTACAGCCTTGAAAGCCGAACTTGTGAATGCGCCTTATGGCTGGCGGGTACTCTATTTTCCCAAAACCGACTCGCTGTTGTTCTCCAATCCGTCGGAACTGATCTCTCAACATGGATTCAGGGGGCACTACGGTTATGGCGGCGACTGCTTCACGATGAAGTTTGCGGCTGACAATACCGTAGAGATGTGGGCAGATTTCACCGACCAAACAGCGGCTGAGGCCGTGAAGAGCGAATACCTTATCGGCCGAAACAGCTTCACCCAATTGAGTTTCTCTACATATAACTATATACACAGACTCGTGAACGACCGCTTTGCCGGAGCTTCAGATTTCCTTTATATGGGCAAGAATGAGGATGGAGACTTGGTGTTTCGCACGGCTACTTACCTGCAGCCGGCACGCGAATACATAGTCTTCACCAAGCTGAGAAGCGCAGAGGAGACAACAGGCTTCGTGCGGAAAGCTTACGATAATCGCACATTCTTTGAGCAGATGGTCAATCCGCAGCTCCTTATACATAGGGGCGGACGCACCTATTTCCGGAGCGACATCTACATCAAGCGCAATGTGGAGACCAATCAGGCTTTGCTCAAGGAAATCAAGGAAAAGAAATACTATCTCTTCCTTTTCACCCAAAAGAAGAATCCCATCCCGGGCTACCCTGCCAAAGAGATGACCGGCCTTGGCTCTGGATATGCCGGGACAGAGCACGGCATAACATTCAGAGCTGGTCTGCGCTACGACAGTAAGACCATGTTTTTCGACTTTCAGCGTAAGGGCAACCGATTTGTGGCTGAACTGGTATCGGTCTACGACCCGTTGCTGCGTAGCATCCGTTTAGTGAGCAAGCACCTGCATCCCGAAGGAGAGTTCACAGGACTCGAAGCGGAAATATGGGACGAGCCCGTAGAATGACAAGTGAGAACATAAAAAAAATACATCATAGAAACAAGGACAACAGACAATGAAGATAAACTTGACAAAATACACTTTGATAGGCCTGACCCTGCTCACGCTGGGTTGTTCGAGAAGCAGTGAAGATTATGCCGATGAGGACTATGAGAAGCTGTTCCCATTTCCCGGTATTGAAAAGCCGAAGGTCTCCTATGAAGACCAAATCGTGCAATTGGGCGATCCCGACGCACCAGTTTCGGACTATGTATATCCAGGAGTGGACATTACCGAGAATGTGAGGGAATATAAAGTAACGCTTACTTGCTCGTTCAATGAAGTGGATATTCTGGGGCAACTTGTAGGCGAGGACGATATCTCTTCCCGCTATACGATTCATTACATCGCTCCCGACAAGCAGTTGCGTATCGTATCAAGCAATAATGGCGACGAGACGGCACATCTGTTTCTGACCAACGGTAAGGAGCAAACCATCACATTCGCGGCCAAATCGGGTTACCCGATGTATCTCTGTGTCAACGGAGTGGGGCCGCGTGGATCGTCTGTAAAAGCCACCATCTCTGCCAAGAGATATCGCCATATCCGAAGACGGGTTCACTATTGTGAAGCCGCTGAGCGTGAACGAGCATCAGAACGAAGAAGGCCTTGACAAAATCAAGGCTCCGTTCTGTGGCTACATCCTTCTTCCTTAATATAATATTAGAAATATGAAAAAGAACATTGCAATTTACATCATGTTGCTCTTGGCTCCATTGACATTCCTTTCGTGCGATCAATGGGGGGGTGAGACCGTGGAGTCTGCTTATCGCGAACCGCAGATCCCTGATCCGACCTATCAATTCAAACGCAATGGTAGCAGCAGTATAGACTATCTGGAATGCGGCCTTCTGCGCGATCCGCTTGACTATATTTACAACAGTTATCTCAAAATCGCTTCGATAATGTATCAGGCCAATATGGACAAGGTACAGGACTATTTCTGCAATGGAGAGTTCGGCTTGAAGCCCAAGGAAGAGCTGGCGTCGTCTCCTCTGCACAAGGCCGACAGGGCACGCATACTGAAAGATGTGGAAGACATCTTTCAGACAACGGGCGTGTTGAGTGGACTGTCTAAGCCGAGTCCCGGAACTTATCGCAACCGCAAGGCAAAACCCGGACAAGGCGGATATGTGGGCACGAATATCGGTGATGTCAACATTGCCTTCGCCAACGAGAAAGGAGTGATAGTGGCAGAGTTGTTCAATGGCATCGTATGGGGGGGGGGCTATTTGGATAAGATCCTCAATACGCATCTCAACGACAGTCTATACAACGACACCCGACTACGCCGTGAACATGAAAGCACAACACTACTCCCGGGACGGAACTATACGGAACTTGAACACCACTGGGACCTTGCCTATGGCTATTATCAGTATTGGCTGCCCTTCATACAGACAAGCGGCCTGTCTGTGTTGCGCGAAAGCCGAATTAAGATCTACAATGCCTTTGCAATCGGCCGTCAGGCGCTCACCGAGTTTCGCTATGAGGAAGTGCAAGCTCAGTTGCTGCTTATTAGGGACGAATTGTCGAAAGTGGCTGCCGTGCGGGCTATGAGCCTGCTGGTCGGCGAGATAACCCTTGTCAACTTAGATGAAGACATCAACAATGCCTTGGTGTTTCTTTCCAAGGGCTGCGGTGCCGTTTACGGACTGCAATTCACCTTGCAGGCCTCGGGTAATCCCTACCTTTCCTACGAAGAAGCAACACATTTCATCGCACAGCTCACGGCCGGCAGCGGATTGTGGGACAAACAGCGGCTGCTTGGCTCGGAATCGACCGAAGGATCTCTCAAGAATGTGGCGGCGGCCATCGGTAAATGCTATGGGCTGACACTCGACGATATTAAACATTCCAATTAGCAAACTTCACACAGAATGATACATAGAATCTATTTCATTTTATTATTATTGTCGCTTTCGTTTACGGCGAAGGCACAGTTGGGGAAAGAACTAATTCCCAATGGCGGATTTGAAGAATACGCCAAAGTTACGCCTCCTCCATCAGGAGAAGACGACGAAGAGGATGAGGAGGAAGAACCTCCCGGCTATTTTGATCCTTATCAAAAACCGCTTTATTGGTCTTTCAACTCGTCGTTGTTCTATACGAGAATCAAGGATGCGCACAGCGGTGTATTCGCCGTGAAAGTATATCCCAATGGGGGCTCGTTCTTCTCGCGCGACGAGAATTTCAACCCTTATCACATCGCGATTGAGGCTGGCGGAGAATACCGCCTTACCTATTGGTATAAGGGTAATGTCAAGAATCCCAATATCACGGTAACGGTAGACTGGTATAAGGGCACGACATCCATAAAGAAAGAGACGCGCGACAAAGAAAAAGCAACGGATTTCTCGGATCAGTGGCAACAGAAGACATTTACATTCAAGGCTCCTGCTGGAGTAGACAAGGCTGGAGTGGGCCTCTATATTGAAAACGATTACAAGTCGGCAGAATCCGGCGGTTGCATTCTTATCGACGACATCTCATTCGTGCAGACCAAAGAGGGGAAACCCTCAGCGGCGCTCGAAGCGCCTTCCAATGTCGTGGTCAGACCGCAGCAGCGAGAAATGGAGCTGTCGTGGAATGCCATTGCCGAAGAAAATGTAAGCTATCAAATCATAATGAATGGAGAAAAAGTGGCTACTACAGAAGGGACATCCTATATCGTCGAGCGACTCGAACCGGGCAAATCCTATCAGTTCAGCGTGTGTTCTGTCAAGGGGTCGGATATATCGGCTCCTTCTGCTCCGCTCACGCAACAGACCCAACGGATGAATACGGGCATTGACAAGGAAGATCGCGTTCCTTATTTGTACACAGTGCGTGAGGTCGGAACCTGTCCCCGCACACTGCGGCTGTTCTATCACGATTTGGCCGATCCCGACGCCAAAATCATATACAGGGTAGACGGAATGCCTGTGACGCCTGTTAATGGTAGCATTATCTTCACGGGCAAGGGGCAGCATATCCTGCAAATCGAAATCACAGAGACGCCTGAACGCAAATGGGATATAGAATACAAATTGAATGTGGATTAGAAAAACGATGAAACAAATACTTTTTTATTTGCTGCTATGTTGCGGCATCGTGTTTGCTGCATGCGACAGCGACAACGTACAGGAAAAGAAGGACATCCGCTTGGGAACTGACAACATCACCGAGGTTTCGCTCAATAAGCTGTCTACCCGAACCATTATTCTCAGCGGGGGAACTGGAAAATATATGGCCAATGTTGCCGACTCGAAAGTCGCGGAGGTCAAGATCAGCAAAGATACCTTGCGCATCAGTGGGATATGGGAGGGACGAACCTATGCCACCATCATTTCTGGCGACTTCAAAAAGCGTGTGGAAATCAACGTGGTGGTTCCTGAACTCAGTATCAGCCAGTCGGAAATAAGACTTTATCCTCGTGATGAAAGTAAGTTCGTGAGCTTGAACGGTGGGGGAGACATCGTCGACTTGAAGATAGAAGACTCGGACAAAGTAATCAATGCGAAGTGGAACGCAAAGACCAACATCTTGGAAATTCAAGCCTATTACGAGGGTGAGGCGATGATACGGGTCATCTCGCAAGACAAGAAAGAGAAGACTCTGAAAGTCGTTGTGCGCTGCGATGGTACGGCCGGTCGCGTGGGCATCTATGGCACCACTTCGCACAGTCTTTACGAGCAGATGAACACGGTGATGGCCGTGCGGCGTCCCGGTGTGGGAGTGTGGCTCTGCAACGGTGCGCACCCATATTCTTCCCGGAAGGTTTTGAAGATAACACCTGCTGTTGTCAATCCCGTGGCTGGAACACATATTGATGTCTCGTTCTCGATGCTTTATCCTGATGAGTTCGCAAGTAGCGGATTGAAAGAGGGCAATTGTAAATTATACGTAGAAGAGGTGAGGGAAAAAGATGTTGTGCTTCGTGGTCGGGGTTTCAAGATTGTCATACCTTACGAGAAGAAATAAGACAATATTTCCATATCTTTACCAATTCTTCGCTAGGAAAAAAAGGTATATACGAATCCGATTTATTAATCAAATAAAAAAAGAACTATGCAAATCTTTACATTCAGAAAAGGCCTGACGGTAATAGCGTTATCTTTGCTTTGCTGTGTGGCTTATGCACAGAAAACGGTGATATTGGAAACTCCCGGAAAACTTTCCGAGAAAATATCCGGGGCAGAAAAGTATACCACAACCTCTCTGGTAATATCTGGTCCTATTAACGGAGCTGATATTTTATTTCTCAGGGAGATGGCCGGCAGAAACCAAGAAGGGGGCAAGACGGAGGGAACGCTGCAGTGTCCAAATAGAAGTGCAACGATTTTCGGGGTAAAACTATGAAAAACACTGCGGGGGAAGCCTAAGTGGCGGGGGCGCAAAGCCCCCAAGAACGTCTGACAGCAATACAAACAAAAAAAGGAGACCGAAGTCTCCCAAAGATTAATTATTCTTGTATTGCTATGTACAATCAATTAACCTCAGAACAAAGGTACGAAATATACCTGGGAATAAAAAGGAAGTGGAGCATAAGTAGAATATCTCGCGAAATCGAGGTGTCCGCGTCCACTGTGCTTCGAGAGATCAGACGCAACAGCAACACCAACGGCGAATACGTGTGGCGCACAGCCCAACGCAAGGCGGAAGCGCGCAAGCACGGGCTGGAGGGCAATCACCGCAAGCCGGCGGAATTATGGTGGCGTATCGAGCAAATGATAGAGGAAGAGGACTGGTCACCATCGCAGATTGCCGGCGTCTTGCGCAAGGAGGGTATTCATATCGCAATACAGACCATCTACAACCACGTGCATGCAGACGCCAGCGGACGTCTTGCGAAACATATGCCGCATGAGCTTAAGTATACCAAGAGAGTCAAGGCGACACGCCCCACCAAGGCCACAAACATAGCCAATCGCACAAGCATCCACGACCGTCCCAAGGAGGCGGACGGCACACGCTTCGGCGATTGGGAGATGGATACCATCGTGGATTCTTACGGCCACGCCATTGTCACGCTTACGGAACGTTCAACCAACTTCATTCTGATGGAGAGACTGAAGTGCGGACGCAAGGCTGTGCCTACGGTGAAAGTCGTGGCTAGGCTGCTTTTCCCGTATAGGGAGTTCGTTCACACGATAACCACAGACAACGGATGCGAATTGGTTTTGAATGATTGAGTCCTTTGGCTTAGTTATGAGGTCTCTCAAATCCACCCTTTCTAGTGCGGAGATCCTTATTAAGGTAGCCACCTCGGTGATTGAATACGGACTTTTGTAGTCAGCCTTGATTTTGGCGATTATCAGATATGCAATAATAGCAACCCACAAATGAGTACGTACTGCATTCTCTGAATATCCCCACAAGTTCTTCACTACGATATTCTGCTTTATCCACTTGAAGAAAACCTCAATATCCCATCTATGACGGTATAGATTGGTGACCTCAATGGCACTGATCTCAAAATTGTTGGTAATAAATTCCACATCATTGCCTGTTACCGAGTCATGGTAAGTAACCATCCGGATTGGTTCTGGGTAGAGTTTCTTCGACTTATGGGTAGTCAGCTTTATGATAAAATCGCCACAGATTCCTGTACTTGGATCAAAGTCAAGACGATGGTTAACGACCTCGTATCTCATATTATCTTTGGGACGACTTATCCAATATGCACCGGCTTTATGAAAGCGAAACAAAGCAATGAAATCAACATATGCTTTGTCCATCATATAGAACGCAAATGCCTCAGGCACAATCTCATCCAGTTCATTGCTGTCATGCCATTTCCCATCTGTAATATGGATATTTGCAGGAATGCTTCCACGAAGATCCAGCAGTGTGTGCATTTTGACTGCGCCTTTGCTATACTTGCCCAATGCCCATGCAGCCAGAACAATGCTTGTTGAGATAGTTGTGGAGTCAAGCGCATAGAGGACATTGTCTATTGTTATCTCAGTAACCTTTGTGTTTGAATACATTGGTCGGACGATACTGATTAAATACATGCCAAGTCCTTCGTAGATGCGATAGTCTCTTTTCTCATTAGCACGACATAAATTGGATTGATTGACAGACTTGCGAATTCCCAAGTGGTATATGCTACTTCCATGAGCCTCTAGGCACAGACAAATATCACGGATGGATACGCAACCAGTAATCTGACCAAATAGCAGGTGAAGCAACTGGCTATAGCAGGATAAATCTTTTGCATGCCAGTCACCTTTGTACTTCTTCACCAACTTGTCAAATTGGTATCGAGGTATGAAGTCGATGACTTGAGCAAAGATATATTTGCCGATGTTCATAATCTTGCAGTTTTGGCTGCAAAATTACTCAATCAATTTCAAATCAAAAAACAAAGAACGCTTGTAAATAATTAAATATCAAATATATAACTATAGTTAAGCGAATAATATCGCATCACTAGTAAGCATTAAACAAGAAGATATATACCTATACTACAAATTTAAGCCACGGACTTATGCAACTGTGCCGTTTATCCGCATTCATTCCGTCATCGCTATGCTAAGAATTTCTTGGAAAAATTCAATGACATAGCATTACTTGCTGACCTCATGGGGCATAAAAGCATCGAAACCACTCGCATATATCTGCGAAGAAGTAGTCTAGAACAACAAGAGATTGTTGATAAGGTAATTACTTGGTAATGTCGTTCGGGCAAACAACAGGTCGCCAGTTCTTTACACGGTGATGGAACTGACGACTTACTGTCGCTTTCACTTGCATTTCAAAACGATCCACACGACTATTGTTGAAATAGTAAAGATGAAGCATGGCAAGAAAATCCATAGCAAAGTCTTCATCCAAATGTTAGATAGCCATACGCCCTCATTCTGTGCCATTTTGTTTGCCATATTATAGAAATGACTGGAGAGTATTTTCTTAGTTTCATTTCTGTGTTCTTCCAATAATTGCGTTCCACCAACAACAATCTGCTTTTGGAGCTCAGAAAGTTTGTTCAAATCATCAGAGGAGAGTTTAGCCTTGAAGGTGAAGGCATGGAATTTTTCAAAAGTTTCAAAGAGATGTTGAACAGCAGCATTTGCATCGTCCACAACCTCATTGAAAGCGGTAGTGGCTTCGTTCAAAGAATCCTTGGCTGCAGAGATACTGTTATTTGCTGCATCAAGTTTTACTCCAGCCTCCTTGTATGCTTGCAGTTGTCGGTCGAACCTATCTGAAGCCTTATCGGTTTCGATATTCTTGTCAATCGTGTCCTTAAAAGAACCAAAATCCATATCTGAGAGTTTACTTTTGCCTATTGCCATAATGAAAATTTTTATGGTTGTATTTTGTTATCTGTCATATCCCCGTTTCTTGCGTGGACTGCATAAGCGGTTAGCCATCATAGCACAACGATGCGCCCACGAAAGTTCATCCTCGTCTTTGTCTCGTCCCCAACCAGAGGTTGCACCACCTCCGCCACCTCCAGACTGGGCAGCTATAGTTGTTGCAGCATCAATGTATTCAGCAAAGAGAAGAATTGCTGTCTTTTGCACGTCCTCAATCTTGGCAAAAACATTGTCTGCATCAAGGGCGATATTCTTGTCTATGACATCAAGACATGGTTGCGGAATATCCACAGGGTAATGATGGAACTCGTCTGTGGAGAAGTTGAAATGTCGCATCTTGGAAGTGTTGTCCATAGTGTGCATTGGCTTTGCCATTGACACAACATTTTTCGGTTGTCCATTTTCTGCACCCCTTAGCGAACCAACAATTGGCCTTTTCCATTCCTGCGGATGCAATTTTGCCCAAGTCTTTTCTATCTTTGACGGCATGAGACAACGCCCTTTGCCGAGTTCAGAAGACTTGTAAATGGAGTTTCCTCGCCTAATGGAATACCCACGCACTTGTCCTTTACTGTCGGATTGTAGTTTGACATCATATCCTATTTGCGTGAGGCATTTTGTGTATAGTCCCCAATCAAAGCGTGGCATCCTGGCTAAAACTGACAGGCAGTCCTGCGCTATCATGTCCTTGTTTCGTTGGCTCACCTCTTGTGCATCTTTCCAACCTCGTTGTTGTCCAGTCTTGGATGCTGCCATCATTGCTCTCTCATAGATGTAATGGGCATCGTTCACGTTGCCCTTTATGTCTATGCGGTTTGCATCAATGTGAAGGTGCATAATGCCACTCTTGCTGTCACGATGAAGTGCAACTACATATTGGCTGTCTTTGAGATTGGTTGCCTTTGCACTTTTGCGCTTCGACTTGGCGGAAAGGTCAACAGCATCGAACTCACGGATAAAGTCATCCGCCAACCTCTGCCAGTCCTCTATCGTCCACCCTTGTGTTTCATCCGAGGTTGGGGAAACTTCAATACGTATCATGTTACGTTTGAGCGGATGATAACGGTTCAACCTGTCCTCAAACTTCTTCTGCAAGGCAAGCATTCTTGCCCACATTGCCGTTGGGGAAATATCATCGGGCAAGAGATTGGTCTTTACAATCTCCGCCTTGTCCTTATCTACTGAGTAACGTATGGCATTTGTGCCATGACTTATTACCTTTGCTTTTGCTATCATAGATGTCGTATGTTCTATTGTGTTAAGTATTTCTCTATCTCAATCATGCGGTTCAAGATTACCTCTACACTTGTTCTCCATCGTTTCATGAAGATTTCGCTGCGGAGAATATTCTCACGTTCCGTAAGCGGACGACCTTTGAGGAAGCCGAACAATTTCTGTATATCGCTCCTGGCATCCGATAGGCTGTTCAAAGCCTCCATTTCTTTGTCAGTCAAGCGTTGTTTGGGATATTTGCCCTCCAACCGCTTGCGTGCGTATGCGCTTGTTGTCAGTCCGCAAAGAGCAGCATATTCCGCTATCTCCTTATGAAGCTGTGGCGTAAGCCTTACTATTAGGCGGCTCGTATATTTCGGTGCCTCCTTTTCTATATTCTTCTTATTCATACCAAGTATTGCTTCTATAAAAGTGTGCAACCCAATGCGAGCTTGCGAGCGTTCAAGAAGTCCATTGGCATACGGACAAACGAAGTGCGTTTGTATGACATTGGTATTTCTTGCATAGCACTGCTATCAGAGTTTACGCACATGCACGCTACGCACTGTGGCTGCACATGTTCACAGACTTATTGTATAACGGTTCTCAAATTACCCAAGTAACAGCAATTGTGGGGCATCCTCTGCTTCCATCTGTTCCTTGAAGAATTGCCTTCTGGCTTCTGCCTCCAGTTCCATGTCTGAAACGCTTGGCGGTGGAACATCTTCCTCCTTGCCATTATCGCCATTTCCAGAAGTTAGGGAAGAAAAGGAACTGTTGGCAAGTTGTGTAGGAGAAGTACCGCCATTTTTGATGGGTGGATCTTCCTTGTTAGGGAATGCGGAAGCAGAAGAAATTGACTTGTCATAGTTGCTTCTTTGGTTGATGGGAACATAGTGAGGATTGACACACTTCTTGCCATCAACAATCCATGCTGAAATGCAGAGCAAAGTGTGAACACTTCCCCGTCTTGTCTGTATAGAAGAAAGGATGCCCAATTTGTTCATGTGGTCAAGCATCTTGGAGACGGTCTTTCGGTCACACTTCCATAGTTTGGATAGAGCCACCTCAGATATGTTCACTTCCCACAATTCTGTTGTGGATTCCCCAACCTCATTTGAGGTTTCAATCTGTCGTGTCACAATCTGAATGAGTTGATAAAGGCATGAAAGGCGATTGATGCCAGCCGTGCCACCCATCAGATAGTTTACTTTTTCGTTACTCAGGATAATGCTGTTGAAAATATTACTGTTCATCGTTGTATGATATTAGTTGTGTAAATGTTTTGTTACTGTCATGCGGAAAATCTCTGCGGTGAAAAGAGAAACTATCGCCTCATGCCGAAGCCTCTTTCTGGCATATAATACTCCTTGTCGTATGCGATATGGTCAAGCACACATTGCAGTCGGTCAAGTTGAGGACTATCAAGCACTTGTATGGCATTGATGGTGATTTTCTGTGATGCTATTCTTCGATGCTCACAGTTTCTTTCCGACATGGTTCCGTCACCGTCTGCAAATACTGAATGCAGGTAAGCGTTGACGGATTCCGTCTGTTCCTTGCTTGGGTAAGCGGCAGGAAAGCGGTCGGAAATGTAGTCTACCATATTGCTGACCGCATTAGCCAACAGAGGGTCACGTTTTTGCAGACTGTTTACAAGTTCATCTTTCGTCATGATGCTATGGTCTATTGTTCATTTCATTCAGACGGTTTGTAGCCTCCAGTCTTATCTCCTCCTCCGACATTGCTCTTGCTCCTCGCACCCAGTCAAGCAAGGCTTTCTTCTCAAAGAAGATGAGCTTGCCAGCAGGCTTGAAGTACGGCAACTGGTTAAGATGCGTCATCTTGTAGAGCGTACTCTTGGCAATGCCGAGAAAGGCGGATGCCTCTTCAAGGTTCAACACTTCCTTTGTCATATAGCAAAGGTTTTCCAACTTGTTCACTCTCGACTGAAGCTCCACTATCTTGCGCTCATGGTCGAGGTTCATCTTTAATGCGTTCTTTTCTGTCATAATTCTGATATTTTGTTTATTTCGTTATCGATTTCGGCTGCAAAGGTATATAGTTGCCAATGATATTCAAGCAGCCGTTATGGTTTATTAAAAGTGCTGATTTTCAATTCTTTGGTTCTATTTTACCATGCTGTAACGTGGTAGATTGGTCGGACACTCATCTGAAATTCAGCATCTTTAAATATTTATCGTTCAAACACTCCCAAAGTCAGGAATTGGACAATAGGGGTGGCAAATCTTTGGTTCTATTGCCAGTTCTCGTTTTTGAAAATGTCCAACAGAGTGCAAAACAAAATTTAACACCCGATTTTCTCAAGTCATGCTGTTTGAGGTCAAAATCGCTTGCAATAACCACATTTAGGGTACAATGGTAGGAAAATGAGTTGTGAATGAGAGAAATAGGGATTTCCCCTCGTTTTTCAAGGGACAAATTTGTACCTTTGCAAATGAAACAGAGGTATTCAACAAGGGATATTTCGGGCAAAGTGTTCTTGACTTTATTTTTCCGTGTTTTTGTCCCGTTTTTGTCCCTCGCTGATTTTGTATCACGAGACAAGAATTTGCAAGTTGCTGATTTACAATGGTTAAAGCTGTATCTTGGAGGGTTGATAACGACAACCACCAGTAACCACCAAATAGGCAGGCTTTCCGTTCTTATATACGATGTCTTTGGAGAGGAACAGACCGCTTACCATTTCCATGATGTTGATAAGAGTTGTTTTGTCAGCAAGATAGAGAGGGGAAAGAGATTGCTTATTAGTACGTTGCTGTAGTTGTTCCGGGTATTTGATGCGCCATTCAATAAGGCGTATTTCAGTGTTTAAAAGTCCTATCGCTTCATCTATAAGATGTAAATAGGGCATTTTTTTCTTGCTCAAACCGTGCACGATACGATTTAAGACGATGCAAGCCAAAAGAAAAATAGCGGAGTAATACGCTATAATCCTGTTCATTGATACTAAAATTGATTACCCATGTAGCCAATTCCTCAATCGCTTCTACTAATTCGGATGCAGAAACTTTGTGCTGTGAGTATTCCGATAATAATTGGAAAAATCTCTGTTGTAATAATTGATTCATATATTAATAAATAAAAGAATAATCAACTGTAACTTATCCATTCAATATACTATCTTTTTTATTATTTTTTTGTACAGCAATAATGCCTTGTTTGATAAGTACATCCGCTTCGTTAAACTGGAATATGTTATAATTGTTTGTATATGACCGTATCACTATATCCGGAATTATTTTACCAATCTTTTTCATTATCTTACTCCCCCGGTGGAAAGCACTAATGCTATTTTCTGTTTTTCTGTTTTTTCTATATTGGATTGTCACTAATTAAAAAACTCAATATTTCCTCAGGAGTTTTGAAAGAATAGATAGTATCAATCTGTTCAACATGAGGGTTTCCCCACATCACTAAACCAAAATCCACTCCGGCATTTTTTGCACACTCCCAATCATACAGAGTATCTCCGATATAAATTATGTCTTGCGGACTGACTCCGGTTTTTATCAGATAAGATAACATAGGTGCAGCGGAAGGCTTCGGCAATATGCTATCTTCTACCGTTATCACTGTGTCAAAATATGAATTAAGTCCAAATGGACTAAAGTCACTAAGATATTCACTTC
>OGRI01002156.1_pt1 | contig 14831 bp, 9 predicted proteins | sample 1553391 | NCBI WGS metagenome assembly OGRI01 (sample SAMEA2580052, study PRJEB22360) | human gut metagenome | reverse complement strand
AAGCTAAGGGCTGCGATTCTTTATGGGAATTGCAGCCCTTTTTGTTGCTTAAAATTAATATTTGTTGCTGAAATAACGATGTTCGGGTTTATAATAAACTTGGGGGACGTTTATAATAAACGATGAACGAATTTATTAATAAATGATTCGGAGGAAGTATATAAAGGGTTAATATATTTCGTGTGAAAGTGTGTAATGATACCAAGAAACTTTCTGTTTTTATTATTAATAGGTAGTTTGTCTTTACATTCTCTTTTTTCTGTTTTCCTGTCATCAGCAGGATGTGTCACGATGTAATGACGAGAATGATATTCCAAACTTAATTTTTATTTTCGCTTTATTAACTATTAATGAAAAAAAAGTCTTTTCTTTGTATCATCTTAAAAATGAAACTATGAGAATCAATTTATGTTTGTTATTATTCCTTGTTTTGCTGAACATCTCTTGTAATTCCAAACGGGCGGGAAAAAAAGAAGATGTTGAAAAAGATACTTATGCCAATCCATTATTTATGGAAGGGGCTAATTCAAGCGCGATTTACCATAATGGTAAATATTATTATACCCATGAAACTAATGAGCAAATATATCTGTGGGTAACCACCGATATTACCGATATGGCTCATTCCACTTGTAAAGAGGTCTGGGTGCCTAAAGATCCTTCGAATAGCCATAACCTCTGGAATCCGGAAATACGGAATATCAATGGTAAATGGTATATCTATTTTGCTGCCGATGATGGAAATACAGATAATCATCAGATTTATGTGATTGAGAATGATTCTCCTGACCCTATGCAGGGAGAGTTTCGCATGAAAGGAGCGATCATGACCAATCCCGATTGGAACTGGGGAATACATCCCTCAACTTTTGAACATAAAGGGGAGCTTTATCTTCTATGGTCCGGGTGGCCTAATCGGAGGATAGGCAGTGAAACACAATGCATCTATATTGCCCGCATGGAAAACCCCTGGACATTGGCTACGGAAAGGGTTCTGATTTCGAAGCCGGAGTATGAATGGGAACGGCAGTGGGTAAATCCGGATGGCGGGCGGACTGCTTATCCGATTTATGTAAATGAAAGCCCTCAGTATTTTCATTCCAAAGATAACCGGACTGTCATTGTCTATTATGCGGCAAGCGGTTGCTGGTCTCCTTATTATTGTACCGGAATGTTGACTGCCGACGCGGATAGTGACTTGCTGAATCCGGCTTCCTGGAAGAAGAGCCCCGTTCCTGTATTTCAACAGAGACCGGAAGATGGAGTGTATGGCCCGGCTAACCTTTCCTTTCTTCCTTCGCCTGATGGAACGGAATGGTATATATTGTATCAGGCAAGAAGTGTTCCTAGCGGTAATACGGGAGAGTCGGAAAGTCGCAATCCACGATTGCAGAAGATAGGATGGGATGCTGATGGAATGCCGGATTTGGGAGTCCCTTTACCGGTGAATACTCCGTTACCTAAACCATCTGGCACAGTTCCAAATCAATAACTCTTTTGGGGAGAAACTCGCTCATTATTAACTCGCGCTGTTTTTGATTTGCTACGAACAGGCTGGTTGAGAGAATCTCACCGGTGGTTCCATCATCCGTTACTACTGTCACTTGTCTTACTCCTTCCAGTGGTTTGCCACTTGAAGGAGAGATAATGTGTTTGCGATCATCCGAGTTGTTTCCGGAGGTGGTTAAACATTCGTTATTAAGGAGTATGGATTGAGTTTTATGGTTTTTTGTAGTACTTGCCTGATCGTCAAAGCTGACTTTCCATCCTGTGCCAACCGGATGATTGCCTAGAGCGAGTACAGAACTGTTTCCCATATTTATTAAGGCATTTGCTATGATGTGAACCTTTAATATTTCTCTTATTTTGTCGAGAGCATAACCTTTAAGAAATCCGGAAAGGTTTATTGTAGTACCTGCTTGTTGAAAGAAGACACTCTGTGCTTCGGGGTATAAATGAATGGAGTGTATGGTATCTTGATTATAATTATCTGAGTGGATAGTAACATCGAAACATCCTAAGGTTTTTTTATGATATTCTGTGCACAATGAAATCATCCTGTAAAGAGACTGACTGATCATAACAGGAGCTGTGGAAGCTCTTTGATTGACTTGCGATAATTCACTGGAAGGGTCATAATAATTTGCAATTCTTTCCAGTTGTCGGAGAGTGTCATATATACTATTAACTACAAGCATTAATTCATTTTCTGATTTCTGGCAGCAGAGTATTATATCTACGCGTGTATGCATGGATAAAAACCAAGCATAAAGCAAACCGTCATCACCATGTGTCTTGTATAAGTGTTGAATTGTATGCTGCATTTTGTTTTATTGAAATATTAAGAGGGCATGCCACTTTGTGCATGCCCTTCTACTCTTGATTTTATGTTAGAAATCGGCTTTTCAGTGCAAGTTATTTCAGCTCTTTGATTTTTACATTTTTAAACCAGACTTCGTCTCCATGATCTTGAAGAAGAATATTGCCTTCTGCGGAATTACCAAAATTAGGCCAGTTTTTATATTTACTGTAGGCAACCAAAGCATTCCACATGTCAGTATTGCGAGTATATTCGATCAGTTTTACCCCATTCAGCCAGTGTTCTACGTGGTTATCTTGCACAATAATGGTGGCGGTATTAAAATCTTTTTTGTTGAAAGGCTTCTTCTCTGGAGCCGGAATAAGATCATATAATGAACCCAACTTTCTGTTGCCTTTTACTCCAAGTTTAGCATCTGGATGTTTGTCATCATCAAGAATTTGAAACTCACAGCCAATAGCAGAGCCTTCTCCTTTGTTCAAATCTGGGTTGACAAAGTATTTAACCCCGCTATTTGCGCCTTCGGTAATCTTGAAATCTACCGTGAGAATGAAGTTTTTATATTTGCGGGTAGTTACGATATCTCCACCATTAGCTGATTCTGCTCCTCCGCTCTTCATCACTTTCAGAATTCCATCTTCCATCTTCCATCCTTTTTCCGGAAAAGCATTCAATTTTGCTCCTCTCCAACCATTGTTGGTTTTACCATCCCAAAGTAGGGCCCAACCCTCTTTGGCTTCACGTGGAGATATGGTGTTGGCAATCATATTTCGTTCGGGCGCTTCTTCCGTTTCAGGTGTCTGGTAACGTTCTACATCCGTTGTACAAATACGGATGTCTTTCCAGCTGACAGTTTTACCTTCTTCGGAAGCATTACCTATTGCGTGTACTTGCAATGCAATAAATCCGCTAGGTGTCATATCATCCCAGATATTGGCACAAGGTACTCCATTAATCCAGGTACGGATAGAATTTCCGATAGCTTCAATCCTGGCTTTATTCCATGCATTGTTTTTAAAAGCGGTTTTTGCAGCCGGATTCAAAGTCAGTGGATACAACCAGTTTCTGCGTGCTTCATCATAGATACCTCCTGACCAAGCTCGCTTAGACGGGTCAATTTCAAACTGATAACCGTGCACACGACCATTCTGATAATCTTTCTTGCTTTCACTACGAAGTTGTACTCCTGAATTTAATCCGTCATCAATTTTGAAATCAAATTCAAGTATGAAGTCTCCATAGTTCTTGGTTGTTGCCAGAAAAGTATTTGGAGTTCCCATTTTAGAAATACCCACAATGGCACCATCTACGATTTTATACTCGGCTTTGCCATTTAGTTTTTTCCATCCTTTCAGGTTTTTGCCGTTGAAAAGAGGTTCCCAGGTCTGCGCAGATAATGAAGCCGCACAGAATAAAAGTAAAGTAAATAAGAAGTTCTTTTTCATTTTTAATGTTATTCTTAGTAAATTGTTTATAGCTGGTTTAATGGGTGGTTATGTTCATTTATAATTTATAAAATTCGTCCCAACCTTTGCGTGGAGGTATCCCTGTCAGCATTGCATTGGCAAACTCGTTATTTGTAATTTGTTTGGTACGGCTGTCGAAGAACAGCTGAGTGTTGAGGCGTTGAGCCATTACACCAAGTGAGAATACCTGACTTAGCACTCCATTGATTTCGAATGGAGAACGTGTTTTTTCTATACCGTTACATGCCAATAAAAAATTCTCGAAATGATTGGACGGGCTCTTTGGTATTTGGGGTAGCTTGTCTGCCATCTCTTTGGCTTTTTCTTCGGGAATGATGGATAAGGTACTTCCATGACTTCCTCCTTTAAATGTCAGGTCTTTTGTATAAATGATCTTTCCAGGATTCAATTTGGCGGCCGGAACATCTCCTTGGTTAGTCGTGGGGATATTAGGGTCTAATCCTGATACTCCGTAACCGGCAGGAATAGGAGGGAGGTTGTCTAGTCCGTCATACCAGGTGATATCTACGGGTGGCATCCCTTTGCGTTGTGGGAAGCGGAAAAGAATAGTGGAAGAATAAGGAAAGAAATAATCATTATGCCCTTTTTCATGCAATAAAGTTACTTCATAGGGCAATCCTAATTCCAAAAACTCATGAACGGTATCCAGAATATGTGCTCCCCAGTCTCCTAAAGCTCCCATTCCGAAGTCATACCAACAGCGCCATTCTCCCTGATGATATTTTTCATTGTATTCATGATATGGAACAGCGCCGAGCCATGTATCCCAATCCATGTCTTTCGGAAGTTGCTGTCCTGAGGGGAGTTTATAAATGTTTGTATCCCATTTATGCCAACGCCGTACGTTATTCATGTGTGCAGTGACGGCGGTCACGTCTTTAATAATTCCGGCATCCATCCAAGCTTTGAACTGGAAGTAGTTTGCTTCAGAATGTCCTTGGTTTCCTACTTGTGTAGCCAGATTAGGACGTTTGAGCGCTGCTTGCATCAAAAGTTCCGCTTCATAGAAAGTACGTGCTAACGGCTTTTCTACATATACGTGTTTGCCAGATGCCAAAGCTAGCATGCTAATCGGAAAATGAGAGTGATCTGGTGTAGCAATTGCAACGGCATCAAATTCTTTTCCCGCTTTATCAAACATCTGGCGGAAGTCTCTGAACTGTTTTGCTTTGGGATACATGCCTATTACCTTTTGTGTATGTTTGGCACCCATGTCTACATCACAGAGGGCAACTACTTCTACCATGCCGGTCCGGGCAAAATCTTCAATAATTTGCTGCCCGCGGTTACCGATACCTACATAAGCTATCTTCACTTTTTCGTTTTTGTTTTTTGAAGATGACAATGTTTGTGCATTCAATATTTCACCAGCTCCTGCTGCCAGTCCGGCAGAAGCCATTGTCATTGTTTTCAGGAAATCTCTTCGTGTTACCATAATTTCTTCATTGATATTGATTAAGTATTCTGTTGATTATATGTTATAAATCTGTTATTATTCTTTTTTCTTTTTGAATAGTGCTGTTATGCCATAAAAGAGGATACGTAAAAGGCTCCAGATGATATATAGCGCTACAGAAAATATGAGCACATAAAAAAATGAAGTTATCATCTCCGTCAAAGGAGTATTATACGTAAATATAGAGTATAAATTGACCAAATTGGCAATAATAAAACACAGGAACAGTGTAATCAACTCTGTTTTCTTTCGTCGAGCGGTCAGGATTGTATCTTTCATACTGCTTCGGATGTTTTTGATTGATGATTCAGATAATTAATTTTGTATTCATCAGGGAAATATAGTGTTTTTTCTTCCTGTAACGCTTGGTGACCCAATAGGCAGAGCATACTCGCATAATATCCTTCTTCCGCGATTCTTGCGGGTTGTTTGCGAGTAATAACAGCTTCTACAAAAGCTTCCAATAACAAAGAAGTGCCATCGCTCTTAGGACGTTCTCCGAGGATTAATTCTCCTTTGTTTTCGTTAGCCGTTTCCGGAGCCCAACTGGTACCTGCGAAAGGCAGAGTGTCAAATAATTTATTTTCCCAATCGTTTATCATTTGCAGAAAACCGGGTGCCGGCGGGATACTTTCAAAGTAATATTTACCTTTTTCTGGTTCAACAGTTCCGAGATTTCCCATGATTTGCTCTTCCAAACCATAAAATTGATTGGAAATAACAGAATCGAATGTCATTTTTACGCCATCATCGAATACATATAGGCAACTTACATTGTCGTATACTTCCCGACCGTCTTTCCAGTATGTAATAGCTCCATGTCCCATCACTTTCTCTGGGAGTTTATTCAATGCCCAACTTCCTATTTGTAATTGATGGCAGGCCAGTTCCGTCATTAGTCCTTTTGAATACTCTTTATAGAGTCGCCAGTTAATTTGTCGTTCTAAATTAGCAGAAGGAACTGGGCGTCTCCAGTCTCCATTTCTGTACCAGAATGTGCGGATCGCATTTATTTCTCCAAATGTGCCGGCATGAATCATTTCCATAGCTTTGATATAACGAGGATCGAACAGACGCTGTTGACCTGTGAAGAATATTTTTCCCGTACTACGATGTTTATTGTACATACGGAAACATTCTTCCATTGTAAAACCAATTGTTTTTTCACAGAATACATGTTTACCGGCATCAAAAGCATCCATTACAATTTTACAGTGCGAACTGAGAGGAGTCGCTACAAGTATAGCATCTATGTTGTTGTTTTCCAATAGCTCACGATAGTCACCATATACTTTTGCTTTGGGAGCAAGCTTCAATGCTTCATCTATCGAAGGCTGGTAAATATCGCAAAGTGCTACGATATCAACTTTAGGATTTTGGACTAAAAAGCTCATAAGGAAGCGACCTCGTGAGCCTGGTCCAATAACCCCCAAACGACATTTTTCATTGGAGGTGTTCACGGCTTCTGAAAAGGCAGAAAGCCAGGGACTTGCTGCAAGAAGAACTCCAGCTCCGGTCATTCCGATATTCTTCAGAAACTCTCTTCTGCTAATTTGCGTATGTTTCATTTTGAAGTTATTTGATTCTCAGTATTTTATTCTGTATGCAAATATAGAAAGAAGAGTAAACTTTCTATAAAATTCACTCTTCTTTTTATTAAAATTGGCATTTACCATTCAATTGCCTGATCTTCGTCTGGTATTTGAGTATTTATTTTACGTTCCATCGTTAGAGATCCCTTTACAACATATTCAAGCGGATAACCCGGAACTGAAGTATAATCTGTAAACTCATATTCCAGATTGTTGATTGTTACGTAAATATGTTTTAGGTAAGGTCGTGTAGCATCCATCTCTTCTTCAACCGTATAGGAAGGTTGCCCTTTCACTACCAGATTTATGTCCTCATTATCAGAAGAAATCTTCAGCTTACGTGTTTGAAGATCTATTTTCTCTTCTGTAAATTCAAATTTAATTTTGTAATATTTCCGATCCAAGCGGTCAATGTCTATAAGGCCCGCATAGAAAAATATAGTTTTGTCATCTATTACATAAGAAGTATGGTATTCCGGAACTATAGCCTCTTTTTCGTTTCCTTTAAAATATACTTTATACGCAGTAGCACTATATTGCCCGGAATAATCATTGAATGGGGAAATACGTAACATCGCCCTCCTATAAAATTTGCGGGGATTGGCCTGGTAGTTGTGTGATGGATCGTTGCTCTGAATAGCTAACGGCAATACCCATTTGTCTACCTGATCTAAATCTTTCAGGGCAAAATCGATAGGCAGTAAGCTTGTACATTCGCCTGCCGGTATCTGTACTGTTTCCGGGAACTCGTAATACTTGTTTTCCAACGGTTTAAAGAAAAGTTCTTTACGGCTGCCGAAATGTTCAACATTCAACACATCCAATGTGTCAAGATCCAATCCTACATGCACATTCAAGTCTTTGGAATTCATGGTTGACCCGCTGACTATCAATGGGAGTTGGTATGTTACTTTCCCTTCCGGCTTGTAACGTATGTAAATAGGAGTTACTCCTTGTGCGTTGACTGGTGCCTTGAAAGATACCATTTGCACATATTGTTCAGATTCCCATTCATTATTGCATGACGCACATACTATCAGTACAGTCATGGCTAAGAGTAAATAATATATCTTTTTCATTTTTTTCAAGTTTATAAGATTATTCCGGATAAGTCCAGCCTGGATTTTGAGTTAAACGTTTGTTGCGCTTTAATTCAGTATGATTGATTGGCCAAAACCACATTTTGCGTGAGAAGGTTGTTGGTAATGAAGGTACTGCTACCGGTGTATGGAATACATCTGCCATTTCTTTAGTTGCTAAAGTGTTACACCCATAAATTGGAGTTGATTCTTCTACCGGAGCATCTAGCCAACGACGTAAATCAAAATAGCGATGTCCTTCTCCCATCAATTCAATCTGACGTTCACGTTTTAACTTTTTGCGGAATTCGATAGGGTCATCATATTCTTCTTGGGTATAATCAGGAACTCCTGCACGAATACGTATAGGACGAATTCCTTTTTTCATTTCATTGATATCGCGTTTGATTATATGAGTCTTATTACCATCCCAAGAAGGTATGTCGTATTGCCCGTTTAATTCGTTCAATGCTTCGGCATAAATCAACAGAACTTCTGCATAACGGATAGCCGGTTCTACTTTCTTTTTAATAAGTTCTTCATTGTTGTCTCCTTTACCCATATCATCCGGGTGTACAAATTTTTTAACTCCAATGCCGGTGCGTAACCAAAACATCGAGTTTGTATACCCATTACCGTCTCCACGGTAATAGAAGACTTGTATGTTTTGAGGTTCTCCTGCATTTTTATTGCTGTTCAACAAATTCCAAACATCACCATTGTAGGCTACTGAAGCATAGAAACGGGGCTCACGATTAGCATACTGTAAAGAGACGCCTTCTGACAAAGGTTTGTAACGACCTGCTTCTACGTCTTCTTTCGTCACATAGCCGGACATGCGTTCCGAACCGTCACCGCGGTTGATTTCTTTATCTTTACCGGGACAATCAGTTCCATCATTCATATAATATGCGTCACATTGTTTCTGTGTAAGTCCGTGTGTATTCCATCCTTTAGCAACACGTGGTAGCTGATGTATTACCATGTTATTAATGCTTTGGTCACCAGTATTCTGCCCACGGGTAAAAATTAATTCTTTATTCTCAAAAGCACTGACTGTTCCGTTGAATATAGCACGATAAGATTCGAACGGATCGATGTCTTTCCACCCATTCGGCCAAGCTTGTTCTGAGAATTCAGGGTGGTATGGAGGAGCAATCGTTGCAGGAAATGCAATATCCCCTTTGTCTGTAGCATAAGAAACAAACAGCGTGTAACGGTTCAATTCTATCACATCCTTGGCAGCGGCAGCAGCTTTCGCCCACTTAGATTCATCGTAAGCTTCTGGTAACAGTCGATTACCTTGATCATCTACCAGTTCTGAAGCAATATCAGCAGGCGTTTGTCCATTCATTAATGGGCTGGCAGCATATAGCAGAACTTTGGCACGAAGAGCTAATGCCGCACCACGGGTGGGGCGAGCTATTTCTTGTATTGCACGGTCTAAAGGGAGAGCTTGCGCAGCCAGAACTAATTCATTTGTGATATAGGTCACACATTCGTCATACGTATTACGCGGTTGTGCTACTGCATCATAATCTTCCATGTAGTCAATGCCTTGATCCGGCACAATAGGAACAGGACCGAACAAGCGCAACATAATCCAGTAGAAATAGGCTTTCAAAAAGTGCGCTTGTGCTTTGTTGTCAGCAATTTCTTCCGCTGTATATTCCGTATTCATGTCTATATTGTTCAAATATATAGAGGCTTGGCGAATGCCTTTATAACATTTGTTCCAGATTTCTGCACTTTCTCCTGCTAAACCTCCTTCGTTATATTCACCGTTTTTCCATGCTTTATATCGGTCATCTCGATCACCGAAATACATGTCATCAGCAAAACAGAAAGGAACATATCCTTTACTGGCTACATCGAGAAGATGGTTATCTCCCAAAAAGAAGTATGCGCGTGCCAGCCATTTGTCAGAATAAGCTCTGCTTGTAAAAACATCTTCTATTGACATACGCTCATCAAATAGATAATCAGAGTCCAAGTAATCGGAACATGAACTGAGGGTAAATCCTATCCCTATTATAAATGATAAAATAATGTATATTTTCTTCATAATGTCATTGCGTGTATTATAAATTAACGGATATTCCTAAAGATAAATTTTTGCTGAGCGGATATCTCTTTCCATCCGTACTTCCCATTTCCGGGTCCCATAATTTGAATGCAGACCATGTGAGTAAATTGGTGCCAACAAAGAAGATACGGACAGTGTTAAAATGTACCTTATTTACCAGCTGGGTTGGTAGCGTATACCCTACTTCTACAGTCTTTAAACGTAGATAAGACCCGTTGCGTAACCAATAAGTAGATTGCTGATAGTTATTAGAATTAGGTCCGTAGGATAGTCGGGGATATTCAGCATTCGGATTCTCTGTAGCTGGATCACCAGATATATCTGCTGAAATCCAACGATTGGAATTAGCCATCTCTGACAGGACATTTCCCCAGCCATCTCCCAACTTGAACATATGGACTGTTGAGCCATCGATAAAATAAGTTGATTTTCCGGCTCCCTGAAAGTGCAGATTCACATCTAGACCTTTCCAGTTTGCAGCTATTCCGAATCCATAAATAAGATTAGGTTTGGTCGTTGCACCGATTGCGACTTGGTCATTACCGTCAATTTTACCATCACCATTCACGTCTTTATATTTAATATCACCAGGCATTACTTTATAACCATCGAAATCTTGTACCGGACTATTACGGATATCATCATAGTCTTTAAACAACCCTAAAGATATCAATCCTCTTGCTTGATTTACACGATGTCCTTTTTGCATTTTATACCAGTAGTAGTTGTTTTCTTCATCTCTATCTACTATTTCATTTTTGCTATAAGTGATATTACTACGTATTGTTAAGCCAACAGCTCCCAGTTTCTGGCGGAAAGTGAAATGTCCGTCAAAACCTTCAGAAGTCACTTTTCCAACATTGGCACTAGGATTACTTTCTAAACCGACTATCCCCGGCAAATATTCGCGTAACATATAGATTCCTTCGCGTTTCTCATTAAAATAGTCAACAGAACCGGATAATTTGTCATTGAAAAAAGAGAAGTCAATACCGAGGTCATGCTTTGTTGCAATTTCCCATGTAACGTTAGGCGAAGATAAAGAAGAATAGCGCATACCACCATAATATCTGTCAAACGTGTAATCTCCAAAGTTGTATCCACCAGTGTCTACAGTTTTGTCACCATCTTTTTTAGTCATTGTTTCAATATCATAAAGGTAGGGGAAACGAGTATTTCCCAAATTGTCGTTACCTACTTTACCGTATGAATATCGAATTTTGAACATGTTCATCCATTTAAGATGTTTTTTTATCAAAGACTCCTCAGCTATGTTCCAAGCTCCTGAGATGGCAGGGAAGAAACCAAACCGATGTCCTGCTGCGAAATTCTCCGAACCGGTATATCCGAAATTGAAATCAATGAAATAACGATAATTCCAGTTATAGGTAAATCGTCCTGCCAATCCTTGATTACGTCTGGCAATACCTTGTTTAAGATCATCTCCAAGGCCTACCGTTTTTATTTTTGAAGACTGGTTATATTTTAATGTTCCTCCTAGATGATGATGTTTGAATCCTCGGCTATAATGTAACTCTGCTTCAAAGAATTCATTTCTAAGGCCATCGGAACCGCTCTCTTGAAACATCTTTCTTTCTTCAGCTACACGGTCATAATCGAGGGTTCCGTCTGTTGCGCGGAAACGTTTTGCCTTCCACTGTTCCGGCCATTTTCTGCGGTTAATCCAGTTGTTATTTTCTGTGTCATATCCGAAGCGTCCCACGAATCTAAGTCCTTTGGTGATGAAATCAAGTTTCTGCTCTAAGGTTACATTAGTCTGGATATTATTCTTCCAGTTTTCCCGATAACCAGTCATTGTAGCTTGACCCCATGGATTAAAGCGATCTCCATTGTCATTTCCATAGGCTGGTACGTATCCATTAGAATATAATTTAGGAACCATAATGGCATTATATCCCATAAGAGCTGTCCAAATAGCATCACTGCCAACTCCTGAATCATTGGCCTTTTGTAATGAACCTGAAACACCGACTTTTAATAGAGTTGATTTAGTGATGTCTATATCTACATTCATGCGGTAATTCCAACGACGGAAATTTGCATTTGTATTGTAATCTTTCAAAGCTTTATCTACTTTGTACATACCTTGTTGGTCAAGATAGCTTCCTGATACATAGTATCGTGCTGTATTACCACCACCGTTCATGCTTAGTGTGGCACGAGTGCTCCATGAACCTTTTCGTAGTAATTCATCTATCCAATTAACATTGGGATATAAATCAGGATCTAGTCCTAAACGGAATATTTCCAATTCGTCCGCTTTATATAGCGGCTCAAGATTACGTGTGATTTTAGCTTCATTTGCCATGGAAGCATATGTGTATCCATCTACAAAGTCAGGAACTTGGGTGAGCATATTGTAGAACGTTTCCGCTTTTGCACTGATATTAATTTTCCCGGCTTTACCGTGTTTGGTTGTGATTAATACTACTCCATTTGCACCTTTGGAACCGTAAATAGCAGTAGCTGATGCATCTTTTAATACGGAAAAAGATTCGACATCTTCTACATTTATTTCATCCAGACTACGTTCGAATCCGTCAACGAGAACTAATGCGGAATTACTGGCTCCGAAAGTTGAAATACCACGGATCCAGAATTCAGAAACACTACCCGGCTTTCCGGAAGTTTGCATCGCTAAGATGCCCGGTACATTACCTGCCAGGGCATTAGCCATAGAACCTGAGGGATTTGCTTTTAAGACATCTACATCCACATTAGTAATAGCACCTGTTACAGTCAACTTCTTTTGGGCACCGGTACCCGTGATTACCACCTCGTCAATCTCTCTAGCACTTGCTTCTTTCATTGTGACATTGACAGTTCGTTGCTCTTTGACTAATACTTCTACTTTTTCAAAGCCTATATAAGTAAATACCAATTTGTGGTAGGGTGGCATTTTAATACTGTATTTTCCATTCAAATCAGTAATGGCACCTAAGCCGGGTATATTACTTATTGATACATTAACCCCAATCATGGGCTCTTTATTTGTATCAGTTACGACACCTGTTACTACAATGCTTTCTTGTGCCAAAGCACTGGTAGAAAGTCCAAGCAACAACATGCATATAAATAAAAAGTTTTTCATCATATAAATGTATGTGTTAATCATGTATTATTCTTCGTAGCCAATTTTGCGAATACGGCGGTTTTCACGGTCACCTATAAAGAAACATTCTCTTTCTTCATCGTATACGATTCCTTCAGGATGATTGAAGCGTGCTTCTTGGCGTAAATCACCATCATTATATCCGGAAGTTCCATTACTGCCTCTACCAGCAAATGTCGTTACTCGACCTTGTGGTGTTAAGATACGGATACAGTGGTTTTCTCTATCACAGAAATAAAAGTCATATTCATCGCTGCTCCCTTTGTATGCTGGATTCTTTACGAATGTACCTTGTCGGGGAGCATGCATGCGGGCTTTTTTACCAACTCCATCTACCCAATCTTTGGCACCCTGCTGACCACAAACAATATATGGGGTGGTAAGGCGCTTTGTCTTCCAGTCATAATCAGAACGTAAGATGTAATGTTGATTAACTACTACAATGTATGCATAGTTTCCGCTAGGGTGGAATTGGATATGAAACTCCCATCCACTATCTTGTATCGTAAACAAAGGGGTAGTTTCCTGAGTTGTAAAATCATATCGAAACACTTGACCAGCATTCCATGAATTGAAATATAATTCTCCATTTATAGGATGAGTTTCTGCACCATTACAGTTTTGACCTTTTGTCAATTCTGTTATAACTTTGAATCCTGATTCACGTGTAAGAATATAATTGTTCGGTCTATCATTATTATTTTGGTCATTGGTAATAATCATGCTGTCAGCTTCATGTGTCCAGCAGATGGTACGTACTTTGCTTAATCCACTATATACGGTACTTACATATTCTTTTTCAAAGTCAATCAAACGGGTAGGGTGCTGTTCACCCACTAGATATAAATGATTGTGATTTTTGGGATCAAAGGACAACCAAACAGCACCTCCAAAGCCACCACAATCATCAAAAGGTCCATCTTTTAAATCATATTTGGTGTTTCCATCATACATTGTTCCTAGAAATGTTGTAACAAGCATCTTCTTTTGATATACAAACTTCTCATTGGCTTCTGTATTTGCAATTTCTTCACCTTCATCGTTGAGAATACTTAATTTAATATCTCCATCATAAGCTTTAGCTGGCACAACACAGTAGAGGCTTTTTCCTTTTGCTCCTACAACTTTGGAGTCTTGTCCACCGATAGTTACCTTTATTTTAGAAATATCACTTCCGAAGTTTTCTCCATACAAGAGCATTCGGGTTCCAAGTCCTCCTTCTTTTGGACTGAATTCAGAAATGACAACAGGCTTATTCGGATCAAAATCTCCTGTTGCGTCATCATTATCTTTGCAACTTGCAAAGATAAGTGTAAGTAAAGCCAGTACTACCCATTGAGTGTACTGACAGCAACTTTTGGTCTTACTTTTCATTTTCATAATACATTGGATTTTATTGGTAAAAATATTTGTATGCATTTTTACAGATTATTTGAATTCTTATTCACTAGTACTTTCATCCAATATCCTCCGATTACAGAACGAGCCTTAAAACCAGTCATTTTGCCTGTTTTCGTATCATGCCAATCACTGATAGGTACTCGTGAAGTCGTTTCATTGATATATTTATAGAGAGGATTTATAAACTTTTCAAAAGTAGCCTGATCCGGAGACATAGTTGCAGTCCACATAATCCAGTCAGACTTTGTATACTCTTTGCGGGAGTCCAATGGCAATC
>OGRI01002151.1_pt1 | contig 14845 bp, 12 predicted proteins | sample 1553391 | NCBI WGS metagenome assembly OGRI01 (sample SAMEA2580052, study PRJEB22360) | human gut metagenome | reverse complement strand
TTTCCGTTCCCGGACCGGAACGGCACATTTTCGAAACAATTCGACTGCATTATATCAGATTATGACAACCATTACAAGCACAATTTTGTAAATCTTTCGTAACCAGTTGAGTTTTGCGAAAAAATATGATATACTATTAATATATATAAAATCATCTGTATTTGTTTTGTTTTTTTCATTACATTTACAGAAATTATCGAAAGGGTGTGAACTATGCTTGACAGTATCGCTTATGTTATAAACGCTATTTGGGGCGTTTTTACATCAATAGGTCTTAATGACATTGTCGATATTGCTATCCTCTCCTTTCTGATATTCCACGGCATAAAGCTTATTCGCGAAACAAGGGCGCAGCAGCTCACAAAAGGTATCCTTATACTTATAGGTTGCTACCTGCTTGCAGTATTCTTTAATTTGCAAACTATCAGATTTTTGCTAAAGATCTGCTTCCAATGGGGCTTCCTTGCTCTTATCATAATGTTTCAGCCTGAACTCAGACGTGTTCTTGAAAAGGTTGGACGAACAAGTCTGGGTGGCTTTAATTTCTTTAGCTCAAGTGACTCTGACGACAACACCGAACATTGGAAAAAAGCTATTGACGCTATATGTGATTCTGCCGCAAGTCTTTCTTCCACCAAAACAGGTGCGCTTATAATCTGTGAGAGAAAGACAAAGCTTGGGGAACAGATAGCTACAGGAACGATACTCAACTGCATACCGTCAACAGCGATATTCGGAAACATATTCTTCCCGAATACACCGCTCCATGATGGTGCTGTAATAATCAGAGACGGAATAATACTTGCGGCAGGCTGTTTCTTGCCAAGGCCGCAGAAAGACGAACTTATAAACAAACAACTCGGTTCAAGACACCGTGCAGCTATCGGAATGAGCGAAAACTCTGACGCAATAGTCGTCGTGGTATCTGAGGAAACAGGCAACATCTCAGTTGCCGAAAACGGAGAGCTTACCAGAGGATATTCAAAGGACTCTCTGAAAAGACTTCTGGACAATCGTCTTTTGCCTGAAAAGGACGCTAATTCCATTAGAGAAAATTCTTTTGCAGGAAGGGTGATTTCAAAATGGAAAAAGTAAAAAAGGCTAAAAAAGAAAATCGCCATGGTGCAGACTTTGGTCTGAGAATACTTTCCATAATTATTGCTGTAATAATATGGTTCGCCCTTTCTATCACTCAGTATCCTACAATAAACAAGACTATAACAAACGTGCCCGTTGTGTTCTCACTTGACGGAACGCAGGCAAAAGAAAAAGGACTTTCCGCACTCAACTATAAGGATATCTCCGTAGACGTTGAGATAAAGGGCATGAACTATGAGATAGGCAGCTATACTGCCGCAGATCTTGTGGCAACTGTCAATCTTGATGACGTAACAAAAGAGGGTACCTACGACCTTGACATTGATGTCAAGTCATCACATTCCACCGACAAGGTAACTGTAGTTTCTGTCAACCCTGACACTGTTTCTGTGGAGTTTGACAGACTTACCACAAAGACTATCCCACTCACCGCAGAAGCCCCGCTCATAAGCGCTGAGGAGGGCTATATCCTTAAAGAAACTACCACATCGCCAAGCGAGATAACAGTTGAAGGTCCGAAAAATGACCTTGACAACATAAGCAAAGCAGTGGCACAGATCTCAAAATCAAAGAAAATATCCGAGGACACGACTATCAACACGCAGGATATCGTATTCTATGACGATGACGACAACGTTGTTGATCCATCTAAAACAGAAGTCAAGGATACAAAGTCTGTCGATGTGAATTTTGTTATCTACAAGAAAAAGACAGCAAAGCTAAAGGTAGATATCTCTAATTGTACCGATAATTTTGATGTCATCTCACTGCCACTGAAGCTTTCCGAGGAAGAAATATCTGTGGTATCGCCAAATCTTGACGACTCAGATACAGAAACGCTCACTATCGGCTCCATAAAACTTTCAGAGATAAACCTTGCAAAGGTGTTCAGCTTCAAGATCCCTCTCAACTCAGGTGAGATCAATATGAATGGCGATGAAAACGTTCGAGTATCCTTTGACTCAGAGGGATACACCTCGAAGGAGTTCACCATAACATCAGACCATATCATCGCAACGGGCAAGCCGTCAGGCAAGTCCACTGAGATAGAAACAAAAAAGCTCACAAACGTCAAGGTCTACGGTCCTGAAGATGTGATAAACAATCTTAAAGACAGCGACTTATATGCTGAGGTCAATCTCAGCGACATAATTGACTCTGGTTCTTATGCTCGAGAGGCTATAATCTATTCGCCGACCTACAACAACGTTTGGGGTTTCGGCAAAAACGAGATACAGATAGTTGTTTCAGACTAATAGAATTTTATCGGGACGATCTATTCGTCCCGATTTTTCGGTAAAAACGCAGGAGGATATATGCCAATAATAGTAAATCAAATAAGTTCCCCCCTTAACGCAACAGAGCAGGAAGTTATCTCCACCACTTTGAAAAAGCTAGGCAGTGCCTCAAAGCACGCCATAGACTGCGAGATACACAAAAGCTCTCTTGATGCACGAAAGCGCAACGACATTCACTTTGTCCACTCAGTTTTCGTGACACTTGACAGTGCCGACCTTGAAAAGAAGCTTTGTGAGAAGAACACTTCCCTGACCTATGTTGAGCGCAGTGTTTACAAGCCTGTCTTATCCACAGAAAAAGCAGAGGGCAAAGTTGTCATTGCAGGTTTTGGACCAGCAGGAATGTTCGCAGGGCTTGCCCTTGCCGAGCAGGGATATAGACCAATTATTTTAGAGCGTGGCAGTTCAATGGAAAAACGTACTGCATCGGTACAGAAATTCTGGCTCACAGGCGAGCTTGACACCAATTGCAACGTGCAATTCGGTGAAGGTGGTGCAGGCACATTTTCTGACGGCAAGCTTACCACACGAATAAAAGACCCTCTTTGCAGATATGTTCTTGAACGCTTCGTGGATTTCGGTGCACCGAAAGAGATCCTCACAAAAGCTAAGCCGCATATCGGCACTGACAATCTGCGAAATATCGTCACGGCTATCCGAAAAAGGATAATAGAGCTTGGTGGCGAGGTAAGATTTGACACTGCCCTCACTGATCTGGCTATCGCTAACGGCAAAGTGCAGACTATATCAGCAGGTGACAAGAACGAAAAAGTGTCTGCCCTTATACTTGCTATTGGTCATTCCGCAAGGGATACTTTTGAGCTTTTGCAGTGCAAAAACATCTTTTTAGAGCCTAAGCCGTTCTCTGTTGGCGCAAGAATAGAACATAAGCAGGCGGCTGTTGACGAAAGCTTATATGGTGACCATGCAGGCAATCCACTGCTTCCAAAGGGTGAATATCAGCTTTCATGGCGTGATAAAAACGGCAGAGGTGTTTACACTTTTTGTATGTGTCCAGGCGGTACAGTCGTGCCGTCAGCTTCCGAAAGCGGAGGCACTGTCACAAATGGCATGAGCGAGTTTGCACGTGACGGTGAAAACGCAAACGCTGCAGTTGTCGTGGCCGTTACCCCTGACGACTTTGGTCACTGCCCGCTTGACGGCGTGACTTTTGCACGGTCTATAGAGCAAAAAGCTTATACTCTCACAGGCTCATATAAAGGCGCAGGCACGACAGTTGGCGGATTTCTTGATGGCAAGCCTGAAATAGCAGGCACAGTTTCACCCACCTACGCACTTGGCTGTAAGGCGACAGAGCTTCGTGATGTATTCCCTAAATTCGTGACTGATATGCTGGAGGGCGGCTTGCAGAATTTCTCACGAAAAATGAAATGCTTCGGCGATAAAGGTGCAATGCTCACCGCACCTGAAACCCGTACAAGCTCCCCTGTCCGCATTACACGAAACGCAGATATGGTATCTCTCTCAGTGGAAAATCTCTATCCATGTGGCGAGGGTGCAGGCTATGCAGGCGGTATAATGTCCGCCGCTGTTGACGGTCTTAAAGCCGCAATGCAGATAATGGCAAAGCAAGCTCCTTACGATAAATAACAAAGACAAAGGTTGTATACTGTACGCTTTTTTGTACAGTATACAACCTTTTTACTTGGTAGGGGACGGCGCCCCCGACGTCCCGTTTGCATTATTTGTCACCCTATAAACCAAAAAGGGACGGCAAAACCGTCCCTTGAATTTTTGGATATTAAAGCTCAACAGGCTCAAATCTGATACGGATATTAGGAAGTTTCTTGATCTCTGTGTAGCTGTTCATAAGTCCGTCCTCAATAGACAGATCATTCTCACCGCTTGCAGGAGGAGCAAAAAGTCTGAGAGTCAGATCAGCCTCACCATCCAGCGGCTTCTCAAAGAAAGCTGCCATAAGGTCGATTGTCTTTGCCTCAGGTGACTTATAGAACCACTTGCCGTTTATCTCCATCATGATGTTTGAATCATCATCAAATGTAACCTCGCAGAAGTGTGGATTCTTTTCAAAGTGGAGAGGGATCTCAAGACCCTCAGCGTCCTCAGAACCGCCCCAACGAAGCGTGCATGGCAGTGTAACCTCGTCGCCTCTTGTCATTGTAGGCTTGAAGAAATCATCGTGGATAATTTCCTTGTATGTCTTCATAACAGGCTGCTCGATACCGCAGTCAGCATAGTTAGGGTCCTGAATCTCAAGACCAAGACGTCCTCTGTCTCTGAACTGATAGAATGTGAAGCCTGAGAACCAGCTCTCGCCATCAGCTTTGAGCATATCGCAGAATTCCTTTACCATTGCTGCCTGATCGTATGGACCTGTAACATCACCATCAGCGTTGAACTCGCTCATTACCATTGGCTTTGTAACGCCGCCGTTTATCTCCTTGAATCTCTCAAAAGAACGCTTTGTCATATTGTATATGTCCTTGACCTTGCTTCTGCTGTGACTTGTGCCGCCTCTTTCAGCAACGTCATAAGGCCAACCCCAGTGAAGAGCCATGTACTTGTCAACAGACCAGATGTCTGTCTCCTTGACAGCCTGTGAAAACTCTGCTTCCTTTTCGATCTCTTTCTTGTTAAGATCTTCAATGCCACCGATACAAAGAATAGTAGAAACGTTTGGTGCATATTCCTTAAGTATCTTATTGAAACGGCAGTAGAAATCAGCAACTTCCTGATAAGTGCATCTCTTGTTGAATGAGAACCAGTTGCCTGTAGCTTCATGGTTTATTCTAAGAAGAAGTCTGCCGAAAGGTCTAAGGTCATTAGCGATAGCGATAAGCTGTTCGTCTGAAACGTGTGGGTCAACTGTGAGTGTGAGTGTAACGTCCTGTCCATGACGTCTTACATCTCTCATGAAGGTAAAAGGCTCGCCCTCTGTGTTGCCCTCAAGACCGCCCTTGTATGTGAAATAATCATCATATGGATAATCCCATGCAAAAGAAACATCTTTGTCTTTCATTACCTCAGAAATTCTTCCAGGGAACTCCTTATCCAGCGGATAGTAGCAGTACATAAGGTTTATGCTTCTGTGTGGTCTGCCCATTTTGTTGAGAATATAATCCTGATTTACATACTCTCCACGCTCAGAGCCATCACCCAAATCAACAGCACATTTTGCCTTACCCATATGCAATGAGTAGATCTTGTATTCGCTCATAAATTTTCCTCCTATTTTAAAGACAGGACTTTCCTGCCTATTCTGTTACTAAAAAATTTCGTTAATATCGTCCAACACCCTTGAAAGCTCAACGCACATAAAATCCAGGCACTGCCGGTATTTTTTCACACATGGACTTGGTTTTAAGTTTACCACAATAAGCTCATAAAGTCAAGAACTGTGGCTCGGCCAACGTTATTAATGTAATTTACAATATAAGCCGTCATGTCTAATATAATAGCATTTGTGTTTCATATTCTTATATTAAGTATAAAATCTTCTGATTTTAAGCCTTGGTTCACATGAAAACAATGTTAAAATCTTTATGTTCTAAAGAGTAGTATAGCAGAGCTTAATACAAATTTATAGTGAAATAAACAAATAAATAATGAATTTTCAGTGAATATAAAAAGCGAACAGGCATACACCCGTTCGCTTTAATTGATATGATTAATTTACATCTCCGAGCTTGTGTCTGCACTGTCGACCGCACTCTCAGAAACCTCAGAACTATCCGCACTGCCTGCAAAAGCATTGCTGTTTTTATTCTCTCCGTAGGTAGACATATACACCTTTGTGAATTGTATGTCCTCCCTAGGCTTCAGCGTCTCAGAGTCAGCCACATCAGTACCGCATATCTCGTCATAAATATCCAAGCCATCATATACCTGACCGAAAACAGTATACTGCTGAGAGAAATTCAGCACACCGCCATATTTCTCAAAAGCATCGGTGATATCCTCAGGGATATTGTTGCTGTCTGCAAGCTTGCTGTCAAGCTCCGCCTGCTCCTCATCGGTAAGGTCATAGTTATCAACAAAAAGAAGATAGCTGTTTGAAACCTTCTTCTTGCTGAACAAGTGACCTTGCTCCTGCGTGTATGCACAAAGCGCACCTTTTAAAGGCCACAGGTTTTTTGAATACTCCGCCTCGATAGTGGTGGTGTCAGTGTCAGAAGTTGTCTGACCGTCAGCCTGCTTTGTTCCGCCTATAAAATACACACCGTCCTGCACCATGCTCACATAAGTGCCGTCATAATAGCCTTTTTCCACAAGTCCAGTGAAAAACTTGCAATAGTTCGGTGCTTCATCAGGGAAAAGCACAGCCTTGAAAGTTCCCTTGTTTGTTTCAAAAACCACCACAGGGCTGTCATCGGCAGGTTCGTCCATCTGTATCACCTTTGCATCAGTATAGTCTATATCGTTCTTGCTTCTGCCAGTACAGGCGTAAAAGAGAACAAAGATTATAACAAAGCAAATTGCTATAAGTGAAAACTGAAAATACGTCTGAAACTGTTTTCTGCGGTATGGACCCAGATCCTGTTTATTTTTGCTCATTTAACGCTCCTTTACTTTTTCTTTATCTTTGTGCCCTGTCTTGTTTCCTCAACGATATAGCCAAGCTCGCCTATCTTATCTCTCAGCTCGTCAGCCTTAGCAAAGTCCTTTGCCTTTCTTGCAGCCTTACGCTCCTCAACAAGCACCTTGACCTCCTCAGGGATATCCTCTTCACCGTCAGCACTGAGCTTCTTTGCAGCTTCTATCAGACCAAGTGAAAGCACCTTGTCAAAATCTTCGATAAGGGCAAGCTTTGTTTCATTGTTAGTGTCAGCTTTAAGAACGTCATACAGAACAGTGATAGCATTTGAAGTGTTTATATCGTCATCAAGTGCCGCCTTGAAGCTACCCTTGAACTTCTCAAAATTCTCAAGCTCCACCACCTCGTCAGGCTTCTTGTCAGCCATAAGCTGTGCTATCCTTGCAGTGAGCTTGTTGTATGCTGTCTTTGCATTGTCAAGGTTTTCGTATGTGAAAACAAGTGACTTTCTGTAGTGTGACTGCAAGCAGAAAAATCTGTATACCAGTGGGTCATAGCCCTTTGACTCCAGCAGTGAAACAGTAAGGAACTCGCCCTTAGACTTTGACATCTTTCCGCTGTTTGTGTTAAGGTGCAGGATATGGAACCAGTAGTTGCACCACTTGTGACCGAGATAAGCCTCAGACTGTGCTATCTCGTTTGTGTGGTGTGGGAAAGCGTTGTCGATACCGCCGCAGTGAATGTCAAGTCTTTCGCCAAGATGCTTCATGGAGATACATGAGCACTCGATATGCCAGCCAGGACGTCCTTCACCCCAGGGACTGCTCCAGGAAGGCTCTCCCGGTTTAGCAGCCTTCCACAAGGCAAAATCCATTGGATTATGCTTTTTATCGTTGACATCAACGCGCGCACCTGCCATCATATCTTCCAGATTACGCCCGGAAAGTTCACCGTAATGCTCAAATTTTTCAACGCTATAATAAACATCGCCGTCCATTTCGTAAGCATAACCACGATCAATAAGAGCTTTTACAGTTTCAATGATTTCCTCCATATGCTCAGAAACACGCGGATATACATGTGCACGACGCACATTGAGCTTATCCATTACCTCAAAATAAGCATCTATATAACGTCCGCAGACATCACTCCATAAAACGCCTTCTTTATTGGCAGTGTTGATTATTTTGTCATCGACATCAGTAAAATTCTGTACATGCAGAACATCATAGCCCTCATGCTCCAAAAAACGGCGGATAACATCCCATGTTACAAATGGACGCGCATTACCAATATGCGGATGGTTATAAGGCGTAACACCGCAGACATAAATATTAGCTTTACCCGGATGTACCGGTACAAACTCTTCTTTTTGTTTCGTCAATGTATTGTAAACTCTAATCGTCATTCTAAGCTCTCCTCTACAGAGTAATACCTGCCTTAGCAAGGCTCGCCCTAATTCTGGCTTCTGTACGTTCCAAACCAAGCAACGGCACCATTTCAGCCAGTTCCGGGCCATGCTGATTTCCTGTTAAAGCAACACGGATCGGCATAAATACAGCTTTGCCACCCAGCTTGGTAGCTTTTTGGATAGCTTTGAAAGCAGCTTTTACAGCAGGTCCATCTAAAACTTCCAGCTTAGGCAATTCTTCGAACAACATATTCATTACTGTTGGTACTGATTCTTCCTGCAGAACTGCAGCAGCCTCTGCATTTTCAAATTCAAATTCATCACTGAAATACATAGCGACACATTCAGGGATCTGCGCAGCAAAAGCAACATGCTCTTTGGCTGTAGCAACTACACGTTTAAGCCATTCCAGCTTTTCGCCACACTCATCACCTGTCATATAGCCGGCAGCCATATGCGGCTTAGCTGCGGCAAAAAAAGCTTCCTCATCCAACTGCCGCATATAGTGCTGATTGATCCAGTTCAGTTTATCGATTTCAAAAACAGCGGGATTTTTAGCGACATGCTCCATCGAAAAGGCCTGAATCAACTCTTCCATACTGAAAATCTCCTGTTCGCTGTTCGGAGCCCAGCCCAGTAATGCCAGGAAATTATCAATGCCTTCCGGCAGATACCCCAACTGACGATACTGATCAACAGAAGTAGCGCCATGGCGTTTAGACATTTTTGTGCGATCCTTACCTAAAATCAATGAAATATGACCGAATGTAGGCTGTGTAAAGCCCAGCGCATCATAAATAAGGCATTGGCGCGGAGTATTTGACAAATGCTCTTCAGCACGAATAACATGAGAAATTTTCATCAACGCATCGTCAATTACTACAGCATAATTATAAGTAGGAATGCCGTCAGATTTTACGATAACAAAATCTCCGATTCCGTTAGAGTCAAAAACGACATCGCCGCGAACCATGTCGCGGACAAGTATCTGCTGATCAGCAGGCACACGAAAACGTACGGTTGGTTTGCGTCCTTCAGCTTTGTACTGTTCTATTTGTTCAGAAGTAAGATTACGGCATTTGCCCATATAACGAGGCATTTGCCCTTTGGCAGACAAAGCCTGACGTTCTGCTTCCAGCTCTTCATCTGTGCAGTAACAATAGTAGGCCTTACCTTCAGCCAGCAGCTGATCAGTATATTTTTTATACAGTTCAAGACGCTCTGTTTGACGATAAGGACCGTATTCCCCACCTACATCAATACCTTCGTCCCAATTCAAGCCTAACCATTTTAAGGCAGCCTTGATATTCTCTTCAGATTCGCGGCTGGAACGCTCAAGGTCAGTATCCTCGATACGCAAAACAAGCTTGCCGCCCATTTTACGGGCAAACAGCCAGTTAAATAAAGCACTGCGAGCGCCGCCGATATGGAACGGTCCAGTCGGACTCGGTGCAAATCTTACTCTGATTTCATTAGACATTAGAATGATCCCTCCAAAAATACTTATCTTGAATATTATACCACAAGGGCATGTATGAGTGCTAAGTCCGTAAAGACCTCACTAAGTACTCAAACGATACCACAAGGACATATATGAGTACCTCGTTTCAGTAAAGCGAATTTACATCATCCTCTGATAATACTTACAACAGCCTCTGACGCCATCCCTTCGCCCCGTCCAACAAAACCTAATTTCTCTGTTGTCGTTGCTTTTACATTGACAGCACTTCTTTCAATCCGCATTTCCCGGGCAATATTAGCCGCCATCTGTTCAATATAGGGAGCCAGCTTAGGCCGCTGTGCCATAATAGTCACATCGGCATTGTTTATCTGCCAGCCATGCTTTTGCAGTAAACCAACCACCTGCCTCAACAGCAGCATACTATCGGCATCTTTAAATTTCATATCCGTATCCGGAAAATGCCTGCCAATATCACCAAGACCCGCTGCGCCAAGCAAAGCATCCATCAATGCATGAAGGGCCACATCGGCGTCAGAATGTCCTAACAACCCTGATTCATAAGGAATCTCAACTCCGCATAAAATCAATTTACGGTCAGCAGCAAGCTTATGTACATCGTACCCGCAGCCTACACGAAACTGCGGCCAGTTATTATTTTTTTCTATCATCTTACAAGACCTCTGCTTTTACATAAATTTTCTGCCAGGATCAAATCTTCCGGCGTTGTAATCTTAATATTCTCATAGCTTCCTTCAGCAACAGCAACAGCTATTCCCAAACGTTCTACCAGTGAAGCGTCATCCGTTACATTACCATGCTGTTTCTGCAAAAGCTCGTATGCCTGCTTTAAAATACTGATTTTAAAAATCTGCGGTGTCTGCACAGCACGCAGAGTACTGCGCACAGGCGTATACTGCACAAGATTATTTTCATCCACAACCTTAACCGTATCCTTAACAGGCACAGCAGCAATAGCCGCACCGCTATCGGCAGCAGCTTTCAACACTCTTTTAAAAACCTCTTTGCCGGCAAAAGGACGAGCACCGTCATGCACAGCTATATAACCATCACTCTCCGTAACTGCAGACAGAGCATTAGCAACAGAATCCTGTCGTTCCTTTCCGCCGGCAACAACACAGAAAGGCAACAGCGGATAATACTCCTTGCTGTATTCCTCCAGCATCAATTCTGCTTCCTTGACCTCCTGTGGCCGTACAACAGCGATCACTCTGCTCACACAGTCTGTGTCAGCCAGCATCCTCATACACTGTACCAGAAGCGGTAATCCGCCCACGTCGGCAAAAGCTTTATTTTTTCCTAATCCCAAGCGGCTTCCAAGCCCTGCAGCCGGAACAATCGCTATGATTTTTTCCATAAACGCCCCCGCTATTTCAGTTTTGCGAAAATCATTCTACCTGCTGAAGTCTGCAGGACAGAAGTTACTACAACAGCAGTATTTTCACCTACCAGTTTTTTACCGCCTTCAACAACGATCATTGTACCATCTTCAAGATAAGCAACGCCCTGATTATTTTCTTTGCCATCTTTAACGACAAAAACATTCATCTCTTCCCCCGGAAGAACCACCGGTTTAATGGCGTTAGCCAGATCATTGATATTAAGCACACTGACACCTTGTATCTCGGCAACTTTATTAAGATTGAAATCATTAGTTATAATAACAGCTTCTGTCTGTTTAGCCAATTTCACCAATTTAGCATCTACTTCATTCAAATCTTCAAAATCAGTATCTTCTACAAGCAATTGTTCTTTATTTTTCTGCTGTATCTCCTGAATAAGATCCAAACCTCGGCGTCCTTTGGCCCGTTTCAGATTATCAGACGAATCTGCCAGCTTCTGCAATTCTTCCAAAACAAAGTTGGGGACGATCAAACGACCTTCCAGAAAACCTGTTTTCAGAATATCAATAATACGACCGTCGATAATGACACTGGTATCCAGTAATTTATTTTTACTGTACAATCTGTCACTCAGCGCCAACGATTTAACTGCAGCCGGTTTTACCGCACCTTTTAAGCTAGGAATACTGCGGTTAAAAAAGCCTACGATATCCTTATGCTTACGTAAAGCAACTTTCGCCCCAATAATAGAAAGCACCAGACTAAAGATCAAAGGAATATAGGGACCAATAATCGGCAAATGCGAAAAAGGCCCACCCAAAAGGTTAGCCAAAATCAAACCAATACCAATACCAAGCGTCATAACAAGAATATCACTGGTCGGCACCTTGGATAAAACGATCGCCATACGTTCCGTATAGCCCATAATATGATAAATAAGCACCGGTGCAACAGCTACACCAAGACCACCAAAAACAAAGATGCCCACAGCACCTGAAACAATAGTTGCCAAAGCTATGCCAAAAAAGCCGTTGTCATAAAGATCGTAACCAAAAAAATCCGAAATATAAGGCAGTAAATATTCAGTAAGTATGAGTCCGGTAAGCGCAAACACAACGACAATGGTCAGCTTCAAAATCCTGTTTAACATCTTTACACCTCCTTTCTTTAAATAATATGGATAATATAATATTTTACTACAATTTTCGTATTAAAAACAGCTAAAAAAATAAAATACGTCGGAAAATCCGACGTATTTCACTAAAAAAACTTATTCAGCCAGTTTTCAATATCCTGCTGTTCAGCATTTTTTACAAGCATCACTTCGCTGATCAAAATCTGTCTGGCTGTACCCAATAATCTACGCTCGCCGGTAGATAATTTTTTTTCATTCTCCTGCACCTGCAATGTTCTTATTACATCGGCAACTTCAAAAACATTACCGCTTTTCATTTTTTCCAAATACATATTAAAGCGTCTGTTCCATGTAATAGCTTTATTGTAATTATCAGGACGTTCTTCCAAAACTTTTTCAACGGCATCGATATCATCATTTTCGATAACATGCCTCAAGCCAACACGTTCCACACTGTCGACCGGAACCATGACCTTCATCTCTCCAAGAAGCATTGCCAGGATCAGATAGTCGACACTTTGACCGTCACGTTCACGCTTTTCTATTGTTTTTACTACTCCGGCGCCGTGCATCGGATATACGACTTTGTCTCCTACTGCAAACATCTTCTGCCCTCCTAAGGAACACGCTATTTTTATATGTATTTATTTTAACACCTCCTGTTATTTTTGTCAAAATTTTATTATTTTATCATAGCTCCATATTTGTGTCAATCATTTTTTATATAAATTTTCTGATTTTATTTTAAAATAAACAAAAAAGAGCGGAGAAACCTCCGCTCTTTTAAGCAAAAACCTTATCCAGCGCTTCTTCCAAAGTTTTAACCTGCACAATACCATTGCAGGGTTCATCCAATGACAGCTTGCCCATTGGCAAAACAAATCTTTTAAAGCCAAGATTCATAGCATCCTTGATACGCCTTTCCGGCGAACCTATTCGTCGCACTTCTCCTGTAAGCCCCACTTCACCCATGACTAATACGCCATGCGGAATCGGCCGATTACGATAGCTGGATACCAGCGCAGCAGCCACAGCCAGATCTGCAGCTGGCTCAGTGACTCTCATCCCGCCAACTACATTGACGTAAGCATCGTAAGCGCCAAAATCCATTCCTAAGCGCCGTTCCAAAATCGCCAAAAGCATAGTGACCCGATTATAATCAAATCCAACAGCAGTGCGTCGGGGCATCCCATACGGTGTTTTGGCAACCAAAGCCTGCACTTCAACTAAAATAGGCCTGTTACCTTCCATGCAGGCACAAACAACTGAACCGGAAGCATCGTTACTGCGTTCTTCCAGGAATAATCCTGCTGGATTACTTATTTCCTGCAGCCCACTGGCTTCCATAGAAAAAATACCGCTTTCATTTGTAGAGCCAAAACGATTTTTCAAGGCACGCAGCACCCGAAAAGAATAGGATCTATCCCCTTCAAACTGCAGCACCACGTCGACCATATGTTCAAGCAATCGCGGGCCGGCAATATTACCGTCTTTAGTCACATGACCGATAATAAGCACGGCAATGCCGCTGGTTTTTGCAAAACGCAGCAATTTCGCCGTACACTCGCGCACCTGTCCGACACTGCCTGCTGCAGTAGGCAGCTCGCTGTTGTACATAGTCTGAATAGAATCAATTACCAACAATGCCGGCTGCACTTCCTGTGCCTGCAGTAAAATAATATTCAAATCGGTAGCCGTCATCACCAGCAGGTTTTCACCGCTGCTGCCTAAACGTCTCGCCCGCATTGCTGTTTGCGCTTCTGATTCTTCACCAGAAACATACAAAACTTTTATATTATTCCGGCTAAACTTCATGCCGGCATCCAAAAGCATAGTCGACTTGCCAATGCCCGGGTCTCCGCCCAACAAAACCAGGCTGCCGGGAACAATCCCTCCCCCAAGCACACGATCAAATTCACGGATACCTGTCTGCAGACGGCTGAGGGACTGTTCCGCCACCTGATGCAACGGTTTGGGCTTAGCGGTTTCGCCTACAGGCAGGTAACTCTGTCCAGGACGTTCAGGCACGTCCATTTCTTCGACAAAACTGTCCCATTGACCACATTCCGGACACTTTCCCAACCATTTAGCCGTTACATAACCACACGATTGACAAACGAAACGTATTTTCGGTTTTGCCATTACGGACGTTCCTCTCCAGCTGCAACCAAGGCTTCTTCCTTGTGCGCTTCTTCTTTATCAAAATAGATTTTACCAGCCTCATCAGTACGGGTCAAAATAGTATCACCGCATTTTAATTCTGAAGCCAGATACAAATCGGAAACAGGATCCTCAACCAGTTTCCTTAAAGCCCTGCGCAGAGGTCGTGCACCATAACGCGTATCCTTGCCAGCTTTTAAAAGCTCGGCCTTAGCCTCATCAGTAACCTTGATATCAAGGCCATTTTCCTGCAAACGACCTGAAAGTTCTTTGAGCATCTGTTCGACAATTTGCCGCAGTTCTGCTTCACCAAGCGGATCAAAGACCAGAATTTCATCAATTCTATTTAAAAATTCAGGACGGAAGATTCTTTTTACTTCTTCCAATACAGCCTTAGCAATAGA
>OGRI01002149.1_pt1 | contig 14851 bp, 10 predicted proteins | sample 1553391 | NCBI WGS metagenome assembly OGRI01 (sample SAMEA2580052, study PRJEB22360) | human gut metagenome | reverse complement strand
GCATTCTGATTATCGAAGCTAAACAAACTGCGGCAGAGCAACACGCTTTGCCGCTTTTTTCTTTTCCGTTTTTATGACTTTGGTTGGATTTGCTGTTTTTATAAACTAATACTTGAATTTTATGCTGAAATATATGTTGCGTACAACTGCTATTTGTGTTAAACTTAATGCAAACAAGGAGGAATTGATATGGAAACGGTTTTTTCAAAGCAGTTACAGAAGCTCAGAAAGCAAAGCGGTATCACGCAGGAACAGCTTGCAGACAAGCTCGGTGTTACCGCACAGGCAGTATCAAAATGGGAAAACGGGAGCTATCCCGATGGCGATTTACTGCCTAAGATAGCAGACATCTTCGATGTTTCTATAGACAATCTTTACGGCAGAGGAGAGGAAAAGTGTTCGTTTGAACAACAGGTATTGAATCATATGCGGGCTATAGCAGACAGCAGTCAGGATTCTTCTGCCGAGTGGCTGGAAAATTACCTTAATATAATCTGGGCTATGCAGCTTACTGCGTGGCGTGAATGCCGCTATTACTACGATATTCCCGATTTTAAAGATTCAAACGGCACGATCGCTTCCGAATGCACCTGTAATACAGGCGTGACGTATATGCGGCTTAATAAGGATTTCCGCTATTTTACATTTATAGAACAGCCGGAGAGCTTCGCAAAACAGTTTTCGGATATTGATAAGCTGTCGGAGTTGTTCAGGTTCTTAGGAGATAAGATGAACTTAAAGGTGGTAATGTATCTTCTTTCTCTTGATAACGGCGAGGTAGTCGGTGCCTCGACCATAGCAACTCATCTTGGCTATCCGAAAGAAAAGATAGAAAAAGCGCTTCAGTATCTTTTGAGCATCAACGGCTCAAACAAAGAGATAATCGAAATAAGCGTGCTTTGCGCTGACAATGATAAAGAAAAAGTATACGGAGTAAGAAACTACTTGCCGGAAATGCTTATTTTGCTGACAGGTGCGTTTGCCGTACTCAATCAGCCGCATGGTTATCAGACAAGCGTAAACAACCGTGATTATCCTTTCTTTGACCGAAAGGATATGAGTTTTATAAAAGTGGGAGAGAAAAATGAAGAAAAATAAAGAGAAAGAGAAAAACACCAATCCTTATCATAAGGAATACGGCGTTTTCAGCAACAGCATTCACGCATTAAAATCAATGCTGAGCTATTCACACAGGTTTATACCTGTTATAATAATCAGCGTAGTCTGTGCGCCGATAATGCAGTATCTGTGGTCGTTCATATCAAAGTTCGTTATAGATATGATAACTACAGGACAGAGTATTACTGCGCTTGCACTGCTTATGGGCGGATTTACCGTAATACAGATTACGGCTACTATGCTGAACCTTTACGGCAACTCATTCTTTCACATTTATATCGGAGCAAGATTCAGGCAGATGGGACTTAAGAACCGCAAGATAATGTCGGTGGATTACGGCTATCTTGAGGACAAGGACTTTATGGACTGCTATCAGAAAGCAGGAAACGCCTGCAACAGCAATAACGAAGGCATAGAGGGAATGATGAGAGGCATTGTGCGTCTTCTCACGCTTATACCGATAATCGTTGTCGGTATCGCCATTCTCGGTACGATGAATATTTTTATCGTTATTGCTATTCTTATCTGCTCGGTATTGCAATTTGTTGTCACCAACAAGACAAACGCTTACTGCAAGAAAAAGGTGTGGGATCCGCTTGCACCGTGGTGGCGCAGACATAATTATCTTTCTTATACCACGAGCGACTTTGAGGCGGCTAAGGATATAAGAATGTTCGGAATAGCCGATTGGCTTACAGAAAAGTTCAAAGTGCTGAACAAAGAACGCTATGCGGCGCAGAAGAAAAATTCAAGGATATGGGCGGTGTCGGCTGTCATAAATGCTGTACTATGGGCAGGAGTGCAGGCGGCGGTTTACGCATGGCTCTTGTACAGCGTTGTAACCGGAAGTATGACGATAGGCAATTTTACTTTGTACCTTGCATCGTCAATGACATTCTTTGATTATGCAAATCAGCTCCTGACCGCTGTATCGGACTTACTTGCAAGGAGCAGGGAATATGACGATTTCCGCAGCTTTATGGACGCTGACTGCGGAGATAAGGATGACAGCGGAATTGATGTTCCGCAGTGCGACAGCTATGAATTTACATTCCGCAATGTTTCGTTCAAATATCCGAAGGCTGAAAAGTATGCACTTCGTAACGTCAATATCACTCTTAACGCAGGAGAGAGGCTTGCGGTGGTAGGGCTTAACGGCGCAGGAAAATCTACCTTTATAAAGCTGCTGTTAAGGCTGTATGAGGTGACAGAGGGCGAGATACTGCTGAACGGTGTCAATATAAAGCAGTACAACAAGCACAGCTATTATAAGATATTCTCGCCTGCTTTTCAGGAGGTGGAACTGTTCGCATTTCCTCTGTATATGAACGTTTCGATGAGCAGTGCGGATAAATCGGATAAGGAGAAGGCAAGGCAGTGCGTTATTGATTCGGGACTTGAGAATAAGCTCTCTGAGCTTGAAAAGGGTATGGATACCGAGATACTAAAGATCGTTTACGATGACGGCGTTGATCTGTCGGGCGGCGAAAAGCAGAAGCTGGCGCTTGCCAGAGCGTTATATAAAAATGCGCCTGTAGTTGTGCTTGACGAGCCTACGGCGGCGCTTGACGCACTTGCAGAAAGCAAGCTGTACGGCGACTTTGACAAGCTTATCGGCAACAAGACAGCTGTATATATCAGCCACAGATTAAGCTCTACACAGTTTTGCGACAAGGTCGCTATGTTCAAGGACGGCGGCATAGTCGAGTACGGAACTCACAGCGAGCTTATGGACAAGGGCGGAGAATACGCTGATATGTTCAATGTCCAGGCTCAGTATTATATTGACAACAACGAAAGCGAGGTGGCTGTCAATGCGTAAAGAAAAAGAGAAAAAGATACTGCCTACGCTTAAATTTATGCTGAAAACGGCAGTAAAGAATAAGCCTCAGCTGTTTATTGCTTATGCGCTGCAGGTGGTGGTTTCGTTTTCGCAGACAATGGTTAATATCATCTCGTCAAAATATCTTGTAGATGAGATCGCCGCAATAATCGGCGGCGGTAAAGCTGAGGAGCATATACCTACTGCGATATTTTGCATTGCGCTTATAGTCGGTGTGACCTTGCTTGCGGCACTTATCAACTATCTTGTAAATGAGATAAAGAATGTTTATTCCGAGTGGTTCAACGAGTATTTTGAAGTAAGCCTGTCCGAAAAGGTAATGAAGATGGATTTTGAGCATACCGAGGATCCCGACACGCTCGATCAGATGAACAAGGCGAAAGAGGGTATGTCGTGGTACAGCGGCGGAGTAGTCGGAATACTGAACGGTTTCTTCAATATCGTTTCAAACGGGGTGAACGTACTCGGCGTTATAGCGATAATCGCAGTTACCTGTCCGCTTCTTCTGCCGATACAGATCATATCGCTTGTTCTTATCACGATATTCACAAATAAGAGCAACAAGCTTGATATAGAATATTTCAAGAAGCTGTCAAAAATCAATCGCCTTTTCGAATATTTCTTCTATCAGCTGTCCAACCCGTCAAACGGTAAGGAAGTCAGGCTGTTTGACAGCAAGGATATGATGTGCGATAAAGCGGATTACTACAGCAATAAAACTGTAGATACGTTCAGGGAGCAGTGCAGGGCACAGCTCAAGTACAACCAGTATTCAAATATCACAAACGGACTGCGTGACGGACTTTCATATTTCTACATAGGCTTTAAGGCACTGACGGGAGCGATTACATTAGGTGATTTTACAATGTGCGTTTCATCGGCGTCAACGCTCTACTGGGGGCTGTATTCTGTTGTATCGGGTGTTGCGGATACAATAAAGTCCTGTGGTTACGCATACGAATATCTGAAATTTGATGCAATTTCCGACAGAATGACAAAGGGTGATAAGCCTGTTTCGGACGGCGAACACGTTATTGAATTCAGAAATGTCAGCTTCAAATATCCGAGAAGTGAAAATTATGTCCTCAGAAATATCAATATCACGATTAAACAAGGCGAGCATCTGTCGGTAGTCGGACTTAACGGTGCGGGTAAGACAACGTTTATAAAACTCCTTTGCCGAATGTATGACGTAACAGACGGAGAGATACTGATAGATAATATCAATATAAAGGATTACTCGGACAGCGAGTACAGAAAGCTGTTCTCGGTGGTGTTCCAGGATTTCGCACTGTTTGCTTTCAGCCTTAAGGAGAACATAATACTTGACGAGCAGGAGGACGAGGAAAAGCTGATAAAGACGCTCAAAATGGCAGGCTTATATGAAGATGCGATGAAGCTTGAAAACAAGCTCGACACGACAATATTCAAAAGCTATGATGAAAACGGCACTGAACTTTCGGGCGGTCAGCAGCAGAAAACCGCTATCTGCCGTGCTTTATACCGTGACAGCCCGATAGTAATACTTGACGAGCCTACAGCGGCACTCGACCCTGTAGCAGAATATGAGATATACAAGCACTTCAACAAGCTTGTCGGCGGCAAGACCGCTATCTACATATCCCATAGGCTTTCAAGCTGTAAATTCTGCGATGAAATCGCCGTATTTGCCGATGATACGATAAAGGAGTACGGCACGCACGATGAGCTTGTTAAAATCGAAAACGGTATTTATTCGGAAATGTACAACGCTCAGGCACAGTATTATGTGGAGAACGTGTCGTAAACAGCGTAAAGAAAATGCCCACGCAGTGATAAATTCTGCGTGGGTATTTCGTTTTTACGCTACTGCCGATAATGTGCATATACCGTTTACCGCTATGCAAAGTGCTATTCCGATAACGGTCGGCAGGGCAAAGCTAACCGCTGTCCATTTAAGGCTCTTTGTTTCCTTATATACCGTAATGCAGGATGTCGAGCAAGGGAAGTGGAACAGTACAAATATCACCATACATATCGCTGTTACAGAAGTCCAGCCGTTAGATATAAACAAATCCTTCAGTGCGGACAACTCCGATATTTCGGTAAGTGCAGTACCTTCTGAGTATGCCATTATGATAATAGGTACAACTATCTCATTTGCAGGAAAGCCGAGTATGAACGCAAGCAATATAACACCGTCAAGTCCCATCATTCTGCCGAACGGGTCAAGAAACTTGGTGCAGTGTGACAACAGCGAAGCATCGCCTGCAGTTACATTTGCCATCAGCCATATAATAAGCCCTGCAGGGATAGCGACAATTACCGCTCTGCCGAGAACAAACAGCGTCCTGTCGAGAAACGCTCTGACAAGGACCTTTGCAAACTGCGGTGTTCTGTATGGCGGAAGCTCAAGCGTGAACGATGACGGCATTCCTTTTAGTAATGTCTTTGACAGGAAACGTGACGACAGCATAACAGCGGCAACCGAGGCGGCTATAGCAGCACTTAGCAGGAGCGCCGCCAAAAAATCCGAGCCTGAGACAGCCGGCACACCGATAGCAAACATAGTGATAATGCTTATGATAGTCGGAAATTTTCCGTTGCAGGGTATAATTGATGCAGTTATGATCGCTATAAGCCGTTCACGTTTACTGTCGATTATCCTTGCACCCGTTATTCCGCAAGCATTACAGCCAAGACTCATACACAGACATAAAGCCTGTTTACCGCACGCTCCCGCCTTTTTGAACGCTTTGTCAAGATTGAACGCTATTCTGGGTAGTATTCCGTAATCTTCAAGTATGGTGAACAGCGGAAAGAATATCGCCATAGGAGGAAGCATTACCGATACCACCCACGCAAGCACTCTGAATATCCCCTCGGTGAGAACGCTGTTCAGCATTACCGGAGTACCTATTGACGATAAGGCGCTATAAAGCAGTGATTCCGCCTTTCCGAAAAGCTCCGAAAGTAAGGCGGACGGGTAATTCGCACCTGTTATTGTTATCCATAAAATGATAAACAGCATAAGCAGCATTATGGGTATTCCCGTAAGTTTTCCGGTAAGTATCCTGTCGATTTTCCTGTCACGGACACATTTTTTATCAGCACTATGTTTTACGCATTCCGCCGCAATTCCTTCTGCGGTTATAAAAATGCAGGAAATTATCTCATCGGTAAAATTATGGTCGGTCAGTCTGTCTGCGACGGATATAAGCGCTTTGAGATAATTTTCGTCTGTACCGTATTTTTTACACAGGCTGTATACCGTATCGCTGTCGCCCTGAAGAAGCTTAAGACATATAAAACGCTTTGTCCTGCTGTCTGTTTCAATCTTTTCGGTAAGCGGCAAAAGCTGTGATATTGCGTTTTCTATACGGCTTGTGTAAACAAGCGTTATATCGTTGCTTTCCTTGCTCAGTGCAACGCTTTCTATTGCCTGCATCAGTTTATCCAGCCCTTTTTTGCTCCGTGCCGATGTTGCCGCTACAGGTATCCCAAGCTGCTGTGACAGCTTAGTTATATCTGTTTTTATGTTCTTCTTGCCTGCTTCATCCATCATATTCACGCACAGCACCGCTTTAGATGTGATTTCGGTTATCTGCAGTACAAGATTCAGATTTCGTTCAAGACAAGATGCATCGCAGACGATAACAGTAACATCGGGCTTTTCAAGGCATATATGCCTGCAGGCTATTATTTCCTCCGCAGAATGAGCGCATAGTGAATATGTGCCGGGAAGGTCGGTTATCAGATATTTGTTATTATTGTAAGTATAACTGCCTGCGGCATTGCCGACAGTTTTTCCGACCCAGTTTCCCGTATGTTGCTTCAGCCCTGTCAGAGCGTTGAAAACCGTGCTTTTGCCGACATTGGGATTGCCGGCGAGCGCAACCGTAAATTCTTTTTCGTATTTCATATTTTCCGCCTTTCAGCTGTGATATTACATTATATGAAAATACGTCTGATTTGTTAAGAATGAATTATACGTTTTCTTCGGGAACTGCCTGCGTCAGTGTACGGGAAAGCTCATCACTGTTGACCGGCTTTGTAAGAAAGCCCGTCATTCCGCACTGCTGCGCCTTGTTCACATCTTCGCTGAATGCGCTTGCTGTCATTGCGATTATCGGCACTGTTTTTGCATATTCACTGCGGATATTCCTTATTTCTTTCGCACACTCGAAGCCGTCCATTAACGGCATCTGCAGATCCATAAGGATAATATCATAGTAATAATCGGGATTGCGGCAGAACATTTCGAGTGCCTTTCTGCCGTTCGCTGCGACCTCGATGTTTACGTTATATTTGGCAAGCATCGCTTTTACTATCTGAACGTTGACTTCTATATCTTCGGCAAGAAGAATGTATTTTCCGCTAAGCGTCCTTGACGAATTGTCAAGCTCATCACAATGAACGGGATTATTATCGCTGAAATCGTCTGTAAATCCTTTGCAATGCTCCGATAATATGCGTTTTAAATCAAAGGTGAGAAGAGGTATAAGACATACGCCTTTTACTGCGTCCGGATACTTTGAAAGCGACAAGTCCGATTGATTTTCCGTTGTGACTATGTATGTTATATCGCTGTCGTTTTTGCCGATATATTCTGCGATTTTATTTACCCGGTCTGTGTCGGAAACGATAATATCAAAGTGCTTGTCCACTGTAAAGCTGTCATCTTGTTTATCGTATGAACAGTAGGTTATCCCCAGCTTTTCCAGTGCTTCTGCTATCTGAGCCGAATGACTGCGGTTGTTGTTTATAATAAGCGCCGACAGACATCTGTTGCCGGAATAACGGTTTTCCGTTCCCTTTACGGCTTCAATCTGCAGCTTTATAATAAACTCCGTGCCTGCGCCTTTTTTCGTTTTTACCGTTATGCTTCCGCCTGCGGCATCGACTATTCTCTTTGAAATGGGCATACCGAGTCCCGTTCCGCCTATATTTTTGTCGGTCATCTCACGTTCATACGGCTCCAATATCTTTTTTGTGTAATCCTCGCTCATACCTATGCCGTTGTCCCTGACCCTTATCTCATATTCGGGAACACCCTTTTTGCCGTCATCCGTTTCTGTAAGCGTAAGAGAAATATTGCCGCCGTTGTGTGTGAATTTTATCGCATTTGAAAGGAAGTTCATTATAAGCTGTTCAAATCTGTGCTTATCGCAACGCACAATCTCATGGGTCACATTGTGCATACTTATCGTCAGATTATGTTGCTTTTCAGCCGCAATGCTGCTTATTACCGTTCTTATCTCATAAAACATGCGGGACAGATCCACGTTGGTGATATTGAATATCAGCCTGCCGCTTTCTATTACGCTTATATCGAGAATATCACTTATAAGACCGAGAAGCTGATTTCCCGATGTGATAATCTTATTGATATATTCCTTTGTCGCCGCAGAATTTCCTTCCTCATTTGCGGCGAGGGAAGCAAAACCGATTATTGCGCTGAGAGGAGTGCGTATATCGTGAGAAATGCCTGAGATGAACGAGCTTTTGGCATTGTTTGCTTTTTTGGCTTCGCTTACCGCACTATGCAGTGCAAGATTGGTCTTGCGTTCTTTGGTGCGGTCAGACAGCACGAGGATATATCTATCCTCTCCGTCGATTTTGTTTCTGAATGCGGTTATATGAAACAGGCAGGTATTTCCGCTGTTTCTTCGCACATATTTTCTTTCCCACTCTTTACGCTCACCGACAGACATACGGATGAGATTTTCCCTGATATTCTCGTCTTTATCCGTCACTGCCGAGTTTTCTATTACGCTTTCGTCCGACATAGCCTCGCTTTGAGAAATGCCGAGTATTCTTTCTATGTTGGGGCTGACATATCCTACAGAGAAATCCTCTGTGTTCAGCATAAGAAATATATCGTCAACGTTATTTGAAAGCACGGAAAACAATTCTTCCCTGTATTTTATCTCGCTGTCCTTTTTTCTGAGGTTGAGATAGTTTTTACGGATGAGATATAAAACGGACAGAGTACAGATAAGCGCTATCACACTGACGCTTGCAGACATTGTTATAGTCTGCAGGCGGTTGATGTTTTCGTTTACTACAGAACACGGAACAATACCGATAAGTATCCAGTCCTTGAAGCCTATGCTGTGATATGCCAGATAATATGCTTTACCGCCGAGCGTAATCCTGTTTACCCCTGATTCGTTATAGCATATTTCGGCAATATAAGGCTGAATGTTATCCTGCGACAGATTATCCGAGCTGTCTGCAAGCATCCGCCAGAAGTTGCTTAATTCATCGCCGTGTTCGCCCTTATTGTTTACTACAACCCTTCCGTTAGGATAAACTATGTAATTTGTAGCCATATTATTGAATGTGTTTGAGCTTAGCAAGGATATGATGTCATCGTTGTTAAAGCTGATTGCTATAGCGGAATATGAAAATTCGCCGTACTTGTTTTCGGGGCAGGGAACAGCGAACACGATAAGCTCCGACCTGTCAATAAGAGCGGTATCGGATACAACGTTTTTGCCCTCCTCCATAAGAATTCTCATATTCCGTCCGAGATCCATCCTGCCGGTATTACCGTCAACCGTACAATAGCTTCCGTCCTTATCAAGAAAGTAAAAATCCGTGAATGCACCGATACGTCTGATGTTTTCGATGTAAGTCCTTATTTTCTTATCGTCATCGGTGTCTTCAAGATAAGGTATCCACATATCCATAGCATTCCAGTTTTCGCTTAACAGATTGCTTAGCGAATTGCCGACCTGAGAATATATTTCGTTAAGGTGAGTGGCGCTTTCTTTGAAGATAAGCTTCGATGAAATGGCATTGTAAGTATAAGCGGACAGTATAACTATCAATGTTGCCGTGACGATTACAAGCCAAGCAAAATTCTTTCTTATCAAAAATAACATCTCCCAGAAATTTAAACCTCTGATACAAAATAATTGCATTTATCTTTTAATAGAATATCATGTTTTATTTTTTAATGTCAATAAATTCAAGCACGAAGATTGAAAAATATTAAAAAATTCTGCGAATTGTGTCGAATTTGTTGAAAGGAATGGCTTGATGAGGCAATCGGGTGGGGTAGCGAGAAATCTATTGCGTAAAATTGAAATTATTGCGAAATTAAGATGAGTTCAGGTGTAATATGGCTGAAATGTTGATATATAGATTTTGTTTTGATATAATAAAAAACAAAGAAAGGCAGGTGAATGACATGAAATCAATTATTGGAGATAACGGGAATAGCTGTCATTCACATTTATGCTTTTGATATGCAATTGTGCAATGATAAAATTCAAAGTGTTCTCGTTATCGGGAACACTTTTTTATAAGGAGTTATTATGAACAAATTGAATTTTATCAAAGCGGATAAACCGTATCGTAGCAACGCAACAGACAGTGGAAAAATAACTGTCACTGTAAGAGAATTTATCACAACTACGCTTGCTGAAAAAATCGCAACAGCATTATGGAACAAGCCTGAATGGGCTGACAGTATCGTCAGATTCAATTATGATAACAAGATCAAAAACGATTGCTTCAATGTTATCGCTCTGAATGAAACAGGTGATGTTGTAGGCAGTATAGCTTTTAGGGAAACGCTGATTAAATAGCCCAGCAGAGTTGTCGTAACACGGGTTGCAAGCCAATATTGATGAAAAAGTTACCTTTTCAAGGTGAGTGATAAAATCTCTGACAAAGTAAACTCACACGGAACTTGCTGCTTTGGAATTCTATAAAATAACACTGCTCCGCCTTTCAATTCAAATAGGAAGACGGGATTTTTATACACTTTGACAAAATCAAATTTACAAAAACAAATAAATTGTGCAACGTTACAAATGTGGCATTTTTACTAGAATTATGAGTTGATTTTTAGTAAATAAACTGATAAAATTACAATTATAAATTATCTTTTAATGTAAGTAACAACTTTAAATTACTGCAATTAAAAGTCAACTTCAATTGAACAGGAGAAAAAAGCAATGAAAAATCTAAAGATTTCCAAGAAGATAATCTGCACGTTTGCAGTTGTGCTTCTGCTGACATTTGTTCTGGGTGTTGTTTCCCTGGTATCAACAAACAACATAGCTTCTACGTCTGACAATTACGTAAATATATCTATTCCCGCATTGTCAAATCTTGAAAGCGCCAGACGTTACATCAGAATATTCCAGGGTAATATTCTGAAAGCCACCTGTACTGATAATCAGGCTGATTTAGACAAGCTCGTTGAAGACATAAGCAGCGACCGGTCAGCGTTCTTCGACTATCTCGACAGCTTTCTTGAATATGACCCACAGTTTTCAGATGAAGTCGAAAATATCCACACTATCATGGACGACGCAGCTTCTATTCGTGAGAGAATAGTAGAAGCAAGCGCAAAATTCAGCTATGAGGGCAATCTGGAAGCGTATTCTATATATCTGAACGAATATGAGCCTAACCTCACGAAAGTTACGGGCATTCTGGAAAACCTTACAACCGAACTCAAAGAAGCAATTACCACAAGATACAATAATGCACAGACTACCAAAACAATCAATATTGTCGTAATAATTGCAGTAGTTGTGGCGGCTGCAATACTTGTGGTTGCTCTCACAGTCGTTCTCACAAAGGCAATAGTCACGCCAATCATTCAGATTAAAGATTCCATGAACCTTATCGCAAACGGTCTGCTCAAAGAAGCTGACGGCACTATCACATACCGATCCAAGGACGAGTTGGGTGTACTTGCCCATGCAGCAAGGAAGGTCATCAGATTCTTCCAGGACGTGCTGCCCAGCATTTCAGATGTGTGCAGGAATTACGGCAACGGAAATTTCAACTGTACCTGCGAGAATTACGATAGCTACGTTGGCGAAACCAGCGAGATCCGCGACAGCCTGATGTATATACGCGATAATCTTTCCGCTGCCCTTTCAAATGTTGACCAGGCTTCCGACCAGCTTTTAAGCGGCACAGAAGAAGTCTCATCAGGCGCTCAGGCTCTTGCTCAGGGGGCAACGCAGCAGGCAGCATCTATCCAGGAGCTTTCTGAAAATATTGCGTCTATTTCCGAATCTATCAAGGCTAATTCTTCGGACGCAGCGGAAGCAAGTGATAAAGCAAATGCCGCAGGAGCGGCCGTCCAGGAAGTCAATACCATGATGTCAGAGCTTGTAAGAGCCATGAACGAGATCAACGAATTCTCCAGCGAAACCAAGAAAATCGTCAAGACTATCGAGGATATCGCATTCCAGACAAACATTCTTTCACTCAATGCCGCAGTTGAGGCAGCAAGAGCCGGCGCAGCCGGAAAGGGCTTTGCAGTAGTTGCTGAAGAAGTCAGAAACCTTGCAGGAAAATCTGCTGAAGCAGCTCAGAATACGACTCGGATCATCGAAAGCACTGTTAACTCCATCGTCAGCGGAAATAAGCTCTGCGCCGAAGTTGCTGAAAAGATGAACAAGGTCGGCGAAACAGCCGGCAAGGTTACGGCCATAAACAACAAGATTGCCGATTCTTCCAAGAAAGCCGCTGACTCCATCGTCAAGGTTACAATCGGAGTTGACCAGATATCAAATGTCGTTCAGAACAACTCTGCTACATCTGAACAGTCTGCTGCCGCTTCCGAAGAGCTCAGCAGCCAGGCTAATATGCTCAAGGAGTTGGTTAAGAGTTTCTCGCTTTATAGCGATTCCTCAAATGCAGGAACACATCCTGCTGTAAACTCCTGAAAGTCTAATTTATACATAAAAGGCTCCGACAACTGAGTTGCCAGAGCCTTTTTTAGAAATTCCATATGTCTATTATAATAAGAAGGGACATCGCAGACCCGACTTCATATAATAGATGGGTACGCGGGATTTCTGTACTACGATAAAAATGGAATGCCGCTGGTCGCAATGCACTGGGAACACCGATTAAAGCATATGGTGAATCGGTACAACGAGATTTACCGCCTGCAAATGCCGAGTATCACTCCGCACGTCTGCCGCCACACCTATTGCAGCAATATGGCGAAATCCGGCATGAACCCGAAAACGCTGCAATACCTTATGGGACACAGCGACATCGGTGTTACTCTGAATACTTACACACATCTCGGACTTGAGGACGCTCAGGACGAACTGCGGAGAATGGAGGAACTGGAACAGGCAAGGAAAGAGGTTGCGGGTAAGGGGTCGGAAACGGCTTAAAACATACATTTAGAAATTGCACTAGACGCTCTGAATATGATTTCGGAGCGTTTTTTCTCTTTTTAGGTACTATGCAAGAGTAAGAGTTTGTGGTATAATTAAAATAGTTAACCGGACGACGAATCGGAATTTGGCGGAGGTGTACTATGCTGGAACTATGGGACGCATATGATAATCAATTTAACAAGCTTGACAACATTGTGTTAGTAAGAGGCGATGAAATCCCAGACGGGATTTATCACTTAGTTTGCGAAATTGCAGTACGACATACTGATGGACAATATCTTCTTATGCAAAGGGACAAAAGGAAGCATTTTGGCGGTATGTGGGAATTAACCGCAGGTGGCTCCGCATTAAAAGGAGAACTCCCCTTAGAATGTGCTGTTAGAGAGTTAAGAGAAGAAACAGGCATTTGTTCCGAAAACTTAATCGAAATTGGTCGTGTCGTTCATAATAAACATCATTCTATTTATGTGGAATATTTATGCGATATCGAATGTGACAAAGACTCCATTCTTCTTCAAGAAGGAGAAACAATTGCTTACAAATGGGTAGATAAAGAAGAAATTAAAAACATCCATGAGCTTCTAACAAGGCGAATGCAAGTGTTTATCAAGGAAATTCAATAACGGCTTGTCAAATTCCAGCTTGTAGGTCAGTTTTTGGCACAATAATGAACCATCGCCACGGCAAATCCAAGAGTAGTAATCTCAAGCCATTTCTACTACGTTTTTACTACGATTGACGGCTACATTATGCCAAGATATGCGGAAATGTGCGAAAATCGTAGTAATTCTGCACAGCTTTCAGCCGCTCAGAAACTCGGCAAAATACGGCATAATGCCGCAAAATAAGGAGATTTAACCCAATGTACAAGATTTTATTCGTCTGCCACGGCAACATCTGCCGTTCACCTATGGCAGAATTTGTAATGAAGGATATAGTCGCAAAGGCAGGGAAGTCCGATGAATTCGTCATCGCTTCGTGTGCGACAAGTACCGAGGAAATCGGCAATCCTGTGCATTACGGCACTAAAAGAAAGCTGGCGGAGGTCGGAATATCCTGCGATAAAAAGAGGGCAGTACAGCTCACAAAGTCAGATTATGACAGGTATGATTACATAATCGCTATGGACGAGATGAATATACGCAATATAATGCGTATCATCAAAAGCGATCCCGAAAACAAGGTAAGTCTGCTGTTGTCACACGCAGGATTGGGCGGAAGCATTGCGGATCCGTGGTACACGGGGAACTTTGACGATACCTACAGAGATGTCCTGCTTGGATGCAAGGGATTATTCAGAGAAGTAACAGGTGAATAAAATATGCCGCCGCAGTTTTTAATCAAACTGCGGCGGTCGTTTTAATTATTATAGTGCTAATTTCGTAAAATTTAAGTTATAGCGAAATTACTTGTTATTTTTATCCTCATCCTGCTTTAAATCGGGTTCGGGGAGATCGTTTTTTATATCCATTACCGGATTTGAATTTATAGCGTCACGGAGCTGAGTATTTACCACATGGGTATAGATCTGGGTGGTGTTGAGGTTTTCGTGTCCGAGGACCTCTTTAAGCACACGGACGTCAACACCATTCTGATACATAAGCGTAGCCGCCGTATGACGCAGTTTATGAACGGAAATTCCTTTACCGGCAAGTCCGCAGGCTTTAAGGCGGTCCTCGATTATCTGTTCGACACGGCGGTTTGTGGTGCGGGTGCCCCGTTTTGTTTATGATTATAA
>OGRI01002140.1_pt1 | contig 14869 bp, 17 predicted proteins | sample 1553391 | NCBI WGS metagenome assembly OGRI01 (sample SAMEA2580052, study PRJEB22360) | human gut metagenome | reverse complement strand
TTACCTATTCTACCACGCTTTTGGGCATTGAAAAAGAGGATTTTGCTTTTCCTATCCCCATACCGGGAGGTCCGCCGTAATCTTTTCTAATTCCTGTGCAAGAAACGTCAGTCTTTCCCTCAGATGGTTGTTATGCGGTGCATCTCCGTTCAGCAGATAGTCCGTTCTGACATTCAGGCAGGACGAAAGATCCTGCAGCAACTCAATCGAGCAGCAGCGGCTTCCCGTTTCAACTTTTGCAAGATGGTTCGCACTAACGTTCAGCATTATACTCAACTGTTCCTGTGTAATCCCCTTCTTTTTCCGCAAATCGCGGATACGTCCGCCGAATTCTTTTGCATCAAATCGCATTGTTCAATCCTTTCCTTTGCGCCGAAAACACAAACAGGCCGAGACTCCTTTTCCGAGTCCCGGCCTGTTTTCAGCTTGAAAATGCACCAGAAGATTCACGATTTGATCGATGGTGTCCTCCTCATCCGGGCAGACCCGGAGCAGCAAGTCCACCTCCAACGATTGCATAAAATACGCTTCCAGCCGTGTGCGCTCATCCGGTTCGTCCTCCGCATCGGAAGAGAAAGCATCAGGTTCACTCCCCTCGGTTTTATTCCACTCAGTCTTATTTCCTCGTGATTTTGCCGTTTCCTGCTGCGCTGAATTCGCGGCACCGGAACCGTTCTTTTCACGATTCCGGAAACGCGGGTCTGCAAAGTTTTTGACGTAAATCAGATTTGGTTTTTCCAGCCCGCGCCGTTTGCGCTCAATCAGTCCAAACTTTTCCAATTCCCGGAACAGTTTGGTTGCCTTGTTGTCTGCGCAGCCCAGTGCATCCATCACTTCCTGCACAGGAAAAATGATATACACTCTCCCCTGCTCATCCAGCCATCCGTTTTTCACCGACAGCCCCATGCGGTTCAGCAGGATGCCGTACAGCGTTTTGGCATCGGTGGACAGGTCCTTGAATTTTATGTCCCGGAATAAAATTTTGGGCACCCGGAAATACGAGAACATCTCGCCCGACTGCCCATAGAAATAGTCAAACATTCTGGTTTCCTCGCTTATCCTGCCTTGTCACATCCTTGACACCTCCGTTCGTAGTATGATGAAATATGTATGACTATCGTTATTTTTCTTTACAAAGACGGCCTGCCATGCTACAATAGCCGCATCTACGGCCACCGGACAACAGGAAAGGAATATCTCATGGCCAAAACTGCTGACACCATTGCCATCTATTCCCGCAAGTCCCGCTATACCGGCAAGGGCGAAAGTATCGGAAATCAGATCGACCTCTGCCGCGAATATATCCGCACTCACTACGGCGATACCGCCGCGGAACATGCCGTTGTCTTTGAGGACGAGGGCTTTTCCGGCGGCAACCTGAACCGCCCGGATTTCAAAAAGATGATGACGGCGGCCAAGGACCGGAAATTCAAGGCCATTGTGGTCTACCGTCTGGACCGCATCAGCCGCAACATCAGCGACTTTTCCAACCTGATTGAAGAACTGGGACGGCTGGGCATCGACTTTGTGTCCATCCGTGAAAGTTTTGACACGTCCAGCCCCATGGGCCGCGCGATGATGTACATCGCATCCGTGTTCAGTCAGCTGGAACGTGAGACCATCGCGGAGCGCATCCGGGACAACATGCACGAGCTGGCAAAGACCGGGCGCTGGCTGGGCGGCACGACCCCCACTGGCTATGCTTCCGAGAGCGTCAAGAGCATCACGGTGGACGGCAAGACCAAAAAGGCCTGCAAGCTCAAGCTGCTGCCGGATGAGGCAGAGATCATCTACAAAATTTTCGACCTCTACGAGCAGTACGATTCCCTGACCATGACCGAGACCGAACTGCTGCGGCAGGGCATCAAAACAAAAACCGGGCGTTCGTTCACCCGGTTTTCCATCAAGTCGATTTTGCAGAATCCTGTCTACCTGATTGCAGACAAGGACGCCTATCAGTATTTTGTGGACAATGAGGCAGAACTGTTCGCCCCGGAGTCCGATTTCGACGGTGTGCGCGGCGTGCTGGCCTACAACCGCAGCGACCAGGAAAAAGGCCGTGCTACGGTCTACAATCCCATCAGCGAATGGATCGTTTCGGTGGGCGAACACCCCGGCATCATCTCCTCGAACCGGTGGATTCGGGTGCAGGAGTCGCTGGAGCGGAACAAATCCAAGTCCTACCACAAGTCCCGCGGCAACGAAGCCCTGCTCACCGGCCTGCTGTGGTGCTCCTGCGGCAGCCGGATGTACCCGAAGGTCACCGGGCGCAAAACTGCCGACGGGCAGGTGGTCTTTCCCTATATGTGCAAACTGAAGGAGCGCAGCCGGAGAGAGTTATGTAATGTCCGGAATGCCAACGGCAATTTGCTGGATGCTGCCATCTGCGAACAGGTCAAGCACCTTGCCGACCATTCCAGCGACTTTATGAAGCAGTTGGAAAAGGCAAAGTCCGCCCACGCAGGCAACCGCTCCGAGTTTGAGACCAAGCTTTCCACCCTGCGCAAAGAGCAGGCCGAGACGCAGCGGAAGATCAATGCACTGATCGATTCGCTGGCTGACTTCGGCGACAGCACCGCTGCTGTCCACCTGAAAAAGCGCATTGAGGAGCTGAACGGGCAGGATGCCGCCCTGAGCTCCCGCATCCGGGAATTGGAAAGCCTCACCGACAGCGGTGTTCTGGGCGGCATCGAGTTTGACGTGATGCGGCAGCTGCTGACCGTGTTCCACGACAACATCGACGACATGACCGTGACGCAGAAGCGCGCTGCCATCCGCACGGTGGTGCGCAAGGTGGTGTGGGACGGCAAGGTGGCGCATGTGGTGCTCTTCGGTTCACCGGAGGATGAAATCGACTGGACCACCTTCCCGGTAGACCCGGAAGAGGACGAGAATGACCCCGAGGGCGGTGGAGATGGTTCCGATTCTCCATCCGGCGTTCGCTCGGGTGAGGATAGCATTCTCAATGCATCTGCTGGCATAGGTCGCAAATCGCGCCTTGCGGGTGGTGTCAAAGGTATCCACGGCCTTCATCAGCCCAATGGTTCCAATTGAGATCAGATCCTCCTGGTCGCCGGGCTGGGCGTAGTATTTCTTTGCCACATGGGCCACCAGCCGCAGGTTGTGCCGGATGATCTTTTCCCGCGCACTCCTGTCCCCCGCCCGCAGAGCCGCAAAGGTTTCGATCTCCTCCCGCGCGCTGAGCGGCTTTGGGAAACTCCCCGCTTCCAGATGCAGCGCCAGCACCAGAAATTTTGTAGCGAAAAATTGCAGCAGCGTTAATAGCATACACAGCACCCCCTGGTGCTACTGTATGCTGTTGGAAGATCACAAAGTATTCCTCCGAATCCGGAGCGCAGGGATGGCATTCTGCAATTTTCCTGCGGGTTCGTTCGTATTAAGGATAAGGGACCGAATTTTGTTGGTAAAACGGAGGAACCATTATGGCGATCTTTGAAAAGACCATTCAAAACAAGAAATTTGATCAGCTGCTCTGGAAGTTGGAAAACGAAATTCCGGCCAGCAGCTGGTCGGCAGAGCTGGAAGCCGGAAGTGATTTCAAAGAGGGCGATGCCCGGTGCAGCGTCCGCGTCTTTGAACGGTACAGCGTGATGGGCGGTAATCGCCTGAGTTTGACGCTGACCATGTTTCAGAACGGGGACAGCCCGATCCGGTTATCCGCCATCACCGCAGGCGGCAGTCAGGCGGTGTTCTTCAAAGTGAACACCCTTGGAGAGGAATCCTTTTTGGAGGACGTAAAGGGACTGCTGGAAGAAATTTTGGAGGAGTAAGATGTTTTTCGCTGGATTTGATTTGTTGTTCAGCATCCTGTTTCCCATCCTGTTCCTTGTGGTTCTGGGCATGATCCTGTATGCCATCATCGGAAATATCCGCACCTGGAATAAAAACAACCATTCGCCGCGGCTCACCGTTCCGGCAACGGTGGTGGCAAAGCGAACGGAAGTTTCTCGCCACCATACAGACGATACGATGGCGCATACGTTCACGACCTATTATGTGACCTTTCAGGTAGAGAGCGGCGACCGTATGGAACTTACCGTAGACGGCTCAGAGTATGGGATGCTGGTCGAGAGCGACATTGGAAAGCTGAGTTTTCAAGGCACCCGCTATCTTGGGTTCCAGCGGAACTGAGTGTTTCTGCACTGCTGCCCAACTGGATGAATCGTAAGTTGAATAAGGCAGGATTACACACAAAAAAACATCTGCTGCCCATTTGCCGGACGTGACAGCCTCCGGCACGGGACAGCAGATGTTTTTCTTTTTTACGATGCAGTCAGATTCACTCTGCAATGGGCATGGTCTGGTAGAACCAGTCCTCAATGGCCTTGCGGGTCTTTGCAAAGAACTGCTTCACCGGGCAGGCAGCGTCGCGGGCTTCCTGCTCCAGATCCGTACCTGCGGGGAAATTGCGGATGACGGTATAAGCCACCGACTGCGGCGGCAGCGACATCATCACGGCAGGGTCGTGCACCACACAGATCTGCTCCCCTACTGCAAGAGTAGCGGGATCGGAGGTGGTCTTTTCGTCATGGTCCTGCCACTGGGTGCGCTCAGTGATCACCATTTCATAGGTCTCCTGCCCCTCTGCGGTCACCAGTACAGACTCCACTGTACCGTCCGCAGCGCGGCTGATTTCTTCTACCGTACCATAGTAGTAGAGCCGCTCCGAAAACAGTGCCGAGGCAGCGGGCAGTGCACTGACACTGAGCAGCAGCACTGCAAGCAGACAAAAGAACGAGCGATAGGTCTTTTTCATAAAAAGCCTCCATTTTTCATGTTGAAGCGGAGCACCCGCCGCATGGCGCTCCCGGATGCCTTATTCTAACACAACTCTTGTCGGATTTCTATATCCAGGCTTAACCGGCGGAAAAATATCGCAGAGGGCGGCCAATGATCACGTCTTTTCCCGAAAAAAAGCAAGCCCGGAAGGCACACAGACCTTCCGGGCTTGCACTTTTGGTGATGCGCTGTGCGCATCTCAGGCTACTTTACAGCTGGCAGGCGGTATCGTAGCCGGTGCGGATGGCGTTGGAGATATCCGCAGCCTTGCCGGCGGCATCACCAATGGAATACACCGGGATGCTGGCAGCTTCCAGCGCAGCAGCGTCAAATTCGTTGGAGCGTGCGCCCATAGCCAGCACGATGTAATCGCAGGGGATGGTCACCTCTGCGCCGTCCTTGTTCTCGCAGACGACGGCGTCCATGCGGAACTCCTTGACCTTGTGGCTGGGGTACTGCTCCACGCCGTAGGTCTTATAGTTTTCCAGCAGGGTGGGCAGAATGGTGGTGCTCTCGCCTGCGGCGATCTTGTCCATCATCTCGATAACGGACACCTTGCAGCCGCGGGCAGCCAGATACTCTGCGGTCTCGCAGCCCACCATGCCGCCGCCGATGACGGCAACCGTGCCGTACACCTGCTGCTCACCGGCCAGAACCTTCCATGCATCGGCCACGTTCACGCTGTCGATGCCGGGGATGCGGGGTGCGGCGCTGTGTGCGCCCACAGCGTTGATGACGGCCTCGAAACCGGCATCCTTCAGCTGCTCTGCGGTGCGGGTCTGTCCCATGCACAGGTGCACCCCGGCATTGCAGACCGCGCGGATCAGATCCTGTGCGGCGCGGCGCATCTCCTCCTTGCGGGGAGGCACGCAGGCGATGTTCAGCTGACCGCCCAGAGAGGTGGACTTTTCAAACAAGGTCACATCGTGACCGCGCAGGGCTGCCACACGGGCAGCTTCCAGACCGGCAGGGCCGCCGCCGAGGACGGCGATCTTCTTTTTCTGCGCTGCGGGCTGGATGCTGCGGGTGTTCTCGTAGCCGTTCTCCGCGTTCAGCACGCAGGAGAGGAACTGACGGTTCTGGATGGCATCGGTGCAGCCCTTGTTGCAACTGATGCAGCGGCGGATATCGCAGGCCTTCCCGGCAGCGATCTTGGTGCCCCAGTCGGGGTCTGCCAGCAGCGGGCGACCCACGGCAACCATGTCGGCCATGCCGCTCTCGATGACACGCTCAGCCATTTCGGCATCCACGATACGACCCACGGCGCTGACCGGCACATTGACGGCCTTTTTGATGTCCCCGGCGATTTTGACGAAGAAGCCGTAGGGCTGTACGCCCATGGGAGGAATGGTGTCGGCCATGTTGCCGGTGTGGTTGGCCTGCGCAACGTGGAGCATATCCACGCCGTCCTCTACCAGCCACTGGGCAAACTGCACGGCGTCGGCTTCGTCAATGCCGCCCTTGCCGCGCTGCGGGGTGACGATGGACAGCTTGTAGTCGATGACCATATCCGGCACAGCCTTGCGGATGGCGCGGGTCAGCATGCGGGCAAAGCGGACGCGGTTCTCCAGACTGCCGCCGAACTTATCGGTGCGGTGGTTCATGCGGGTGGAGCACAGGCAGCCGTTCAGGCGGTCGCCGTGGATCTGGATGACGTCCACACCGGCCTTCTGTGCACGCACTGCGCAGGCGCACATCTTATCGATGATGGCCATCAGCATTTCCTCGCTGACCTCATCGGTGAAGAACATCATGTCGTGATGCAGGCGCTGACGCATCTCATCAAACTTTTTCTGCATAAACAGACCGTTGATGACGTCTACATCGTACTCCGGGTGGAAGAGCTGGACGCCCAGCTTGGTGCCGTAGGCGTGTACGCTGTCGGCCAGTGCCTTGAAGGCAGGAATCTGGCTGTCGTCAAACAGCTTGGGGGTGGGAGAAAAGCTGTTGATGGGTGCCACATCGCCCAGAACGATGTAACCCACACCGCCCTTTGCCAGACGGGTGTAGAAGCCCATGTCCTGCTCGCTGATCATGCCGTTTTTCTCGTAGCCGGTGGTCAGCGGGGGAAACATGATGCGGTTTTTAAAGGTCTGTCCGCCCACCTCGATGGGCTGAAGAATCACGTTTTGCATACGAAAGCCTCCTTGCAGATACGCTTTGCTTTACAGATTTGCTTTGATGAATGCTGCGGTCTTTTCCTCCACGGCGGCACGGGCCGCCAGCGTGGCAAAGTTGTGGCCGCCGCCTGCAATGGTGTCCACATCGGGTGCGGTGTACACCTGTGCGTAACGGTTGCAGGTGCCCTCGTCCACCAGACGGTCATCGTCGGCGCGCAGCAGCAGCACCGGGCCGTTGTAGCCCTTGGCCTCGGTAAAGGGGTCGGGGTGCTTTGCCATCTCGTAGTTAAAGGCCATCTTGTAGCACAGACCCTCCATGTCGGCGTAGTCCTTGCCGGTCTGCATAATGCCGTCGGCGCGCTGGGCGCAGCCGAACCACATCCCGGCGCCCGGGCACAGCAAAATCAGGCCGTGGGGCTGGATGACCGGTGCGCAGGAGGCGGCAATGTAGCCGCCCATGCTCTGGCCGGAGAGGAACAGCTTTTCGCTGTCCACATAGGGCTGTTCAGCGGCCCATGCAAAAATATCCTGTGCATCGGTGTGCAAGCCGTCAAAGCTCATATCCTCGAACTCGCCGTCGCTCTCGCCGTTGCCGTAGAAATCGAACCGGGCGCTGCCGATGCCCTGCGCTGCCAGAGCGCGGGACAGATGGGTGTACATGGACTTGTAGCCGCTGCAGCTGCCGGCAAAGCCGTGCAGATGCACCACAAAGGGTACCTTGCCCTCGGTGTCGGGCAGGGTCACGATGCCGCGCAGGGTGTGGCCATTGCGGTTTTTAAACTGAACCTGTAAGATCTTCATGGTTTACTTGCTCTCCTTTGCGGCGCGGCGAGCCTTCAGCTCGGTCAGCATCTCAGCAGTCTTCTGCTTGGTCAGGGGGTAGACGAAGAACAGGATGGCAACTGCAATGCCGTAGCCCAGGAAGTAGATGCCGGTGTAGCTCTTCCAGATGGCGTTCACAACACCTGCAGTCTGCACAGCGCCTGCGGTGACGTTGTAACCGATGGCACCCAGCACAAAGCTGGACAGGCTGCCGGAAATGGCGCTTGCAAGCTTGCGGAAGAAGGAGTAGGTGGAGTAAACGATGCCCTCGTTGCGCTCGCCGGTCTGCAGCTCGTGGTAGTCGATGGCGTCGTTGACCATAGCCCAGATCAGCACCTGCATGCCGGAAGCGCCCAGATAGCAGATACCGTTGATGACGATGAAGGCCACAGGGTTGTGGACGGGGAAGAAGAACAGGATGCCGAACACGATGGCGGCAAAGCCAGCGCCCATGCAGCACCACTCCTTCTTGCCGAACTTGTTGGCCAGAGGCTGGGTGATGGCAAAGGACAGCACAGCGTACAGCACGCTCAGCATACCGGAGACAGCCTGAATTTTAACGTTGCCGAAGAAGTCCTTATACAGGTAGGTGTTCAGACCGTTGACCACGGAAGCACCGATCATGCCGGTCAGGCTGAAGAACATAACGCCCAGCAGAGCCTTATTGTGAGAGATCTCCTTGAGCACATGCAGGTAGTTCAGCTTTTCGCCCTGCGGACGCTCGGGCACTTCCACGCGCTCCTTGCACCATACGCAGGTGATCTGCAGGCACAGCAGACCCAGCATAGCGCAGATGCAGGCCAGCATCAGGAAGCGGCCAGCCACGGGCTGGTTGTCCACATACAGGAACAAGGGGCCGACCATGACCATAACGGTCATGAAGATGGTGCCGCCAAGGCTGCGGTAGCGGGACAGTGCGGTGCGCTGGCTGACATCATCGGTCATCACGCTGGACAGAGTACCGAAGGGCACGTTGACGCAGGTGTACAGCGCCTCGTACAGAACGTAGGTGACGAACATGTAGGCCAGACGCAGGCCGTAGTTGATATTGCCTACATTGACAAAGCCAAGTATGCACAGCACTGCCATGGGGAAGGAGAAGGCGCGGATCCACGGGATGAACTTGCCGCCCTTGGTGGCCTTGCGGGAGTCCACCAAGGCACCGATGATGGGGTCATTCACGGCGTCCCAGATCTTGGTGATCAGCAGCAGGATACCCACGTGGAAGGGGTTGACCTGCAGGATCAGGGTGTAGAAGATCGACAGATACATGGCGCGGTACTGCTCGGTGAAGCAGCAGCCCAGATCGCCCAGCGTATAGCCGATCTTGTCCTTCATGGAGAAGGGTCGGATGGTCTTTTTCTGGTCCATTGTGTTTTATCCTCCTTAAAAACAGTGAAACCACGAGACTTTTCGCACAAGTCTCTTTTCTACGGTTACATTATACGTTAATTTTTCATCAATACATATCCCAAAAATGATTGAAAACTATCGCAAATTGATGTATTATGCAATTATAACAGTTGTATTTTTCTGTTGTGTACAACAATTTGTTACATATGACAGTTTCATGGAGGACTTTTTGGTGAATTATACAGCCAAGTGTTATCTTTTTGAGCAGAGCGCCGTCCGGGAATTTTATTCCGGCGCGTATTATGATTTGTTTCTGGTCATGCGGGGCAGCGGTGTGTTCCGGTGCAGCGAGGTGGTGCTGCCCGCACAGCAGCAGAATCTCATCATCTTCAAGCCCGATCAGGGCGGCAGACTGGAATACGCCGGTGCTTACGGCCCGCTGGAGCTTATTCGGGTACAGCTGTCCCCCCAGACGCTGGCGCAGCTTTCGGACGCAGATACCGACCTTGAAAAAAGCTTCAACGTGGTGCCCTCCCGGCAGGTGGCTGTGCGCCCGGACAGCCAGATCTATATGCTGCTGAAAAACCTTGCCCGGAAGCTGCTGATGCTCCCGCAGGAGCGCACCCAGTTCGGTGCAGCGGTGTTCGAGCACGGTATTTTGCAAATGTTTGTGGTGCTGGCGCTGCGTGCCTGCATCCATGCGGAGTTCCACACCGCATCGGTCAGCCGCCACTACCTGATGCTGGACGAGGTGTTTTTGTTTATTCAGGCGCACCTTACCGAGGAACTGACGCTGGAGCGGCTGGAAAAGGAGTTTTTCGTCTCCCGGGAACATATTGCCCGGGAATTCAAACGCCAGACCGGGCAGACGGTGCATCGCTATATCGTAAAGGCGCGGTTAGACCGCTGCTGCACCCTCATCGAGCAGGGGCTGCCCATCACCGAGGTGTACAAGACCAGCGGCTTTGGCGGTTACAACCACTTTTTCCGCGCCTTTAAAAAGGAGTACGGCATGACCCCCAAGGAGTACTTCCACACCACCCGGCAGGACGCCCGGGGATGAATCTGGCAAAAGCAGCGCTGTCTGCGCCTGTGAAAAAAGCCGCCCGGGAAGATCCGCAGATCCTCCCGGGCGGCTTGCTTATCCTATTTTTTTCTTTTACTTGCGGTGGGTGAGGCAGTTCAGCGCCATCACAACCAGCACGAGAAAGCCGATGACCAGCAGGATACCGGTCATGCCGATGGGCATACGGTGAAAGAAGTCCGGCCCCGGTATAGCTGCTTTTATAAGATCCGGCATCCGGGTGACTGCGATGGGCAGTTCGGCTATGGTGTTTCTAAGCTGAATTCCATTGTAGAAGAAGTTGTCCGGCAGATCTTCGCACAGTTCCGCGAGGTTTCCCGGAAAAAGCTGCTGGAATCGGTCAAGACCAACGATGCCGCCCGCATCCAGAAGAAGGTCAAGAAAATCCAGAAAGACTTGGAAAGCAAGCAGAAAGAACTGGACGACCTGAAAGCCGAAACCATCCTCGTCATCCGGGGCGTAAGTGCCTTGGACAAAGAACTGCTTGGCACACTGGTAGCCGAGGCAAAAGATGCACTGGAAACCCTGGAAAAGCAGCTCGTGCAGGTACAGGAAGAATACGAAGAAGCCACCAAAACAGCAAAGCGTAGTAACTACATCTGCAACGAGCTGTTTACATGGGCGGATGTTTACGACACCGCCAACCACGATGAACGCCGCGCCATTTTGCAGCAGTTCATTAAGGAGATTCGCGTCCGAAAAGACTATGAGATCTCGATTACGCTGAACGCCAGCTTCAACCAAGTGGAGCAGCTCAAGGCTGTATCAACCTACGATGGCGCGGAAATTTTTGAAGAAATTTCCGAGAAGGGGGCATAAAAGCGATGCGCTTGCCCGCAGCACTCTGCAAAATGCAAAGAAAGAAGCGTGAAACCGATGGATTTTCAAAAAATATATTGATGGCCCCGCCCGGTTCGCATCCGACTTCAGGGTTCGGAGCCCGGCACGGTCTGCCAAAGTTTTTTAGGCATAAAAAACGCCGCATCGTACAAAACGATGCGGCAAATTGGTGGACTCGAAGGGGATCGAACCCTCGACCTCTCGGATGCGAACCGAACGCTCTCCCAGCTGAGCTACGAGCCCATGTTGTTGACTTAATTACTATACCGCAGCAGGGGAAAATTGTCAAGCTGGTTTTGAAAAAAGTACGCAGATGTTGTTCAGCCTGAAAAAGCGGCAGGAGAACGCCGGGAAAACGTAATCCCGGAAATAGGCAAAGGCCTTTATCATGCTTACCCGGTCAAGAATATTGTGCCGGATGCAAAGCAGAGGTATGAAAACATGCTGCGGCATTTGCGGGCATAAAACAATTTAGGGCAATACTGCACAATTCCCGCCTTATGGCTTAAGCACCGCTCCAACGGCTGCGGCACGGCATCTGCGTTGCCAAAATGCTCGATAATGTCGGGTTGCGGTACCCGCATCGTGCTTCGGGGGCAAAAGCCCCTCGCACTCTGCGACCGCTGCCCCTGCTTCGGTTCGCTGTTTCCGCCACTGGCGGCGCTCACCTTTGCAGCATCCAGTATTATCTGCGCTTTTGGCTTAGCATCTGCCGCACCTCGCTCGCCGTATCGGCACTTAGAATTATGCGGTATTGCCTTAGAAAACAGAATACCCACGATCCCCAACGTCGCCGGCCATCTGTGCGGCGTTCCTTTTACAACAAGAGCACAACAATAAAACAACGGCAATTCATGGCTTGCGGTCTGCAAAAATCGGCATATATCGACAGACGAATAATATTTGCTTCTAATAATAACGCGTATATGATAAAATTAAATATATGGTTCTAAAATTGCACTGACCGTACAAAACCGTATACCCCAAAAGCCTTGACTTTTTGCTGTGCGGCTGTATATAGTAACCTTAATACAATATTAACCATGCGGCGGGCAAGGCTTGCAGCATGGACCTGCCAAAAGCAGAGGGGTAACAGCCTGGATAGCAGGCGCAATACAATGAGAGAGCAACTATAAAAGGTTACACATGGTAACAGTCTGCTTATGCTGCGGCGGGGTGGATTAGCGTACCGGCAGGGAAAAGGAGGCCCTAAAACCGTGGAGGATCATTGTGGAAAAGCAGGCAGAAGCAAGGTAAACAGACTGCTGGCAAAGCAAACCCGATTGTTCAGTTACATTGAAGGATTACAGGCGGAAACGCGTGTGTATTATACCCTGTGGCAATGCGGCCCGGAGCTGCGTATTTTGGTGAGCGGGGAGGCGGCCCCACTGTGCGTTGTACCTTCCCCGCAGATATGGAGTGCCGCGCCCGGAACCTGTTGCAATACTTATACGAAAACACCGTAATGCCCAGCCAGGCCGCAGATGTGCTGGCTGATTGCTGCGCAGTGGGGCAGGTTGAAGTGCTGAACGCAGGCTGCTGAGTACCTGAACCAAATGCGCAGCAAAAAGCTGCGAAAGAATGTTAAAATGCAGGGAGACCGTATGTGATGCCTTGCCCCGGTAGGAGAAACAAGAATGACGGAAGAAAAGCTGGTCGAACGTGTGACCGCACTGTTTGCAGACAGTGATGCAGCCCAGCGCAAGATGATCCGCCTGTATGCAGAAACCAATGATGCCATTGAGGCAAGCGCAATCATTGATTCCGGCGCAGAAGTATTGCATATGCTGCAAGGCGGCCTGCGGCCGGAAGTTCTGGTGCTGGATTCGGTTTTGAGTGATACCACAATTTTTCCACTGCTGCGCAGCATACGCCAACAGCAGATTGAGTACGAACCGCATATTATTGTAACCCTGATGCCCAGTGCAGCGCCCCAAATTGAAAAAATATTGACATTGGGGGCCGAGTGTACTATATTCAAACCATATAGTTTGCCCGAATTATTTGATACGGTGTATCAAACAGCAGCAAGCGGCCCGCGGCTGAACCGTTACCTGGTGCATGAGAGCGTTACGGCTCAGCTGCGCACCCTTGGCTGCTACAAAAACCTGGCCTATGGTATCAATTACCTGCAGGAAGCCGTGTATATTGCGGTCTGCGACCGCCAGGCGTGTTCCCTGGGGGAGTTGTGCACCAAAGCAGGGGAGCCGTTTGGCGTAAATGGCCCGGCGGTGCGCTCGGCCCTGGAACGCCTGAATGCGCGGCTGTACAAAAGCAATACGCCGGCTTATCAGATGCTGTGCGAGCGCAACGGCAAGACCCCGCAGGATCGCCTGACGGTAAGTGAACTGCTGGAAGCGGTGATCGCACGCACGCACCATGACCTGCGCTGCTGACAGCAGCAGATAAACGGGCATATCCAGCGCTATAAAAGGAGAAGCTTCCTATGCCGGAACATACACTGCCCGATGCCCTGCACCCGCAGCAGGAAGATGCAGCGGATGAACTGCAGCTGCGCGGGGGGCTGAAAGGCCGCTTTTTTGCGGATTTCTGCCTGCTGCAAAGCACTGTGGATGCCTTGCAGAATTATCTTGTGCACGCTGCCACCCCTGATGTACAGGATATGGCAGCACCGCTGCTGGAAGAGATGAAACAGCGCATTTTCCGCCTGGAACGTTTGGCGGATAATGCGGCGGATCTTGTGGCGCAAAGCCAGCCGCCCCGGCAGCTGAACTGGACTGTGCAGGAAATGACGGTGTATCTGGCTCAGCTGTGTGATGCCGCCAACCATGAGCTGGAAGAATGCGCCGTTACCGGCCGGGTGCACTTGCAGCCCATGCCGCAGAACCAGCCGGTTTGGGCGCAGATTGATTTGGCCATCGTCCAAACGATGTTTGCCAACCTGTTTTCCAATTCTCTGCGGGCAAACCCGGCGGCAAAAATTACGATAAGCTGCACCGGACGCACGCTGGAATACCATGACGGCAGGATCTGGCCGGAGGCCGCCTGCGCCCAGTTGGCTGGTGTTCAGACACCGGAAACAAAGCCTTATAAAATCTGGTTTTGAAGTATGTGTTTTCGGACAGTTTCCGCAAGTTTATTACGGACAACTTCCGCATATTTCGACTAATACAAAAAATTTTTTTCTTTTTTGTCGGTATCGGGCATATTGATTATATAACAAAAAAAGAAAGGATGATAAAAATGAATAAAAAAGCCTATGAGATTTGTAGCAAGGCAAAGGTTTCAAATGATTTTGCAAGGCATGAAGTACCATTAGTACAGCTAACAGATATACAAAAAGATATTGAAAAGATGGAAAGATATAAGAAATCTTTAATTTATGAATATGTGACGGGAAAAAAACGTGTGAAAGGAGTAGAATAATGCCAAAGAATGTGATTAAGGAAAAAGAAGATTTTCAAAGATATATTCTTGATTATTTGAAAAATAAAAATGGCTATGTTGTGCGTGATGCAAAAACTTGTTTTAATAGCCATTATGCAATGGATATTGAATTGCTTTTTCAGTTTCTAAATGATACACAGGCTGACACAATGGAAAAGCTTGAAAAGATTTATAAAGATAAAACAAAGGAAACTATTATAAATTATCTCAATAAGGAAATTACAAAGCTTGATACACATACAAAGACACCAAGCATCCGACAGACGGCGGAGAAAGAGGAAGTAATAAAGGATGCGTTGAAGCATTTTGGAATAATTTAAATAGTATATCGGATATCATTTTATAGCCGTTTGTTCAGTTTGGAGTAGGTGCTATTTGATTATCTGGATTTTTAGAACTATCGAAAAAGCAGAATAGGTTGTATAATATATATGGCAAAGTG
>OGRI01002113.1_pt1 | contig 14986 bp, 10 predicted proteins | sample 1553391 | NCBI WGS metagenome assembly OGRI01 (sample SAMEA2580052, study PRJEB22360) | human gut metagenome | reverse complement strand
TGTCGACAGTTCGGTTGTTGTACATCTCCTTTGTGAGCAAGGATATAAGCCCACTCTTTTTTATATTAAGATAGGCATGGACGGAGCGGAATATATGGACTGTTCGGCAGAGGAAGATATTGAATTATCTACTGCTACGGCACGTAAGTACGGTCTGTCTTTGGAGGTAGTGGATTTGCATCAGGAGTATTGGGAGAATGTAGCGGCCTATGCCATTGATAAAATCCGGCAGGGACTGACGCCTAATCCGGATGTGATGTGTAATAAGCTTATCAAATTCGGTTGCTTTGAACAGCGTGTAGGGAAAGACTTCGACTTTACGGCAACCGGTCATTATGCCACCACCTTGCAACGCAACGGTAAAACTTGGTTGGGCACAGCGAAAGACCCTGTGAAAGACCAGACAGACTTTCTCGCACAGATTGATTACTTGCAAGTTTCCAAACTCATGTTTCCCATTGGAGGTTTGATGAAACAAGAAGTACGTGAGATTGCCAATAAAGCCGGATTGCCGAGTGCCAGAAGGAAAGATAGTCAGGGTATCTGTTTTCTCGGGAAGATAAACTACAATGATTTTGTCCGTCGCTTTTTAGGAGAAAAGGAAGGGGCGATTATTGAATTGGAAACCGGAAAGAAATTGGGTACACATCGCGGCTATTGGTTTCACACAATCGGCCAGCGCAAAGGGCTTGGATTGAGTGGTGGTCCCTGGTTCGTAGTCAAGAAGGATATTGAAGAAAATACAATTTATGTGTCCCGCGGTTACGGTGTGGAAACACAGTACGGCAATGAATTCCGGATGCATGATTTCCATTTCATTACTGATAATCCCTGGAAAGGGCAGGAGAAGGAGATAGACATCACTTTCAAGATTCGTCACACTCCCGACTTTACCAAAGGAAAACTGATACAGGAAGGAGAGAAGCAATTCCACATTTTGTCCTCTGAAAAGCTGCAAGGCATTGCTCCGGGGCAGTTTGGGGTGATTTATGATGAAGAGGCGAAAGTTTGTGTGGGAAGCGGAGAAATCGTCTGTTAAATAGTTCCCTTAGAGGGGTAGAGGTTAGTGAATAGCGGTGTCAGATATAGTATTCGGCTAAATCCACAATCCCTGCTCTCATCGCATATTTAGTAGCCTCGTGCACATTATTCACTCCCAATTTACGAAAGATATTTTTACGATGGCTGTTGATCGTATGGAAACTAAGATTTTTCTCTGCGGCAATCTCTTTCGTTGTTTTCCCTAATGCAATTTCTTTTAGGATATTCTTTTCTGTCTGCGTCAGCAAATGGTCGTCCATGCTTGACGCTGCCAGCGGAGAAGAAGTTCCCGAAAGCAGCAGATTGCTGACATGATTGCAAATATACCGTTGTTTGCGGGTGGCGCATTGAATGGCAGTCATGATTTCTTCTTTTGAGTTATCTTTCATCACTACCCCGAAAGCCATGCTGCTGAATAATACCTGACGGAGAAAGTTCAGGCTTAGTTCGTCAGAGAATAGAATCCAGTCGGCTTCCTTGAATCTTTCCTGCAGGACAATCAATTCATCTGCCCCCGCAAAATTGAACAAGGTGTAATCCAGGATAATCACTGCTTGCGGATACAATCGTAGCTGCTGAATCAGTTCAGCTTTGTTGTCAGCTTCTAAAAGAAGGGATACCTCCTTTTGTTTACTCAACAGGAACATCATTCCTGCCTTACTGATATCCTGATTGTCTGCAATGATAAATTCTCTCATAAGCCATACTGAATAAAAAAAAACTCCGCTACAAATGTACGCATTTTGCGTGATTTGTAGCGGAGTTATGATAAGATTCTTGTATCCGGATTACCAGGAACGTCCCTTGAAGATATTTGACTGGTCAAGCGGAACGATATTTCCGTTCAATGTCAGGTTGTTGTTGCTGAAGTTCGGGCTGATACTAACCGAAGCTGTATTGTTTCCACTGCTCATATTAATAAATACTTGAGCGGAGATGCCGATACCCTGAACACTGAATGAACAGTTCACATTTCCTTTTTTGTCGATATTCATCTTCATATCCGAAGAATTACCATCTACTGTCACACCACCGATTCCGTTAGGACCTGGGTAAGGAGTGTTGAAAGCAGTCTGTACGGTAGCTCTGTTACCGTTCATCAGGACGAAGTTGGTGTTTGAAGTAACAAAAGCACTCATACCGTTGCGGAAGACAACCTGATTAGCTTCCAATACAAATTGCTTGTTTTTCAAAGCCTGTACAGCTTGTTGATAGGCTGCCATGTCCTGCACCTCTTCTTCGGCACGGAGTTTCGCTCTCTCTGCATCTCTTTGAGCTTTTCTTTCTGCGCGGCGTGCTGCTGCGTTACTTTCTTGTGCATACATCATTGTGCTTGCACTCACTAATACTAATGCTACTAATGCAATAAACTTTTTCATAACTTTTTTTTGTTTAGGTTTAATATGTTGTTCGTTTATTGCAAAAACAAAGTGTATGCCAGATTGTTCACGAACGTCGTGCAATTTTATATCCGATGGCTGCCACGGTGATACTCATTAAAGGACTGATAATGTTGAAAAAACAATAAGGGAGATACACCAGCGTAGGCACACTCAGAATGGTAGCCTGCGTCATTCCACAGGTATTCCATGGGATCAGTACGGATGTAACGGTTACTGCATCTTCCGTGGTACGGCTTAGTAAGCAACTTTCATACCCTTTCTTGGCATAAATATCGCGAAACATATTTCCCGTCAGAATAATACTGATATATTGATCGGCAGTGGTCAGATTAAGAAACAGACCGGAACAAACCGTCGCACTGACCACGCTGACTGTTTTCTTCATAAAGCGCACAAAGATGGAAGTGATACTTCCCACCATGCCGCTTGCTGTCATTGCTCCGCCGAAACACATGGCACATAGTATCAACCAAATCGTATTCATCATTCCTGACATGCCACGTGTGGCAATTAAATCTGTCAGAACGGCATTATCCGTGTGTAAATTTGTCTCTCCGTAGATAGTCATCATTAGTCCTTTAAACAGTGAATCGAATCCGGAAGCGGCAATTCCTGAAATTTCTTCTAACAAATCCGGCTGAAAGATCAAAGCAAAAACAGCAGCCAGCAGGGTAGACAGGAACAGCGTAACGATAGACGGCACTTTCTTCGCTATCAATATCCCGGTTGCTACGGGAACTATCAGTAGCCACGGAGTGATATGAAACTTTTCATTCAGAGCTGTTGCCACTTCTGCGATGTGTTGTGTATTGTTGGCATCATGAGAGAATCCTGCTACGGTGAAAATAATTAGCGTAATGACAAGAGATGGAACCGTAGTAATCATCATATAACGGATGTGACGGAACAAGGGAGTGTCTGTGATAGAAGAGGCCAGGATGGTGGTTTCGGATAAAGGAGATATTTTATCTCCGAAGTATGCTCCTGAAATAATGGCTCCGGCAATCCAGCCGTCTTCAAAACCTTGCGCCTTTCCGATACCCATCAGGGCGATACCGATGGTAGCAATGGTAGTCCACGAACTTCCGGTCATAACGGAAATCAATGCGCAGATGATGCAGGTAGATGCCAGGAAGAAACTGGGATGGATAATTTGCATCCCGTAGTAGATTAGCGTAGGCACTACTCCACTAATCATCCAGATCCCGCTCAACGCACCGATTATCAATAGAATAATAATGGCTGTTGCCACTCCGGCAATATTGTTGGTGATGGCGAGCTCATAATCTTTCTAGGGAATTTTATAGAACACCATACCGATAAGGATACAAATAGCTGTAGTGGTGAGTAGTGACACTTGGCTTCCGCCGCTTAGGGCATCACTGCCAAATGTGCGGATAGTGGCAAACAATAATAACACCAGTACAATGATCGGTATCAATGATACAAGGGGAGAGGAGGCTTTCTTCATGTTGATTCTTATAACCTTTTATTTGTTTTCCGGCTACTGTTTTGTTTATAGCCGCGCAAAGATACAACAAAAAAGAATGAAATCTTTTGCTTCAAAATGTCAGGCAATAAAAATTATTATAAGTTTGTATTTGATTGGAATATGTATAAGACCGGCTCAATTAGCGAAAGTCTTACGCCTTATCCACCAGTAACGGATGAAAAGTACCCCTGTCAGGATGAGGGCAATGGATAATCCGGTATAGAAAACAGAAATGAACGTTTCGGGCAGAAGATGGAAGCTACGTATAGTAATTCCCAGAGAAATCATGAAGATCATTGTAATCCAGCTTTTCACATCGAAAAAGGAGAACGGGCAATTTTTGTGTTCTTTCTTTTGTTCGATTCGTTGGGTATGTTTATAATAAAGTCTTCTGAACACCAGAACGAAGAATAACAAGAAAACGACGGTGGCTTCTCCTATTTTGAACATCCAATCTTGGGAGGTGTTTAACCAGGTTACAATTCCTATTCGCAGAATATTGGCACCGGCTATAATCCAGACCGTGCCGGCTGTGATAAGTAAGATTTGTCTGTTAACTCCGTATTTCATTGGCTTTTTTATTGTAATAAACGGTTTGACCGTCCGTTTTGTTGACTCACTTCTTGTAGAAAGTCGTAATTAATAAAGAAATTCCGGTTAAAACGACTCCGGTACCGATAACTCCGTGCCAACCATACAGTTGCCAAAAGCTGCCCGCCAGAAATGTTCCCATTGAACCGCCAATAAAGTAAGTAGTCATGAAAACTGTATTGATACGGTTCGAAGCGCGCGGGTCTAGTTCGAAGATACTTGTTTGGTTGCTAAGTTGGATGCATTGCATCCCTATGTCAATGATGATGATTCCGGCAATGATACCAATAAAAGTGTTTTCACCGATGAAGAACAGTAACCAGGCAAAGAGAATCAATCCGCAACCGATAAAGTTAAAGCGGCGTACACCTACTTGCTTTACGTATCTTCCTACGAAAGAAGCAGTCAATGCTCCGGCCACTCCGCAAAGTCCTAGCATACCGATTACGTCGCTGTTGGCGAAGAACGGGGCTTGTCCCATTTTAAAAGCCAGACAGGACCACATGGCGAGGAGGGAACCGAAATTCAGTGCCGCCCGGATCGAATAAATGCGCAGTTGCGGGTATTCTTTCACTAAGGCTAACAGAGATTTCATCAGGCCGCTATACTTTCCCTGAAAGTTGGTCTGAATGTCAGGAAGGACTTTTAATACAACGATTGCGCAGATAAACATCATGCCTGCAGCGATGTGATACATTTCCCGCCAGCCAATCAGTTCACCGATAAATCCGCTGACGACACGTGAAGCCAGAATGCCGGTCAATAGTCCTGATAAGACAATCCCTACATTTCTGCCTTTATTTTCCGGACGGGAGAACTGGGCGGCTATCGGAATGAATATTTGTGGAATCATCGAACAAACTCCCGTGAGGAATGAAGCGATAAGTATCAAATGAAAATTGTGCGTCAGGGCGATAGTCAATAGAGAGAATATCAGAACGGTGAAGTTGACCAGGATGATTTTCTTACGCTGATATAAATCTCCCAGAGGGGTGATAAACAACAATCCTGCCGCATAGCCTATTTGCGTGACCATGGCAATCAGGTTAGTTCTGAACTCTGATATGCCAAGTTCATGGCGTATCATATTTAATAGAGGTTGAATATAATAGATGTTGGCTACCGAGACACCGGCCACAATAGCAAGTGTCCAGAGGATAGATGCCGGTAGTCCACCGTTTTCTTTTAATGGCTGTTTCATGCGGCAAAGATAATAAAATAAGATGTTTATTCGATGAAGAAAGTGGTGGAAACTGTGTTGCCTTCTCCGTCTACTGCCGTCAGGGAATGTTTGCCGGGAGCAGGTTGCAGGGAAATTTTGTGGAAATCCTGTGTCTGTGTCTGATAGGTGTCGTCGAGATGCCAGAAGATAGTGGCATTGGGATTGCTGTGTGCCAGTTCCACCGTGATAAAGCCTTTGCTGCCGTCCAATTGCTTGGGCAGCTTGATGTGGGCGTTCATCGGAGGGTAGATGAACTGCATGGGTTGGAAAGAATCTTCTCCGCAGCCGGCTTTGAAAGGTGGCAGCGGTTTATATTCCGGATGGTGTTGTTTATAGTACCATTCCCATACGGGCGGCAGGGCAAACCATGATTTCTGAATGGTAGGTTCCGTGTTTGCACAGTTTTCATAGATGCGGTGGCTTTCGTCGGCGGATAGTGTGACGAGATGATGGTAAGGACAAGCCTCTGTCCGTAATCCGACGGGAAGGATCAGTACGGTGTCGGTTTCTTCACAGAAACGTCCTTTCAGATGACCGGATTGACGGCATATCTCTGCATCAACAAAAATTCCTGTGGGACGTTCGAACCAGGGTGAAGATGGGAGATAATTGAATATATCGAATAATACGGGACCGGCTGTCTGTGCACCGACCAATCCGGGTTTTCCTTCTCCGGTTGCATTTCCTACCCATACGCCTACTGCATAGCGGGGAGTCACGCCAACGGCCCAGGCATCACGGAATCCGTAACTCGTTCCGGTCTTCCATGCGATAGTCTGCATCGAGGGGATTGATTTCCAGTCAATTTCTTCAGGGCGGTTGACTTCTGTTAAGGCGGAAAGGGTGAGCCAGGCTGCTCCTGCCGAAATGACTCCTTCTGAAATAACTCCTTCTGATATATCCTTTCTCGAAGTTGTTTTTCTTGAAATGGTCTTTCCTGAAGTAACTTTTCTTGAACCATCTCTTTCCGAAACAGTCTTTTCTTCTGTTCCCAGTAGTATCTGCACTTCCTTTTCTTGGGGAAGGTCGTTGGAATGACTGTTGGAGAGGCTTCGTCCCATTTGTGCATAAGCATTCGTCACATCCCATAAAGTAGCTTCGGCACCTCCTAAAATGAGTGATAATCCATAATGGGAGGCTGATCGGTTGATAGTCTTGAACCCCATTTGTTGCAGCATGTGATGAAATTTGGGTACTCCATATCTTTGTAACATGGTGACAGCCGGGATATTCAATGAGCGGGCAAGAGCTTCGGAAGCGGGGACGGCTCCTTCAAACTGCAGGCTGAAGTTTTGTGGAGTAAAGCCATTGATATTAACGGGTACGTCCGGTAACAGCATTTGCGGTAATAGACTTCCCTCCTGTAGCATGGCACCATAGAGAAAGGGTTTTAAAATACTGCCTGTACTTCTGGGAGCTTGAATCACGTCTACTTGATTCCCCCCTTGCTTACGGTCGAAATGTACATTTCCGCAGTATGCTACCACTTGATTGGTGGGAATGTCTATAATTAGGATAGCCAGGTTACGGATATCACTTCGATTAAATTCATTGCTCCACCGTTCCGCCAAACTCTCTATATGGGTTTGTATTCCTTTATCGATGGTTGAGCGGGTATATAATCCGTTTCTTTCTTGATAAAAGCGGGTAACCAGGTGGGGGGCTATTTGAGGAAGAGGATGTGGTTCGTCGGGTAACGGTTCGCTGATAGCCAATTCATAGGTGGACGCATCAATAATCTCTTCTTCAAAAAGTTGTTTCAATAAACGGTTGCGTTTGGAAAGAAGTGTTTTTCGTCCTTTGGATAGATGAATCATGGCGGGGGCATTGGGCAGGACGGCCAGCATGGCTGATTCCGCCCATGATAAATCTTCGGCAGAATGACCGAAGTAACGCCAGGCAGCAGCATCCAGTCCTACCACATTTCCTCCGAATGGTGCATGGGAGACATACATGGATAAGATTTCCTCTTTGGAAGTCCGGAACTCCAAACGGGTAGCCCAGATCATTTCAATGACTTTCTCTCCGATAGTTCTGGGTTTGTTTCGGGCGAGACGGATGGTTTGCATGGTAAGGGTACTGCCTCCGCTTACAACACGTTTATTCTTTAAATTCTGATAGAGTGCCCTTCCGGTAGATAACGGATTAACTCCCCAATGGTGGTAAAAGTGTTTATCTTCAAAGGTAATAAGGCATTGTTTGATTTTCTCGGGTGTTGTCTTTCGGGGAGGAAACCGCCATTGACCATCCGAAGCGATACGTGCTCCCAGTAATTCTTCGTTTCGATCAGTCACAACGGTGGAGTAGGGTACATGAAACAGTTGCCGGGGAAGGCAAAAGATGTATCCTATCATCAAAAGAGCAATGCTTATTGTCATTACTTTCTTAGTAACAGATAATCGTTTGAAGAATTTATATATAGGATTCATTTAAATGTTAAGAGCTAAGAGACATATCTTTGTGACAAATAATTAGGCACGGATTACACGGATTACGCATTTTTGGTTAACGAGTAGAACCGTGTAATCCGTGCCTGAAATTTATCGACTGACAGTTGTTCTTCCCGCTTTGCTGCGTGCCTGTACGTTTACATCATACATTGCTTCACATTGAACGGCAGGAAGAATAAAGTTACCTGCATAAGTCGCTTGCAGTCTGACAGTGAATACTTTTGTTTCACCACGACGCAAATTGAAATAAGTTAATACCCTGTCATCGCGTATATCCAGATAATTATATTTGCTGACGGATTTACCGGAACCGTCGGCTGCTCCGCTTTCCGTTTCGGGGGCAACCATTCTTTCGTTGTATATTTCCCAACCGGACGGTATGATATGCGTCAGTGCCAGATTGGTGTAATCGGAAGTTCCGCTAATATTGGATATGGAGGTGATAGCCATAAAGTCAGTTCCCTGTATAATATCATTGACAGAGATCGGTGTACCGTTCAGGTTGGCATATCTTATATCCATGCGAAGATTGTCGCTGATGGCCGGTAATGTATCGTTCAACAACTGTGTGCGTGTGATAAGGTCTACGCTAAGCGCTCCTTTTCCTTGATTCTTCACAGCAATCATACCGGATTTGGGAGTGGTGGCGATTTCCTTTTCAAACACAGCTTTAGCCGATTTCACGGCAGGTTGTTGTTTGTCGTTCCATGTCCATACGAAATCCAATGTGCCTGACAGCTTTTCAGCCAGACGTCCCATTGCCATAAGAGCAAAAGCGGTGGATTGTGTACTGAACCACTCCTCTTGTGACAGATTCTTTGAAACGACTTTTGCCTGCTGTAAAGCATCCCGTTCCCGGTTCATCAGGATCAGTGTTTCCAGAATCATAGCTTCATCACGGTCGGAGGAACCGTAAATCTGATTCATGGAAGAGTAGGGGCTTACTGTTGTTTCCGCATTATACACCAGTTCTTCAGCCGGTTTCATCTTTCCGGTCAGTGCATAGGTTGCTGCCAGTCTCCATTTAGCCTGAATGGATAATCCTGCCTGTTCTTTCATCCGGTTCATGGCCCCATATTCCGGTGCTCCTGCCAATGCAAGCGTATATAAACGGAAAGCCTGTTGCAATTCCGACTGCCATTGTTGCCAGCCGCTTGCATCCTGCGGCATCCGCCAGTTCTGTGCGGCAGCACGTTGGAAACGCTTCCACTTGTTCAATACGTTCGAATGAACGGCGTATCCTTTTTCTTGTGCCAGTGTCAGGAACATTCCTGCATAAGAACTGATCCATTCGTCGGCAACAGCATTTCCCGGCCAATATACAAATCCGCCATTGGGGAGTTGACGACCATAAATCTGCCGGATAGCCTCCTGTACATTTGTCTTTATCTTTTCGGCTTCTATCTTATCTATTGTTTTGAATTGGCCGACAAACAGAAGAGGCAAAGCCTTGGAAGTCAACTGTTCTGTACAATGATGCTGATAGTTGTATAAGAAGTCGAACCGGCGGCTGATATCAACCGAAGGTATGCGTGATACTTCCAGCTTTATCTGGTTATTTGCAGAAGAACTGCTTAGATTGTATGAAAGTTCTTTGCTTTGTCCGGCTTCTACCCATTGACTGTTGCGCAGGGTTACTACCGGATTCGGGTTGCGTACTTCTATTTCAATGGTTTCTTTAGTTTGTTGTCCGCCACCATTGGCTGTCAGATGGATGGTAGCCTTTCCTGTTTTACTACCTGTTTTTAAGGTAAAGAACACGAGCTGGTCATCCGGTTGGCTAAATTTGAGCGACTGTTGATTGGCCCCTACAATCTGTACTCCTCCACCGGATGCCTGAAGTGATACGGTTACATTCTTCACTTGATTTTCCATCGCAAAGATATTTACCGGAACGGTGATTTCTTCCTGAATACTAAGCACACGGGGCAAGGTGGACAACATCATTAACGGAGTCCGCACGAAAGCCGTTTTTTCCGCATTGCCGTACGCTCCCTCTTGTCCGGCAACCACCATGGCACGTACCGAACCTACATACATCGGAAGTTTCAGCGTATGCGTCTGGCTCTTACCTTTTCCCAGATAGAAAGGACCTATAAACTTGACTACCGGTTTGAAGCGGTTTGCTTTTGCATCGGCAGGTTTTAATGTGGCGTCTCCACCCGTACTGAAAAGTGAACTGTAACTTCCGGCGGAAGCTCCCAATACATTATCATACATATCCCATGTCCGGATGCCGAGTGCTTCGCGTGAATAGAAATCATTCCATGGGTCCGGGGTTTTGAAATTGGTAAGATCCAGCAAACCGTCGTCTACAATAGCTAATGTATAAGTCATCGGTTTTCCGGTCTTTTCGCTGACGGTTACATTGAAGTTGGTTTCCGGGCGTAACACTTCCGGCATCTGTATCTGCGGTTGCAACACCGTCTGACTGTTAGTCACGAATACCGGAACGACGCCATACATACGGATAGGCAGGTCATTGACTGTTTGCGCGTGAGGCTGTAACAGACTGATATGCAGATATACATTCGGAGTCATCTCCGGTGTAATCTTGAATGTATATTTCGTATCTCCTCCGTTGGAAACCTCTATCCATTCTTGTCGTAATACGGTAGAACCGTTTTCTATGGATACCAGTGCACGTCCTCCCGCTGCTGCAGGAATGATTGCTGTGGCTGTTTCTCCTATTTCATAAGAATCTTTGTTCAGCGAGAAAGCAAGCATTTTGATACCGCTGGGATCAGTCTTGCTCGAACGTCCCCGCCATTCCGGCCAGTCAACATAAACTGTACCTCCGGTGGCATGTCCACTCTCTTTATCTTTCACGTAAACCAGGTAGCGTCCCCATGACGGATAATCGATACGGAATTTGAAAGATGCTTTTCCGCCTCTTGTCTGTAAATTGCCGCTGGCAACAGGAGTGATGGAACTGTTGTTGATATACGTTCCGAAAGATTCACCACTGTTTTCCCACCACCAACTCCAGCCGATGCGGTATATTTTGTATTCCAGATTAGAACTGTTCACTAACTGTCCCTGCGTGTTTACAGTTACAATATCGAATACATGATCTTTGTCAGTTTCAATATATTTGCCTTTTGGCTGGTTCAGATTGATACCGACATAAGAGGTGAATGGTGAGAATGGAATTGTTTGAGTGTAGATGCTGGCATCTCCTCCCGGTTCGAACACGCGGGTGGTGAAGGTGGCGTTCAGCATACCCGGTGCTTCCGTTGCGGTCGGAACTTTCAGCGTGACGCTTGCTTTTCCTTCTGCATCCAGTGTGCCATCAAATATATCGGTTTTGATAGTCGTGAAATCCGTAGCCGGATTGTTAAAGATATATTGTCCGTAATTCTTGAACTGTGTATTCACTTTCGATAAAGACATTTCTACTTTGGCTTTCAGTTTGGAGGCAGTTGCTCCTGTCAGCCAGGTTGAAGTGAGTGGGGCATAGAAATCCTTGTCCGTGGCTTGAAGAACCTTCGGCAATGCCAGATTTATTTTCAAGCGGTTGGGCTTTATGGTTTCGATACGCAGACCTTTGTGGAAGGTGGTTCCTCCCACCTTAATATACGCATTCCAAAGCCCGGTCGGGTCTGTTGCCTGTGTCGGAACGTCGAATGTATAGAATCCGTTCATTCCTTGTGTTGAAATCATTTTTGTGTAGAACTGTCCTTTCGGATTGTAAATTTCCAGTGCTACGGGGTGCTTGTCGGGGATTCTCTTTTCGCGGTCCTCCAATATAAAGGAAATGTGCAGCGTGTCTCCCGGGCGCCATACCCCTCTTTCGCCATATATAAATCCTTTCAGTCCCTTTTGAATATCTTTTCCTCCCACGTCGAATCTGCTGACGGACTGTTCTTCACCGTCCACAACGCGGACGTACGCTTTTTGCTTGTCCGATTCTGCCACGATAATGAAAGGCACACCGTTCGGAGTGATTTCAACGAATCCTTCTCCATTGGTTTCTCCTTTCCCTATGGGTTGTAACTGGAAGTTATACGCTGTTACCTGTGCTTTCCCTATCGGTTTTGTATCCAAAATATTACTAACGGCAATCCACAGTTTATTCAGTGAGTTCCGTTTTACAATCATTCCCAGGTTGGAAGCAAAAACGTTGCAGGCAGCTGCCCGGTCTGAATCCATATAATAAGACGGATGGCAGGGGTTGTCGCGTTCCGTCCATCGGTACACACTCCAGTCCATTGTTCCGCCATTGTAATAATAGTAGGCTTCGGGGGTATTCCAGATTGCTTCATCTTCTTCGGACAAAACACTTCCACTTACTTTGGTCAGCCCGTCGGAGGTGCTGCTGTCGGCGAATTTCATATCCTGATTCTCGCCTCCTCCACAAGGATAAGCGGAGTATTCCTGACGAAATGAAAGTATGACACGATAGATGGCACCCGGTTCCTGGTGGATTAATCCGGCAAGGTCTATCGAGTAATCTCCCCAATGATGAATGTCTTTGGAAGCATCTTTGGCAAGCCATAACGTTTTCTTGTAAACCAGTCTTCCAGAACGGCGTAGCTCATTGGCCGAGGCTAGTGAATTGGTTTGCATAAACATCAATACATTGTTCTCGAAAATGCGGATCACGCTCAAATCCACAGCGTATAGGTTGACAGCCCTGAAAGGAATAATCAGACTTTTCGAATCGGGCAGGATAGCGGCGGTAGTAGACATTTCCACTTGTGGCTTCAGACTTACTTCACTGAATGAGATCGTATGAGAAGTTCCCAATGCTTTACCTTGACAGTCTTTGACTCCTTCATGGATATTCAACGTAAGTTTGTTCTGTGTGTTTGCTTCGAAATAGATAAAAACTCTGTTCTCACTGATTTGGAAGATCGATGAGGAGATTTCCGGGATCTCAATCAGTCCTTTTAAATCTTGAGTAGTGGATAAGGGAGCGGAGAAAACAATCTCGATTCCATTTTCCGGTTGGTCGATGCGTTCGACAGACATGAAACGGAAACAATCTTTCGCCGGTATCAGTACTTCTTCGCTTTGTTTACGGTCGATGCCGGCTGCGTTGCCGTTGGCTGTGATAGTCAAGGGGTAATCATCAGCTTCTCTGGGGATTTGTCTGATACTAAACAAATACCGGGTATGATTGTCGGTTGCGGTGACTTCCACCGGATAACTCTTTTTTCCGTCACTGGCAGTCAGCATCTTTTCTACCTCTTCCTTTTTCACTACGTCGCTGAAACGTATCTCTCCTTTAATATTTATTTCATTCGGTTGGGTAGCTGTAATCGGCAATGATTCCAGTTGCAGGGTGAAGTTACGTTCCTGTACACGGAATGAGAAGTTGAACTCTTTCAGCTTTTTGTCCACTTCGATGAAGTCTCCGAGCCGGAAAGTTCCTTCGTAAAGTGTTCCCGGTTTCAGCGCTCCTTCTTCGGGCACAAATTCAATGGTGTTGTTGCTAACCCAATATGCTTTTCCTTTTAATGAAGGTGAGAAACTGAACGGATTGCTTTTTAACTCATTGTTCATATCCACCATGGGTTGGTCGTGGGTCAGTTCTATACGTATGGTCGAATTTTGCGAGATGACTCCTCCCGTATACGCATTTACATACGGTGCATAATCGGCAGAAGGAATGATGTCTTTTTGAGTGCGTGTGCATGAATATAGGCCCACAGTCATCATGATAAGTAAGAATAGTCCGGTAGCACTGATGCTACGTGTAGTCTTTGTTTGTCCCATAGTGAGAAGTTTTTTATAGTTCAACAAACAAATATACAGTTTTTATGCTAAATCCTTTGTTATTCTGATTATTTTTGCAAGTTCTTAATCAATTTATTTATGGGGAAAAAGAAAGAATACAAAGAGGCCAATCGGCGATTTTTGAAAAAACTATCTTTTCAGGAAGGTGTTTTCGCGTTGCCGTGTGGAATCTATTACAAAGTTTTGAAAACTGGCGAAAGTACGATTTCTCCGGGTGCACGGAGCATTGTTACCGTGCATTACAAAGGAAGTCTGATTGATGGCCAGGTGTTTGATAATTCTTATGAGCGTACTTGTCCCGATGCCCTACGTCTTAGTGATGTAATAGAAGGGTGGCAGGTGGCACTTCAGAAAATGCATGTTGGTGATAAATGGATTATTTATATTCCTTATGCAATGGGATACGGTATCAAATCTTTTGATTCTATTCCTGCCTACTCGACATTGATCTTCGAAGTGGAACTGCTTGGTGTTGCATAGAGCATAAAGATGAGCTATATACAATCAGATACATGGATATTTTTCTTTTAGCTTTTTCATAAAAGACTTGCTTACTTGTAAAAGTTCCATCTCATTAAATGGAGGAAGCAATATGCAATTGTTGTCTTCAATCGAAACCAGATAGCTTATATTGATAATGTGTGACTGGCTAATCTGGATAAGATAGGGATGCAGACTCAATATCTTTTGTGAGTTTGTATTTCTTTTGAGTGCCAGGGTATGATTATTATTTAATACAGCTTCCCATAGTTTACTCTTGGAGTTATACCGGAAATAGCCAATCTGTTCTAAATGGATTAGTTGCAAGTTTCCAGTAATGGTAGTATATAAAAAGATCTTTTCTTCTTGATGTTTTTCTGTGTCGGTGTGATTACAATTGTCAATATTCATATTCTATTTATCTTAGTATTCGATTAATCTGTTGATGATGCCAACGTCGTAGTTTTATTTTGCATCAAAAGTAACGGATTGCTTTTAGCTATAAAAATAAAGAGGTTGTGTCAAAACGTTGGCACAACCTCTTTTATATTTTACAGTTCTGCTA
>OGRI01002108.1_pt1 | contig 14993 bp, 7 predicted proteins | sample 1553391 | NCBI WGS metagenome assembly OGRI01 (sample SAMEA2580052, study PRJEB22360) | human gut metagenome | reverse complement strand
CCGCCACATCGGCCAGCGTCAGTTTTTCCGAAAGATGATTCTTAACATACTCCTGCACCTGTGCCACCACCTGCATCTTCCCGGCGGTGGCGTCGCCCTCGTTGACCTCCACGAACTGGATGGGCTGCTCCACCGTGAGCAGGGGCTGTAGGTGGGCGTTTTCCCGGCAGCGGCGCGCCAGCCCCAGCAGGGAGCCGGTGGGGCGTCCTACCGCCCAGAGCAGCCGTACCGTGAAATAGTTGTATAGAATTTGGCTGGCGCGTTCCAGCAGCGGGCGCAGTACCGTCCGGTATTTTTGGCACTGGGCATCGGTCAGGCAGAAAAGCACATTGCAGCGCATGGCATCCGCCCCGGTCACATAGCAGGGCAGGTAGTTTTGCAGGGTGGTCTCCAGCATCCGCCCGCAGGAAAAACTCAGCTTCAGCTGCTGGGCGGGGGTAAGGGCGGTGTTGGCGATGATCTCGCAGCTGGCTACAAGGTAGGCGTCGCTTGCAAGGTTCAGCTCCATGTGCTGCAAAGGCTGCTCCAATGCGGCTTCGTCCGGGAACAGCCCGGCGTACAACCGCACGAAAAAACGCTCCTGATAGCTGCGCACACTCTCGGCAAGATTTTCCTGTGCTGACAATTCGCCCAGCAAAGCACGCTCCTTTTTTACCTTTTCGGCGGCCTTGGCAAGGGCGGTTTGCAGGTTTTCGGGGGTCAGGTCCAGCTTGACCAGATAATCCACCACTCCGGCACCCATGGCCTGCTTGATGTAATCAAATTCTTCAAAGCTGGTCAGCATGATAAAGGCGGGCAGGGCGTTGCGCTCCCGGCAGGTGCGGGCAAGGGTAAGCCCGTCCATCACCGGCATTTTTACGTCGGCAATGACGATATCCGGCTTCTCCCGCTCAATGAGTTCCAGCGCCAGCTTTCCGTTGCGGGCGGTGCCGCAGACGGTATAGCCCAGCTTTTCCCATTCCAGCATCCCCTGCAGGCCGATGAGCACCAGCGGCTCATCATCCACCAGTAATATCCGCAGCATGGGTGTCTCCTTTCTGTTGATAGGGCAGCCGGATGGTGACCTCGGTGCCCACGTCCTCTTCACTTTCAATGGTCAGGCCGTAACCCTCGCCAAAGGAATACCGGATGCGGCGGTTCACGTTCCACAGGCCGACATGACGGAACTTTTCAGCCTTTTCGGCACCCTCGGCGGGCTCGTCCAGAAGGTGAGCTACCTGCTCCGGCGGCATGCCCACGCCGTCATCGGTAATGCGCAGCAATACGTCCCCGGTATCCGGGTCGGTGGAGATATCCAGCAGCACGCTGCCGTGGCCGCCCTTGGGTTCCAGCCCGTGGAAGATGGCGTTTTCCACCAGCGGCTGCAAGGTGAACCGGGGAATCATGCAGTCCCGGCAAAGGGTCTCGCTTTCAATGCGGGAGACCTCAATCTCCAGGTCGCCGCCGTAGCGGTACTGCTGGATGGTAAAGTAATCGTTGAGCAATGCCAGCTCCTCCTGCAAAGGCACCAGCTTCTGGGTGCCTTTGGAGATGCTTTTGGTCAGCCGTGCAAAGGCGGTGACCATCTCGGCAATGCCGGGCGCGTGCTGGATGGTAGCCATCCAGCGGATGCTGTTGAGGGTGTTGTAGATAAAGTGCGGGTTCACCTCGTTTTGCAGCATCCGGTATTCCAGCTCCTGCTTGCGACGTTCGTCCTCCACCCGGCGGGTCATCAGGCTGTCCACGTTTTCAGCCAGCTGGTTGATGCCCCGGCCGATGTCGCCCAGCTCGTTGTTCCACTCCACCGTGCGGTCGGGGGCAAAGTTGCCGCTGCCCACGGTTTCGATGCGCTTTTGCAGCGCCTCCACCGGGCGGGTGATGACCCGCTCCAGCCAGTGCTGCATCAAAAAGCTCAGTCCCCAGATGATGGCAGTGCCAAGGGCGACCAGCCACAGGTACACGCCGTAGTGCAGCAAAAAGGTATTTGCGGGCAAAAGCTGTACCAGTGCCGCGCTGCGGCCGTTCAGTGTTACCTTGACTACATAATACTTCTGGCCGTCCAGCTGCACCTTGCCCTGCCATGCGGTCTGCTCTGTCACGCCGTTATTGCTGCCGGTGCGCAGGGTGTAGTCCACCTCCCGCAGCGGATTTTCAATCTCGGTCAGGCTGCCGTTTTCGATCTGCCACAGGCGGCTGCCCATCTCCCAGTACAACGCGCTGCCGTCGGTCAGGCTGTAACCTGCTGCCGGGTCGGTGATAATGGCGGTATCCAGCGCAAGGTAGGTGCTGCCCCGGTGCAAGGTGCCCTTGCCGCAGCGGACAGGCTGGCTGATGGCGATGCAGCTCGGACTGCCGGGCAGCAGCGGGTCGGTGGCGAACTGCATCCCGTACCCCTTGGTGAGAAACTGCTTTACGCTGGTGCGGTTGAGCGCCGCCGAGGAGTTCAGCGGGCCGAACTGCAAATGCCGGTCGTTCTCATTGGTAACAAAAAAGCGGAGGATATGGCTGTACAGGGTGCTGGAATAGTATTTTTCCTGCATGGCTTCGTAGGCGGCAATGGTCTGGGTGCCGTTGATATTTTCCTGCGAGATGTACCGCCGCACGGTGCTGTCAATGGAAGCCCAGTTCAAAAGAGCATCGGCGCTTTCCAGACTGGTCTCGATGGAGGTAGCCACCAGCCGCAGGTTGAACTCTGCCGCCTGCAGGGAGTTGGCACGCACATATTGGTTGGAGAGAATGAACAGCGCCGCGCCCACGGCCAGAGAGGTAAGAAAGGTAAAAAAGCGCATTCCCCACACGATCTGCCGCCGCAGCGGGAAACGGTGGCTGCTCTTCATAACGGTGCCTCCTTTCTGGTGACAGTTTGCATTCTTTCCTTTATACAGTACTGATTCCGGCGCGGTTTGTCAACGGCTTTTTTCATGAGAATTGTGTACTTTATATGCTTTTTTCTCTCGTCACGGATGCAAACTGTGCAAGAGAACAAGAAAGTGCAGACTCCAGTGTAAGAAAGTACATCTTTTTTTAAAAGATACAGAAAAACTGCAACTCTTCCCGGAATTTTTCCATTCCGGTTTTTGCGTTTGTGCGGTATCCTAGTGTCAACAAAAGCGAGCGGCTCCCCGGCACGGGGGAGGCCGCTGCACAGAACAAACACACTGCCCTGAAGGAGGACACACTTATGAAAAAGATCTCTCGTCGTTCGTTCCTTACCGCTGCCGCTGCCTGCGGCGCAGCTGCTGCCCTGAGCGCCTGTGGCGGCTCTTCTGCAAGCTCCACCGCTGCTTCCTCCACTGCCGGTTCCACCGCTGCTTCCGCAGCCGCAGGCCCTGTTACCCTGCAGTGGTCAGTGTGGGATAAGGAGTCCACTCCCTACTGGCAGGCCATGGCCGACGGCTACATGGCAAGCCACAAGGACGTGACCATCGAGATGGTGGATCTGGGCTCCAGCGATTACATGACCGTTCTGGCTACCCAGCTGGCCGGCAGCGCTGATCTGGATATCGTGACCATCAAGGATATCCCCGGCTACGCAAACCTGATCAATCTGGACTACCTCAAGCCTCTGAATGAGGTGCTGACCCGCGACACCGGCGATTTCAACGGCACCATCGAGCAGCTGACCACCGATGACGGCAACTTCTACGCCGTGCCCTTCCGCAGCGACTTCTGGGTGCTGTACTACAACAAGGATCTGTTTGATGCTGCCGGTGTGGAGTATCCCTCCAATGACCTGACAATGGAAGATTACGATGCTCTGGCCCGCAAGATGACCAGCGGCTCCGGCGACACCAAGGTCTATGGCTGCCACTACCACACCTGGCGCTCTGCCGCTTCTCTGTTCTCCATTCTGGACGGCAAAAACACCATCATCGACGGCACCTACGACTTCATGAAGCCCACCTACGATATGGTCATTGCCCAGCAGAAGGACGGCATCTGCATGGACTACGGCTACCTCAAGACCTCTTCTCTGCACTACTCCGCAGCCTTTGAGAACCAGCAGTGCGCAATGGTCAACATGGGCAGCTGGTTCATCTCCACGCTGGAAGCTTACATGAAGGATGCCGAGACCAAGTTCAACTGGGGCATCGTCAAGTACCCGCACCCCGCCGGTGCAGAGGCTGGTTCTACGCTGGGCACTGTGACCAGCTTGGCCATCAACGCCGATTCTCCCAAGGCAGAGGCCGCTGCCGACTTCATCAACTGGTGTGTCTCCGAGGAGGGCGCACAGGCCATTGCCAAGACCGGCACCTTCCCGGCCTGCGGCTCCGCTGCTACCGCCGAGATCATCAAGTCCACCGAGGGCTTCCCCGAGGACAGCAATTCTGTGGATGCACTGACCACCAGCAATGTCTATCTGGAAATGCCCTACACCCAGTACGCCTCTGATATCGAGACCATTCTGAACGCCGAGCACGATGCCATTATGACCATGAGCGAGACTGTGGACGAGGGCATCCAGAACATGAACGATCAGGTTCCCGCAGTTCTCGGCTGATAAAGCGTTTTCCGAAATACGTTGCGTTTCTCCTTCTTCATCATTTTCGATCCCCATTCATTTTCCGGTGGACAAGCATCGGAAAAAAGCCCTGTCCGAGCGGGGCGGGTATGCACAGCGCCCGCTCCGCTCATTTTTTGGAAAAATGGTTATACTTCCGGGAAAGGAGGCTCTTTTATGGCGAGTGCTGCTGTCCAGAATAAAACTCCCCGTAAAGTGCTAAAAAAATCGACCCGCGATTCTCTGATCGCGTATTCCTTCATTGCGCCAAACTTCATTGGTTTCTGCGTGTTTACGCTGGTGCCCATGGTGTTTGCCATTGCGCTGGCCTTCTGCGCATGGGACGGCCGCCACGCTATCGAATTTGTCGGCCTGAAAAACTTTGTAAAGCTCTTTACAACCGATAAGATCTTTCAGGCGGCTTTGAAAAACACCGTTGTCTATGTCATCGGTACCGTGCCGCTTACGCTGGCCTGCTCGCTGGCCATGGCTGTGCTGCTGAACCAGAACGTGAAGCTGCGCAACTTCTTCCGCACCGTGGCGTTCTTCCCCTATGTTGCCTCGCTGGTGGCGGTGGCAGCGGTGTGGAATATGATCTTCAACCCCTCCATGGGCCCTATCAACATGATCCTGAACCAGTTCTTTGGCGTGGCGGCGGAAAACCTGCCCCGCTGGGCTGCCGGTAAGGACACCGCTATGATCACGGTCATCCTGTTCAGTGTGTGGAAGAACATGGGCTACTACATGGTCATCTATCTGGCAGGCCTGCAGGGCTGCAACCCGGACCTGAACGAAGCCGCCGAGCTGGACGGCGCAAACCGCTGGCAGCAGTTCTGGCACATCACCCTGCCGCAGCTGCGTCCCACCACCTTCTTTGTGGTCATCATGCTCACCATCTCCGGCTTCAAGGTCTACGACCAGATGTACATGATCACGCAGGGCGGCCCCGGTACTGCTACCATGACGCTGGTGTATTACATCTATAATGTGGCCTTCGTCAATACCCCGAAATACGGCTACGCAAGTGCCATTGCCATGGTGCTGTTCGTACTGGTGCTGATCGTTACCATCATCCAGTTCCGCGGCTCCAAGGGCGATAACTGAGAAAGGAGGAAGAAACCATGGCAACCGCTGTTATTAAAGACCACGCTTCCCAGAAGCGCCGCAATTTCATCTCCAAGTTCCTGATTTATTTCTTTCTCATCGTCATCACAGCTTGTATGCTGCTGCCCTTTTTGTGGATGCTGTCCTCCTCCTTTAAGCTGAATAAGGACGTGTTCGGCTTCCCCATCCAGTGGATCCCCAAAAATCCCCGCTGGCAGAACTATGTGGACATCTGGACCCAGATCCCGCTGCTGACCTTTGTGAAAAACACGGTCAAGATCACCGTGGTGGTCACCCTGTTGCAGCTGTTCACCTCCTCTTTTGCGGCCTACGCCTTTGCCAAGATGCAGTTCAAGGGCAAAAACGCGCTCTTCCTCGGCTACATCGCTACCATCGCAGTGCCCTGGCAGGCCTACATGGTGCCCCAGTTCATGATGATGAGCTCGTGGCATTTGAACAACACCCATCTGGCTATTATGTGCCTGCAGGCTTTCAGCGCCTTCGGCGTGTTCCTGATGAAGCAGTTCTACGAGGGCGTGCCCACCGAGCTGTGCGAGGCTGCCCGCATTGACGGCCTGAGCGAGTACGGCATCTGGTGGCACATCATGCTGCCCCTCAGCCTGCCCGCCCTGTCTACCCTGACCATCTTCACCTTCGTGAACACATGGAACGACTTCCTTGGCCCCCTGATCTACCTGACCAAGACCGAGCTCAAGACCATCCAGATCGGTTTGCGTATGTTCATTACCCAGTATTCCGCAGAATACGGCCTGATCATGGCGGCCTCTGTGGTGGCACTGATCCCGGTGCTGATCGTGTTCCTCTCCCTGCAAAAGTACTTTGTGCAGGGCGTGGCATCCACCGGCATCAAGGGCTAAACAAATCACCCGTAAGCGGGGCGTGGGCAGTACCCGCGCCCCGCATTTTTTGCAGAAATAGAGTGAAAGCGTTATGTCATATCCTGAACAGAATGAAGCACGCCTGAAGCTGAGCCTTGACGGCACATGGGAGTTTACGCTTGGCAGCTGCGAGGAAAACCAGTTCGACCCCGCAAAGCCCCTGCCGGATGCCCAGCCCATCGCCGTGCCTGCCAGCTACAACGACCAGAACGACCAGACCACCGCCCTGCGCCGCCACTACGGCTGGGCATGGTATCAGCGCAAGGTCACCCTGCCCGCCTTCTGCGCCGGGCAGCGGGTGGTGCTGCGGTTCGGCTCGGTGACCCACACGGCCAAGGTCTGGCTGAACGGCCAGCTCATTGCGCAGCACAAGGGCGGCTTTACCCCCTTTGAAGCGGACGTCACCGCTCTGCTGCAACCCGGCGAGACCGCACTGCTGACCGTAGCCTGTGACAACCGGGTGAACCACAGCACCCTGCCTGTGGGCAACGAGGACGGGCAGCTGGCCTTCTTTGGCTCGGACAACGCGGGTATCCCCAGTGTGGAGGCTGCCAAGCGTGCCGCCGCACCCCAGAACCGCCCCAACTTTGACTTTTTCAACTATGCGGGCATCCATCGCCCGGTGGTGCTCTACACCACCCCTAAAGAGTACATCGAGGATGTGACCATAGTGCCCGCCGTGGACGGCACGGTGCAGTACGCGGTAAAAACCACCGGCAGCGCGCCTGTCCGTGTCACGGTGCTGGATGCTGACGGCAACGCCGTTGCAAGCGCCGAGAGTGCAGAAGGCACGATCACCATCCCGGAAGTGCATCTCTGGGAGCCCAGACCCGGCACGCCCTACCTGTACACCCTGCATGCCACCTGCGGGGCAGATGTCTACGACCAGACCTTTGGTGTGCGCAGCATTGAGGTGCGGGGCACACAGGTGCTTTTGAACGGCAAGCCGCTCTATTTCAAGGGCTTTTGCAAGCACGAGGACTTTACCGCCCATGGCCGAGGCTTTGACCCGGTGCTGAACGTGAAGGATGTGAACCTGATCCACTGGGCAAACGCCAATGCCGTGCGCACCAGCCACTATCCCTACGCCGAGGACTTCTACGACCTGTGCGACCGGGAGGGCATTCTGGTCATGGACGAGACCCCGGCGGTGGGCATCGGCGGCGGGGCAGCGGTGAACCCCTATAAGGAATACCCCCTTGCGGAGCATCACCGGCAGGTGCTTGCCGAGATGATCCATCGGGACAAAAACCACCCCTGCGTGGTGCTGTGGAGCCTTGGCAACGAGCCGGATCTGGAGCATTTCCCGCAGGATGCCTACGACTACTGGCACCCGCTGTATGAGCTGGCGCACCAGCTGGACCCGCAGGACCGCCCGGTCACCCTCGTCTGCTGCCAGAACGACTACACCAAGGATATCACCACCCGCACCATGGATATCGTCTGCATCAACCGCTACTACGGCTGGTACAACCTTTCCGGTGACATGGACGCCGCTTGCTACGGCCTGAATCAGGAGCTGGATTTCTGGGCAGAGCAGCACAAGCCCGTGATGATGAGCGAGTACGGTGCGGACACCGTGGCAGGGCTGCACACCGCCGGAGCCGAGATGTTCAGTGAGGAGTTTCAGGTGGAGTTCTACCGCCGTCTGGATGCAGAGTTTGACAAGCGCCCGTGGTTTGTGGGAGAATTTGTCTGGAACTTTGCAGACTACGACACTGTGCAGGGCCCCATGCGGGTGGATGGCAACAAAAAAGGTCTGTTCACCCGGGATCGCCGCCCCAAGCTGGGCATGCACTTTCTGCGCCAGCGGTGGTCAGAGATACCTACGTTTGGATTTAAGGAGTAATCATGATGAAAACCTACCAGAACCACGCTATGACCGACGCCGAGGCACGGCAGGCACTGGCCGATGCCTGCAAACAGGTGGAGACCAATCTGCCCCTGTACACCTACCAGTGCCAGAACCATTCCAGTGTGAACGATATCTACCCCGGCTGCGCCAATAACCAGTGGACCTGCGGCTTTTGGCCCGGTGAGATCTGGCTGGCCTACGAGGCCACCGGGGACGAAAAATTCAAGACAGCCGCCCTCATTCAGGTGGACAGCTTTGCGGACCGCATTGCCCGCAAGGTGGAGGTGGACCACCACGATATGGGCTTTTTGTACAGCCCCACCTGCGTGGCAGCGTGGAAGCTGGTGGGCAGCGAAACCGGCAAAAACGCCGCCATTGCCGCCGCCGACCAGCTGCTGACCCGCTACCAACCCAGCGGCCGCTTCTTGCAGGCATGGGGCACTATGGACGACCCCGGCAACTACCGCTATATCATTGACTGCATGCTCAATGTGCCGCTGCTGTACTGGGCAGCGCAGGTGACCGGTAGCGACCACTACCGCGAGATCGCCGCTGCCCACACCGCCACCACGCTGGCAAACTCCTTCCGGCCGGACGGCAGCACCTACCACACCTTCTTTATGAACCCGGACGGCACCCCCAAGGGCGGACGCACCTGTCAGGGCTATAAGGACGACAGCTTCTGGGCACGGGGACAGGCGTGGGGCGTGTACGGCAGCGCCATTGGCTACACCTACACCCACGACGAAAAGTTTTTGGATGTGTTCCGCAAGGCGCTGGAATTTTACCTTTCCCGCCTGCCGGAGGATATGATCCCCTGCTGGGATATGCTCTTTGCCCCGGAAAGCGGCGAACCCCGGGATTCCTCCTCCGCTGCCATCGTGGCCTGTGGATTGCTGGAAGCGGCAAAGTATGTGGACGAAACAGAAGCTGCCCAGTGGCGCACACTGGCACGGCAGATGCTGGCCAGCCTTGCCGCAAATTATGCGGTAAAGCCTGGTACCCTCGGCTCCGGCCAGCTGCTGCACGGCACTTACAGCAAAAAGAGCCCCTACAACACCTGCACCCCGGAGGGCGTGGATGAATGTACGAGCTGGGGCGATTATTTTTACATGGAGGCGCTGACCCGCCTGACCAAAGACTGGGAGATGTACTGGTGATGAACTTGCAGACCAAAGCGGATTTTACCGCACTGATGCACAAATTTCTCGACCCCCTCAAGCCCTGTTATTCCGCAGGCTGCGCCCGGCTGCATCTGGGCGAGACGGGTGTGACCTACAACCAAAATGCCATTGAGCTGGAAGCCTTCAGCCGCCCGCTGTGGGCGCTGGTGCCCTTCTGGGTGGGCGGCGGCTCTGACCCGGAGTTTGAAAAAATCTACCGCAAGGGTCTTGCCGCCGGCACCGACCCGGAAAACCCCGAATACTGGGGCACCACCGGGGAATACGACCAGTGTTATGTGGAGATGGCGGCTATTGCCTGCGGCATCCTCACCGCACCGGAAAAGCTGTGGACCCCGCTTTCTGATACCGAAAAACAGAACCTTGCCGCATGGCTGGGGCAGATCAACGCCCACACCATCCCGGACTGCAACTGGCAGTTTTTCCGCATCCTTGTAAACCTTGCCCTGAAAAGCGTGGGGATGCCTTACAGCCCGGAACTGCTGGAGGATGGCCTTTGCAAAATTGACAGCTATTACAGCGGCGACGGCTGGTCCACCGATGGCGCCTCCGTGCAAAAGGATTACTACATCCCGTGGGCCATCCAGTATTACGGACTGCTCTACTCTAAATTTGCCGCCGACACCGACCCCCGGCGTGCTGCACTCTACCGCCAGCGCGCCCAGCTGTTCGCGCAGCAGTTCGTCTATTGGTTCGATGCCAACGGCGCAGCCCTGCCCTTTGGCCGCAGCCTGACCTACCGCTTTGCCCAGAACAGCTTCTGGGCGGCCTGCATCTGGGCAGGGCTGGAGCCGCTGCCCCTGCCGGTAATGAAGGGCCTTATCGTCCGCAACTTCAACTGGTGGCTGGGGCAGAAAATGTTCGACCGGGACGGCATCCTGACCATCGGCTACTGCTACCCGCAGATGTACATGGCCGAGCGGTACAACGCCCCCGGCAGCCCCTACTGGGGCATGAAAAGCTTTTTGCTGCTTGCTTTGCCGGATGACCACCCCTTCTGGTCTGCCGAAGCCGCGCCCATGCCCGCATTGGAGCGGCTCAAGCCCATGCCATACGCCAATATGCTGGTGCAGCGCCGGGCGGGGCGGGTAACGGCCTATGCCGCCGGTGTCAACGAGGGCCACGGTCACGGACAGTTCCCGGAAAAGTATGCAAAATTTGCCTACGATACCCGCTTTGGCTTCTGCGCCTCCCGCAGCCGGGAGGTGCTCAATCAGGCCGCGCCGGACAGTATGCTGGCCTTTGTCATCGACGACAACGTGTTTGTGCGCAAGGTGAGCAAAACGTGGGAAATTGAAGCCGGGGCTGTGACCGCGCAGTGGTCGCCCTTCCCCGGGATTGAGGTGACCACCACTATCACTCCCACGGCCACCGGCCACCGCCGCCACCATGAAATTGACAGCAGTTTCGACTGCGAAGCCTATGACTGCGGTTTTGCCGTGCCCAATTTTACACCGGGCTACGCCGAAAGCGCGGAAAACGATACCGCCGAAGCCCATTGCGACACCCTGTGCTGCGCCGTGCGCGGCAGGGGAGAAGCAGTGGTCATCGGCTGCGACCCTAACACCAGCCTGTACTTCACCAATGTCCATCTGCCCGCCGTGAAGTACCACATCCCCAAGGGACACACGGTACTGGACACCGAGGTCTTTGACGAAGCAAACTGATGCCGCTTCTTTCTATAGCAGTTTGCGTTTTTAATGCACAAGCAACATCCGCAAACTGCATATCGCAAATATGCCGTTTTGATAGGCACTATTTTTGAAAATTGCGATAGAAAAACAGTCGTTTTTGTGCGGCCGTTTTTCTTATATTCTGTGCTATAATGAGAGCAGAAAATGCTGCGAGGTGACATTTATGCCTTTAAATAATCCTATCACATCGGCGCTTCTGGCCGACCCGGAAATTTTCCAGCAGAACCGTTTGCCCTTCCACGCTCATTTTGCAGACCAGACAAGCCCGGAAATGCCGCTGGCCGTCAGCTTGGATGGCGAATGGGCTTTCCACTATGCGGAAAACCTGACTGCGCCTTTCTCAGACTGGGACACCCTGACCGTGCCCGGCTTCATCCAAATGCAGAGCCTGCAAAAGCCCGGCCAGCCCTACGGCACGCCCCATTACGTCAACACCCAGTACCCGTGGGACGGCCATGAAAAGCTGCACCCCGGTCAGATTCCGCAGGATTATAACCCCATCGGGGAATACCAGCGCAGTTTCACCCTGCCGGAAAGCTGGGCAAGCTGCTATCTGCGCCTGAACGGCGCGGACAGCGCTGCCGCCGTCTGGTGCAATGACGTTTACATCGGCTACACCGAGGATACCTTCACTCCCGCTGAATTTGACATGACCGCCGCCGTCCACCCCGGCGAAAATACCCTGACGGTACAGGTGTACCGTTTCTCCTCCGGCAGCTGGCTGGAGGATCAGGATTTCTGGCGCATGAGCGGCTTGTTCCGCTCTGTGGAGCTGTTCACAAAGCCGGAAATTCACCTCGAGGATGTCTTTGTGAAGCAGGATTTTGCCCCGGACTTTTCCAGTGCCACTGTCACCTTTGATTGCAAGGTCAGCGGCGCGGGCACCATCTCGGTGGTGTTTGATGGCGAGGAGCAGTCTGCTGAGGTGGGCGAACCTGCCGAATACGACAGCGGTGTGGTGTTCGGCAAGGGCGAGGCCGACCCGGACGTGGAAGAGGACGTGCAGGATGTCTCCTTCACCTTTACGGTGGAGCATCCCACCCTGTGGAGCGCCGAGCAGCCGAACCTGTACGAAGCAGAAATTGCCCTGCTGAACGAGGGTGCTCTCGTGGAGCGCACCGGATTGAAAGTCGGCTTGCGTAAGTTTGAGCTGAAAGAACGCCAGATGCTTTTGAACGGCAAGCGTATCGTGTTCAAGGGTGTCAACCGCCACGAGTGGAGCTGCCGGACCGGCCGCACCGTCAGCCGGGAAGAGATGCTGTGGGATGTAAAGAACCTGAAGGCCCACAACGTCAACGCCGTGCGCACTAGCCACTACCCGGACGACCCCTATTTTCTGCAGCTCTGCGATGAATACGGTCTGTATGTCATCGGGGAGACCAATCTGGAGACCCACGGCACATGGCAGAAGCTGGGTGCGGACGGCTTGGACGAGTGGACGCTGCCCGGTGCCCGCCCGGAGTGGCGGGAGAATGTGCTTGCCCGCGCCGAAGCCATGCTGGAACGGGACAAAAACCACCCGGCCATCCTCATTTGGTCTTGCGGCAACGAGAGCCACGGCGGCAAGACCCTGTGGGAGATGAGCGAGTATTTCCGCCGCACCGACCCCAGCCGCCTTGTGCATTACGAGGGCATTTTCTGGAACCGGGAATACCCCGCCACCTCCGATATGGAAAGCCAGATGTACACCCCGGTGGCAGACATTAAAAAGTTTTTGGCAGAGCACCCGGAAAAGCCTTTCATCATGTGCGAATACAGCCACGCTATGGGCAACAGCTGCGGCGGCATCGCAGATTATACCGAGTATGCCTACGAAGAGCCGCTGTATCAGGGCGGGTTTATCTGGGAGTACATGGACCACGGCATTGCAGTGATAAGCCCGGACGGAAAGCCCGGCTTTGCCTACGGCGGCGACTTTGGCGACCGCCCCACCGACCGGGAATTCTGCGTGGACGGCCTTGTGCTGCCCGACCGCCGCAATACTCCCAAGATGGATGCAGTCAAGGCGGCCTACGCACCGCTGAAAATCACCCTGACCGACACCGAAGTCGTGATTGAAAACCGGAACCTCTTTACCGACCTGAGCGCCTACGACCTTGTGTTTGCATCTTCGGTCAACGGCAAGCCGGAACGCCGCGCGGTGCTGCGGGCAGACTGCGCACCCGGCAAGACTGCGCACATCGCGTTCCCGTTCCCTCTGCCGGAGACAGGGCTTGCCTGCATGACCGTTACCGCAGTGCAGCGGGCTGCAAAGCCCGGCATCCCGACGGGCTATGAAGCTGCCTTTGGGCAGGTATGGCACAACTACGCCGCCGCCCGGCTGACCGTTGCCGCGCCGGAATTGGTGGAGATGGACTGCAACATCGGCGTAAAGGGCGATGGCTTCGAGTACATCTTTGGTCGCGGCAAGGGGCTGGTGTCCATCCGCTACAACGGTGTGCAGCTGTTGGACGATACCGTGCGCCCCAACTTCTGGCGTGCGCCCACCAACAACGACGAGGGCTGCGCAGAGCCGTTTGCATTTGCCTTCTGGAAAACCGCCGGTCTCTACGCCCGGTGCGATAACCTGACTGCCGAAGCAAAGGATGAGTTCGTCATCGTCCGCGCAAACTACACCCTACCAGATGGGCAGACGCTGCCCATTGATTTTGCCATCGACGGCGCAGGCCGCTGCGATATCACCATGACATGGCAGGGCGAAAAGACTGAGCTGCCGGAGCTCGGGCTGCTCTTCCCGATGCGCCGGGAGCTGACCAAGGTATCCTATCTGGGTCTTGGCCCCCGGGAGACCACCGCCGACCGCACCGCAGGCGGCAAGATGGGCGCTTGGAGCTACAATGTCCGGCAGGATTTTGCCCAGAACAGCCCGGTCTACCCGCAGGAATGCGGCAGCCGTACCGGCGTGTACAGCGCAGCACTCACCGGCAGCGGATTGAATATAGGCATCGGCTTTGCAGGGGACGGCATGACCTTCTCGGCGCTGCCCTACACGCCCCATGAACTGGAAAACGCCCGCCACCTTTACGAGCTGCCCCGGGACGACAATAAGACGGTCGTCCGCTGCGCTGCTTTCCAGCGCGGCGTGGGCGGCGACAACAGCTGGGGCGCAAAGCCCCATGCAGACGCCTGCTTTGCGGTGGAGAAGGGAACCTCGTTCCGTTTTACGATTCAAAAATAAAAATTTACTTGGCTAAAGTGGTGGGTATCATCGTGATACCCACCACTTTGGTCTTATTGCGAAACCGTAACAAGACAAAAATCAGCGCAATATTCAAATAGTATATTTGCGATATGCAATCCAACGTTGTAGCTGCTGCATTAAAAAGTTGAATTTTTATGGTTTATGGAGAAATAAGGAATTGTGTCAAAATGACACAATTGCTCCGGACACCTTCATAGAACCATGGAATGTGAATATTTTGCTTTCATAGGAGTTCATGTTTTTTTTACTGAATCTCGTGAAAAGCGTATAAAAAGCTTGCAATCATCTGTAAAATGTGGTATATCCATTATACGAAACATTGCTTTAAAAGAACACTCCACCGTTCAATGATGTGTAAAGTGAGGTGCCTGCCATGACCGCTGTGATCTACGCCCGCTATTCCAGTGACAACCAGCGTGAAGAATCCATCGAAGGCCAGATCCGGGAGTGCACGGCCTATGCGGAAAAGAACGGCATCACCATCGTCAAGCACTACATTGACCGTGCCATCTCTGCCAAGACAGACAACCGCCCGGAGTTTCAGCAGATGATAAAAGACAGCGACAAAAAGCTGTTTG
>OGRI01002101.1_pt1 | contig 15032 bp, 8 predicted proteins | sample 1553391 | NCBI WGS metagenome assembly OGRI01 (sample SAMEA2580052, study PRJEB22360) | human gut metagenome | reverse complement strand
AGGGATATGATTTTCTAATTGAAGCAATTATAAAAAATGACTTTATTCCACGTGGGATTCATTTCTCGGCATCCGAGATATTTGTCAGTGACGGTGCCAAAAGCGATACCGGAAATATAGGCGATATTCTTCGCCATGACAATAGCGTAGGTGTTACAGATCCCATCTATCCGGTTTATATAGACAGCAATGTCATGTGCGGACGCGCCGGAGTGTTGGAAGAAGAAACGGGTAAATGGAGTAATGTTACTTATATGCCTTGCACAAGTGAGAATAACTTTATTCCGGAAATTCCAGACAAACGGATAGACATTGTTTATCTCTGCTATCCGAACAACCCGACAGGAACAACCTTAACCAAACCGGAACTGAAGAAATGGGTGGACTATGCATTGGCAAACGATACATTGATTCTGTTCGATGCCGCTTATGAAGCATATATCCAGGACGAAAATGTCCCCCACTCTATCTATGAGATTAAGGGAGCTAAAAAGTGTGCGATCGAATTCCGTAGTTTTTCAAAAACGGCAGGATTTACCGGAGTACGCTGCGGATATACCGTGGTTCCGAAAGAACTCACCGCCGCCACTCTGGAAGGCGACCGCATACCGCTCAACAGATTGTGGAACCGCCGCCAGTGCACCAAGTTCAACGGTACTTCTTACATTACCCAACGGGCAGCAGAAGCCGTTTACAGTGCAGAAGGCAAAGCACAGATTAAAGAAACAATCGACTATTATATGACCAACGCCCAAATTATGAAAGAGGGATTGGAAGCCGCAGGACTGAAAGTGTATGGAGGAGTCAACGCTCCCTACTTATGGGTGAAAACTCCGAACGGGCTTTCGTCATGGAGATTCTTCGAACAGATGTTGTATGAAGCCAATGTGGTCGGTACCCCCGGTGTAGGCTTCGGACCAAGCGGTGAAGGATATATCCGCCTGACTGCCTTTGGCGAACGCAACGACTGTATCGAAGCGATGAGAAGAATAAAAAACTGGCTATAAGAATTTTGAATAACTTCTCCTAGTCTATTCATAACCAGTGATTTTTCAATTTACTTGATAGTATTTCGCGCGCTACTATATACATGGACCGTACATCCACATTTTTCTAACTATTAAAGGTAAAAAGACGATGAAAACGACGATTAACAAAAAATTGAGGGGCATAGCAGCAGCGTTATTACTGATCGGCCTTGTGCCATCCAATATGATGGCGCAGGATAAAGTAGAAGCCTCCGTAGGAGCAGACTTGGTAAGTGGTTATATCTGGCGTGGTCAGGATTTAGGCAGAGTCAGCATTCAGCCTTCATTAGGAATCTCTTACAAAGGACTTTCACTCGGAGCATGGGGATCGGTAGGGTTTGAGTCATCGGATACTAAAGAGTTCGATTTGACTCTCGGTTATTCAACCGGTGGTTTCAGCATCTCGGTAACGGATTACTGGTTCAACACTCAGGTACCTACCAACAAGTATTTCAAATATGGCGCTCATTCAACCGCTCATGTATTTGAGGCACAGGTAGGATATGATTTTGGTCCGCTGGCAATCAACTGGTACACGAACTTTGCAGGTGCCGACGGAGTTAAAGAAAACGGGAAAAGGGCTTATTCTTCCTACCTCGCACTTAGTGCACCGTTCAGCCTTGGAGGACTTGACTGGACAGTAGATGTAGGAATGGTACCTTGGGAGACGACTTTTTATAATGGATACACAAGTGGGTTCTGCGTTTCCGACATCAGTCTCGGAGCTGTCAAGGAGATCAGGGTTACTGATTCATTCTCGGTTCCGGCATTTGCCAAAGTATCAGTAAATCCACGTACGGAAGGCGCTTACTTCACATTCGGATTAAGTTTTTAAGAGAGAGAGAGTTTATATAGTCAAAGAGCGTATAGGGAACAGGAAGGTAGTTAGAGTTTAGATTTTATCGGTTTGTTGTATGGTAACCTGCGATGGCTGCCACCTCCCTATACCTCTTCTTTTTACAGGTCAACACTAATATTTAAGGTATATGAAAAAGATTGAAGCTATCATCCGTAAAACCAAATTCGAGGACGTGAAAGACGCTCTGCTCGAAGCGGACATTGAATGGTTCTCTTACTACGATGTAAGAGGGATCGGTAAAGCACGGCAAGGACGTATCTATCGTGGAGTGGTATATGATACCAGCACCATCGAACGTATTCTGGTTTCTATTGTAGTACGCGACAAAAATGCAGAAAAGACCGTACAGGCTATCATCAAAGCCGCACAAACCGGAGAGATCGGTGACGGACGCATTTTCGTCATTCCTATCGAGGACGCCATCCGCATCCGCACCGCCGAACGTGGCGACATCGCTCTCTATAACGCCGAACAGGAACGATAACTGGCAAAGTTCTGGGGCCAGATTTACTTTCGGATGATAACATAATAAAAACAGGTATTAAATAAGATAATCATTATGGATAAAACATATAAGAGACACAGCTTCACAAAGCTGTGGATAGCCACTGCTATGTTCATTTTCTGCTGTTTCGCAACCAGTGCTTTTGCACAGGAAGCAGTTGATGCAGATACTTTTATGACAACTACGGAGACAATTACTGAAGTCAAAACTACACCTGAAATTGCTGAAACCGCCACTGCTTCTGCCGAAACAACTCCCGATACAATCGGGGAACTGGCATTAGGATTGAATACAGTCTGGATGCTGCTTGCGGCAATGCTCGTATTTTTTATGCAGCCGGGGTTTGCATTGGTTGAGGCGGGTTTTACCAGAGTCAAGAATACCGCCAACATTTTGATGAAGAACTTTGTGGATTTCATGTTTGGTTCCTTGCTCTACTGGTTCATCGGTTTCGGTCTGATGTTTGGTGCGGGAGGTTTCATCGGAATGCCACACTTCTTTGATCTGTCATTCCTCGACAGTGATTTACCCAGAGAAGGATTTCTGGTTTTTCAGACAGTATTCTGCGCAACGGCAGCCACGATTGTATCGGGAGCGATGGCGGAACGCACCAAGTTCTCCATGTATCTGGTCTATACTATCTTTATCAGTGTACTGATTTACCCAATTTCCGGTCACTGGACATGGGGTGGCGGCTGGCTGATGAACGGAGAAGAAGGTTCGTTCATGATGAATCTTTTCGGAACGACGTTCCATGACTTTGCAGGTTCAACGATTGTCCACTCCGTTGGTGGTTGGATTGCTTTGGTAGGCGCTGCTATTCTTGGTCCCCGTATCGGTAAATATGGCAAAGACGGTAAGTCAAGAGCTATTCCGGGACACAACCTGACAGTTGCCGCACTGGGTGTATTTATCCTTTGGTTCGGATGGTTCGGATTCAACCCCGGATCACAGTTGGCAGCAAGTACCGAAGCGGATGCAATGGCCATCTCACATGTATTTCTGACAACAAATCTGGCGGCTTGTGCCGGTGGCTTCTTTGCACTGGCGATGAGCTGGATGAAATATGGCAAACCGTCTTTATCACTGACACTGAATGGTGTTTTGGCAGGTTTGGTAGGTATCACAGCCGGATGTGACGCTGTAGCTCCCTCAGGAGCGGTATTAATCGGTGCCATTTGTGGTGTAGTCATGATATTTGCAGTCGACTTTATTGACAAGGTATTGAAGATTGACGATCCTGTCGGTGCTTCTTCCGTACACGGGGTTTGTGGTTTCTTGGGAACAGTGCTCACAGGATTGTTTTCTACCAGTGAAGGGTTGTTCTACGGACATGGAGCCGGCTTTTTGGGTGCCCAGCTTTTCGGTGCGGTTGTTGTCGGAGTCTGGGCGGCAGGTATGGGATTCATTATCTTCAAAGTACTCGACAAGATTCACGGACTTCGCGTTCCGGCACGTGTCGAAGAAGAAGGTCTCGACATCTACGAACACGGAGAATCTGCTTATAACTAAGCTAAAAAAGGAATTTTTACTCTAACATATTTAACAACAAATCAAATTAGGTATTATGTCAAAACTAAGATTCAGAGTCGTAGAGACAGCTTTCAAGAAGAAAGCGGTTGAAGTAGCAACACCTGCCGAACGCCCTTCGGAATACTTCGGTAAGTATGTGTTCAACAAGGAAAAAATGTTCAAGTACCTTCCAAGCAAGGTATACAACGCACTGATTGACGCTATTGACAATGGTGCCCCGCTAGACCGCAGCATCGCTGATGAAGTAGCTGCCGGAATGAAAAAATGGGCTGTCGAAATGGGTGTCACTCATTATACTCACTGGTTTGCACCGCTCACCGAAGGTACGGCAGAAAAGCATGACGCTTTCGTCGAACATGACGGCAAGGGAGGCATGATGGAAGAGTTCACAGGCAAACTGCTGGTACAGCAGGAGCCGGATGCTTCTTCTTTCCCGAACGGCGGTATCCGTAATACTTTCGAAGCACGCGGATATAGCGCATGGGACCCATCATCACCCGCATTTATCGTAGATGATACGCTTTGCATCCCGACTGTATTTATCGCATATACAGGTGAAGCCCTTGATTATAAAGCACCGTTACTGAAAGCTCTGCGTGCCGTAGATAAAGCCGCAACCGCCGTCTGCCACTATTTCAATCCTGAGGTAAAGAAGGTCGTTGCCTATCTGGGATGGGAACAGGAATACTTTCTGGTAGATGAAGGTTTGTATGCCGCACGTCCGGACTTACTTATGACAGGACGCACATTGATGGGACATGACAGTGCCAAGAACCAGCAGTTGGAAGACCACTATTTCGGTGCCATCCCTACCCGTGTGGCCGCATTTATGAAAGACCTTGAAATTGAAGCGTTGAAACTGGGTATTCCTGTAAAGACCCGTCATAACGAGGTAGCTCCGAATCAATTCGAATTAGCTCCTATCTTCGAAGAATGTAACCTGGCAAATGACCATAACCTACTGATCATGTCGTTGATGCGTAAAGTCAGCCGCCGTCACGGTTTCCGTGTATTGCTTCATGAAAAGCCGTTCAAGGGTGTCAACGGTTCCGGCAAGCACAATAACTGGTCACTGGGAACGGATACAGGTATCCTGTTGATGGGACCGGGCAAGACGCCGGAAGATAACCTGCGCTTTGTCACATTTGTAGTGAATACGCTGATGGCAGTTTACCGTCACAACGGATTACTGAAAGCTTCTATTTCCAGCGCTACCAACGCTCATCGCCTGGGAGCCAATGAAGCACCTCCCGCTATCATTTCTTCTTTCCTCGGCAAACAGTTGTCACAGGTATTGGATCATATTGAGAACAGTACCAAAGACGATCTGATCAACCTTAGCGGAAAACAGGGAATGAAGCTGGATATTCCCCAAATCCCCGAATTGCTGATTGATAATACAGACCGCAACCGCACCTCTCCTTTCGCTTTCACCGGAAACCGGTTTGAGTTCCGTGCCGTAGGCTCTGAGGCCAACTGTGCAAGTGCCATGATTGCATTAAACGCTGCCGTAGCAGAACAGCTGATGAAATTCAAAAAGGATGTAGACGCTCTGATCGAAAAGGGAGAACCGAAAGTTTCCGCTATCCTTGAAGTAATTCGCGGATATATCAAAGAATGTAAGGCTATCCACTTCGATGGCAACGGTTACAGCGACGAATGGAAAGTAGAAGCCGCCCGTCGAGGTCTGGACTGTGAAACAAGTGTTCCCGTTATCTTCGACAACTATCTGAAACCGGAGACAATTGCTATGTTCGAAGCAATCGGTGTGATGACGAAAAAGGAACTGGAAGCCCGCAACGAAGTAAAATGGGAAACTTACACGAAAAAGATTCAGATTGAAGCCCGCGTATTAGGCGACCTGGCAATGAACCACATTATTCCGGTCGCTACTCAATATCAGACGGATCTGATTAATAATGTCTATAAAATGCAGTCCTTATTTCCGGCAGATAAAGCAGCCAGACTATCTGCCAAGAATCTGGAACTGATCGAAGAAATCGCCGACCGCACCGCCTTCATCAAAGAACACGTAGATGCAATGATTGAAGCACGAAAAGTGGCGAACAAGATCGAAAGCGAACGCGAAAAAGCGATCGCTTACCACGATACAATCGTTCCGGCACTGGAAGAGATTCGTTACCACATTGACAAGCTGGAACTGATCGTAGACAACCAGATGTGGACACTGCCGAAATACAGAGAACTGTTGTTTGTAAGATAAAAAAGAAATGAAGGTGTGTACACACCTACATTAAGATAGAAATTATCTATTTCTTTTGTTGGTTGTTTTAAGTTTGCAGGGGAGGGGTACCGTGACGGTAGTCCTCTTCTTTTTTTATTCTATAATCTTAGCATCCTCAATATCCTCATCGTGAGGCGTAACCGGAGTCTTAGGACGACGGCGTGCAAACTTAAACCAGTTGATCAGTTCGGACAGAGAATAAACCAAGCTACTGATACCGATAATAATGAAAGCAGTATTACGTACTCCCGTCGGATTGAACAGCGCAATAACACCTGCGATAAGAATCAATGAAGGCACCAGATAGAAAATCCCCGGAACAGGTGTCCAACGACGGGCCATCGACAAAGAGGCAATCTGCTGCACACCTCCCATGATCAGGATAAAGCCCAAAAGGAACATCAGGACGTCTGCAAAAAACTCAGGCATCACAATCAGCCAAAGTCCGAATAACAAACTGCCGATTCCCTCAATAGGAAAACGGGGAGCCGGTTCATGTTCCGATCTTTTCCGTCCGAAAAAGCTAAAAAGACTGATGACACCGGGAATCAAAAAAGCCACTCCTATCGTAATGACAATATAACTAGCTGCTGTATTCGGCCAAAGTACCAACACCAGACCTATGACAAGCGCAAACAAAATGCGAATCAGAGAGTAATTCATTGTTTTCATATATTCTATATTTTTTAACGAAGTCCATTTCAATACTTTTGCGAATATAAGTGTTTCTATTCACATATAAAAATAACAAACGTAGATTGTAATAAGTTCGTAACAAAATCGTTATAGCCATTACACCTCACTTAGATAATTTTGCAGAAAATTAATAAACAGGTTTTTCATCATGAAATCAAGCGAAACAAAAAAGAAGTGCCCTTATGTAGAACGTGACATCAGCTGGATGTACTTCAATCAGCGTATCCTGCTCGAAGCTGCCCGTCCGGAAGTACCTCTTCTGGAACGCCTGACTTTTCTTGGCATCTATTCCAATAATCTGGATGAGTTTTTCCGCGTCCGCGTAGCTACGCTGAACCGGATCATCGAATATGCAGATAAAAACATACAGAAAGAACAAGAAACGGCTACACGCACACTGAAGCAGATAAGCAAACTACACAACCGCTTCTACGAACAATTTGAAGAAACTTTCGCTTCTATCATGGAAGAACTGAAGAAGGAGAACATCTGCGTCATCAAAGACACCGAAATGACGGATGACCAAAAGACATTTATCACCTCCTTCTATCGCAATAAACTGAATGGCTCCACCACCCCTCTTTTCCTCAACGGAGCCCGACCGCTGGACGACCAGACTGACGAAGATATTTATCTCGCTATCCGCCTGCTTCGTAAAGACGAAACAGGAAAAATAAAAGAGAAAGATTATGCAGTGATCGAATTGCCCACCGAAGAATACGGTCGTTTTATCCAATTGCCGGACTCGGAGGGGAAAACATATCTGATGTTTCTCGATGATGTGATCCGCTATTGTCTGCCGTTGATTTTTGTCGGCATGAAATATACGGATTACGAGGCATATACCTTTAAATTCACCAAAGACGCGGAAATGGAGATAGACAGCGACCTGCGGACAGGCGTACTTCAGAAGATTTCAAAAGGAGTGAAAAGCCGGAAGAGAGGAGAACCGATTCGATTCGTTTATGACGAACAGATTCCCAAAGATTTACTGAAAAGATTAGTTGACCGGCTGAATGTGGATAAAAACGACACCCGTGTGGCAGGAGGACGCTATCATAACTTCAAAGACTTGATGAAATTTCCGGTGTGCGGTCGCTACGACTTAAAGTATCCCGTCTGGGAACCGGTTTTCAAGCCCGAACTAAACGGCAAAGAAAGCCTGCTGACATTGATTCGTCAGAAAGACCGTTCCCTGCATTATCCATTCCATAGCTTCGATACTTTCATCCGCGTACTTCGTGAAGCAGCCATCAGCAAAGAAGTAAAAAGTATCAAGATGACACTTTACCGGCTCGCTAAAGAATCAAAAGTGATCAAAGCACTGATCTGCGCAGCCAAAAACGGGAAGAAAGTAACGGTGGTCATCGAACTACTGGCACGTTTCGACGAAGCATCCAACATCAACTGGAGCAAAAGAATGCAGGACGCAGGCATCCACGTTATCTTCGGAGTGGAGGGACTGAAGATTCATTCCAAACTGGTACATATCGGTACCCGTCACGGAGACATTGCCTGCATCAGCACAGGAAACTTTCATGAAGGAAACGCACGTATGTATACCGATTATACCATCATGACCGCCCATCGTCCGCTGGTACGGGAAGTGAATGCCGTTTTCGACTTTATTGAGAAACCATACACTCCCGTCAATTTCAAAGAATTACTGGTTTCACCCAACGATATGCGCAAACGTCTGATTGCTCTCATCAGCAAGGAAATAAAGAACAAGGAACAAGGGAAAGAAGCCTATATTCTGGCAAAAGTAAACCATATTACCGACCGTGCGCTTATAGAAAAACTCTACGAAGCCTCGACAGCCGGAGTTCAAGTGGAACTGGTAGTACGCGGCAACTGTTCGCTGGTGACAGGCATCGCAGGTATCAGTGAAAATATCCATATCAACGGTATTATCGACCGATATCTTGAACACTCCCGTATCTTTATCTTTGCCAATGGCGGAGAAGAAAAATATTATATCGGTTCTGCCGACTGGATGCCCCGCAACCTTGATAACCGGATCGAAGTACTGGCTCCGGTGTACGACAAAGAAATACAGGCAGACTTAAAACGAATTGTCTGCTACGGATATCGGGATACGGCCAAAGGACGTATCGTAGACGGGACCGGAGAAAACCGACCTTGGGAAAACCGACCTTCCACACTCTGCAAAGACTTCACTCCTGCCCTTGCCGAAGCAGAGACAGCCACTGTCGTTTTCCGTTCGCAAGAAGAATTATATAGAAAATACAAGAATATATTATGATAAGTATGAAGAAAGTTAATTATGCAGCTATCGACATAGGTTCGAATGCCGTGCGGCTATTGATAAAATGCGTAAACGAAGAAAACGCTCCCGAATTAATGAGCAAGGTACAACTCATCCGCATTCCCTTACGACTGGGAGAAGATGCTTTTACCATGGGAGTTATTTCTGCTGAAAAAGAAAAGAAACTGATCCGGCTGATGAAAGCCTACAAACAGTTGATGAAGATATATGACGTAGTAGATTACCGTGCCTGTGCTACGTCCGCCATGCGTGACGCACGCAACGGAAAGGACATCACCCGACAAATAGCCAGGAAAACTGGTATCCGCGTAGATATCATCGACGGTCAAGAAGAAGCACACATTGTATATGACAACCATATCGAGCAACTTTTTGCTTCCGGACAAAACTACCTGTATGTAGATGTCGGCGGTGGCAGCACCGAGATTAATCTGATCAGTAACGGAGAACTGAAAAATTCCCGTTCATACAATATCGGAACGGTTCGTATGCTCAGCGGCATGGTGAAAGAAGAAGAAAAAGAGGCTTTACGCACCGACCTCATAGGGCTTGCTGCGGAATACGCGCCTATCAGCATCATCGGTTCGGGAGGAAACATCAATAAACTTTTTCGTCTGGCAGACAAGAAAGACAAAAAGGCTTCTCTCCTACCCGTCGAATCGCTACGTGAAATTTACGAAGCATTGCAAGCTCTTCCTGCCGAGCAACGTATCAAACAGTATAAGCTAAAACCTGATCGGGCTGATGTCATCGTTCCGGCTGCGGAGATATTTCTGGAAGTAGCTATGAATGTGAAAGCTACCGGAATCATTGTACCTACCATTGGACTGTCCGACGGAATTATCGACAGCCTGTACACTCAGAAGATGAATACACCTGTCGCACCAAAGGTTCAATAAATAGATAAAAGGCTCCTGATATCCGAATGATAACTTATTTGCATCAGGAGCCTTTTTCTATAAATTCCATCTTTCTTCATGTATAAAATGACATTCTGAAAGATAAGTATGTTTTTGACAGTTTGTAATTCGTAATGCATCAAGAAGGGCTTCTTTAGCCGGTCATACTACTATTGATATTTTTTCGCGATTGTTGGGCAACTAGCATATATCAAAAAATCAGCATTTACATCCAATTCAGCACTTATTAATATATTATACTCTACTTATATATCTACATGATTATATTTTCATCAGTTCTGTTTATTTTCAACATTAGCCATCTGAACTTTCCAAAGAGCGAAATAGAAAACAGAGAAGGTCAAAAGTATTAAATAAAGACAGTTTTATCGGTATGATGACACTATAGCAATGGTTTACTTACATCATACCTACCTTTTAGTGACACCATCTGCATCTTTTGGTTACTTCATCCGCATCTTTTTCACAAACAATACGGTGTTTTTCACCGAATCATACGGTCATTTCATGCAAATCAACCGTATATTTGCGATAATTCAACCACCTTTCCAAGCTAACAGAAGATTATTAAAAAACGGACAGGAAAGCAAATCGAGTCTTTCTACAAACAAATGACAGAATAAAGACTTATCACTGAACATTATGATAAAGGCAATCATCAATATCTGCGCTCAAAATATGATGAGAGGTTCTTACACTTCTGGAATCTATCAGCCCTACACTTGGGCTGATAGAGAATGATTACCTTGTGGTGATTGTTCCGGCTTATCAATTGGTCGACGATGCGCTCGTCGATAAATGGGCGGAGTATATAGTATACTTTCCGGCAACAAGCTTAAAGGTTGTTGCTTTTTTTTGTTTCCCATTTATCCTTATCACACCCTGTTCGGATAAGCGTACAATAGCTGTAGTACCTTTCGGAATATGTAGTTTCATGGAAAACTCCTCCGGGTTATTTTTAAAAGATGCGCTTATCGTTCCGCGCACGGTGGGGAAAGATAATGTTCCTGAGGTGAACGATGCCGGACAAGGTTCTATTAAAAAGGTTTTATAGCCGACCTCCAGTGGCTTGATACCAAAAAGATGTTGGGAAATAACAATCTGTGCGCCTCCGCTCCATGCGTGGTTGGTGGTTCCGCCGCCAAAGCCTTTTTTGCCTATTCCCCATCCCTCGTACAGTGTTGTATGGTTGGGGTCGTTTACCATTTCTTCAAAGCGTTTTTTTGTTCTTTCCAAAGCATATTCTCCCTCACCCATGACAAACAGGGCCTCCATCACATACTTTTCCATATAGGGGCTGGCATGAAATTGTGTTTTGAATAGGTTCAGTATGCGCTTATATTTTGTTTCATCGGCAATACCCGAAATAACAGCAAGCGCCTGCACCCTGTCATCTGTTGATTCCTGATAAGATGGATGCCGGTAAGCATATCCGTTCCAGCATTTGTTATATCCCTCTTTCACCCGCTCCATGGTACTGCGAAACAGGGTGGCATCTTCGGTGTAGCCAAGCTCTTCTGCCATTAACGCTGCTCCTTTCAAGGCAATGTGATGCCATCCTGCCATAATGAGGTGCATATCTTTATTGCTTCCCCAATCTCCCCAAAACCATCCACCTTTTCGTAGTTCGGTCAGTCCGCTTTCATCGGTTTTCCACAGCGACAGGTATTTCTTTACAGCCGGATACATTTCTTCGAGCAACCGGCGGTCTCCAGTATTTATATAATAGTTCCAGAAACCATAGTAACCAATACTGGCGAGTATTTGCCCCGGTAGTTCTTGTTTGTAATTGCCCGGAATGGGGGCATGCAATACACCGTCTTCCCGCTGCCAGCCTATCAGTTCGCGGATGGCTTTGGCCATCAAATTATGCGCAGCGGTGGAATAGGTATAGAAACTTTGCCCCATCATCAGAACAACGTCTCCCCACCATTGTGCGCGCTCGCGGTCGGGACAATCAAAATAATTGTCGCGCATGTTGACATACAGCGTACACAGGGCTTTATCCCAGAAACGGTTGTAGAAATCATCGCTGCACTCAAACGCGCCTTCGGGTGTTGCATCGTATCCTGTTTGGCGGTATTTAATGGCAGATACTTCGACAATGGACGGTACTGTAAGCAGTATTTTCTCTCCGTTGAGCCACCCGTACGATTCGTATTCCTGCACCCCTTTGCGCGTGATGTATTCTGCCCGTAAGTTGTGTGTTCCTCCTGCATACGAATGGTCGGTGGCAATTCCGATTAATTGTCCGCCCACGGGGTCGTTGACTGTGATAACGGGAGTCATCTGCATGTTGTAGGGAAGCGTTACAATGATGGTATCTGTTCCATTGCCGCTACGGCGTTCGAATGTTGTTTCTTTTATACCGAAGTCTTTCCATTGTGGAATGGGGCGTTCTACCAGTTTATTCCACGGAGCGTCTCCCCAGGTTCCTATTTCCCGGGCTGGTTTAAATCCTGCCATGGAGTGGGAGTTCAAAGGTGCGGTTTGCCATTGGGGAATATCTTTCTGTGCATCAAAACGAATATTCGATTCGGGCAGGCGGTAGTTGGGAACGGGTTTGCCGGTTGTGCGGTATGCCGGATGAATACGGCATAGCCAGTCTTTATTGCTGGAAATTGCGGTTTTTCCGATATCCAGATGGAAAAGAAGTCCGGCGCTACCGCTGTTGACATGCTAGAAGCCGTCTTTTCCGAAGTGCCAGAGCAAAACGGCAATTTTATTCTCACCTTTTTTGAAGTGTGCGGAAAGGTCGACTTTGTCATAATAGGTGTCATGCGGATTGGGCCCTCGCTTGAGCCCCCCCTCGAACACTACCGGTTCGCCATTAATCCAAAGCCAGTACTTGGTGTCGGCAGCAATGGATGCTATGGCTTGCCTAGGCACTTTGTCGAGTACAATATCCTTACGGAAAGCAATCCAGGTATTGGGTTCGTTAACTTTTTCTTCGGAAGTGGATATCCAATAAAGCGGGATGTTTTTTTCCATTGCTACAGAATTCATAATAGCAATAAAGCATAAAAATAATATAGCTAATCGTTTCATTTTTCCTTAGATACATTGTTGACCGTTACATTCTCGAACTTTATTCCTTTATAATTGCCTTTAAAGGCAGGGTCCTTTGTCGTAATATTCATATCTTTGAAAACTACATCAGAGACTATATCATTCGGATTACCATTCATTCCTCCAAAATTGTTGGCTTCAACATTAACATTCGATATGGTAATATTTCTGACTATTCCGAAGGGAGCTTCGCCGGTTCCTTCCAGATTGAAAAATTGTGTCCACGGTCTCATGCTTATTACATTGCCGATTCTCCCTGTAATATTCTCTATTGTAATATTCTCATAAATCTGGTAAGTATCGAGGCGCATTTTCAAGCGCAGCAGAGCACAATTATTATTCACCGTACAATTCCGCATCGTAATGTTGCGGGCATGAATAGCTTCGCTACCCATAGTCAGCGTACCGTGTGCATGACCAAATGTACAATTTTCGATGAGAATATCTTCCACTATTCCGTTTTCGGGTGATTTGTGGGCTGTAGGACCTTTTCCTCCTTTGATACATACGGCATCATCTTCCACGGCTATGCTGCAACCTCTGATGACTACGCGTTTGCAGACATCGAGATCTATGGCATCGGAGCTTGGCGCTTTTACAGGCTTTTGAGGTGCATAAATATCACAGTTTTCAATCAATACATCGTTGCACTGATATAAATGAGTCGTCCAGTATCCGGCGTTATATAGCTTTACATTCGTTATCTTCACATTATTACATCCCCAGATGAAAACAAGACGCGGACGGCGTACTTCCAGATTCGTCCATGGCTTATTAGCCCCTTTCCTTACATGATAAAGTTTCCAGAAAGTTGTCCAGAATTTATATCCGTTGCCATCTATTTTCCCGGGACCCGCTATTTCAAAACCATCTACATAGTAGGCATTCACCAATGCCGGATGATAATAAATGTTTTTTCCTTCCATCCGTGATAAAGTCAGCGGATAATCGGCAATATCGTCAGAACCTTTCAACACGGCTCCCTCTTCCAAACACAGTTTTGTGTTGGGCTTGAAAAATAAAGCTCCGGAAAGGTAAACTCCTTTCGGAATAATAATTGTTCCCCCTCCTTCTTTTTCGGCAAGGTCAATTACCGACTGAATAGCAGCGGTGTTCAATTGGGTACTGTCCATACTCACACTGTAATCAGTAACAATATAATCTTTGGCTTGTGCGCTTAAAACGCAAGCTGAAAAAATCAGAATAAAAAATAAGTTCTTCATATTTGTTTCATTATGAATTTATATCTATTAAACTATCAAAATTTGTTAGTCTTTCGTCACGATTCTGACTGGACCTAACAACCCCGACTTTTGCAACGGTGTGCTATCTTTCCACGGTACGGTGTTCGGGGTCAGTATACGCTCATTTTCCGATAGTTTCCGGTCGCCTATAATACGGTTAAGCCATGTGTTAACAACCTCTACCTCTATCGTATTTTTACCTATTCTCACTGCATCCGTTATATCGACACGGTAAGGGGCAGTCCACACTCCCCCGGAATCTTTCCCGTTTATTTTTACTTTAGCCATTACGGAAACTTCCCCAAGGTCAAGATATACCTTTGCATTCGGGATGCTTTTCAGATTAACCATTGTTTTATAATTGGCTGTACCCGAAAAATATTTGATGCGCGTATCTTCATGCTTCGTCCAATCGCTTAACTGGCTAAACGTAACTGTTTCCGATGGTCCGCGCTTGATTGCATCCGATTCAAAGTTCACTTTCCAAGGCGTATCAACGTTTAGTATCAGTTGTGGCTCGGGAAAGTTAGTTTGTTTTCCTGATGCGGCTATTTTAGCAGGATTTCTGAAAACAATAAACACGCTTTCCTGCGACTCTAATTGCAGGGGAACAGATGTTGTATTTCCGTTTTGACTGAAAACA
>OGRI01002100.1_pt1 | contig 15034 bp, 9 predicted proteins | sample 1553391 | NCBI WGS metagenome assembly OGRI01 (sample SAMEA2580052, study PRJEB22360) | human gut metagenome | reverse complement strand
GATAGATGTTGCCCACGGTGGCGACTTCCTGAATGTCGGACACGTAATGCTCGACGAGCACATTGTCTTCGATCACGGAGATCTGGGTGTGGCGCTCACGTTCGCGCACCACCATCAGACGCTCGACGTGTTCGCGACGGGCCAGGAAGTCCTGCTCCATGAGCTGGTTCTGACGGCTGCGTTCACGACGGTTGTCGCGGCGGCGCTGCTTCTTGGCTTCCAGACGGGTGGATCCTTCGACGTCGGTGATTTCGTCGATGTACTGCTGCTTGCGGGAGCGACGGGACATCGTCTCGTCCGATTCCTCGGCCTTCGACCCTCCACGGCGGCGGCGACGGCGACGGGTCACCGTGCCTTCATCCTCGTCATCGTCCTCATCGTCCGGATCATACGGCGAGCGTTCTGTTGGGCGCCGGTTCCGAATAAAGCGCATGGCGACCAGCGCACCTGCCGCAAGAAGGAGCCCTCCGCCGAACAGGATAATGTGCATCACGGGAATCCCGCCGACGGTAGGACGGCCCGTATCCTGCTCTTGCACATTCTGCGAAGCGGCGTCCGCGTTCTCCGCACTGTCTGTTGTCAGCGGCTCCTGTTCTTGTTGCGTCACATCAGGACTTGGGATATCGCCCGGCGACGGCACGGCGGCATTTAGAGTCAGGCAAGAAAGGACGTAGCTGCCGCTATTGCCCAGCTCGGTTCGTAAAATCCCGTCCTGCCCCACGGCAATCGTGCCCGGATAAAGTCCTACATCCGTCTTGAGCTGGAATTCAACGCCCGCCCATTGGGGGCCAAGCTGTACCTCAAGGATGACGGGCTGCGCGACTTGAAGCTCCGTGCCGTCCGTGTCATCGCCGGTAGCATAGACAACACCTGTACACATGAGGATGCAGCACAATAGCGCCAGCATTACGCCGATGCCTGTTTTCATCTTTTTCATAATGACCTCCTGTAATTTGCATAGAAAAAGACGGCCTGATTTCTCAAGCCGTCCTCTCTGATGCTGTATTTTGTTTTTACTTGATCGTGTCCTTGAGCGCCTTCCCCGCCTTAAAGGAAGGGGCTTTGCTGGCCGGGATCTCGATCGTTTCCCCGGTAGCCGGGTTTTTGCCCATCCTCGCGGCGCGCTCCTTCACTTCAAAACTGCCGAAGCCGACCAGTTGGATCTTGCCGTCGGTTTTCAGTGCTTCCGTGATACCGTCAAATACGGAATTGACCGCTATTTCCGCGTCCTTTTTGCTGAGATTGGCCTTTTCAGCCACATAAGCGACAAGCTCTTTCTTTGTCATAGACTTTATTCCTCCTTCTGCACCCGTTTACAACCGTGCACCAATTATCCTTTGGTCTGAGCGCAGTCAGTCATAGCCTTACGAGTGATGTGGGTATATTATAGCATGAAGAATTCTGATTGCAATGCTCTTTCAATGCTGCGTTCATCACCGGCAATAACTGAGAAAGGGACACCATGTCCGCTGGAGATGAAAAAACACGCTGACCCGCAGAAAAAGGACATGGACGCTTTCGACCTCTTGGATAAGATCCCCGGTGTCAGGCGTGATCCAGGCGGCGTGATCTGCCTTTATGACAGGCTGGTCTCACTGAAGGGTTCGGATCGGGTCATTCCCATCAACTATCTCTGACATCTGTACTGCCCGCAGGATTTTGTCCTGCGGGCAGTTTTTCACTGTTTGAGCGTGGGTTTTGCTGCAAGCACCCGCATTTAAGGCATACGCCGCCCGACCATACGTGCCGGCATTCCTTGCCCAGGGACTGCTTGACGCCCTTCTTCTCACGGTTCCGCGGCCGATTTCTTCTGCGCCTGTCGTTTTTCATATCGTTCCTCCATAACGAATCCGGGGATATGCGTTCAAGCATATCCCCGGACAGGTGTTATTTACTTCTTCACGGCAATATGCTTGCCCGTTCTGCGCTTTTTCAGGTAGAAAAACGCTGTGCAGCCCGCTCCTGCCGCCGCAAGCCCGAGCAGTGAGATCCAGAGCATAAGATCGGTGTCGTCTCCGGTCTTGGGAACATCCACCTTCGTCTTGTCGTTATGGATCTTTACCGTCAGCGTTTCATTTGCAACAAGCGTGATTTTGACGGGGTCTGCGATCTTGTACCCTTCGCTGGCGCTGTTTTTCAGCTCCGTGACGGTATACTCGCCGATGCGCAGCTTCTCAATGAAGATTTCGCCCTTGGCGTCGGTTGTAAACGTCATATCGTAGCTGTTGGCGCCGGTGATGCGGAACGCAAAGCCCTCTTTCTTTCCGTCGCTGGTGGTCTTAATAATCTTGAGGGAGCCTTTCAGAGCCCGGTTGATAAAGCCCTTTCCGGCTTCGTTCTCAACGGTGTAGGTTTTTCCGTCGGTATCGATCTCCACATAGTAGGCTTTCTCGTCCGGAATAAAGCCCTCCGGTGCGGTTTTCTCCCTAACCAGTACGCCGCCGTACTCCAGATTCTTCATCCAGTAAACGCCGGCAGAGGACTCCTCCATGGTGCCGAGCAATACATCGTCCTTGTCCAGCGCCTTGTTCCCGTTAACATCACGGTAGACCTCGAATACCGCGCCGCTGAGTTTATTCTCGGGATAGTCTGCGTCATACTTTGTCAGTGTGACGCTGCCGCGGATAAGTTTGTTTGCAATCTTGATCTCAATGACCTGTCCCTGCTCCTTGACCGTTACCGGGAACAGCTCTTCGCTCAGAACGAAGCCCTTGGGCTGCTCGATCTCGCGCACGAGCCAGTTGCCGGCGGGGATCTTTTCGAAGCGGAATCTGCCATCCTCGGCGGATACGGCTGTCAGCAGTGCGGTATCCTTCGTGAATCTCGTTTCGGATGCAGCAAACAGACCCATGACCGCACCGGAGAGTGGCTTATCGTTTGCATCAACCTTCAGACCCGAAACGGAGCCGTAGATCAGCTTATTCTCAATTACTGCGCCCTCGTTGGCAATCAGCTTGACAAGCTTCTTGTCTTGCCCGGCGTAGTCAAACGACACCGGATACTTCGTATCGCCAAGCCGGTAATGGCTGTCGGTAGAGATCTCCTGCAGGTAGAAGCGTCTAAAGGGGAGATCCGTCTTGCACGTCGCTTTTCCGTCTTTATTCAAGGACACCATCTCGATCAGGCCGTCCTGCGGGATGCTGCTGCCATCAGCTGCCACAAGCTTCTCCGCAGCATAGAGGCCGAATGTAACGTGCGTGAGCTCGTCACTTTGGCCAAGGCCGAACAGCTTATCCGTTTCCATGGTTTTTACCAGACTGATCTCCACACGCTGGCGTTCATTGTACATATCTGCCCGAAGCTCGGTGACCGTGACCTCCTGTCCGGCATATACCAGCTCGACCGTATGCGGTTCGGTCTGAAGGGCCATGCCGTGCGGAGCTTTCTTCTCGGTGATCACATACTTGCCAAGGTATAGTGCCTTGCTGGCGGCCATGCCGTCCGATTGCGTGGTGACGGTGTCTACGATGTCTCCGGCCTTTGCACGCAAGGTTCCGTCAGGGGTGTAAATATCCTCCGCAGCAGCGATATCAAAGACTGCTCCCGGAAGTCCGGTATTCTCATATACAGGCCGGAAGATGGATCCCTCGTTTACAACGCTGCTGAAGACCTCGCCGGTCTTTTGGATACGGATGACGCCTTTTTGCGCCATGTTGGACTTTGTAACTGTCACGACAGCCTCTGACCCATCCACGGTAAACGGAACCGGGGCGGTATCCAGCACATAGCCATGGCAGGTTGTCACCTCGATCAGCTCATAGCGGCCGTAGGGCAGCTCGCAGGGGAGCATAAGCGTGCCATCGTCTGCGGTATAGAATGTGGAGATGGTCACCGGAGCCGGATAATAGACGGTCTGTGAAATCAGTTCGCCGGAGGTCAGGTCTCTGACCTGAAAACCGATGCCTGCTGCCGGAATGATCTTTCCGGTCTCAGCATCGCGTTTTTCCACGCGGATAAAACTGGTGATGGTCTGGTTGTTCAGGATATAGGAGTACAGGTGTCCGCTGGAGCTGATAAATACGGTGAAGTCCGGAACAAAGGCCTGTCCTTCCTGTCCCTCGATCTGGTGTACGGTATAGCGGCCGTAAGGCAGATCCTTGGAAAGCGCTACGCCGTTTTCATCCGTCACGAGCAGATCGCGTTCGCCATCTTTGGCTGCGTCATAGCTTCCGGCACTTGAGAGATAAAGCTGGAACATCGCGCCTGCTTCCGGCTGCTCGATAATGCCTGCATTGCCGGAGGGGTTGAACTCCGCCGCCGGTACAGATCCGTTTTCGGGTTCTGGCTCCGCTTCATTCTGACTGGGAATCAGCGTATCGGCTGCTTCCGGTTCAGACTCGGCCGGCGTTTCCGTGTCGGCTTGATCGGGCATTGGGGTTTCTCCCGCTGCCGGTTCGGCTGCGTCCGGGCTAACAAAATATGCGGAGCCTTCCGGCGCAGTGGGTTCCGTTGCTGCGGGGATCTCGACTTCTGTCTGCGGGGTCGGCATATTCTCGGGGGTTTCCAGTTCCGCATCAATATGCTTGATCAGGCGGATGCTGCCCTTGATTACCGTTTCGGTCACGGCGTTAGCCGTTGTATTGTGTTCAACCGTATACTGACCGGGCGCTGCACCAACGGCATGTTCCGTCGTATCGAGGAGGTACCCCTCCGATGGTTCCATTTCACGGATCGTCCAGTCGGTATCGCAGATATACTCTTTGCTGGTGAACTGACCTTTGGCGTCTGTGTAATACACATCGACAAGCTTCCCGCCCTTGTAGATCCCGTATTTAGCGCCTGACAGCGTGGCGTCGCCCTGCGGTGTTCCGGTTTCTGCGTCCGTCTTGGTTACGGTCACGGTAAACTTTTTGAGGATATTGGCAAAGCTGCGCTCTGCAACCCGGTTCCACTGGATAGATACCGACTGGGGATCAGGGATAACGTAACGAATGGCCGTATCGACCTCCTCGATGGTATATGGGCCGCCAATCAGGACATTGCGGAACTTAGCCACGCCGGTGGAGTCCGTTACCGCATACTCATCGACGCTCAGGCCGGAAAGGGATTTGCCGTACAAGCGAAACTTTACGCCCTCAACGAATCCGTCTTCCGAAGTCTTGGTCACCTCCAAAGCACCGCGTTTGAGCACGTTGTTGAAGGTCACGGTCGAGGTCTGCCCACCGACAATGGTGACCTGCTGTGAAGTCTGGGGCGTATAACGCTCAATGTCCGCTTCTGTTACGGTATAGGTGCCGGCCATGAGCTCGGATACGTCAATCGTGCCGTCGCGGCCGGTAGTCACAGTCTTGGTGATTCCGTTGCCGGAAATCGTGAAAGAAATGCCGGCCACAACGCCATCCTCGCTGGTCTTGACCAGGTGCATGACGCCGAGCGCCTCCATCTCAAGCCGAAGATAGGCGCTGACAGGGTCTGACACATTTTCGCCGTAGGTGACAACGTCCTGAATGCCGGCGCCTTTGTTGCCGTCCGTCCAGACGACCACACCGCTTCGCACGCCGTTGGTCTTGCTGGCGCTTACGCGGATATCGCCTGCAATCGGCATGTCAGAGGTGATTGTCAGGCGGTTCCCGCTTCGGGAGAAGCTGATTCCGGATTCCGAGGAGCTGAACGAGAAGTTCGACAGCACTCCATTGGTATCCGTCAGTGTCACGGTATATCGCGTGCCGTCGTATTTGAGTTCATAGCTGCGTGCGTTGCCAATGCTTCGTGCGCAGAAGCTGGGGATCTCTGCGTGACTCTGCACGCTGGCGGCCATGGAATTATAATAGGAGCGAATTTGGCTGCGAAGCGGATGCTCGTCCCGGATATAACTCCAAACCGCGCTCTTCCCATAGCCGGAGGGATCCACCTTGTTGAAGCTTGCGTCACGCTCGCCGACAACCGTCTCCCAGACCAGCAGCTGCGTAGCGATTGCATGGCTGAGCGCAGCTGCATCCGAGGCGTTCTGAGAACGCCAGGATGTGGATACATTGCCCTGATAGCCATACTGCATGATCCGGCCAAGCAGGACCTTGATGGTATCCGGGGAAATGGTCGGATTGAGGTGGCTGGGGTAGTTTTCCCAAAATGTCTCATCCTTGTGGGAGAGAGTATCGCCGACATTTTGCCCGATGCCGGGCTCGATGCAATACGAGACTTGACCGTTATAGGTGCCGATGCTATGCACCGTTGTGTATTTGTTGTTGAGAAACCGCCAACCGCCCATCAGAGACGTGGCAGAGTGGCCCCACGCCGTCGCAGAGTAGTTGCTGTCACCGTCGCGTGGGAAATCCACCATGTAAGCGTCTACCGTCGTTGCGGCAAACACAGGTGTGCTGATAGACAAAAGCGTCATCATGCACATGAGCAGGGACAAGAATGCCGAAAAGGCTTTCTTGAGCGTTTTACGTTTCATCGGTCCTTTACCTCCTGTTTTTTTGCAGCAAAGAAGCGCACCGTTTCCGATGCGCTTCTCGCTGCGTGATGTGGTTTGGCTCAGGTGCAGCCGATATACAGATCGTATCACGCTTCTGTTCTCAGCTGCGCCCAAACGCAGAAATATATGATGCCGTCTGCTGCGTACAGTTCCAGCCGCGATTTGATATCCCGCGCAGGATGGATGGATATATCTCCGGCGATAATGGGGGTATCCCGGCGTCCTGTTGCGGTAGAGTCATAGGTGAAGCCAACTCCAACGCCGCAGTTTCGCGCAAATGCAGTTCGTTCATGGCCGGCTCTTCGAGTATGGCTGGTTCTGATTCCGGAGGGCTTGACGGCTGTAAGGTGTACTCCGGAGTGCCGCAGTATGGCTCCCGGCTCTCACTTGAGGCTTTCCCCGGGTACTGCCGGGAGGCGTTGGGGTTGTCCGGTACGCGGATACGCACTGAGCATTACGGCAATATACTCATCCTGCCAGATTGAAATAGCCACGATCCGCTTCGTCAACGCAGCGGCTGAGTATTTCAAAGAACCGTTCCGGCGTGAGCTCCGTATCCAGCCAGTGGGTGGCGCGATAGGAATAACAGCCGACGTCCTCGTTGATGGCGTGGCTGCCCAGCACGCTGTGCAGGTTCAGCTCGTTGGCAAGCTGCTGTTTTCGTGCGCCATCCGGGTTTCGGATCGCCTTAGCCAGGCAGACGACCAGCAGCGGGTGCAGCGGCGAGAACGAGATCTGCATATAGTAGCCGCGGTGATCCAGCGTCAGCGAAGTTTCGTCCTCCGCCTCCACCTTCATGTGGGACAGGATCATCCTGCGGGCTGTTTGCGCAAGATCCGTTCTTCTGACCTGCTCTGCGCGGGTCAGATCGTAATCAAGCATAGTTGTTCAACCTCCTTGTCATTTTCTGTTCGCTCCAGTCATCTCGGGGTAGCGATGTGTGTGATTGCGCCCCAGATCCGATTGGATTCGTTGTTGATGCCCAGAATCCGTACCGTTACGCGAGAGCCTCTGGGCGGGCGCCCGCGCTTAGGATAGCTGCACAGACAGTCGATGCCGCCGTCCAGTGAGACAAACACGCCGTTCATGTCCACCATACTGACAGTACCTACATAGCGGTTGCCCACAGAATAACGCCGCAGCGCCTTTTCATAGGGATTCTCGCCGGCCTGCTTGATGGAGGCGCTGACCCGGATACGGGTTCGGTCACTGCGGTCGATGCTCAGGATTTTAACCAGAATGCGCTGCCCGGGCTGAAAACTGTCCTGCGCATCCAGCATACGCTGGTAGCTCAGTTCGCGAAGCGGGATGTAGACCTCCAGGCCGAACAGATCCGCGAAGATGCCGGCACGAATGACGGATACGACGCGAGCTTCCGCACTGATACCTTCGTAGAGCAGATTGTTTCCATCCCGGTCTGTACCGAAATAGTACGCGCGGCGCTTAGCGGACATAGCCTCAAGACGGCTGCCGACTGCAACACCTGCCTTGGCGTCGATGCCCTTGATGATGTAATCCACCTCCGCCCCCAGGCGTTTGGTGACCATATAGTGCAGCACATCCTCCGGAAGCCTGCCGCGGAAATCCTCCGGCGGCTCCACCGCCTCCTCCGCAGGAATGATTACCTTGATATCGCCATGATAAATGACTGCAAGAGAACGAGAGGGATGGTCAGCGGGGCGTTCGATGCCCTGAATGGTCCCGGTCAGGATCCGCTTGGTCTTTAAGGATTCTACCAGGTCCAGCAAATCGTTGCGGGCTTTGTCCGCTTCCGTTTCCACACTGGGGCGCTCGTCGATGGATACTACCGGCGACGCCGGTCTGGCAGCGGCGCGCCTGCGAGGCTTCTTCTCCGGAGATTCGACGCCGTCGGATGCATCCCCGGGCGGTTCTGCCGCTGCTGTGTCAGACTCACTTTTCTTAGCTCTTGGTTTTCTAGTTCGGCGGGCCGGCGGGCTCTCTTCAGGTTCTTTCTCCTCTAAGTCGGAATCGGTCTGAGATACCGGTGCTTCCGGGGTATTGCGCGCGGCGTCTTCGATCGGCATCCCTTCGGGATTCGCAGATTCGGAATCAGTCTGGCAAATGTCGATGAGATCAGCGTCTCCGGGCGCCCCTTCAGCGCTGAGCACTCTATCAGGCTCAGGTTCAGTTTCAGTCTGATGTAATGCGTGTTCATTGATGTTTTCGTCCGTCGCGGCCGCAAGAATTTCTTCTTCCGGGATCACCGCCGTTTTTTTCGTTGCCATTGTTTGATCCTCCGTTTCTTTTGTTTGAATATAAAAAGAGCGTCCCATTTCTGAGACACCTCTCTGCCGGTAATGTGTTTTATTTGTTAGTCTGTCCGTATTGCCGATACGCTCGGTGTTTTGTGATATAGTCCATTTGCTCGCCACCAATTTAACTATCTTTCAGCATTACAACATCACTAAAGTTAAATGTCTGCTTTTTAGTTAAAGCATTGAGTTCAAAACTCGCTCGGCGGTTTCGCGGAGCTGTACAGAGTTCTGCGTTTTGAGGGTATGGACGATGTGTGCGGCCGCTCCTCAGACACTGCGTGTGGCAAAGTCGTCTCGGTCTGGAGAAAAGGCGCTGCCGCGTGCGGGGGTGTGTAGTCAAGAATGCTGACGGGAGTCAATTCCTTGGCCAGCGGGTGGTCAGCATAATCAAATTTTTTCAGTTTCAGGACATTGTGTCCTCGGATGACCACCAGCAGTTCCTCGTTGGGGATGCGCAGCACCTCGTCCGGAGTCAGCAGCCGTCTGCGCCCCTAGCCCTCCGTCTGACGGTATTGGGGGATGACCTGCACTACGGCAATGGTCTTGCGCACGGTCATGGTGGAGTTGATCTCCACCGACATATCACCGCTCCGCGCGGAGAAGTACTCGGCGCTGACCTCATCGGTACAGCCCAGCATGAGCTGCACGTCCAGGTTACCGACGATCTCCGCCCAGAGATTGTTGGGATACCGGTTCTGGAGCTGACCGAGGCTCTGCACGGCCAGCATCACATAGATCGCACGGCTGCGGATAACGCTGAGCGTACGGGCGAAATCCGAACCGTCCGCTGCGCTACCGAGCTTGCCCACATTGTTGAACTCATCGAAGATGAGGTTGACCGGGACTTTGCAGCGCAGCTCCGGCGTGCTGTCGGCATAGCGCACCAACTTGATGAATAGAAACGAAAAGAACAGCGAGGACAGAAATGCCATCGTTGCGTCCTGGTCGCTGAGTATGACGAAGTAGGCGCATTTGCGCTTGCCCGGCGCCGTGAGATCGATATCGCTGCGGCTGATGATGTCCCGCACAGCCTCGTTCTGTAAGACCTGTAACCGGGTGCCGAGTCCAAGGACGATGCCGGAACGCACCGTGTCGCTGGCCTGCGAGAAAAGATTGAACGGCGCACGGGCGGGGTGATCCAGCGGCAGCTTTTCAAAAAGTGCCGTCAGCTGCCGTTCGCTGTTTTGGGTCAGGAGTTGGTAGGCGGCCGCCAGGTTCTTCGTCTCCGGGCTGCGGCTCCTGTCCAGATCGATATAGAGCACCAGCGCTTTGAGCAAATTGGCCTCGCCGTTGTCCCAGAAATGGTCGCCCTTGCCCTCACTGGTGTTGGAGATGATGACATTGGTCAACACCTGCGCCAACAGAGTATCGCCGTTCAGGTCTGACATGCAGTTCCATGAGTCGCCGTGCCGGGGGTCTACCATGTTGAATACTTTTACCTCATACCCGTTCTTGCGGAACAACTCGGCGGTATCGTTATAGAGCTCCGCCTTCGGATCCGTAATGACCGCCGACTCTCCGCGCTTGAGTATGGTGAACAGCGCCGGACGAATCACGCCACGGGATTTTCGGGTACCGGATGCACCGAATACGGCGATGTGGCGGTTCAGTCTGGTGTCTTTAGGTAAGCAGACGACGCTGCCGTTTTTTTCGCCCAAAATGATGCCATCGGCCTGCGACGGAGGCTTGATCTCCAGAATCTCTTTCAGTTCCTTGTCCTTCATCCATGAAGCGGTGCCGTAGGTTCCGTATTTGCTGCGGGTAAATCCGCGCTCATCGTAGTCCTTGGAGCTGAATTTATCGTGGAAACGCACATAGGCCGTGATGCCGACCCCGGTCAGCAGCAGTATACCGATGCTTTTTAGCCCCGGGATACTGAAGGCGCTGCCCAGACACACGATCGGATTCCAGTCTACGGCGCCGATGGTCGTTTGCCCTGTAAGACCGCCGGAATTCATCCAAAGCTCGTAGTTTATCAGCAATTGGCCAAGCACTCCGCCCAGGTAAAGCAGGGTGATAAGTCCCGGTATGGAGACGGCGATGATGGCTGCTGCTCGCTTTTTATCCAGAATGCATTCCTCCTTTATAGTCCCAGTTCTGCTTCTACTGTGGCAGCGTCGATGGTTTTGAGTGTGATATGCGGGCCAAGGTACTCTCTTAGAAAATGCGCTTGATCATCGAAGCAGAGTACCTCGAAGCTCCCTGCGCCGGTCTGCATTGCCTCACGAAAACGGATCAGGCGTGCGATGTCACCGTCAAGATGCGAGAAAACACAGGTGCCGCCGATACTGGCGTCGTATTCCATGAATCCCCGGTTATATGACCGGACGTCTGGGTCGAACAGCAGCTCAAGCAGCTTTTCTTTCCAGTCTGGGACGGTGAGCAATCTGAACTGCCGGATGCCGCCGGCATTCATGGGCACAAAATAGATGTGCCGATAGATGCCGTCAAACCGAAGTTCCAGTCGCCGGTTTTTATCCGACTCCAGCAGTGTGGTCAGCGCCGTATCATAGGACTCGCCCAGCAGGATTGCGGAGTCGATGCTCTGAACCCCGGCGTTCATGCGGGCAAGCTCTGTCAGGCTGTGGAGCGCTTTGAACTCTCCCATGCCGTTCCATTTCATCGCGGCGTTCCGCGTGTTGTAAACGGCGTAACAGCCGCCGGGATAGAAGATTGCGCCGACGATGCGTGTGAACATGGTTTTGTTCTGTTCCGCTGGGGTGATCTTTTTGAAGTCCCGCGCCAGATAGAAGGCAGGCGCGTCCGGTGTTATCCGAAGGATAGCCCGGTTTTGCAAGGCGGGGAGTAGATAGACCCTTGTCTCGATACCGGCGGTCAGGTGCATCCCAATCGTCTCGGCAACCCGAAGGTTACGGTCCCGATGCGCCATACCGCCGGGGAATCTATGATTGTAAAACGCGGCCATATAATAGCCGTATGCGTCCGGATGTATCCATTCCAGTATGGGGAGAGCGCCCTTACAGAAACGAATTGCTTTGGCATTCCCGATACCGGTCAGCTGCAGCAGCTTTACCCTCATCCGCTCGCCGGTATCCGGGTTACGAAGCTCCTGTGTTGTGGAAAGTTTACTCACCAGCGCTCTGAGAGTACGCTCGTTTCCCAGTACGCCAAGCGAACGGACAGGGTATTCGCCGGCGAGCCCAAGCACTGTGATAAGCCGATGCACATGACTTCCCGGCCGAACGGTAATCATTGTTTCAAACCCCGGAATGCAGGAGCTTTCCGACAACATGACTGCTCTCTTTGTCGGAAACCGTCCGCGCAAAAAGCCTGAAAAATATCGGTTTCATCGGTGTTTTCCGGCTGTTAAAAGATATGTCATTGGGGAGGCGGGTTTTTGCCCTGTTTTTACACATGTTTTTGACGCTGCTCCGGCACATTTTCATGGAGCATCACCCCCTCATCCGGGATCAGGGGCTCCAGCACCAGCCACTGGGGAAAATCCCGTGCCGGGACCACATACACCTCAGTACGCTCCTGCGTGGAGGCCGCGCTGCAGTAGAAATGATCGCAGCACGGCGGCGCGTCATCCGTAAGCACATACATAGCGACGGTATCGGAGACCATATTGACCTCAATATTGTCATGATCCCGGTACCGACGCTCCGGCCTGCCTTTTTCATATACATGGCGGAATATCATGATGCTTTCGGGGTATCGAACCGGCGCTTTGCCCTGAAAGAAGCTCCTGAGCGCCGGATACAGGATGCCCCGAATATAGGAGGCGGAGCCCCTCTCCTTTTTGGGGAGCAGCAGAGGCAGCCGGATGCAGAACCAGCCTTCGATGGTAAAGCCCGCTTCTATTGGAACCGACTCTGCTGCAACCGCATCCACATCCTGCAGCGCCCGCGGATTTCCCGTGTAGGCGGGAAGCGCTCTGGTCAGCAGCGTCAATTTTTCGCTTTCCTCAGCCAGCTTCAGCGCCATGGCATACGCCAGCTCCATGCTTTTCCCTCCGGTCAGACAGCGGAGATTTTTTATGGTCATGCCGAGCCGTCGATCCTGCGTCTCTATTTTATCCAGCAGATGAATGAACGAGTTTATCGAGTCCATCGGTTGCAGCCTCCTCTGTGTAAAATGTAATGTCCGGTTCTTCCTGCCCGGCAAAGTTGACGGTTGCAAACAGGCAGGGCGCCTTGGGGAGCATCATCTGGGACGCCATGGCGATATTGGGCAGGACAAAGATATATTTCATCTCGTCATCCTGCGGCTGCAGCAGCTTGCTAAGGTGCTGCTCGCCGTCATACAGCACAACGATCTCATAGCCGGTGTTTTCCTTCAGAAAAAAGATTTGGGACGGGTAGACCGCAGGATAATGCGCCATGGGATCCACATAGTCGATAAACCGCAGCAGCACCCATACGGCAAGGATCGTCCGCTGATCCGGCTTGCATAGCCCATCCAAAGCCAGATAGTAGCCACCGGCCACATCCGAGATTTGATGCTCCCTTTTCAGATTGCGAAGAATCTTCTCCGCCGTCTCCGGGGTTTTGTCCCGCAGCAGTCGGATCACCTGTGTTTTGGTCAGTGCGCCGTACTGCGACAACCATTTGATCACATGGCGCTCATCATCAAGCAGCATGTTGTTCACCTCCTTCTGTGTGTGCGTATTCTTTGCGAAATGCGTATTCTACGCTGAATGCGTTTTCTCCCTCTGCCGTTCTTTGAGGATTGCCTCCAGTTCGGCACGATCCGTGGTGATCATTTCCTTTTCCAGCTTGGAGGCCTTCACCACCACGGGCACTTTGTTGTTGTTGGAGCTGATGAGCGCCTCGCCGCGCTCGAAGCGGGTGATGGCGCGGATCTCCGTGCGGGTGAGCTTCAGCGTTTCCTGCACATACCGGGCCTCGTCCGGCTCCAGGTTCAGAATGATCTTGTTCTTGGAGTTGTTGATGATCGCCCTGCCGTACTTGCCGTCCTCCAGACCGAAGAAATCCGACAGATCCTGCGTTGCGGAAATGGCCGCTCCGCCGAAGCCGCGGATAACCTTGAATATCTCAAGGCAAAACTCTGCGGCCATGCGGTTGGAGCTGGCGCCGATCAGCTGCCAGATCTCGTCGATAAAGATGGCTTTGCGTTTGGTGCGGTCGGACTTTATCTGATCCCACACATAATCCAGTGCGATGAACATGCCCACCGGAAGCAGCTTGCCCTTCAGCTCCGACAGGTCAAGGACGATATACTTATTAGAGAGGTCTACATTGGTCTGTCTGTTGAAGCTTTGGGCGCTGCCGGTGACAAAACGGCTGATGATGGCCGCCAGCCGCTGGGTCATGGGATTCTCTTGCAGGTGCTTATGCAGGTCGCCCAGGATAGGCATCTGCTTCATTTTGGGCGGAGCGGAGGCCATATCCGTATAGATGGAGTCGTTATCATGGGTGATGCCAAAGTCCGCATAGGTTCGAATCAACGCTTCATCCAGCATCTGTTCCTCTTCGCTGCTCATATCGGGGATCAGTAGGCCGAAGAAGGTCATGAGCTGCTGAATTTTTCGAGCCAGCATGGAGCCCATCTCCACATAATCGATCTCGTCAATCAGCTCCATCTCCGGCGACATTGTATGCCGTATCTCCATTACATTGATGCAGTGGGGAGAGCCGGGTGCGATCTTGATAAACTCGCCGCCGATCTTATTGCAGGCTCTACGGAATTCGTGTCCCTTGATGGGCGCCAGAATGTAGCACTGAATGCCGCGCATCCGCATCCGAAGCGCCAGCAGCTGCATAGTGAAGGTCTTGCCTGCGCCCGATGTGCCCAGCAGGTTCAGGTTGGCATTTTTATTGATCTTCGTATTGAACAGATCTACGATGCACAGGGAGTTGTTGTATCGGTTGATGCCCAACAGCACGCCATTGTCGTCTGACAGCTCAAAGCTGGTGAAGATATAGCTGGATGCGGCGCCGCTGGTCAGCACATTGCGCTGAGCCTTTTTCTCCAGCTTGGGCGAGATTTTCAGGAACGGCATCACCGACTGCAGCGCGGCCTCCTGCTGAAAGCTGCACTCGCTGGTGTACATATCCATGGATTTGAGCATATCCACCATCTGCTGCTTGCGCCAAAGCAATTCCTCGTAGGTTTTGGCCGATACGGTGATGAAAACGCTCATGTAAAAGAGGTCCTCGTTGTAGTTGGCGATGCCATTCTTGATAAAATAGCCCGCCTGTATGGAATTGGTCAGCTCCTCATAATCGGTGCTGGTATCCTGCATGCTCTTGAGCTTGGTGCGGTTGAGCCTGATCCGCTGGGCGACCTTATCTATGGTGCGGCTGCGGTTCTCACGGCGGAGATGGACATCGATATCCACTCCTTCTCCGGCGTT
>OGRI01002088.1_pt1 | contig 15109 bp, 13 predicted proteins | sample 1553391 | NCBI WGS metagenome assembly OGRI01 (sample SAMEA2580052, study PRJEB22360) | human gut metagenome | reverse complement strand
CGGCCCGGCTGCCGGGGTCAAAAAATATCCGCCTGACGTGCGGTTCCAGCCCAGAAATCGGCGCAGCGCAGCCGCCGCTGCCACATTGGCATCCATGGGCAGCAGGATGCACCCGGCTCCCGGCACACCGCGTGTACTGTACACGCCCCACACCTCGCCTACCGTCAGCATCCGCAGCACCTCGCTGCGCGGACGGTACACACTGCTCACTTCGCTCTGCGCCAGCCGGCAGAATTCCTCCGCCGAAAGCCGCCTTACCTGCCGCGTGCGCGGCGGGTCACAAACCTGGATCATTTGGTTTCCCCCATTCTTTTTCAGTATGCATCCAGTATACCGGACCGGGGGCGAGAATCGGCGCGAAACAGGGCCGCTCTTTTTGTTTTACAGATCCAGCGTTACATCCTCGCTCAGCACCTGACCAATGGGCTTTGCAATGCACAGGTCGGCTTCCGCATCTGCCCCGGTGGGCTGCATATTGATAACCACCAGATGGTCGCCCCGGAAGTACCGGATCAGTCCTGCCGCCGGGTACACCACAAGGCTTGTGCCGCCGATGATCAGGGTATCCGCATGGCGGATGGCGTTCACCGCGCCGGACAGCACCTCCTCGTCCAGCCCTTCTTCATACAGCACCACATCCGGCTTGACGATGCCGCCGCACTCGGTGCAGCGGGGCACACCGGTGCTGTTGGCAATGAAATCCACATCGTAGAACTTACCGCAGCGGGTGCAGTAGTTGCGCAGGGTGCTGCCGTGCAGCTCGTACACCGTGCGGCTGCCCGCCGCCTGATGCAGGCCGTCGATGTTCTGGGTGACGACCGCTTTCAGCCTGCCCTCCCGTTCCAGCTTTGCCAGCCGCAGGTGGGCCGCGTTGGGCTTTGCCCCCTTCACGATGAGCTTATCGCGGTAAAAACGGTAAAACTCCTCCGGATTCTCCTCCCAGAAAGTGTGACTCAGGATGGTTTCCGGCGGGTAGGCGTACTTCTGATGATAAAGTCCGTCCACGCTGCGGAAGTCCGGGATGCCGCTCTCGGTGGAAACGCCCGCCCCGCCAAAGAACACGATGCTGCTGCTTTTGGCAATGATCTCTTCCAATGCCTGTACCATAACAAAAAAACGCCCCTTTCGCCGGATGTACATTTGTGTTAAGATAGCTTCAGTATAACACAAACTCACAGGAAAGGAAGCGCAACTTTTGAACGTCTGGTATGTGAACAGCATTCTGGGAACCTTCCGGCTGGAAGAGGAAAACGATGCCATCTGCGGGCTGACCCTCTGCCCGGACGGCGTGCCGGAACTGGAACCGCTGCCCCGCAAGGTGTGCGAGACACCGCTTTTACAGGAAGCCGAGGAGCAGCTGAACGAATATTTTGCCGGGGCGCGCAGGGAATTCGATCTGCCGCTGGCCCCCAAGGGCACCCCCTTCCAGAAGGCCGTCTGGGCCGAGATGAACAAGATCCCCTACGGTGAGACCCGCACCTACGGCCAGCTGGCCGCCGCTGTTGGCAAACCCAAGGCCAGCCGTGCCGTGGGCGGTGCCTGCCACTGCAACCCCATCGCCATCCTTCAGCCCTGCCACCGGGTGGTGGGCAGCACCGGCAAGCTCACCGGCTACGCCTATGGCGTGGAGATGAAGCAATATTTGCTGGAGTTGGAACAGCAGGAGTAATTTTATGATCGGAATGCCCTCCGCGTTCGCTCTGGGCATTTTCAGCGGAAAATTTATTTTATATTTGTGTTTCAGAAAAGCCTGCGGGCTTTTCTGAAACACTTTTTCACCGTAGGGTCGCTGTGGGAAACTGCATCATACACAAAAGAGCCATTGCACATCCATTTTGTGCAACGGCTCTTTATTTTTCACTCCGTTTTACTGTGCACTGTAAATGCTGCCCATCGTCCAGGAATTATCCGCGCTGTACTTGGCGTGGTTGCGCAGGTAGGTGACCCACGCGCCGTAGCCGTTGCCTGCAGAGAGATGCACGCCATCCGGCGCTGCAAGCATCTCCTTCAGGTTGCCCTCGCCGTCGGCAAGGGTCTCCCACAGGTCAAGGTAAACGCATCCCTTGCTGGCGGCCAGCTGAGCCAGCTGCTCGTTCACACCGCGCAGCACATCCGATGCAAGGCCGGGCTTTTCAGCAGCTGCCGAGGGTCGCACCGGCGGGATAGACTGCACGTAGATCACGCAGTCCTCGCCCAAAGCCTCGCGCAGCATATCCAGCATCTGGCCATAGTAGGCAAGGAAGCGGTCCGAAGCGCCCAGCGTGGTGAGGGTGTTAGTGCCCAGCAGGATATACAGCTTCTTGGGCCGGGCAGCGGCCAGCACATCCAGCGCTACCTCCTGCCCGCGGGTGGGGCTTTTGACTGCGCTGCGGTTCACAATGGCATCCGGGCCAACGCCGGTATAGCCGCAGATGAGTGCCCCGTCCAGATTGATCTGGTAATCCGAGAAGCCCACCGTCAGACTGTCGCCCAGAAAGGCTGCGTCCGCAAAGTAGCTCAGGTCCACCTGCCCGCAGCTGGGCTGGCGGATGACGCTGGCATCATAGGCTTTGACGGTGTAGGCCCCAGCGCTCTGCTTTGCAGGGCCAAAGTTCTCCAGTGTGACGGCCTGCCCACCGGTGCTGCCATCCTGTGCAGCACTGCTGCTGTCCGCTTCGCCCTGCATGGGCAGCGGTGCCAGAATGTTCTCGGCAATGCCGCTGGCGTTGGTAGACGGGGTATCGTCCGCGCCCTCTGCGCCCTTTTCCAGAATGGCCGTGATGGCGTAGGATACCAGCAAAATGGCGACCACTGCGCCCAGAAAGCGCAGCTTGCCGCTGACTGTACCGCGCCGTGCCCGGCGCGGCGCAGAATGATACTCGTGTGAAATGCCCATGGTTTTTCCAGCTTTCTCCATTTTTCCCGCACAGAAGAGGGTTTTATCCGCCCGGGGCTGTGCGTTTTTTATTTTATCATAATTTTTTTGCCTGTGCAACCAATTAGGTCTTGCATACAACAGGCAAAACAGGTACAATAAGGATGTGGTAATTTTGCACATTTTACAAAAGGGTGTGCACATGCCGCAAACTTTTTTGTATCACTTGCAGCATCCGGTTTGTTTGCCGCACGGTCTGCGGGCAGTGCAGGGCCTTTAGACCAAACCCCACTCTGGCGGCGCGGAAGCCGGAACCTGCAGCGATGTACAAATGATAAGAATGAAATTTGCAAAAGGAGGTACTCATGGCCAAGAATGTGATCATTGGTCAGAGCGGCGGCCCTACCGCCGTGATCAACTCCAGTCTGGCAGGCGTGTACAAAGCCGCCTGCAGCCTGGGTGCAGACAAGGTGTACGGCATGAAATACGGCATCGAAGGTCTGCTCAAGGAAGAAATGCTGGAGCTGAACGTCCTGCTGGACGACCGCATGAGCATTGAACTGCTCAAGCGCACGCCTTCCAGCTACCTTGGCAGCTGCCGTTACAAGCTGCCGGAGCCGGATGTGGACTCCACACCCTTCATCAAACTGTTCACCCTGTTTGACAAGTACGACATCTGCGCGGTGTTCTACATTGGCGGTAACGACTCCATGGACACCATCGCAAAGCTTTCCCGCTACGGTGAGCGCGTGGGCAGCAGCGTGCGGTTCATCGGTGTGCCCAAAACCATCGACAACGACCTGTGCCTGACCGACCACACCCCCGGCTACGGCTCTGCCGCCAAGTACATTGCCACCATCCTGAAGGAGGTCATCCGTGACTCCTCCGTTTACAACATCCGCAGCGTGACGGTGGCCGAGATCATGGGCCGCCACGCTGGCTGGCTGGCCGGTGCGGCCTGTCTGGCCGGCGGCGATGACTGCGAAGGCCCCGACCTCATTCTGCTGCCCGAAGTTCCCTTTGACCCGGACAGGTTCCTGACCCGGGTGGACGAGCTGCAGCGGGTCAAACCCAATGTCATCATTGCAGCCAGCGAGGGCGTTAAGACAGCCGACGGCACCTATCTGTGCGATCTGGTGTCCACCGCAGGCCAGCTGGATGCCTTTGGCCACAAGGCCGTGCTCAGCGGCACCAGCCGGTACCTTTCCGATCTCATCCACGACAACCTGAACTGCAAGAGCCGTGCCATCGAGTTCTCGACCTTGCAGCGCTGCGCCAGCCATCTGGCCAGCCGTACCGATGTGAACGAGGCCTACGCCGTGGGCGGCGCTGCCGCTTCCGCTGCCTTTGCGGGCGAGACTGGGCGGATGATCTCGCTCAAGCGCATTTCCGATTACCCCTACCAGTGCATCACCGAGTCCGTGGATGTCCAGCAGGTGGCAAACCTGGAGAAAAAGGTGCCGCTGGACTGGATCACCCCGGACGGAATGCAGGTGACGGCGGCATTTGAGGAGTATGCCCGCCCGCTCATCCTGGACGAAGTGACACCGGTCTATGTCAACGGTACCCCGCGCCATATCTGCCTGTAAGTTTCATTTGCGCGCTTCCTCCCCCCTCCCTCGTGGTCTGTTTTCGTGCTCCTGCACGATAATATAAAAGCCGAAACAGAAGAAAAGGAGAAATCATCATGGGTAAAAATGCAATCGTTGGTCAGTCTGGCGGCCCTACCTCCGTCATCAATGCAAGTCTGGCAGGCGTATTCGAGAGCTGCAAGAGCCGCGGCGCTGAGATCGTTTACGGCATGTGCAACGGCGTTGCCGGTCTGCTGGAGGAGCGCGTGGTGGATCTTTCCACCGTGCTGACCGATGACCTGGATATTGAGCTGCTCAAGCGCACCCCGTCCAGCTTTCTGGGCAGCTGCCGCTATAAGCTGCCCGATTGGCACGATGACGAGACCGTTTACAAGAAGCTGTTCGCCATCCTGGAAAAGCTGAACATTGGCTACTTCTTCTACATTGGCGGCAACGACTCCATGGATACCATCGGCAAGCTGGCTGAATACGGCAACCGCATCCAGAGCGACATCCGCTTCATGGGCGTTCCCAAGACCATTGATAACGACCTGATGGTGACCGACCACACCCCCGGCTACGGCTCTGCGGCAAAGTACATCGGTGTGGTGATGAAGGAGATCATCCGCGATGCCACCGTTTACGGCACCAATTATGTCACCGTGGTCGAGATCATGGGCCGCAACGCCGGCTGGCTGACCGCTGCTGCCTCTCTGGCCAAGAGCGATGACTGCGAGGGCGTGGATATGATCTGCCTGCCCGAAGTCCCCTTCAACGTGGAGCACTTCATTGAGAAGGTCCGCGCCATGCAGGAGAAGAAGCCCAGCATCGTGATCGCTGTTTCCGAGGGTGTCAAGCTCGAGGACGGCCGCTACGTCTGCGAGCTGGCCGATGATGTGCACGCAGTGGACGCTTTCGGCCACAAGGCACTGACCGGCACCGCACGCTATCTGGCGAATGTGGTCGCCCGCAATCTGGACACCAAGACCCGCTGTATCGAGCTGTCTACCCTGCAGCGCTGCGCTGGTCACCTGACCAGCCGCACCGATATCACCGAGGCTTACCAGGTGGGCGGTGCTGCTGCCAAGGCTGCCTTTGAGGGTGTCACCGGTCAGATGGTCGCCCTGAAGCGCATCTCCAACAGCCCCTATCAGTACATCACCGAGCTGCACCCCATCAGTGAAGTTGCAAACCTCGAGAAGAAGGTTCCCCTGAGCTGGATGAACGAGAATCACACCCAGATGACCGAGGAATTCCTCGAGTATGCCCGCCCGCTGATCCAGGCTGAGCTGACTCCGCTGTACATTGCAGGTCTGCCCCACCACATCTACATGAAAAAGTAATTTCTCCTTTGAATCCTTCTAAGGCATAGCAAAACTCCCGCCCGGATGCGCTCCGGGCGGGAGTTTTTTGCTGTGCGGCTTATGAATTACTGTTTGCCCAGCTGCCAGAACGCCACGGCGCTGGCGGCGGCAACGTTCAGGGAATCGACCCCGTGGGACATGGGGATCTTGACCGTGTAATCGCAGGAAGCGATGGTGGTATGGGAAAGGCCGTCTCCCTCCGTGCCCAGCACAATGGCAAGCTTCGGCTCCCGGGCAAGGGCTTCGTCATCAATGCTGACCGAACGGTCACTCAAGGCCATGGCAGCCGTCTTGAAGCCCAGGGCATTCAGCTGAGCAAGCCCCTTTTCGGGCCAATCAGCAGGCGTTTCGCCGATCTGCGCCCAGGGCACCTGAAATACCGTGCCCATACTCACGCGCACGGCCCGGCGGCAGAGCGGGTCACAGCAGGAGGGATTGACGAGAACAGCGTCCATGTTCAGCGCTGCCGCGCTGCGGAAGATGGCACCCACGTTGGTGGAATCCACAATGCCCTCCAGCACGGCCACCCGCCGGGCATTCCGGCAAAGCTCCTCCACGGTGCGGGGCTTCGGACGTTGAAAAGCGCAGAGCACGCCCCGGGTCAGCTCGTAGCCTGTCAGTGCAGCCAGCAGCTCCCGGTCAGCAGTATAAATGGGTGCATCCCCGCAGCGGGTCAGGATCTCCGCCGCAGGGCCGGTGATCCGCCTGCGCTCCATCAGCAGGGAGACCGGCACAAAGCCTGCATCCAGTGCCCGGGAGATCACCTTGGGGCTCTCGGCAATGAAGATGCCTTTTTCGGGTTCCAGCCGACTGCGCAGCTGGTTCTGCGTCAGGCGGGCGTAGGGGTCCAGCTCCGGCGCGTGAAAATCCGTGATCTCGATGATATTGGGCATGGGGAGATTCTCCTTTTTCTGTATGAATGGTCTTATTGTAGCACAACCCGGATGCAATTGCAAAATACATGGCAGGCATATTCGTTTTACATAGTCAAAACCGCCAAAAACCACCTTTTGTTTTTGACAAATCCGTCAACCCGCGTTATAGTATAGGGGTAAAAAATCAGAGGGGGAATTTGCATGAATTCCAAGAAAAAGCGCCGCGGCCAGATGTCGGAAGCCTTCTGCACGGCAATGTTCCTTTCACTGTCCGGCGGCCTGCAGGACGTATACACCTATCTGTTCCGGGGCAAGGTGTTTGCCAACGCCCAGACCGGCAACATCGTGCTGATGGCTGTCCATGCCTTTGCCGGGGAGTGGGGGCGTGTGCTGCATTATCTTGTGCCCCTGTGCTTCTTTGCACTGGGCGTGTTCGCGGCAGAGCTGATGCACCAGAAGCTGCAGAATCTGCAGCGGCTCCACTGGCGGCAGCTGGTGGTGCTGTGTGAGATCGTGATGCTGTTCGTGGTGGGCTTTTTCCCGCAGGAGTGGAATCTTATGGCCAACGCACTGGTCTCGTTTGCCTGTGCGATGCAGGTGCAGACCTTCCGCAAGGTGAACGGTTATGCCTTTGCCAGCACCATGTGCATCGGCAACATGCGCAGCGGCATGGACTCCCTCTGCAGCTGGGTGCTCAACCGCAATCCTGCCGCCCTGAAAAAATCCCTTTATTACTGGGGCATCATCCTCCTGTTTGCGCTGGGCGCGGGCCTGGGCAGCCTGGCGCTGGATCTCTGCGGCGCAAAGGCCATCTGGTTCTCCTGCCTGCTGCTGGCCGTCAGCTTCTGCCTGATGTTCCTGAAAGAAGATGTGGAAGAGATCAAAGAAGATCTTGAAGCACTGGAAGCAAAACATTAAATAAAACATTAAATCAAGGAGTTCCCCTCAGTTTCACGCTGTTTACCGCCATGCCAAAGGCTCCCCTGGTAGGGGAGCTGGCGAGCGCCAGCAAGACTGAGGGTTTATTTTTCTCCGGATCTATCCAACACTTCCCCGGTCTCCTTCGTCTTACAGGCAGAACGACGCAATGAAAGGAGGAAGCCCCATGTGGGAGCTGCTGTACGAGACCTTCTGGGACAGGCTGGAGCATTTCTGTTTCAATCTCTGCCGGGACGAAGCCCGGGCGGAGGATCTGACCCAGGAAGTCTTTCTGCGGGCACTGCAGAACCGGACCCTTATCAACAGCTTTACGGAACGGCAGTGCAAGGCCTGGCTGTTTACCACTGCACGGAATCTCTACTGCGACCAGCTCCGCCGGACGGCAAAGGAGGAGCAGCTGCTCAGCACCTTTTTCCCGGAAGAGGACAGTGCTGAACCGGATTCCGCGCTGGACACAGTGGAAGCCGCCAGTCTGCTGGCTCTGCTCACCCCGGAAGAACGGCGGCTGTTCACCCTGCGCTATACAGCGGGCTACAATGCCAGCGAGATCGGTCAGCTGCTCTGTCTCCCGCCCGGCACGGTCCGCAGCCGCCTTGCCCAGATACGCCATCGCCTCAAAACTGAACTTACGGAGGATTAAATGATGAAAAAGAACCTGAACGTGGACGCTATGATCCTGGACCTGCGCAATGTGCAGGAGGATTTTCTTGACCGCTATGAGCAGATCAAGCTGGACTGCATGATCGCGCTGACCTCGCCCCGGGTGCAGGCGCTCCTGAGCCAGCACAACATTTCTCTGGATTCGATGCTCTGCAAAAATGTCCCGGAGGAGGTCTCGGTGGGTGTGGTCAATGGCAAGGTCACGCTGAGCTCTGCCAGCCAGACCGCCGCCGGGCAGGTACTGGTGGTCAACGGCAAGCTGATGATCACACCGGATGCTGCGGAGGTTTTACAGAAATACGCCTGCATTCTGGTCAACGGTATGATCTACTGCCCGCAGTGCCTCTCGGCAGTGGTATCCGCCCGCTGCATCCTGAACGGAAAGCTGGCGGTCTACCCCGATGATGCAGTGCTCCTGCCGGGAAGCTCCATCAAGCTAGACAACACCTTCCTGCTGCGGGCACAAAGCCGCCTGTACTGGAATGAACATCGCTTCCTGGCGGTTGACCCCAGGCTCGACACTGCCGCACTGGCCGCAAAGGGCTGCAGCTTTTCCGCTCCAAAGGCCATCCTGTGCGCAAGCCTTGCGCCCGTTCTGGCCCCGCTCTTCCCGGATTCCACCGAGCTGATCATCGTGCCGGACGGCACCGCCGTGGTGGAAGACGACCTGGAGCTGACCGCCTCTTCCCTGCGCCGGTATGGCACCCGTCTCTATGTGCTGGGTGATGCTGTCATCCCCGCAGAGAGCGCAGACCTGCTGGCTCAGATCGAATTCCTGCATGTTACCGGTGAAGTAGAGCTGCCTGATGCTCTGGAAGCGGCCTTCTTTGCCATCCCTGAGCTGGAATTCGGCAAAGTAGTCCACGAGGACGCTCTGCCCAAACAGACCCGCGCCAAAGCAAAGGATGAGGAGCCCGATCCGGATACCGTGACCCTCAGCGGCATCCAGCTGACCCTGTAATCCGCACTGTTCCTCCCTGCCCCGCTCTTTCCGGCAAAAGCTCTCTGCTGGAAGGAGCTGGACTTTTGTTGATTTTTTATTGCACCCGCTCCTCTGATATGATATACTAATTTTTGTATTGTGCAATTCCCCGGGCACACTTCCGCTGTGGAACCCGCTGCCCGGGCAGGATATGGGAACCGAAATCAGGAAGAGGAGCAACGAATGAAAAAAGGATTTGACAACGACAAATACCTGCAGATGCAGTCGGAGCACATCCGGGAGCGGATCGCGCAGTTCGACAACAAGCTGTATCTGGAATTCGGCGGCAAGCTGTTCGATGACTACCACGCCTCCCGCGTGCTGCCCGGCTTCCAGCCCGATTCCAAACTGCAGATGCTGCTGCAGCTGAAGGATCAGGCCGAGGTCGTTATCGTCATCAACGCTGAGGACATCGTCAGCAGCAAGGTGCGCGGTGACTATGGCATTACCTATGATCTGGACGTTTTGCGTCTCATCGACGCATTCCAGGAGCGCGGCCTGTTTGTGGGCAGCGTATGCGTGACCATGTACACCGCTGCCCCCGAGGTGGAAGCCTTTGAGAAGCGGCTGAACAGCCTGGGCATCCGCACCTTCCGGCACTATAAGATCCCCGGCTACCCCAACGACGTTGCCCGCATCGTGAGCGACGAGGGCTATGGCCGCAACGAGTACATTGAGACCCAGCGCCCGCTGGTGGTCATCACGGCTCCCGGCCCCGGCAGCGGCAAGATGGCCACCTGCCTGTCCCAGCTGTACCACGAATACAAGCGGGGCGTGAAGGCCGGTTATGCCAAGTTTGAGACCTTCCCCATCTGGAACATCCCCCTGAAGCACCCGGTCAACCTGGCATACGAGGCCGCTACCGCCGACCTGAACGATGTGAACATGATCGACCCGTTCCATCTGGAGGCCTATGGCAAGACCGCGGTCAACTACAACCGCGACATTGAGATCTTCCCCGTGGTCAACGCCATGTTTGAGCTGATTGCAGGCAAGAGCCCCTACCACTCCCCCACCGACATGGGCGTGAACATGGCCGGCAACTGCATCGTGGACGATGCGGCCTGCTGCGAAGCTTCCCGCAACGAGATCGTCCGCCGCTACTTCAAGGCCCTGTGCGACCTCAAGAACGGCGCACAGATCCAGAGCGAGGTCTACAAGCTGGAGCTGCTGATGAATCAGGCCGGACTGACCCAGGGCAGCCGCCCGGTGGAGCAGGCCGCCCATGCAGTCTCTGAAAAGCCCGGCGGTGCCCCCGCTGCCGCCATTGAGCTGCCGGACGGTACCGTTGTCACCGGCAAGACCGGCCCCCTGCTGGGTGCCGCTTCCTCCGCTCTGCTCAACGCGCTGAAAAAGCTGGCCGGCATCGACCAGGAGCTTGACCTCGTTTCTGCCGCCGCCATCGAGCCCATCCAGACCCTCAAGACCAACTATCTGGGCAGCAAGAACCCCCGTCTGCACACCGACGAGATCCTGATCGCCCTGTCCAGCTCGGCCGCGCAGAATCCCACTGCTGCTGCAGCCCTCAAGCAGCTCTCCCACCTGAAGGGCTGCGATATGCACTCCACCGTCATCCTGTCCAGCGTGGATATGGATACCGTGAAGAAGCTGGGCATGTATCTGACCTGCGAGCCCGCCTATGAGGAAGCAGACCGGATGTATCACAAGAAGTAAAAATAATGACCCTCTCTGTCATTGCCCTGCACTGCCATCTTTCCCCCAAGGGCTAGGCGGCCGTATCTGCGCGACGGAGAGGGTCTTTTTTATTTCCGGGTCTGTTCCCAGTAGGCTCCCATGCTCTGGCCGGGCTGGTCGGTGACATCATCGTTCAGATAGTCTGCAAGACCAAAGGCTTCCGGCTTCCAGCTGCGGGCGGCATCCACGGTGGGATATTCCACCTCAGCGTACCAAAACGCAGTGGGCTGGCCCTCATCCACATGGTTCACCTCCAGCACAAGGCCATCGGGCAGGGCGTAGCTTCTGCGGATCTTCCCGATCAGGGGCTTACCGATGATCTTTGTTTCCAGTTCATCAAACAGTTTCTTGTCGATGGGGCGCTCGATCTCCTCCCGTGCAAGCCCGCTTCCGGACTTGAAGCAGAGGATATAGGCCGTCTCGCCGCCCTTGAGCGCCTCCTCCCGGATGCGCACGGTGGGCCGCACGCTGATATATCCCTGCCGCATGGCAAACTCTTCCTTGAGCGGCAGAGCCGGGAAGTTTCCGCCCTCCGGCCAGCCGTTCACCATCCATTTGCGTTCGATCTCCATGACGTTTTCCTCGTTTCTGTGTTTTTGTATTTATTCTAGCACGTTTTTATGTTAGAATAAATATCAGTATGAAATTTTAGCATCCTCACCCTCTCAGTCAATGCCTGACGGCATTGCCAGCTCCCCCAAAGGGGGAGCCAAGAGCCGCTCTGTATTCAAGCTTGATGAGACTGAATCGAAAATCGCCAAAGGCTCTCCCTTCGGGAGAGCTGGCGAGCGGAGCGAGACTGAGAGGGCGAGCCAGTTATAACAGGAGCAACTATGAAATCTTCTCGCAATTACCCCGTTTACACCGTCAACAAACACGCCGAGGGCCTGCTGGTGGGCGGCCACCCCTGGGTGTACGAAAACGACATCCTGGGTACCCCGGAAGCAGAGCCTGAAAACGGCACGCTGGTCGATGTGGTCAGCACAAAGGGTGCCTATCTTGGCACCGGTTTTCTCTCGCTGAAAAGCAAGATCCGGGTGCGGCTCATCTCCCGCAACGCCAACGACACCTTTGATGCCGCTTTCTGGAAGCGCCGGGTCGAATACGCCTGGGCCTACCGCAAGACCGTGCTGGAGCCCGCCGACCTGACCGCCTGCCGTGTCATCTTTGGCGAGGCTGACCAGTTCCCGGGCCTGACCGTGGACCGATTCAATAATATCCTTGTCACCCAGACCCTGAGCGTGGGCATGGAAAAGCTCAAGCCCATCCTCTTCCCCCTGCTGGCAGAAGTCCTGCGCGCTGACGGCCAGACCATTGACGGCATCTACGAGCGCAACGACGAGGCTCTGCGGGCCAAGGAGGGCCTGGCACAGAACAAGGGCTGGTTTGACCTGCCCGGCGAGACGCACCCCGACAGCACCAAGACTGAGATCTGCGAGAACGGCGTGTTCTACCACGTTGATTTTGAGAACGGCCAGAAGACCGGCTTTTTCCTCGACCAGAAATACAACCGCCGGGCCGTGGCCCGCATTGCTGCCGGTCACACTGTGCTGGACTGCTTTACCCACACCGGCAGCTTTGCACTGAACGCCGCTGCGGGCGGCGCTGCCCGTGTGACCGCCGCCGACATCAGCGCCGAGGCCATTGCCATGGCGCAGCGCAATGCCCAGCGCAACGGTCTGACCAATATGGACTTTTTGTGCGAGGACACCTTTGAGCTGCTGCCCCGCTTGGAAAGAGAGGGACACCCCTACGATTTTATCATTCTGGACCCGCCGGCCTTTACCAAGGCGCGCCGCACTGTGGAGAACGCCATGCGCGGTTACAAGGAGATCAACTACCGTGCCATGAAGCTGCTGCCCCGCGGCGGCTATCTGGCAACTGCCAGCTGCTCCCACTTTGCCACCGAGGAGCTGTTCATCAAGATGCTGCGCGCCGCTGCAAAGGATGCGCACCGCCAGCTGCGGCAGATCGAGGTGAAACAGCAGGCACCGGATCATCCGATCCTGTGGGGTGTGCCGGAGACGAATTATCTGAAGTTCTTCCTCTTTCAGGTGATCTGACCATTTAGAATGCCCTCCGCTTCGCTCTGGGCATATTTAAAGGAAATATTATTTTTATATTGGCGTTTGTCGCGGCCTGCGGGCCGCTCCAAACGCATTTTCACAAAAGGGGTCGTAGCGGGTAGTAGCATCTGCGGCTGTCACGCAACGGATAAGCCCAGATTTTGCAAATGCAATTGTCCGTAACGACTCCTCCCGTGAAAAAACAGTTCCGGCTGGCCCGCAGGCCTGCCGGAACTGCAAATTTAAAAATATTATTTCCGCTGATATTGCCAGAGCGCAAGCGGAGGCAATTTCAAATCGTTCTGTTCCGGTTTAAAGGTTCAAAAGTCATACCAAGCTCAGTTGTGCCAAAATTCGCAGAGAGCGTTTGTGCAGAATCGTCAGATTTGTCAATTGCCTTTTTGGCCCGCCGGGGCTATAATCAAACCATAGACAGCAACGGCGCTGTGGGTCACCTCCTGACTCGCAGCGCCGTTTTTGTTAAGATGCTTTCGTACTTCTGGGTGCGGCATTGCGGCAGACCAGAATGCAGACGAAAGGGTAAGAAAAATAAGATCAAGTAAGGAGTAGGATTTATGGCAGCGAATGTTATGGAAATCTACGGCAGCAAGGTCTTTAACGAACATGTGATGAAGGAGCGCCTGCCGAGCGCAACCTATAAGAGCCTGAAGAACACCCTGCACAAGGGTGCTCCGCTGGACATTGAGGTGGCAAACGTTGTGGCCAGCGTGATGAAGCGCTGGGCCATGGAGCTGGGTGCCACCCACTACACCCACTGGTTCCAGCCGCTGACCGGCATCACCAGTGAGAAGCACGATGGCTTTGTTTCCCCTGTGGGCGACGGCACCGCCATCATGGAGTTCTCCGGCAAGGAGCTGGTGCGCGGCGAGCCCGATGCATCTTCCTTCCCCTCCGGCGGTCTGCGCGCCACCTGCGAGGCCCGCGGCTACACTGCATGGGACCCCACCAGCTACGCATTCGTGAAGGATGACGTGCTGTGCATCCCCACCGCATTCGTCAGCTACACCGGCGAGGCTCTGGATAAGAAGACCCCCCTGCTGCGTTCCATGAACGCACTGTCCAATCAGGCAATTCGCATCCTGAAGCTGTTCGGCAAGGATGTGGATTACGTCTCCACCACCGTCGGCCCGGAGCAGGAGTACTTCCTTATTAAGAAGGAGGATTACGAGGCCCGTCAGGATCTGATCCTCACCGGCCGCACCCTGTTCGGTGCCCCCTCTGCCAAGGGTCAGGAGCTGGAAGAGCACTACTTCGGTGTCATTCGTCCCGAGGTCTCCGAGTTTATGAAGGAGTTGGATGAAGAGCTGTGGAAGCTGGGCATTCCCGCCAAGACCAAGCACAACGAAGTTGCTCCCTGCCAGCATGAGCTGGCTCCCATCTTCGACACCACCAACGTTGCCATCGACCACAACCTGCTGACGATGGAGATGATGAAGAAGATCGCTCCCAAGTACGGTCTGGTCTGCCTGCAGCACGAAAAGCCCTTTGAAGGCGTGAACGGCAGCGGCAAGCATAACAACTGGTCCATGTCCACCACCCACGAGAATCTGCTGGATCCCGGTGACACCCCCATGGAGAACCTGCAGTTCCTGGTGTTCCTGGCCGCCGTCATCAAGGCTGTTGACGAGTACGCCGATCTGCTGCGCACCTCCGTTGCCACTCCCGGCAACGATCACCGTCTGGGTGCCAACGAGGCACCTCCGGCTATCATTTCCATCTTTGTGGGCGAAGAGCTGGAAGCTGTCATCGATGCTATCGCATCCGATTCCCCCTATGCCGGCCCCGTCAAGATGAAGATGGATCTGGGCGTTGATGTCCTGCCCAAGTTCAGCAAGGATACCACCGACCGCAACCGTACCTCTCCCTTTGCCTTCACCGGCAACAAGTTCGAGTTCCGTATGCCCGGTTCCGCTGAGAACCTGAGTGATGCCAACACCATCCTGAACACCGCCGTGGCCAAGGAGCTGAAGGGCTACGCCGACGAGCTGGAGAGCGCTGAAGACTTTACCAGCGCCGTGATCGCTCTGGTCAAGCGCACCATCCGCGACCACCGCCGCGTCATCTTCAACGGCAACGGCTACA
>OGRI01002087.1_pt1 | contig 15120 bp, 11 predicted proteins | sample 1553391 | NCBI WGS metagenome assembly OGRI01 (sample SAMEA2580052, study PRJEB22360) | human gut metagenome | reverse complement strand
CAAGTTTTCCTTTGAATTCAAGCTCAAAAAGGAGCATGTGCCATATACGGGCAAAGGTTCCATCTTGTGTCCATCGCCTATGTCTTCGCCATGCCGTGACATAGCCGTCGTATTCCGAGGGAAGATCGCGCCATCGACACCCTGTCGTCAGGACAAAAAGAATGGCTTCGAGAGTCCGCTTGTCATCGGCAGGGGGGCGGCCCGTAGCGGCCCTGCCAGAAAGATGCGGTTGTATTTTCGACCACTGCGTCTTGTTCAGGCTAATTCGAAACATAACCATCCTCCAATACAGAGGATTTTTAACCTCTTTTTAAATCTTTTGAAACCATCTCTATTATACACATTGACGATGCAACTTTCCCGTGGGCAATTCGCCAATCTCTTTAAGCCACATTTTTTAAAAGATGGTACCCGTGCCGGTTTTGAAGGAATTAATAATCCCATTGCCAAGGTTAGCAATACGTTAGCAGAAAAGATCAGTCGTTCGACTTTAGCGAAAACCTCTGTAGGCGAGGCAATGGGGTTACGTACAATAACGGGTAGAGCCATTATTTCTGGAACTGTCATCGGTATCGTTACATTCGGGCCAGATGTCGTGCTCGCCTTGCGAGGACGTATATCTAAGCAACAGTTATTCAAAAATACTACTGTGGGAGCTACAGCATTGGTAGGAGCATCCATTGGGCAGGTTCTTCTTCCAATTCCTGGCCTTGGTGCGATAGCTGGAGCCGGAGTTTCTGGCTGGATTGCTAAAAAAACTCTCGATAGGTTTGTTGAAGACGACAATGTTCTCATGTTCCAAGTTTTTAAAGAAGAATTTCTTGATTGTGCTATGCAATCAAGATTATCCAAATCAGAATTCGATACACTCATTACACGGACTCTTTGTAACAATAGAATGAAGGATATTCTTACTAATATGTATGCTAGTGGCGAACCACGCAAATATGCCCGTGCCCTTATGAATGATGCTGTAAGCGCACTTTTTGGTGAGTATAAGAAAATTGAGGAAATTGAAATTGTACAGGGTATTGAAGAGTTGTCAGAGGAAACAGTTGCAGCTTAAAATCAATAATTATTTGATTAAATAAAAATATCCTTCTGTTATTATTTAAAACTACTTCTTTGTTCATGAAATCGTTTTAAATATATATTACTATACTGAAGTAGTAGATTTTTTATAAAGACCTGTTCGAAAAATATCGAACAGGTCTTTTCATATTCAGGAGGGACAGATGAAATCATCTTGCTCGGAACAAATATGCGAGCTGGCACAGGCACTCATCAAGGTACAGGGACAGCTTCAACCTGCACTGAAAGATACCAACAACCCGTTCACCAAGAGCAAGTACGCCACCTTGAACAGCGTCATGGACTCGTGCCGTGACGCCTTGCTTTCTAACGGTATATGGCTTTGTCAGTATCCGGTTCCTGCCGAACCGGGATATCTTGGGTTGGTCACGAAACTCACTCACGCGGAGTCGGGGCAATGGCAGGCCAGCCTTGCCGTGGTTCCTCTGCCCAAGGCCGATCCCCAAGGAGTGGGTATCAGCATGACCTATATGCGCAGGTACGCGCTTTCAGCCATGCTCGGCATCGTCACGGAGGAAGATACGGACGGAGAGGTGATCCCAAATTGGTCAAAAACGGTCATGCCTCAAAAAACGCCCATAAAGGGGCCGCAAATCAAAAAAGATGTTTTACAAAGGAAAACACAAGCGGACTCGGATTCGAGTGCCTTAAATCGAACACCAGAAGGACTTTTGAAACTGCCGGATATGGAAGGCATCACCTATCAGGTCGTTCCGGCACAGAATGGCCAACAGTGCATCGTCGCAAGGGGAGATACGGTTCCTCACAAAGATTCGCTCATGGCTGCCGGGTTCAAATGGAACCCCCAACGGAAAATATGGTGGAAATATGCCGCATAGCAGAAAGGGCTGTCTGTAATGGGCAGCTCTTTCTGTTTCTGTCATCAAATGGGAGGAATAGGGATGGACGGAACGAGCAGAAATGCGGGTGCGGAAGGATTGTTGAAAATACTTCGCTGTGGATTGGAACGCAGTGCCGAACAGCGCACAGCCATTCAGCTTGGCGACCGCTCCCAATATGTCGGCATGTCGGATATCGCCAAGATGCTGGACTGCCCAAGGGCGGCCCTGGCTGGCAAGCTCTACACACCTGAATACAGGAGCCCCGACGAAGCTCTCAAACACCAGCTACTCCTCCAACGCGGGCACTGGTTTGAGACGGGTGTCCATCAGGCGCTTACAGGATGCGGGTTGTCTCCCCTGTCTCAGCTGGAAATCGAGATCAGACATGAAAACATCCCGATCAAGGCCCATCTGGATTTCACGCTGGTGACTGACCAACCACATCCGTCTGTACGGATTCTTGAAGTCAAATCCATAACAAAGATATCGGCAACCCTTCCTGAAAGGTATCTCATGCAGATCGGCGGTCAGACGGCATTGCTCAAAGCCTATTGGAATCTGCCCGTCTTTAACCTCGTACAGGACACGGGGGAAGTCCTCTACCACAGGACGTTCCCTGAAATATGTAACGGATGCCTTGGGGTATCCCTTCCTGATGCTTCAGCTTGCGACATTCAGGGGTGGGTTCTCTGTCTCTCCATGTGCGATGCAAAAGCCTTTGGTCCGTTTCTTCCTGAAGATATGGATGTTGCCCGGTGTCTGGATATGGCTTCAGAATTCTGGGAGGCGATGAATGACCTGAAAGAAAACAGGCTGAATCTGAACGCAATTCTAACGGCACAGGGACTTGCTCCTCTGTGTCCGTCGTGTTTCTGGAAAGAAGATTGCCCTCGCTTCAAAGGTCCCTCGCATCCTGAGTGGGAGGATACCCTCGCACAGTTTATCAATCTGAAAGCACAGAAAAAATCCCTTGAGGAGGAGATCGGAGAGCTGGAATCCCGCTTGAAAGTCGCCTACCAGCTTTCCCATACGGTGAGAGGAGAATGGATCAACACAGGAAACCATGCGTTCCGGGTAATTCCACAGAACGGGAGAGTGGCAGTGGATCGAAAACGTTTGACTGAAGAGCTTCAAACCCTACTTGGGGAACAGAATGCCCAGACGTTTATGGCGAAGTGCGAAAAACAGGGTGAACCCTTTGAGAGGCTGTATGCTGTTGAGGTATAAAACGGCTGAAACTCTTGACTGTGTACTTGGATAAACTATACATTACCAAAAAATATCAGGGAGTTGTTATGCCACTTTCACTAGAGGAAATGACTGCCGTCGCCATACGAAATCAGCATCTCATTTTGGCTGAGGAACTCAAAAAAGGGGTTCCATTAAACTATCGGGATGAGCTTGGCAGGAATATTTTGGAATATCCTGATGGGCATATTGAAATAACACAGGATGTTATTCCACCTTATATTCAGAATCAGATGAAACCATGCAACCACGATTGATTTGCATCTGTGGCCCAAATGGTGCGGGGAAGAGCACCTATACTCGTACCATAGCAACAATGGAAAATCTGTTGGTCATTGATCCGGATAAACTTGCGGCTGATGGGTTGTCCCCGATTGCCGCTGGAAAAGCTGCTGCAAAAATGGCCCGCCTTTTTCTGGAAAATGGCGTATCCTTTGCTCGTGAATCTACTTTGACTTCACATTTTGATTTCATTTTGATGAGTGAGGCCAAGAAAAAGGGATATTCCATCGAATTGGTTTACATAGGGCTTGAATCTTCAGACCTGGCGTGGGCACGAGTCGCTTCGCGGGCTGCTCGTGGCGGACATTCTGTTCCTTATGAAGATGTTATCCGTAGGTTTGTACGAAGCTTGGAAAATTTGCCCAAAGCCATTGCATTGGCAGATAAAGCCACGATTTTGGATAATTCAACGCAAGGTTACAGGCTCATTCAAGTAGCCAAGTAACCTTCCATACATAGGAAAACATAATCCCGGTTTCTCTTCGGAGAGGCCGGGATTTTCTGTTTTTGAACCCCAAAAGGAGAATATCATGGAATTGCAGAACATTCAGGAGTTGGAAGCTCTCATGCCAACAGAAATGGATGCCGGGCTTGTCTTCAGCGGCGTACCGACCGGAACCAAGATTTGGGGCTATCAGAATCCCTGTCTGTATACCCCTGCGATTGATCCGCATTACAGCTTTCACGAATCGGCACGGGATGCCGCCGTCTGGTTCATGAACAAACTTGATCCGCTGTATCTCTACGGTCCCACGGGTTCGGGAAAGACGAGCCTCATCAAACAGCTTGCCGCACGTTTGAACTATCCGGTTTTTGAGGTGACGGGGCACGGACGTCTGGAGTTTGCTGACCTGTGCGGTCACATTTCTCTCTATGAAGGGAGCATGCGATATGAGTATGGCCCCCTGCCTCTGGCAATGCGCTATGGCGGGCTTTTTCTCATCAACGAGGTGGACTTGCTTTCACCAGAGGTTGCTGTGGGGCTCAACGGAGTTCTGGAAGGTGCGCCGTTGTGCCTGCCGGAAAACGGTGGGGAAGTCATTCATCCGCATGAAATGTTCCGCATCGCCTGCACGGGCAACACCAACGGAGGAGGGGACGATACGGGGCTCTATCAGGGAACCGGCAGAATGAATCTCGCGTGGCTTGATCGTTTCATGCTGTGCGAGGTCAATTACCCGGATGCCGCAGTGGAAAAGGATTTGCTGGTGAAGCTCCATCCGGCTCTGCCTGAACATATCGCCGTCAAGATGGTGGATTTCGCCAATGAAATAAGGAAACAATTCATAGGCGCTTCCGATTCCTACATGGATACCATTGAGGTGACGCTCTCCACGAGAACCTTGCTCCGCTGGGCTGACCTGACCCTGCGCTTTCAGCCGTTGGCGCATCAGGGTATCCAGCCGTTATCCTACGCGCTGGATCGGGCTTTGGGGTTTCGAGCTTCCCGGCCCACCCGAGCCATGCTGCATGAACTCCTCCAGCGAATGTTCCCGATGGATTGCCATCTGGGGGAGTAAAAACAGCTCCGGCAACCATGCTGGAGCGATGGCTGGCTCTGATTCTCAGGCATATGGAGACGGACCCAGGCTATCTTGACACGCTTCCTCAGCTTCCGCAGGTGATTTTGAAAAACGAGACTTCTTCACGCTTCTGGCGTGGGGAAGCCTTTTCTCATGCGCTGGAGCTTCTCTGTGGACGTTCTGAAGGGAGAGGCCGAAGTTTGACCATTCCTGCGGATGATTGCGTGGACGGGAACCCCGTGCAGGAGCTTCTGGAGCGCTCCCTCCAAAAACTCTCTGAAGGCTATCACATCGAACTCTTAAACCCTTTAACCCAATAACGGAGTTATCATGGATACCCCCATTCTTTCCGACATCAAGGTTCTCGACAATCTTCTCGCTCTGAATCTCAACGTCAGTCTCTGGTCCGCCCGCAAGAAGATGGTGCTGGAAGACTTCGGCGGTGCGGAACTTCCCCCGGAAGACCTCGCCTCTCTGGGTTCCAAGCGCATCGCTGATCCCAATAGCCTCAAGGTGTTCTCCACCCTGAAAGCCCGTGCCTTCAATTTCCTTGACCGCCACGGCATCCGGTTCATGTCCGGCTGGGCCATCCCGGAATACAAGGCCGGAGAGATCATCAGGGAACTCATAGGCATCCGTGATGAATTCCTGAAGGAAAAGGATGCGTTCCTCGCCGATTACGACCAGTCCATTGAAAACTGGATCAACAAGCATACGAAGTGGGCCGGCATTATCAGGGAATCCACGGTGGGTTCCGAGTATGTCCGTTCCCGCATGGGATTCTCCTGGCAGTTGTATCGGGTTGCGCCGCTCATGGATCATGCCGTTCCCGAAGCCGTTGCCGAATCCGGCCTCAACGAGGAAGTGGAAAATCTCGCCAAAACGCTTTTCGGGGAGATTGCCCGTTCCGCGGATGAAACATGGAACCGCGTCTATGCTGGCAAAACGGAAGTGACCCACAAGGCGTTGTCCCCCCTGCGGACGCTCCAGCGGAAACTGTCCGGCCTGACCTTCATCAATCCCCATGTGAGCCCCGTGGTGGACATCATCCAGACGGCCTTCAATCGGGTTCCCAAGAAGGGCAGCATCACCGGGGCGGATTTGTTCATGTTGCAGGGACTTGTGTGTCTGCTCCGTGATCCCGATGCGCTCATTGCCCATGCCGGGCGGCTTATCGAAGGCTATGGACCCGCCAGCGTGCTCGATGCGGTAACGGCTCCGGTCATGCAGGCTATCCCGGCATCAGAACTGCCGGAGGTGCTTCCCGTGAGCCATGCCAACCTCCCCAACGTAGGGTTGTGGTAGCATCATGTTGAAACAAAAGGATATCATGGATTGCTTGCCGTTGCTGGCGAGCGTTTTGGGTAACCAGTACGGCGTAACGGTGGAAATCGGCGGAAGTGAAGCCTACACGGACGGCAAAACGATTCATCTGCCCGCGCTTTCGTTGGATTCTGAACCAGAATTAATAACAATGATAAAAGGATATTGTGATCACGAATCCGCTCATATTCGCGAAACGGATTTTGAGATTCTGAGGAAGGCCAAGTTAACACCTTTTCAGCATAACCTGTTCAACATTCTTGAAGACTGGCGGGTCGAAGAACGCCTTTCGGCACGGTATCCGGGATGCCGGGAGAACTTCAGGTGCCTGATTCAGAAACTCTTTGGAACACAAAAGGCCGGGGATATAACCCCGGCCTTTTCCATTTTGAACACCATCTTGCTCACGGTGCGTTCGTGGTCGGTGGACGCGATTATTCCCCGCAGGGAATCGTGGCGAAGACGATGGAACGCCAATATCCCGGACTCCGAAAGGCATTGGACGGGATTCTCGATAGAATGAGGGATTCCTGCAAGGATACCGGAGACTGCATCCGGTATGCGCTGGAACTGGAGCAGGCCATCCTGCAATGGTATTCCGAACAAACGGATGTCCAACAAAGGAGAAAAAAAGATGAATCCATTACAAAGAATTCTCTGGATACAGCCAAGGTTTCCCTGGATGCTCTGGCGAGTATGCTGAACGCTTCCTCTTCTGATGAGCTGCCCAAAGGGGTCGGCGAGTCTCTGGCGGAACGGATCGAGTTAGACAGCCCCAAGGACAGGCAGAAGCAACTGAGGGTTGCCGTCATAGGGCAGAAGCGGCTTGCGGAGCTTCCTCCCGGACAACTCAGCCGGATCGAACGCCAGACTGCCGGACTCGGTTTCAGGCTTCAGGGATTCATGCAGGCGCAGAAATGGCTGCCCGTCATGCCGGGAGCACGAGGCCGTTTTTTCTCTTCTCTGTGCCACAGATTGGCTGTCGGGAATTCCAGAGTCTTCGTGAAGAACGGTTTCAGGGAATCGCCGAATACGGCGGTTCATATCCTCTTGGACAGCAGCGGTTCCATGAATGATTCCGGCATCATGCTGGCGAACGCCGTCTGTTATGCCGTGGGAAAGGCTCTTCAGGGCATATCGGGCGTAAATCTGGGCATTACGGCGTTTCCCGGCGCAAACAGAGCGAAACGCGGGACAACGGTTGCCCCTGTTCTTCGGCACGGTGAAAAGCTCACCGCCAGATTCCCCGAAATCGCCTACGGGATGACTCCGATGGCGGAATCCCTCTGGTGGGTCATGCAACAAATGTGTCTCCTCCGCGAGAACAGAAAAATCATCCTGATCATCACGGACGGAGAACCCGACTCCATCCCCGCCGCGCAGGAGGCATTCAATCAGGCTCAGAAAAAGGGGGTCGAATGCTACGGACTCGGCATCATGTGTCCGAGCATCTCGACTTTGCTGCCCCATACCAGCCGCGTCGTTGAAACGCTTCCACAGCTTGCTCCGGCACTGTTCGAACTGCTCGAAGGGGCCTTGAGGAGGAACGCATGACGGATACCTGCCGACTGTGCCGATTAGGGCTTTTGATGAGAGTGCCGTTGTGCCTTGGAAGACATATCGAGTGGGACTACGGAACTGCCCGCCAGTGCCGTTTGTCTCGCTTCATAACCAGATAGGAAGGAAAAGATATGAGTCTCGGAAAATGGATACCTGTAGTGATTGCCATTCTGACCGTCATAGCGGATGAGATGGACGAGTAAAGCTTGCTGAAGGGTATCCGGTTTTCCCGGATACCCTTGCTTCTGTTAAAGAATTTTTTTTACGGGCGTTGCCTTCTCAATTTAATAAATTGAGATTTAATAAGTTATGATTTTAAAAAAAGCCTGTCTTTTCACTGCACTGTGGAGATAGCCACATGCCGTGACAGGGCCCCATTACATATCGGAATGGCTCACCGGCTGCGGAGCGGGGGACGTTTCCCTGAATTTCCGATACTCTTCCATGACAAAGTTCAGGTGATGGGAAAAGACCGCCCTGTCGCTGCATTTTTCCGCGACATACCGCCTTCCCTTTTCCCTTATGGGATCAAACGCCTCCGTGTGGTCAAGCACGCGGCAGATCGCTTCCAGCTGCCTTTCCCTTCCCTCTTCAGGGAAGGCGGCTATCGTTTCCCCGTCCTTGAGAAATTCATCCGCCTCCTTCGACACGGGCGTCATCAGGAGGGTTCCGCAGCCCATTGTTTCGAGCATTTCCTGCAACGGCGGCCTGATATGCTCAGGGAAAATATGTACTGCGCTGGAGCACAGAAGGTTGCGGTAGGCCGTGGCGTCAAGCCCTCCCGCCAGAAAAAGACGCCTGCGCAGGTCTTCCGGCAGGGAAGAAAGCACCTGCCCCCAACGGTCTTTCGCGGTTCCGTTCCCAAACGTGAGCGCAGCCAGACACCGTGGGCGGTGCGCCAGCAGGCCGAGGATGACCTGCATCAGGTTTTTTTGGGAGCTTCCCGCTCCCTTCATGTGTACGGTCACCAGCTCCGTTCCCTCAGCTATGGAAATATCGGCGAAAAACATGGAGATGCTGCGGGGCCTGGGCGCAAAGAAGCCCATATTCACATGGGGAGGCCATACGTGGATGATGGGATGGAGCGCAGGCGGAAAAGATGTTTTTTGGGCTTCGGAGCGGACAAAATACAAATTGCTCTGCGCAGCCATGCCCCTTTGCAAGTCCATGACGGCCTGGAGCCTCCCGGCATCGGCGGCCTTGCTCCTGAATCCGCTGAAATAAAAAACAATGAATGCGCGTGGGAAGATATGCCGGAGAAACAGGGCGGGCCCGTCGAAAAACGAAATGAATATCATGTCCGGCACGAACCCCGCATCCCGGATATGGAGGAAGGTTTGCAGCTCCTGCTTTCCCAGGCTGAACATCTTTTCCCATTCGGCAATGAATGCGTCCCGGCTTTGGGACAGGCGTTCGCGATCCCTTTTGAGGTTCAGGCGCGCGTGGATAACCCCGGACGATACGTCTTCCTTCCTTGGATAAAAAGAAAGGAACATCACCTTGTTTTCGGGATCGGAAGCCAGCTCGGAAGGCATTTTGCCAAATCTTCCAGGGTAACTGTCGTTACAAAAAAGGATGCGCATGTGTCCTCAAATCCCTGCCGTACAGGATGAACGGGGCCACGGCCCCATCCGGCGGATGGTTATGTTTTGCTGTTCCCCATACCGGCGCAGCCGCCCCGAATCGGAGGGGCAGGGGGGCCTGCCGAAAGCGCGGCGGTGAGCGGGAGGGCCGCCGGAGCCGGGGAACGCGCGCTGATCATCCACAGCCGAAACGTCTGCAGAGCCTTTGGCCCCATATACGCCCCCCTTTCCACCGTCGGCACGGCAAAAGGGGCTGTCGGAGCCGCGAGGAACTCCGACAACCCCTTTTTTCAGCGGTTAGCCGTTGGCAGTGTTGAGACAAAAGACCTGGGTCTGGACTTCCGCGTCATCCCCGGCAAGGCTGGGCTCAAGCGTCGTTTCCAGGGTAAGATCCTTACCGCCCGTGTAGCTGAACTTATCCCCGTCCTGCTTCCACAGGCTCGTATCCAGCGTAAGCGTTCTGCCCTCTTCGCCTATCGTGATGCCGTAATCAGCAGCCAACTGGTCAATGTTGGTCAGGCTGAGTGCGTCGCTACCGGAAATCAGCACTTCAATATCATTGATTATGGGGCCGGAGTGTCCCTCTTTGCCGCTGCTGTTAAGCAGGTCATCGAGAGAGAGGCCCCCTTCATCAGACACCATAAAGTCTATGCCGCTTCCGCCATCAATAAGGAAGTCGTTGCCATCATAAACAATGATATCATTGCCGGCGCCGCCATAGAGGTAGTCGTTGCCCACACCGCCGTCAAGGAAGTCATCACCAAAGCCGCCGAAGAGGATATCATCTCCCTCACCACCGAACAGTCGGTCATTTCCCCCTCCGCCGATAAGGATATCATCCCCAGCGCCGCCGCGCAGCTTATCATCGCCGCCTTCCGTATCCAAAGCGTCGTACTTGTCGACGAGCTCCTTGAGCTCCTCCTGGGAGTGCAGCGCAAGGTACTTCTGGAAGGTCTGCGCGTTGACGGTTCCTTCTATAAGCCCCTGAAAACCGCCCTGCCCGTCGCCGATAAGGACGTCATTACCGTCACCGCCGTTGAGGATATCACTGCCCTCTCCGCCGACAAGGATATCAATGCCCTCTCCGCCGTCCAGTGTGTCATCGCCCTCTCCGCCATAGAGCCGGTCATGGCCTTTGCCGCCGATGAGCTTGTCATCTCCGGCAAAGCCCCACAAGCTATCGTTGCCGCCTCCGCCGTCCAGCGTATCATCGCCCTTACCACCGTAGATATTTTCTGCGATATCGTCCTCGCCTTCAAGGGTCAGAGGTTTATCGCTCAGGTCGATGGTGCCGTCTGCATTGACATGGACAGAGAATATAGCCCCTGTTGTGGAGTTGACGGCAGTGGAACTGCTTTCTGTATCATAAAGTCTGATTGTCAAATCACCTTCAAACCTCTGACCATTAAGCAGGAAATCTTTTAATATAAACTGGCCGTCCTTAAACGTATTTCTACAGGTAATCTCATCGTTACCATATTTTAATGTAATAAGTTGCCCTTTATCACTTGTATGTGCTGAGTATAACCCTCCATACTCGCCATGGTCATACACATTACCATTATATTCAATAGTTACATACTTTGATTGTCCACCTTGAACAAAGCACCCGTCATTGATGACAATGTTGTTATCTCCCCACTCGATGGTAGGCGCATCGCGTGAACCATACACATGAACCATGACTGAATTCGGATCATCTTCATATAGGGTATCACCCTTATCTTTTGTAAAGGGTGTCCTTACAGGATTACCGTCCTTATCTACTACCGAGAAAGAATATTCCAGTGTAATGCCTTGTGACGCTACATTGGAATCATATGCTTCCCGCATATCCCTTACGGCGTCAGCATCGGAATCGACAAGGAACGAAGTCCAATACTGTGATCCTGCCACGCCAGTCCCTTCAAGCACCATCTCTTCTCCAGAAAAGATGAAAATGCCATATTCCGTTTTATGGAAATACATGGACTCAAGCTGTTCCGGCGTGAACTGGGCAACAAATTCCTTCCAGGCTACGTTGAGGGCCACGCTGCATTCGGCAGGGTCAAACGTCTCCATGAAATCATTATAGGATAGAAGAGACTCCTCTTTACCTGCGAGAGTAGACCCGGTATGACCGTTATCGCCAAAAGAAGCTATACCTGCATACCCAAACTTGAACTCCAGCTCATTGTTGAAATCGGGGTCACGCAGCTCAAAAGGCAGATAGCCGATATTCCGATCATAATGCGTGTCTTGAACTCTGTTTCCGAGCTGATCATTGGTTAAATTCGGCTGATCAGCAGTATATTCATACTCTTCGGTATCACTGCCTGAAGCCTTGACGTCGATCCACATCTGATCCTTAGAGTGGCCTGCATTCTCGACAGTTTCATGCAGATACCCCTCGTCATCCGTGCCTTCAATGACGACATCAATGGTCTGCGGGCCGTTCTCCGTTTGCACATCGAAGGACGCCGTAATCTGAAAACCTTCAGGCAACGGGTCGGCAGCGTCATCGTTCAGTTCAAAGCGATAGTCCCCATTCCCTTTATTATAGTACAAAGTGCCGTAGTTGGTTTCATAACAAGAATCATAGCCATCCTTGTCACTTTCCCTTTCCCCTATGAACTCCAGCTTATATTCTTCAGGAATATCCCCGGAATACTTCACCCCACCTTCCGTAACGGAATCAATGCCCATCCCAAGCGAGTTGGATGCTTCAAGGGTACCGTCGTTATCAGAGGTACGCCCCCCTTTATTGTCAACCGTAGAGCCGGATTCTTTGACATGAAGGCTATTGTCGCTCTTCTCGACTTCGACGGTAATTGTATCTTTCGCCACATCCCCGTCAGAATCCGTCACCGTGAATGCAAACTCGTATGAGCCTCCAGAACCGGAAGGGGGCAGATCATAATGGAACTCGCCGGACTCCGTATCCAGAGTCACCTTCGTGCCGTCCACATCAAAGGTGTACGTCTTGCCGCCATCATCGCTGATGCCTGCAACCGGATCGCCGCCGTTCACACTCAGCTCAATCTTCGAGCCGTCGCCGTCATCCGCACCAAAATCGAAGTCCACCGTGCCCTTGATGCCGTCATTGTATGAACCTGTGAAGTCGCCCAACCCCAAGGTTGGCACATCGTCATGCACTTCCACTGTGATGGAGCCTTCACTCTTATCACCTGAGCCATCCTCTACCGTGATCTTAATCTCGCCCGTCAGTTCCGTGTCGGTTTCGGAACCATCCTTACCGTGCACCTGATTGCCATTCAACTGATAGTCATACTGTACCGTCCACTTGCCATCAGCCCCCTGCTCCACGCCTGCCACCTTCACGTCCACACCGTGCACCATGATCAGGCCAAGGCCGGAAGGATCGAAGGATTCTCCATCCTTCACATTCAGCGTGATGGTATCGGAGCCATACTGAAGCGTAATGGTGCCGTCTTCCCCGTGGAGATCCACGGTGAAGCCCCCGGTACCGGACGGCTCGTGTTTTTCCGTGTGCTCCGTTTCCTGCTGTGTCCCCTCGTCTACAAGGATTGTATTGTCAGCAGCTCCCGGCGTTGCTTCGCCCGGAGTGATGTCAGGAGTGTAATTCTGCTCTACGGTCAATTTTATATCAGTGGTGTCGCCGTCGCCGTCCTTCGCCACCAGCGTGAATGTCTTCTCCGGCAACGTAGTATTAGGATCAATCGGAACAAATTCATAGCTGTAGCTGTCCCCTGCCCCCTTTGTGATGGTCAGAGTCCCGCCGTCCACCTTGAACACATACTTGCCGGCTTCTGCATCACTGGCGTCAGCATCCAGCGTGCCGCCTTCCACGACCAGCTCGCCGTTTTCCGCTTTGCCGTCCGCTCCGAAATGCAGATCAAACGTACCACTGAGGCTGCCTTCCCTGCCCTCTCCGGCCAACTCTACCGGATTGGGAGCACCAGACTCCGGCACATCGTCCTCAATCACCACGGTGATGAGGCTGTTGCCGGTATCGCCGTCACGATCCGTCACCACCACTTCAAACTCATGCCCGATGGAGTCTTGTCCCGGCTTCCCATGTTCGCCCGTGGAGCCGGTCAGCTCATACGTGTACTCCAGCTTGCCCGTTTCAGGGTCAAAGCCCGTGACGGTCAGGACGCCTTCATCCGTTGTAATCTTGGTATCCGACGTCAGGCCGCCGTTTTCCCACACAACCTTGCCGCCGATGGTGATGCTCGATACGCCGTCCGGGGCGTTGATATCCATAGCCCCTTTCGCCGTGATCTTGGAGCCGTCGGGCTGCGATCCGTTCTCAAGCCCGGATTCATGTACGGTGAGCACGTCGCGCACCGCATCAGGGCCGGCTCCGGCGCCGTTATGCGGGGAGTCAGGATCATTGATGATGGGCGTATCCTTGCCCAGATCGCCGGGGGTCTCCGGCGTTACCGTTACGCCATTGTTCGGCGGAAGCTCCTCGTTGATGGGCAGATCCCCCCCGCGCGTACTGTCGCCAAGCGCGCCGTCCCGCTCGCGTTCATAGCCTTCGCCGGGCCAGCCCAAATCCAGCCCGCCCAAGCGATCCAGCCCGTCGTAAAGCTCCGCATTGGTGTATTCATGATAGCGCGGGCTATTGCCCATGGCGGAAGCGGAAGCCGCCGGGCCTGCGGCAGGCATCAGATCGGCTCCGTTCATCGCCGTGAAGAAATCCTGGCCGGAAATCTCCACCCCTTCCAGAGAGAAGGAAGGCATGTTTTCGCTAGAATAGGCGGTATAGAAATTTTCGAGCTGGATGCTGCTGCCGTCCTCAAAGGTGAGGACAAGGTTATCCCCGGAGCGGGAAAGCGTTGCGGCATCCGCAAGGAAATCGAACACGAAACGGGCCTGGGGATCGCAGACAATATTCTGGGAGCCCGCAACAGGCTTAACAAGGCGTACGTCAGCCATGATTATCTCCTAAAAAAGAATGGGGAAACAGAAAAAAACGATAAAACGCACAAAAGCCCTGTGCCGACAGGATATCGACACAGGGCTCATTCAGGCGGAACAGCGGAAAAAGGCTCTACGACAAGAGAGAGAGAGAGAGAGAGAGAGAGCATAAAAAAATCCTGCTATAACAGTTTGTTACTTGTATAAAAAGATATATTCCATCTTCCTACATGCAAGTTCCAATACCAGCAGGAACAACACAGCCAAATACCAGTATGGCTGAGTCTTTTAAAATAACTCTTCTCCGTGCCAAGTCAAGAAAAAATCATTCAGCAAGGAGAGGAAGATAACATTCTGATTTTCTTATTCTCATTATCTTTTCCTTGTGGGTGTTATCCCCGGCCTACGCTTGATTCCCAGTGTACCAAAGCGCTGTCTGGGAGCCGAATTGCGAAGACGGGGCAAGCGCATCCCATGACGGAGCCGAAAAAAAGCTTTCCTGCCCAAAGAATGAGCAAAAGGATGCCGTTCGGGGAAGCAAGAGGGCTTTTGGCTCCCTCAAAATCAGACGGGAGCCTGCTCAGGCGCGCCCTTGCCCGGCCCAAACCCCTCTGGGCTTTGCCCCTTTCCGTCACCAAAAAGAAACTGGACGGGCCGCCCCCTTTGGGATAGGAAATCCTCCCTCAAAAGGAAACGCCCATGCCATTGATTCCATTGTTCCACTCTCCCAAGAGCTTCTATCGGCTCGCCGTGGCAAGCTTCTTTTTCCTTCAGGGGCTG
>OGRI01002085.1_pt1 | contig 15145 bp, 9 predicted proteins | sample 1553391 | NCBI WGS metagenome assembly OGRI01 (sample SAMEA2580052, study PRJEB22360) | human gut metagenome | reverse complement strand
TGGCCGACGGCATCAAGCGCGCCACGGACGTGATGATCGCCGGCAAGGTGGTCGTCGTGTGCGGCTACGGCGACGTGGGCAAGGGCTGCGCCCGCTCGATGAAGGCCTACGGCGCGCGGGTGATCGTCACCGAGATCGATCCGATCTGTGCGTTGCAGGCCGCGATGGAGGGCTTCGAGGTGAAGACCGTCGAGAGCGCGCTGGCCGAGGGCAATATCTTCGTCACCTGCACGGGCAACTGCGACATCATCACGCTGGAGCACATGGAGCGGATGCGCGACCAGGCCATCGTCTGCAACATCGGCCATTTCGACAACGAAATCCAGATGGCGCGCCTCGAAACGTCCGGGGCCGTGAAGTTGAACATCAAGCCGCAGGTCGACAAGTTCACTTTCCCCGACGGCCATTCGATCTTCATTCTGGCCGAAGGCCGTCTGGTGAACCTCGGCTGCGCCACGGGCCATCCTTCGTTCGTGATGTCGAACTCCTTCACCAATCAGTGCCTCGCGCAGATGGAGCTGTGGCAGAAGGAGCACGCGGTCGGCGTCTACCGCCTGCCGAAACACCTCGACGAGGAGGTGGCGCGCCTGCACCTGGACAACCTCGGCGTCGAACTGACCCGCCTGACCCGGCGTCAGGCCGACTACATCGGCGTTCCGGAGGACGGTCCCTACAAGGCCGAGCACTACCGTTATTGATTTCAGGGGCTTGCCTCTTTCGTTTGTCCGGCCCGGATGGAACATATGCTCCTCCGGGCCGGACTGCGTTCGCATTCTTCTCCCGAAGCCCTGTCAGCAGGGCGGTTTTTCCGGATTGTTTCCCGTTATTCGCATAAAAACACCTCTCCGATTAAGAACTTTTGCGATTTTAGGGTACTTAATCAATAGAAAGCATGGACCCGACCGACATCCGTTACATCCTCGACGACCTGGCCTGCAATGCTTCCCAGGAGGCTTTGCAGGAACTTTATATGCTTTATTACAAGCGTATAGCCCGTTATATCGGATTGTATGTCCGCTATGACGGGGCTGTTATGGAACTGACTTCCGATGTGTTCTTCGCGGTCTGGGAGAACCGTCTTGAACTTCCCGAAATCCGGAATTTCAATGCTTATATCTACCGGATCGCCAAATTCAAGGCATTGAATTATCTCCGGAAACGCAACCTGCCCACCGTCAATCTGGACGAAATGCCGCTGGACCTTTTCGCCCGCACCAGCACGACTCCCGAGGACGACTGCATTTCCGCCGAGACCGTCCGCGAGATAAACCGTGCCATCGAGTCGCTGCCGCCCAAATGCAAGCTGGCCTTCAAACTGGTGCGCGAGGACCGGATGTCGCACCACGAAGCGGCCGAGACGCTCTATATCTCCGTCAAAACCCTTGAAGTGCACCTGGGCCATGCCGTGCAGAAGATCCGCGAGGCTCTGCGCAAGAAAAATATTTGCTGATCCGTTAAGAACATTCCGCCGTTTCCGGTACTTAATCCATAAGACATGAAATCAAAAACAGACATACGCACCCTTTCGGAAAAAGAACTCAACGCCCGGCTTGTCCGTGATCTCACGGAGGTTTGCCCGGCCGGTGAACGCGAAGCCCTCGCCGCCGGCCCGCCGATCCCGCGCATGAAGAGGAATACGCTCGGATCAGGAGCTATTGGAACGCCCGCGTGACGACGACCCGCAGCATTGATCCGGAGCGGGAGTTCCGGAAATTGCAGCGGCGGATCGCTGCCGGCTCCGAATCGCGCAGGAGCGGCATGCTGCGCCTGCTCGCCACTCGTATGGGGCGTTATGCGTCGATGGCCGCCATGCTGGCCGTGGGACTGTTCTGCGGATGGGCGCTGTCCGGTCCCCGTGCTGCCGAAAGGTTCGCCTTCATCACGGGCAGCAGCATTTCGTCGTTCGAGCTGCCCGATGGCAGCCGCATTACCCTCGATAAGGAGAGCCGTCTGGAATACGACGGTGATTTCGGCAGGGACGAGCGGAACGTGCGGCTTGTCGGCAAGGGCTTTTTCGAAGTCGAGAAGATGCCGGACAAACGATTCGTTGTCGAGATGGGCGATGTGCAGGTCTCCGTGCTGGGCACGACTTTCGATGCCAGCAACCGGACTGAAGAGGGCATTGTCAGCGCTTCGCTGGTCGAAGGGTCGGTCGCGTTCCGCGCCGGAAATCAGAATCTGCGGTTGACGCCTTCGCGCCGGGCCGTTTATCATGTCGGGAGCGGCGAAATCACCGTCAGCGAATTCGATCCCGAGATCACGACCGCCTGGAAGGACAATCTGTTCCGCTACAAATCGCTCACTCTGGAGGAGGTCCTCGAACAACTCTCCGCGCGTTACGACGTCCGCATCATCACCGATGCGGGAGACGTCGGCCGGACCCGCTTTTCAGGTGCGCTCGAAACACGGCTGTCCGTCGAGCAGGCGCTCGACATCGTGAGCCGCCAGACCGGCATGGAGTGGAGCAAACTCGACAATGTCTATTTCGTTACCAAACGCTGAAAATCCAACCCGATAATACCGAACTCCTAAATTTTCCGATGCCTATGAACTGACAAGATTCCTGTCTTCGCCTTTCCGATTTTTGCGGCTTCCGCCCGAACGGATGCCGTTCTGCTTCGGTCCGATGCCCCGATCGCGGCAACGTACCAATACCTTTAAACTTCCAACCCGGAAACAATGAAACCAAACTTTACCAACGCATTTTTTCAGAAGACACGCTGCTTGCGCACCGTCCTGCGCCGTGCGGTCGTGTGCATGCTGTTGCTGGGCACGACGGTCGTTCACGCCCAGGAACGGAAAATCACCGTGGATACCCGACAGGAGGTGTCGCTCGTGCAGTTTTTCCGTCAGGTAGAAGCCTCCAGCGACTATCTGTTCAATTACAAGGACCAGGATGTGGCGGACATCCGTGTTTCGGTGAAGGTCGCCGACGCCTCGATCCAGGAGGTGATGGATCTGGCATTGGCGCGCACTTCGCTGACCTATACCGTCAAGGGCCGCCATGTCATCATCGGACAGTCCGCAGCGCGGTCTGCCGGAACCCCCCCCCGCACCGATTCCCGGCCGGTGGCCCTGACGGGGCGTGTTACCGATGAAAAGGGCATGCCGTTCGTCGGCGTCACGGTCATCCAGGAGGGAACCACCAACGGATGCGTCACCGATGCCGACGGCAACTACCGCATCAGCGTCCCGGTCGGGGCGTCCGTTTCGTTCAGTTATATCGGCTACAAGACCCAGCGGACGCATGTCGGCGTGCAGACCCGTGTGGACATCCGTCTCGAACCGTCGGACATTTCGCTGGAAACGGTCGTGGTCACGGCCCTCGGCATCAAGAAAGCCGAGAAGAGCCTGGGATATTCGCTCCAGCAGGTCAACTCCGACGCTTTCGACAAGGTGAAGACCGATAATCCGATCAACGCCCTGAACGGCAAGGTTGCCGGACTTACGGTCAATACCCGCGCCGGCATTCTGGAAGATCCTCCGATCAAGCTGCGTGGCGAGACCCCGATCTACGTCATCAACGGAACGCCCGTGACCTATTACCGCGGCGTTTCGTCGGACGACATCGAATCGATCACGGTCCTGAAAGGTCCGCAGGCGGCCGTGCTTTACGGTTCGCGCGGCGCCAACGGTGCGATCCTGATTACTACCAAGACAGGCGACGACATCGGCGAGAAGACCGAGATCACGCTCAACTCCTCGACGATGTTCACCGCCGGGTACCTCACCCTGCCCGAGCAGCAGAGCATCTACGGTACGGGCGATTTCGGCCAGTATTCCTACCTCGACGGCAAGGGCGGCGGCGTATACGACGGTCTGTGGACCTGGGGCCCGAAACTCGACCAGAAGGACCCCACCACGCCGAGCGGTTATTTCGAGACCGTACAGTACAACAGCCCGATCGACCCCAAGACGGGGAAGCGGATTCCGACGCCTTTCGTCTCCCACAAGGACAATTTCCGCAATTTTCTGCAACAGGGCCTCACCACGAGCAACAACGTCAGCATCTCCCATAAATTCAAGGAGGGGTCGTTTCGCATCAGTCTCAACCAGCTCTACCGCCGGGGGCAGACTCCCAACACCGATCTCAAGCGCTTCGGCGTCAATATGGCGGCCAACTACAACATCACCAGGAAGCTGCATATCAATGCCAGCATGATCTACAACTATACCTATTCCAAAAACCGTCCCTGGTCCGGTTACGGCAATTCGCATCCGTATTACAACATTCTGGTGTATATGGGCGCCAACAACGACATCCGCGATCTGCGCAATTACTGGGAGGAGGGGCAGGAAGGCTACGCCCAGCGTAACTGGAACCACGTGTGGTTCAACAATCCCTGGTTTGTGGCCGAGGAGTACACGCGTCCTTACAGCGAACCCGAGCTGATCGCTTCGGCGTCGCTGGACTACGACATCACCGACGACCTCAATTTCATGGTCAAGGCCGCCACCGACTCCAAACACCAGAACCAGGAGGAGTGCAAACCTTACGCCTGGGTGGGCAACGACCGCGGTCTCTATTCGGTCGGCAGCGACCGCCGCGTCGACGTCAACCTCGACGCCATGCTCTCGTACAAGAAACGGTTCGGGGAGTTCGACCTCGACGCCATGCTGGGTGTTTCGCTCTTCAACTACCAGCGCAATTACCTCTTTTCGACGACCGAGGGCGGACTCCAGCAGCCCGATCTCTACAACCTTTCCAACTCGCAGAACACCCCGTCGACCACTTCGAAGATCGAACGCCGCCGCATGGCCGGCGCTTACGGGTCCGTCACGCTGGGTTACCGCGATGCATTCTACCTTTCGTTCACCGGCCGCAACGACTGGTCGTCGACGCTCAACAAGAACAACCGCTCCTTTTTCTATCCGTCGGTGGCGTTCAGCGCACTGATTACCGAGGCGGTCAAGCTTCCGAAGGCTGTTTCCTTCTGGAAAGTCCGCGCCTCGTGGGCCAAGGTCGGGTTCGACCAGTCGACCGTCTACATGTTGCAGGACACCTATTCGTTCAATACCTACTGGGACGGCAATGCCGCGTTCACGCCTCCGACCACGATCATCGATCCCAATATCAAACCCTATTTCACGAGTTCGTTCGAGGTCGGCACGGACCTGCGCTTTTTCGGCAGCCGCCTGCGTTTCGACTTCAGCTATTACCGCACCTACGACGAGGGCCAGATCCAGAAGGTCGACATCAACCAGTCGAGCGGCTACGAGGAGATGCTCACCAACGGCAACGACTACCGCCGCGAAGGATACGAACTGATGGTCGGGGCCACGCCGATCAAAACCAAGGATTGGAAATGGGACATCAGCTTCAACTGGTTCCAGACCCGTAAGTACCTCGACAAGATTTACAACGGGGCCTATAACTACAACAACCTCAAGGTGGGCGACCGTGCCGATGCGCTCTACGAGAGCGTCTGGCAGCGTGATCCGCAGGGCAATTTCATCGTTTTCGAGAACAACGGGCGTCCCATCGAAGACCCCTTCAAGCGTGTGATCGGCTATGCCGGCGCCGATTGGGAGTTCGGCATCTCGTCGACGCTGCGTTACCGCAACTGGAGCCTGTCGTTCGACATCGCGGGCCGTGTCGGCGGTGTCATCCGTTCAGACCTCAACGCCCGTATGATCGAAGCCGGGACCCACAAGCTCACGGCCGCTCCCGAGCGGGAGCTGGACTGGACGAAAACTCCGTCGTACATCCCTTCGAACGCCGTGGTGGTGGTCGACGGCGACATCGAGTATGACGATCACGGCAATGTGCTCTACGATACGCGCGGCTACGCCCCTTCGACTACGCCCGTCTATTTCAAAAGCTGGATCGGCTACATGGGTAAGCTCAACGGTCCCTACACGATGGGTTACAACCTTTTCAAGGGCGATTTCATCAAACTCCGCACGATGTCCGTCGGCTACGATTTTTCGGATTTGCTCTCCGGCAGCCGGATTTTCAAGGGGCTTGAACTCTCCGTTATCGGCACCAACCTGCTCATCTGGAAGAAGCTCGACAACGAAGACCCCGATGCGGCTTACAAGAATTTCTCCTATCCGACCGAACGCATGATCGGCTTCAATCTTACCCTCAAACTCTAATACGGATATGAATATGAAACGCTTTCTCTCGATATTTTTCGTCCTGCCGTTGGTGTTCGTTTCCTGCGACCTGACCATGGACGAGGTGAGCCAGGACGTGAACAAGCCGACGCAGGTGCATCCGAAAACCATCCTCACACAGCTCTGCATCACGACTTTCGGCATCGAATACTACGGTGTGCAGCCCTACCGGCTGGCCTGGCAGTGGGATCAGCGCGGTGGCGGCGGCCATTTCAACTTCCAGCGCCGCAATTTCATCAGCGAATACCGCCGTGTGACCTGGTGCTACGACATGATCCGCGAAGCCGAACGCCTCAACGATCCCCGTTACATCCACCTTGCGGCATACTTCCGTGCCAGCTGGATTTTCGACACCACCCGACTGTTCGGCGACGTGCCTTACACCGAGGCTGCGCAGGGACGCTTCGACGATCCGAACTTTTCTCCCAAATACGATCCCCAGGAGGAGATCGTGGCCGGGCTGCTGCGGGAGCTTGCAGCGGCCAACGAGGCCCTGGGGGACTACGACAATACCAAAATCGACGGCGATGTGATCTTCGGCGGCGACATTCGCAAGTGGCGTCAGCTGATCAATCTTTACCGCCTGCGCATCCTGATCAACTGCTCGATGAAGCAGACCATCGCCGGGGAGCGTGTCGGCGAACTGTTCGCCGGCATCGTCGGCGATCCGGAGGGCAACCCGATCATGGGGGCGTTGTCCGACAGCGCCATCCGCGACGAAAAGGGCAATATGGAGAATTACAAGTATTACAACGACAACAATTTCGTTTCGTCGTACCGGATCTCCAAGTTCGTCGTCGACTGGATGCGGGAGCGCGGGGACATGCGTCTGCCGAAACTGGCCGAAATGATGATCAAGCTGGACGGCAAGAATGCCGATCCCACGGACCTTGCGAATTACAAGGGCGTCATTCCCAATCCCGGCGCTACGGGCGACAACAACAATACCGACATGGAAGACGGGTCGCAGTCGCGCCTGAAGTCGAAATGGTATCTGGAGCCGGTCGGTCCTTCGGCCATGAACATCGGCTATCCCGAGCAGGAATTCATCCTCGCCGAAGCCGCCCTGCGGGGCTGGACCGAGGACGATCCGGAGACCCATTATCTGAACGGCATCCGCGCTGCGCATGAGTTCCTGGGGGTGAGTTCTGCCGACACCCGGGCCTACCTGGGGCACGAAAAGGTGCAGTTCAAGGGCAGCGACACCGAAAAACTGGGTAAGATCATCACGGAAAAATACCTCAATTTCTTCATGCAGGGCGGCAACGAGGCCTATTTCGAACTGCGCCGTACGGGCTATCCCGATTTCTCGGCCTACCTGACGCACAACACCGACCAGATTTACAACGACGGCTACCTGCCTCTGCGCTACCGCTATCCGCAGTCGGAGATCGACAACAACAATGCGCAGGTTTCCGAGGCGATCAAGCGTCTGGACAAGGGCGACGACCGCAATTCACGGATGTGGCTGTTGCAGGGTTCCGATCCGCTCTTCAACCCCGCTCCGTTCCCGTTTCGATATAAAAACTGATAAAAGCAAAACACCATGAATACTTTCCATATTACGAACCGACTTCTGAAATCGACCCTTTTTTGCGGACTTCTGCTGTTCAGCTCCTCGGCCCTCTCGTGCAGTTCGGACGACGACGGCGGCGGCAACGGCGGCACACAGCTGGAATGGCTCGAACCCATCCGCGTGGCGAGCTACAACATCCAGTACGACAACCGCAACGAGGAGGCCGGACGCTGGGAGAACCGCAAGGAGATCGTCTGCCGGCTGCTCGAAGCCGAGGATTTCGACATCTTCGGTGCGCAGGAACCCTACAAGTTCCAGATCGAGGATATGGCCGCCGCTCTTCCCGGATACACCTGGATCGGCACGAGCGTGACGGGCGAAGACAATGTGGAGCGCCGTCATTTCAATCCGATATTCTACAAGACCGACAAATTCGAAGTGCTCGAAAGCGGTTCGTTCTGGTATTCGGAGACGCCCAACGTTCCCAATACGAAATTCTCCGACTCCTATTCCCCGCGCATGTGCAATTGGGCGCATTTCCGCGTGAAGGCCACGGGCAAGGAGTTCTTCCACTTCAACTCGCATTTCGACCATATCGGAACCGTCGCCCGGGCCGAGAGCGCCAAGCTGCTGATCGAGAAGGTCGCGGAGATCGCCGGAAAGACCCCGGCCTTCTGCACCGGTGACTTCAACTCGAACCAGCAGACCAACGTCTACAACACGATCGTTACCTCCGGGACGCTGGTGGACAGCTATGCCCGTACGACCGATAAGGTCAACGCCGACTGGCCCTCCTACAACGGTTACAAGTATATCTCCACACCTCCGGCCAAGGCTTCGCGCATCGACCATATTTTCGTGACCAAGGGCCGGACGAAGGTGCAGTCGTGGGCGATTGTCAACACCTCGTATTCGCAGAAGTACCCTTCGGACCATTTCCCGGTGGTCATCGAGTGGTCCTTTGCCAAATAACGTATATCCATGCCTAAAAGAAACTGAACAATGAACACATACTTCATCAAGCGGTTTATCGCCCGTACGGCGGTCGTGTTGAGCGCCGCGGCGCTCTTCTGCGGCTGTTCGGACGACGACGAGACCTCCACGCTGCATTTCGACAAGCCCGAGGTCGTCATCGGCCCCGAGAGCAGCACCGCCTCTTTCATCCTGCGTTCGGACACGTCGTGGAAACTCCACAGCGACGCGGACTGGTTCACACTCAACCTGACGAAGGGCGCCAAAAGCGCCTCGGTGATCATCACCTACTCGGAGAATACCTCGATGACCGAGAAGCGTACGGCCGTCATTACGGCCACGACGCTCTCGGGCGACGCCAGCGACTCGTTCATCCTTTCGCAAATGCCCGTCGAGTCGTATATCCGTCTCGAAACCGAAGCCCTGCCGATTTCCGCCACGGCAGCACACCACGAAATCGCCGTTGAAACGTCCGTCGATTCGGGCATCGACCTCTCGGTCAGCTACGGGGACGAGGAAGGCGGGGCATGGATCGAAAACCTGACCCTCGCCGACGGAAAACTCGCATTCGACGCCGGGGAGAACGACTCGTCTGAACGGCGCATCGCGGTGATTTCGCTCCTCTATCAGGATGAGTTCGGCCGCACGACCGAAGCGGCCGTACGTATCACCCAGTCTTTCAGCATGAATCCCTCTGCCGCCACGGAAAAGGACTTCGCCTTTGCGGCAGCCCTCGGGACCGGCGACGTGGAGGAAAACGTCTACGTCACGGGACAGATCGTGCTCGACGGACGCAATGCCAACTTCCCGAATCGGCGTTATTCGATTCAGGACGCCGAAGGCCGTGCGCTGCTCTTCGAGTCGACGATCGACCTGGGCGTCGCCCGCAACGACCGTGTCCGGCTCTGGCTGCTGGGCAGCACCGTGAAGGAGGTTGCCGAAGGGACGTTCACCTATAAAGTTTTCACGGGTATCGCCGCCGAACATATCATGCAGAAAGAGGCCGGTTCGCCCGTACAGCCCCGCGAGGTTTACATCCGCGATCTGACCGACGAGATGCTTTTCTCGCTGGTCCGGCTGCGCGACGTGGAGATCGCGATGCCTTACGGCGGTCTTGTCAACTACGACGAATACTATGTATCCGGCGGCGGCGTCAATGTCTACGGCAAGAATCTCACCAAGTACTACGGCACGTGCCTGCGCGATATCAACGGCGACCATCTGTACATGTTGACCAATTTCGGCGTGGATTACCGCCGTCATTCGCTGCCGATGGGTTCGGGAACCGTCACGGGCATCCTGACCCGTGAGTACAACTCCAATTTCGGGGAGATGGGCGCTTTCCAGATCCGTCACCTCACCCAGGCGGAGATCGCCCTCGACCCTTCGCGCGAGAACAGCTTCAGCAAGGTGCTCGTCGAGTGGACCTGTGTCAAACCCGCCGGATTCAAGGAGGGCGTGACCCACGTCGCCCCGACGACCGGCCCGGCGTCCGCCTCGCTCTACAAGAGCAATGCCGACGGTTTCTACAACGCCTTCCTCGCCGGCAGCGGCCGCATTTATTTCGGCAACAAGCCGCGCGGCGACGTCGACTCGAACGGTCAGGGTACGGCCAATACGGTCAAGGGCGGCGGTATGTATTCGGCGCTGTGGGATACGGACACCTACTGGCTTATCAGCAACGTCTCGACCTCGGGAATCCGTTCGCAGCTGTCGTTGCAGATCGAGACCAATTCGCTGCTGGCTACCGGACCGCGCGATTTCGTAGTCGAATATTCGACCGACGGTACGTCGTGGACGGCCGTTCCGGGCGGCAGCTATACCGTCATCGGCCAGTGCGACTCGAAAAATGCGCTGCCTCATTACATGCCCGGTTTCAAGGTCTTCGACTTCGCCCTGCCCGCCGCTTTGCAGGACAAGGCGTCGGTCAGCATTCGTCTGCGCTGCGCCAGCCTGACCGGAACCGACGGCAAGTCGTCGGTCGTGCCCAACGCCACGAACCGGCTGGGCCACGTATCTATCAAGTATAACAAGTAAATGACGATTCCATGAAATTCCAGAATATCCTGTTGCTGCTCACGGCCTGCCTGCTGGCAGGTTCGTGCAGCGACGACGACAACGACGGCGCCTGGTTCCTGCCGCGCACGCTTCAGGTGATGGACGCCAAGACCGACGCCCCGCGTGCCAACGAGCCGCTCACGCTCAACTTCATCGGCGACGACGGAGAACTCTACTCCCACCGGCACACCACCGACGAGAACGGCTGCATCCATTTCAAGGGAAGCACCCGGGGGGAGTACCGCGCTGCGTTCAGCTACTTCCCCGGTACGGCCAGCGACTGTTTCCATTCGTTCCGCCTGGATTCCGGCGATGAGGCGCCCATCATTATGACGGTCGAGCCTTTGGCCAAGGAGTTCCGCAGCGCCATCGTCATTACGGGCATGCTGGCCGACGCCAAGGGTAGCGACACGAACAACGAATACATTCAGTTCATGGCCCTCGAGGAGATCGACTTTGCGCAGACGCCCTACTGCGTTATCGCCTGCCGCAACAACAAGGTCAACGCCAAGGGCTGGGTGCAGGGCAGTTACGTTACCTACAAGTTCAACCTCACCTCGGGCCGTGCGGCCAAGGGTACATTCTTCTATGTCGGCGGTGTCAACAAGCGGCTCAACGGCAATTCGAGTGCGGACATCAGCGGCGCCAACTGGATTTGCAGTGTCGACTACAATACGCAGGCCGGGGCCGACGGCATCGGCGACAAGACCACCGGATTCCTTCACAACTACAACAGCAACGGCAATAAAAATATCGCCGACGGCATCGCTGTTTTCAAGGGTACGGAGGTCGACGAAAAGAGTGTCCCGTGCGACGCGGTCTTCTACGGCGCCACCATTACCACGGACGTCTACAACCCGGCCGGTTACGGCTACCGGATTCCCGACAACGATCTTTACAGCACGAAGAACCTCCTGTCGGGCGTCGGTCAGCCCTTCTTCGGGCAGGGAACCAATACGTTCCTCTTTCCCGACGGCGGCAACGATGCCGGGGAGTTCGTTTTCTTCGGCGGCAGTTTTACGCAGGGCGGTTACTATCGCGGCCGTTCGGCTGTCTGCCGGAAGCTGGCCGCCGATGCTTCGGGATCGCTCGCCGACATCGAAAGCGGGGACGGCGTTACGACTTATCTCTGATTCCGGAAGGGGAGCGCGCTGCGCCTCCTCTTTGTCCGGATTGCCTGAAAAAAGCCCTTTCCGAAAGGAAAGGGCTTTTTGGAACATCTTTTGCCGGTTTAATACCCGAATATCTCCTCCTGCGAGACGGTCCGGATCGGACCGAGCGTCTTGAGGTAGTTGAGGTCGAGATCCTGGATGTCGCCCAGGATGCCGTAGACGTATTTGCGGTTCTTGACCCACTTCTCCTGCGCGGCCTTCACGTCGGCGAGCGTCATCGCCTGCACCTTTTCGAAAATCTGCTTGTCGCGGTCCTCCTCAAGGCCCAGGTTGCGCAGTCCGATGAAACTCCACAGCACCTGTTCCTTCACCGTGCGGTCGGTGCGCAGGCGCGAGATCAGTCCCTCTTTGGCGATTTTGAACGCAGTCTCCGATTCGGGCATGTTGTTGATGATCTCGTCGAAAGCTTCGATCGCCATCTGCATCTTGTCGTTCTGCGTGGCGATGAAAGCCATGTAGCCGTATTTCGTGTCGGCGTAGTTCGGCTGCATGATGCTGGCCTGCGCGGTGTAGGCCAGGCCGCGTGCCTCGCGCATCTCCTGGAAGACGACCGAGTTCATGCCGCCGCCGAAATACTCGTTGTAGAGCGTGATTTCGGGGTCGGCCGCGACGTCGAACTGTTTGCCGAGGTTTGCATATTGCAGGTAGTAGAGCTGCTTGGCGTCGTATTGGGCCATCAGCACTTTGCTTTCGTCCGTGGGCAGCAGTTGCAGGTGCTTCTTGTCGAGCGGCTGAAGCTCCGCAGACGTTTTGTGGTGCATGGCCAGCGCCTCCGTCACCTCCTTCTCCGACTGCGGGCCGTAGTAGAGCACTTCGTGCTGTTTGCCCATCAGTTCGCCGATCTTCGCCAACAACATTTCGGAACTCATCGCTTCGAGCGCCGGGTTGGTGAGCGTCGTGCGGCGGATGAAGTCGGGACCGTAGAACACGTAGGTCCGCAGGGCGCCGAAGCAGCGGCTCTGGTTGAGTTTGGCGTCGGCGCGGCTCTTGATCATGTCGGCCTTGAGGTTGGCGAGAATCGCCTCGTCGGGCTTGGGCCTGTTCAGCAGTCCCTCGACGATTTCCATGGCTTCGGCCATATTCTCTCCCAGTCCCGTAATCGAGATGCGGCACGAGGTGGGGCCGGCCTGCATCGAGAACGAGCAGGCGATGCCGTACATCTTCGAGGCAATCTGCTCGGCCGTCAGCGACTCGGAACCGAGGTAGCCCAGGTAGTCGAACGCCAGATTGAGCGCCGGATCGTTCTCCGTGCCCGTGTCGAACACATAGGTCAGTGTGAAGATGTCGTTCGACTCGTTTTTCTTATAAAGTACGTCGATTCCCTTGCGGGCCTCGAACTGCGACATGTCCTTCTTGTAATCCACGAACGCCGGTTCGATGGGTTTCACCTCCGTGTTCTGGATTTCGGTCAGGAATACGCTCTGCGCGTCGCGGTTGGTGGCGATGGGCGTGATTTTCGGGGCTACGATCTTCTGCTCGCCGGGGTCCTTGCCTTCGCGTTTGTAGACGATGGCGTAACTTTCGGGACCGAGGTACTTGTTGGCCCAGTCCACCACATCCTGCTTGGTGATCTTTTCCATGCGTTCCAGTTGGCGGATGTCGTCGGCCCACTCCTTGCCGTAGATGAACGAGTAGACGTAGAACATGGCGCGCTGGTCGTATTTGTCGAACTCGTTCATCAGCTGCATCTTGTAGTTGTTGATCGAAGCCTTGATCAACCCTTCGTCGAACTCTCCGGCGCGAATCTTTGCTGCTTCGGCCAACAGCAGGTCGCGCACCTCGTCCAACGACTGCCCGGCTTTGGGGCTGCCGGCCATGAGGAACATTCCGTAGTCGGGCTGCGCAGAGGCGTAGGCATAGGCCGAGAGCACCTTCTGCTGCTGGTTCAGGTCGAGGTCAATCAGGCCTGCCTGCCCGTTGTAGAGGACCGAACCTACGATGTCCGCCACGTCGTTCGAGGGGTCCGTTGCGGCCGGCAGCCGCCAGCCCAGCATGACGCGCGCGGCCTCGGGACCATAGACCTCCTTCACCACGGGCGCGGTGATCGGCTCTTCGGGCTTGAATTCCAGTTTCGGCAGGTCGGGGTTGGGCTGCATGCCGCCGAAGTACTTGTCGATCGTTGCGATCATCTGGTCGGGATCGAAGTCGCCCGAGACGCAGACGGCCATGTTGTTGGGCACGTAGTAGGTCTTGTGGTAGTTCTTGACGTTGGTGATCGACGGGTTCTTGAGGCTCTCCTGCGTTCCCAGCACGGTCTGCGTGCCGTAGGGATGGTTGGGGAAGAGCGCGGCGTCCATCGCCTCCCAGATTTTGCGGCCGTCCTGCGTCAGCGACATGTTTTTCTCTTCGTAGATGGTCTCCAGTTCGGTGTGGAAGCCACGGATCACGGGATTGCGGAAGCGGTCGGCCTGGATTTTAGCCCAGTTGTCGATCTGGTTCGAAGGGATGTCCTCGACGTAAACGGTCATGTCCTGCGACGTGAAGGCGTTGGTCCCGTTGGCGCCGATGGCGGCCATCAGTTTGTCGTATTCGTTGGGAATGGCGATCTTCGAAGCCTCGTAGCTGATCGAGTCGATGCGGTGGTAGATTGCCGCGCGCTCGGCTTCGTCCGTGGTCTTGCGGTAGACCTCGAAGAGCCGTTCGATCTCGTCGAGCATGGGTTTCTCGGCGGCGTAGTCGGACGTTCCGAACTTTTCGGTTCCCTTGAACATCAGGTGTTCGAAGTAGTGTGCCAGACCGGTCGTCTCGGCGGGGTCGTTCTTGCCGCCGACCCGCACGGCGATGGCCGTTTGGATGCGGGGCTGCTCCTTCATGACGCTCATGTAGACCTTCAGGCCGTTTGGAAGCGTGTAAATCCGGGTTTTCAGCGGATCGCCCGACACCGTTTCGTACTTGTATTTGCTGCAAGACGAAGCGAGCATCGCGAGGATGACCGCCGTTAGTAGTAGAAACCTTTTCATATGCGATATGTTTTAGAAAGTGGTTGCGAACCAGTCCCGGAGAGCGGGGTAGGTGTCGGCCGCGACATGGATCAGCATGCCTGCCGAGGCGGCCAGCTTGACGCCCGTGCCGACGACGAATGCGAGGAACGACCCGAATCCCACGAGGAAAGCCTTCGGAACGTCGCTCCGGTCGTTGAGCAGTTCGCCCAGCACGGCGCCCGCGAACGGGCCGAGGATGATCCCCACGGGCGGAAAGAGGAAGAACCCGGCGAAGACGCCTGCCGTGGCCCCGATGGCTCCCGAGCGCGATCCGCCGAAGCGCCGCGTCATCCATGCGGGCAGGAAATAGTCGGCGGCGCTCACGG
>OGRI01002075.1_pt1 | contig 15194 bp, 8 predicted proteins | sample 1553391 | NCBI WGS metagenome assembly OGRI01 (sample SAMEA2580052, study PRJEB22360) | human gut metagenome | reverse complement strand
GCCGGCGTTACTGTCGGTGCAGGTACCGCAGTCGACGCCTGTTCAATCGCAATATAATTGGAACTGACAAAGCCTGTCAAAGTCGTGTTATCCTTTACAAAACTAACCTGATACCAGCCTGACAATTTCTCCAAAATAGTCACTTTATCTTCTTTCGCCAACAAAACATTGGCATTGTTATACTGTAAAATATCATAGGAAGTACCTGCCCCCGTGCGTACATTCAATGACGATGCCGTCACAATTCCCGTCTGGTTTGCCGCCAGTGAATTACCGCTGTGAAAAAGCACCAGTCCACATAAAATTGTCATTCCTAAAATGGTGTAAAAGACTTTCCGGTTCATCGAATCTCTCCTTCTCATGCTTGTACAATTACATAAATGCGCTCGCTGGTTTCATTTGGCATCTGTTTCATATCTTCATCCAGAAAAGAAACCAACGCAAGCCCATTTTTCTCAATCAGTCGTTTTAATGTGTCCATATCATAGGCACGCTGGTAATGCGCTTCCTCCGTGCGCTCATACAGTTCGGAATCTGCCTGTTTTCTAAAAATTGTGAGCATATATTCGTTAATATCCTGATCTTCATAAAAATAGTTTTCCCAGATATAACTGACTTCCTCATCCTGCTCAACCCATGTCTGGTTGCCGATGATGTTTCGGTAACAGTACGCCGTCTTCAAATCGAAAATGAAATAACCGCCCGGTTTAACATACGTTTTCACCCGGCTAAAAAGTTTATTCATTTCCTCCTCATGAAGCAGATAATTCACGGAATCGCACACACTGAGCATCACATCTACCGGGCCGTCCAATTCCATTTCTTCCATGTTCTGATGCAGATACAAAATATCGGAACCGCTCTCTTCCTGCTTCTGCTTCGCAATTACAAGCATATCCACCGATTTATCCAGACCAATCATGTCATATCCGGCAGCCGCAAATTTCTCCGTCATTACGCCGGTACCGCATCCCAGTTCACAGATTCTTCCGTTCAAAACGCCCTTCTCATGCAAATACTGCAAAAGATTTTCAAACCATGTCTCATAGGGAATATGATTCATCATATGGTCATATACATTGGCAAATCCTTCATACATCATCTCAATATCCTCCTAACATTCAATTGTCTCACTCAGTGAGAAAGAATACAACAGGCATTTTACCACCTTTTTTCCTGTCATTTTTTCCAGTGCATCCCGGTATAACTCCATCTGTCTCCGATAACGCGATATAAGCACTTTTTCATCCCCGGGCTTAAGCGAATCGGTTTTGTAATCCATGAGCACAATTCCGTCATCGGTCTCATAATATCCATCAATGATTCCCTGAACCAAAACTGTCTCATCTTCCCCGCGTTCATCAAACAAATCACGTGCCGGATACCCCATAACAAACGGCTGCTCTCTGTGGAGACGTCCTTCCTTTTGTGCTTGTCGCATTTTTCTTCCTAACGTCGAGTCAAAAAAAGCTGACAGCCGTCTATAATTTAACACCTCGGTATCACTTTCGCAAAGTCTGCCGGTCTCAACTAACCGTTTTACTTCTTTACGAATCTGTGCCTCATCTTCCGTATTTACAAAATCAATTACCGCCATCACCTGATGCCAGATTGTTCCGTATAAAGCACCTCGGTTTGCCGATTTTTCTTTTGTCTCTGTCTGCATAAACGCAGGAACCGGCTTTTCTTCCTCCTTCTCCTCATGTGTGAGAATGGTAAAATCTTCCATGTCCAGTTCTTCCATCGACTGAATTTTCAAATCGGATACCGACACTTTTACCGGCAGTGGTTCCGGCTCCGGCTCATCCGCCGCATCCATCCATTCATACATCTCCTGTAAAGGTTTATCATAGCAGATGGTTGTGTCAAAATTATAAAGAGCCTGCTCCTTTACCGTCTCTTGTACCATACCATGTTCCACCTGTAAAATCAAATCATCCGTCTCGACTTCTACCAGATGAAATAAATCCGTCCGGATATGTACCGCCGGCAAGACCATATCGAAAAAGGTCTTTATTTTCTGCCTGTTTTCCCCGGTTACCGCCGCTGAATCCGTATTCTTTGCACATCCCAATAAAATCAATTTTTCCTTTGCACGCGTCATCGCAACATAAAGTTTACGCATCGCTTCGCCAAGTTCATCCTGGGCGTTTACGTATTTGAGATAATGGGTATAAATCGTTTTCTTCTTTGTCCTTTTTTCATTATCCACAACCGGCATTACCATCGCAATATCCGGATGAATCGTAAGGATGCTTTTATCCGGAACATGAATTGCGTGCCCCATGCCGCCGATTATGCAGATTGGAAATTCAAGTCCCTTACTTTTATGAATTGTCATAATCCGCACAACATTTTCTTCTTCTCCTGAGAGATTTACTTCGCCCATCTCCTCGGTCTGCTGTGAAATTTTTTCCAGATAACGAACAAACGAATACAATCCGTGATAGGTCGTCCCATCAAATTCCCAGGCAATCGCCATCAAACTGTCCATATTCGCATTTCGCTGCACACCATTTGGCATTAGGCGGACCGCCTCGTAAATTCCTGTATGGTCATAAATATCCTGCACAATTTCTCCAACAGCCGCATAAGACGCCTTCTTCCTAAAATATGAAAGTGTCTCGAGAAAGTGCTGCAATTTCTCATACAAAGCATCACTCTTGTCATAGGTTAAAATGGCATCATACAAATCTGCCGTGCGATTTTCCATGCGGATAACAGCAAGTTCATCTTCAGTCAGAGAAAACATTGGTCCAAGTAACACTGCCGCCAAAGGAATATCCTGATGCGGATTGTCAATCACCTGAAGCATGGAAACCATAAGACCGATTTCCCTCGTATCAAAAAATCCTCTCTTTTTCTCCATCACTGCCGGAATTTCATAATCCTTCAGTGCATCGAAATACGCCTGTCCCTGTGAATTTGTCTGGACGATGATGACAACATCCCCATACTCAGCCTTTCGGTACCCTTCTTTATCCTTCACATAAAGCGGCGTTTCCCCCGATACTATTTCCTGAATTTTCAGTGCTGCAAGTGTGCCCTCCGCCTCCATATTCTGCTTTCCTAAAATCGCATAGACGTCCACATTTTTCGCAATTTTTTTTTCTGTATTTTCAAAATCACTTCCCAAATGCAGTTTGGCTTCATCGTCGTATTCCACACCGCCGATATCTGTATGCATCATACGGGAAAATACTTCATTCGTACTCTCTAACACAATTTCTCTGCTTCGGAAGTTCTTCTGCAAATCAATTCTGCGGTATAACGTTCCCTCTTTTTTATTGTAGGACAAAAGTTTTTCGGCAAACAATTCAGGACGTGCGCCACGGAACCGGTAAATACTCTGTTTGGCATCTCCTACCATAAAAATATTCGGCATTTCACCGGCAAGCCCATCTCTCGAAACCGCATGAAGAATCGTATCCTGCACATAGTTACTATCCTGGTACTCATCAATCATAATTTCAACAAATTCATTCGCCAGTTCCTTCGCTGCATCCGTTCGGACATATGCGCCGCTCTCCTCATCCTTTTGTAAAAGAATCGAAATCGTCAACTGCTCTAAGTCATTAAAGTCGAGAATCCCCCGCTCCCTTTTTTCTGCCACAAACAGTTCATGCAGCCTTCTGGTCAGGCGGAATAACGCCTTCATCTTCCGGCTCGTATCCTTTAAATCATTAAGATGTTCCTCTGCCTCTTTATCAAAATACTGTTCTTTCCATTCCACCATGCGTTTTTCAGCATCCTTGCAGCTTAAACGAACGGCTTCTTTATTTACCTTTTCCTCTCCCGTCAGGCCTCTTGGTGCACGGATTGTAAGTTTCGGAAGTCTGCCAAAATAAGCGCGATACTCTTCATATCCTGAGTTCTCCGGCAAATCCGACAAAAATGCCAGCATCTCATCCAGATAAGGCTCATAAAACAGCGGTTGGTTTGGTCCATGGCAAATATCTTTCAGTGCCTTATATTCCTGAAGTATTCCCTGAAGAAATGTTTTCGTGGAAGCCAGTAAGTTTTTCATAAATCCTGAGTTTTCCCATTCGTCCACCGTTTGGGCATCATAAAATGCCTCCATCTCATCCAGAAATCGGAGCGGAAACGGCTGCCCCATCATTTGATTATAAATTCTTCCAATCAGATTTCCCATTTCATCATCATGGCGGTTAAACTCACTCATTCCCGCCAGTTCCAGAAAATCTTCTTCACCCTTTCCATACTCCTCCTCCAACAATTCATCCAAAACATCCTGCATAAGAAGTCTTGTCTCTGCCTCAGTTCCCATGCGGAAAGCCGGGTCAAGACCAATCCGGTGAAAATACCGCTTTACGATTTCACTGCAAAAACTATGTACGGTAGAAATGTGTGCAAGTGAAAGACGCCCCTCCTGCCGCAGCAAATGTTCATTTGACGGGTCTTCTGCCAGTGCTTCTTCAATACGTTCGCGCAGGCGGTCTTTCATCTGGGCTGCCGCGAGTTTCGTAAATGTCACGACAACAAACTGATCCACATTTACCGGGTCTTTTTTGTCCGTAATCCGCTTAAAAATGCGCTCCACTAACACGGCTGTCTTACCGGAACCAGCGGCCGCCGAAACCAAAATATTGCAGCCTCTCATATCAATAATCTGCTGCTGATCTTTTGTCCAATTAATCGTCCCCATACAATGCCTCCCATACTTCGTCATCACTCATTTTTTTCATTTCGCGTACACCATCTTTTTTCGACTCATGTCCGCACACACTTCCATACGGGCAATAGGTGCATCCATCGTTATCTTCATACACATATGGTATAGCTTCGATTTTACCGTCTAGAATAGCTTTTCCACATTCTTTCATTTTTTCCTTTGTGTGAGCAATCAATGTTTCAAAGTCCTTTGTGGAAAGTGCTCCGGAATTTTTTTTCAAAAGTCCTTTTTTGTCAACAGCCACCGGAACCACACCGGATTTTTGTCCGGGTATGAGCTCACCGCCATTTACTACCGACTTGTCAAGATGCCCAATAATTTCCGGCTCCTCATTCACATACCCTTTGCATTTCATGCTGTCGAGAACACGTTTTTCGTATTCTTCTTCGCTCTCCGGCTTCCAATCCAAATTTTTCTCTTTAATGGCATAGTAAAGCATCGCCGCCGGAACTGCCTCTTTGCCCTTATGCTCCTTTTCAACCATTTCTTTTGCCGCCTCTAAATACGTCAGAAGCTGCATCTGCAATCCATAGTATACCTTTGCTAACGACAAATCCTGCGAGTCACTACTCTTATAGTCAATAACCTTAATCAATTCCTCTCCAGGAAGAGAACATAAATCCACACGGTCAATCACGCCATTGAGACAGATTTTTGCATCTTCATCAAACGGAATACACATCGATTCCCACTCTTTGTCATTGCCCCGGAATCCTTTTTCCGTGTAAGTCTGCACAAAGTCCCCCTCCTGCATCTGATGCCACATCGCCCAGACCGAATGAACCACCTCGTTTTTCAACCGCTTTAACATAAAGGACACTCGGTTCGATTGAAAATATTTTCTGCCCTGGTAGCGCTCTGCCACGGCATCGACACACTCAGCCGCCAGTAAAACCGCCTCTTCTTCACTTAAATCCTGCCAGTTTTTGTTCCTTTGTTCCAGTTCATGTGACAAATGCTCCATCGCCTGATGAAACAAATTTCCATGGTCAAGACTGCTGATTTCATACTGCTGCCGTTCATTCAACAAAAGTCCATAGTGCGAAAAGAACGCAAACGGACACTGCACATACTGCTCAAATCTTGTCACGCTTCCATACAAAACATCGCCAAACAACCGCTTTGCCGCTTCTTTTTTGAGCGAATTATTTCCTGCACGTTTTTCCCGGATCCGCAGCAAGTCTTTTAAAATACCGGGCGTTTTCTTTTCATAATGGGATGCAATTTCCCACCAGATAACATCCTTTGCATAAGTGCCGTCCGCCAGATGTGAAATCAAATAACTCTTTCCCTTATCACTTCCCATAATTTTTTCATAAGAAGTATCGCTTTCCTCCTTTTCTACAACAAGCTTTGGAAATACCTGTTTGACGCGGTTAATCAGATAGGAAGGTCTTTTGCTCTCTCCCTTTGACGTCATGACCGAATAGGTTAGAACCACCTGCTCAGACGCTTTCGTAAGCGCTAAATATAAGTAAAACTGCTCGTTATACGATTCTTTTTCCGCATCCGGTGCTAACGTCACGCCCTCTTTTTCCATGCGCTCCCTCTCACGCTCGGTCAAAAGCCCCGGTGCCCCTTTCGCCTTCGGAATACAGTTATCATTGACACCAAGGAAGAAAAGAACCTTAATATTTTTCAAACGGCTTCTTGTCACATCGCCAATCATAACCTGCTTAGCCGTTGGCGGAATAAACCCGACAATTCCTTCTGAAATTCCGGCCTCTAACATTTGTGTATACTCTTTAAATGTGACAATTTCATCTCCGAGAAGTTCCACAAACTCATCCCACAGATGAATCATCAAACGGTAAATGCTCTTATATTCTCTCGCTAAAATAAGCTTTCCATCGTTTTCAAAATTTTCGCTCATGGCAAGAAGACGCTCATAAATCCCGTTTTTCTCAGCGAATCCATAAAAAATTTCCGTAAATTCACGAACACTCTTTTTACCGCCTTTTAATGCCTGCAGCGTCTCCGCAATGGAATTCACAAAAATTCTCCGATATTCATTGACTTCCAGTAAATCCAGTCCGGAAACAGCATACTCCCATTCACTCTGATAGGCTGCCATCCCCCGGCATCCCCTGGCTATCACATAGTTTTCCAGGCAGTCTGTCTGCTCCCTTGTAAGCGGTGATAGGGCACAGCGTAAAAAACGGAACGTGCTCTCATAATCAAGTCTCTGCTGCACCATATGGATAAAGGCTAAGAGGTATTCAGCCATCGCATTTGCCCCAATGCTTTTCGTACTGTCCAAAAAGTATCGGATGCCAAGTTTTTCAAACTCCTGCACTAAAAGCGGCTCATAAGCCGCTTCATCTGCCGTCACAACCGCAATGTCTTCCGGCTCATACCCCTCTTCTTTCATCAGCCAGTAAATCCGTCTCGCCACATAGGAAACCTCATCCCGCTCCCTGTGGCACATCGTAATGTGAATGGACTCCGGCACTTTTTCCCACGGTTTAAACCCATGAGTAAACAACCGCTCCTCCATAAAGGCAAGTTCCTCATTTTTCGCTACCCGGTAAGGAATTTTTTCCCTGCCTGCTCCTGTGATAACCGGCTCCTCTACAAGAACACCTCGTTCTCCTGCCATCTGTGTCAGACGGCGTATCGTATCGGCACTCATGGAAAACACACGGTCTCTGTGTCCGGTGCGGTCCGTCGTTACCGTTATGTACATATCCTCACATACCCCTAAAATTTCGCGCAAAAGTTCATACTGTGTCGGTGTAAAACCAGTAAAACCATCTAAACAGACCACACAGTGTTTCATCATCTCAAGTGAGGAAACTACCCGTGTAAGCTGTGGCACCAGTTCCTCTGCCATCATATACGTATCGCCCATCCGCTCTGTAAACGCCTGATACACCAGACGGATATCATGCAGTTTCAAGCCAAGCAGTGAGTCCTCTCCGACTTTCTCCGTAAGTTCTTCCAATGCTTCTTCCGAAACATCATACTGCGCCAGTTCACACAAAAGGGATTTACATTCATCCAAAAATCCCGCTGCCTTTAACCCACGCTTAAAATACAGCATTTCTTTTTTCTTTTTAGAAAATACCTGATACAAAATCATGATTTTCCCCATATCTTCCAAAACCGTTCGACGCAGTGCCGGAACCTCTTCAAAGGCACGGTATGCCAGACGGTGGAAACTGAGTACATCAATATTTAAAATCCCCTTATTTCCATTGAGGGAAACTAATGTTTTCTGGGTTTCTAATGTAAACTGATCCGGTACTAAGACAAGATAATTGATCCCCGGATTTTCTGACGCGTCTTTTTGAATTTTTTTGAACAGCCAGGTGCTTTTTCCACTGCCGCTCCCGCCTAAAATAAAGTGCAATGACAAACAAACTCCTCCTCTCAAAAATAGAATGCATAGCGGCAGCATGCCGCTCATATATTAACAGTAAGCACACGCAAGCACAAAATCCATAAGGAGGTTTTTCCATGGCAAAAACTAAAATTGTAGTCATTCAAATGAAAGAATTAATTTATACGGCAATTTTTGCCGGCCTTGGTATACTTCTCATCGTTTTGCTTATTATTATGTTTCTTCCGGACAAATCAAACAAAGAAAAGACCGGTTCCACAAAGCAGATTTATACGCCCGGTGTTTATACTTCACAGATTAAACTTGGAGATACCACATTAAACCTCGAAGTTGCCGTGGATGCCGACCAGATAAAAAGTGTTGCTTTAGTCAACTTAGAAGAATCCGTGACAACCATGTACCCACTCGTGAAGCCGTCACTGGAATCCATCGAAAAAGAGTTGATTGCCGGCACTAAATTGGAGGATGTTCCTCTCTCGGACAAAAGTAAATACACCGAATCACTCTTAATTGAAGGCATCCGCACCGCCTTAAACAAGGCGGTCACAAATCCGGTCTAACTCCGTCTGCCACAGTGCCCTGCCGGCATCGCTTGGCATACGCAGATCGCCGCGCGGCGATACCGATACCGTACCAACCTTTGGCCCGTCCGGCAGACACGACCGTTTGAACTGCTGTGCAAAAAAACGGCGAAAGAACGTATTTAACCATTTGGCAATCGTCTTTTTGTCGTATGCTCCTTCAAACGTCACGCAGGCTAGACGGAAGATTTTTTCCGGTCCGTAGCCTAACCTTAATGTATAATACAAGAAAAAGTCGTGAAGTTCATAAGGTCCCACAAGATCCTCTGTTTTCTGTGCGATTTCGCCCTCTTTTGGAGGAAGCAGTTCCGGACTGACCGGCGTATCCAACACATCGTAGAGAACTTTTTTCAAAATGTCATTTTCACAGGTGTCGGCAAAAAACTGTACCAGATAGCGGACAAGCGTCTTTGGCACGGAACAGTTCACGCCATACATCGACATATGATCTCCATTATATGTCGCCCAGCCAAGTGCAAGTTCTGACATATCGCCGGTTCCAATTACCATACCGCAGACCTGATTGGCAATATCCATCAAAATCTGTGTGCGCTCTCTTGCCTGTCCGTTTTCATATGTTACATCCTGCACCGCCGGATCATGTGAAATATCCTTAAAGTGCTGCATAACCGCATCCTGAATCCGAATTTCACGTAATGACGTGCCTAACTGCTTTGCTAACTGAACCGCATTGTCATAAGTTCGGTTTGTTGTTCCAAAACATGGCATTGTGACACAGACAATTCCTTCTCTTTCTAAATTTAACGTATCAAAAGCACGGACTGTCACAAGTAGCGCAAGGGTCGAATCCAAACCGCCGGACAACCCGATTACGGCATGTTTGCAGCCGGTGTGGCGCAGACGTTTGGCAAGCCCATACGACTGAATTGCCAGAATTTCTTCGCATCGTTCTTCTCTGTGAATACGGGTCGAAGGAACAAATGGTGTCTTTTCAAAACTTCTTGTAAGTTTTGTTTCTTCCGGCACATTTGAATCAAACCAAATTGTCGTAAAATCGTCTTTTTTCTGTCCTTTGGTAAAGGTCGTCATACGCCGTCTTTCATTGTGAAGTCGTCCCAAATCAATTTCCGTAATCAAATCCTTTTCTCCGGCAAATGGTTTGCTCTCTTTTAAAACAACGCCATTTTCCACAATCAGATTATGACCGGCAAACACCATATCCATCGTGGATTCTCCCTCACCGGCATCCGCATATAAATACGCCGAAAGCGTACGTGCTGACTGGTTTTTCACAAGTTCTCTGCGGTATCCCGCCTTGCCGGTCAGCTCATCGCTCGCCGACAAATTCAAGATAATATGCGCTCCCGCCATAGCAAGCTCTCCGGATGGTGGTATCGGCGTCCACAAATCCTCACATAACTCGATCCCAAAGGAAAAACGATGGTATTTTTTGTGCGTGAATATCAGATTGGCACCAAACGGAACGCTCTCACCCTCTTTCCAGAGATGCTCTCCGTTTTCTGCCGGTGCTTCTACAAACTGACGTGCTTCATAAAATTCACTATAGTTTGGCAGATAGCTTTTTGGCACAAACCCAAGAATTTTACCGCCATAAATAACCGCTGCCACATTATAAAGTTTTCCGTTATGGTCAAGCGGAAGTCCGACTACACTGACGATTTCGTACGATTTCGTCTCCTCGCAGTATGCAGCCAAAGCATTTTTTGCCCCTTCTACTAAAGTGTCATGCAAAAATAAGTCACCGCACGTGTATCCGGTCAGTGAAAATTCCGGAAAACAAACGAGAGAGACTTTTTCGCCTGCCATTTTTTTCACTTTTTCAACCATTTGATTTTTATTATATTCGCAGTCTGCCACACGCAAATCCGGTGTCGTAACCGCTACTTTTAAAAATCCGTTTTTCATCGTTTTTTCCTCATTTCTTTTTCCACATATAGAAAAGGGCAGCGACCAATCGCTGCCCAACTCTTTCGTAAATACCCGAAATGCCGGCTTCTGATTTTTGACTCCTAGCTATCGGCTAGGTGGGCAACCGCATGCAGCCTTCTGTCTTCCGTTGCTATGTCACCATAGTACCTTGCGGCAGTGACGGCCCGACATCCAACTACAGATATAAGAATCCCGTTTAAAGTATTGTAGGTTCAAAAATTCAGAAGGTATCGAACACTCCAGGAAATGTTCGTTTCTTGATACTATTAGTATACTGAAAACAGCGAAATATATCAAGAAATATTTTCAGAAGTTTCTGGAAATTCTATCGTAAAAATAGTTCCATTTTTTTCATCGCTTCGAACAAAAATATGCCCGCCGTGACGGCTCACAATATTCTTTGCCACAACAAGTCCAAGTCCGGAGCCTTCTTTTTCACCGTGGCTGCTTGCCCGGTAAAATTTTTCAAAAACATTTTCCCATTCACTCTCCGGAATAACGATCCCAAAATCGCGCACTGTTGTCACAATCAGTCCTTCTTCTTTTGCAACATGCATGGTAATCTCTGTTCCCTCGTCCGAATATTTTACGGCATTTTGCAAAAGAACGGTAAACAACTGGCGGACTCTGTCGTAATCTCCCTTCATCAGGGAACATTCGTCGTCATAGGTAACACTGCCCGTCAATTTTTTCTCCTGCATAAGAATACGCATTCCACGCATCGCATCCTGTGCCACGGCAATCACATTTAACACTTCGACATTTAATTCGTAATCCGGATTTTGCATCCGTGACAAAATCAAAAGATCAGACACCAGATGTTCCATACCGTTACACTCGCTCTGAATCCTCTGCAAATATTCTTTCTGCTTGGTTTCATCCGTTACATAACCAGCCACCAGCGTGTCAGCATAACCTTTCATAACAGCAATCGGTGTGCGGAGTTCATGCGATACATTCGAGAAGAAATCCCGGCGGCTCTGCTCTAAGTCCTCGCGAAATTCTTCCGCTTCCACCAATTTATCCGAAAGGGTATCCATACTCTCTGCCAGCGCCCCCAGTTCATCTTTTCGACGGATTCCGGTTTTATGAGCATAATTTCCGGCAGCCAGCACAAGAGCTGCCTCTTTAATCCGGATAATCGGACGGACAAGCTGCCTAGAGAAGAAAAAGGATAATAAGAGTGCCAAAAATGCTCCTACCATAACGCAAATCAGCATGTATTTTTCGTACTGAATCACGGTATTTTCCTGCATTTCCATCGGTCCCGATACGACAACTGCTCCCGACACGTCACCACTCTTATCACGAACCGGCACTGCCACATGAAGCATAACCGTCTGGTAAACTTCATCGTAATCGCTGTAACTTTTCTTTTTCCCCCGAAATGCCATTTTGATAATATTCTCTGTTTCCTTCGGAATATCCAATCCATCCATCTGCACATTGGTATATGCGTCAGATAATTTATGTTTACTCGATTCGTCTGCTACAATCCAGATGTCAACATTCTGCATCTTTCCAAAATCTTCCATTGCGCGCAGATAATCCATAAATTCATCCGCTTCATGGTCTTTTACTGCCTGACTTGTCCGAGTGACAACGCCATCTGCCAAATCCCCTAACTGCTGTTTGTACGCCCCGACAATATTCGTGCGGTTAAACCGTGTAAACATAAGTCCAATCAGAATTGTAAACACCAAAAGTACTACGCCGAAGGCAACGAACACACGCCAAAATATTTTCTTCATAGCGGCTCCTTATACAGTCAGTTCAAACTTATATCCTAAGCCCCAAATCGTCTTAATCTCCCAATTTGGATGTGGTACTTTATCTAATTTCGCACGCAGTCTCTTGATATGGGAATCCACGGTACGGCTGTCACCAAAATAATCCTGCCCCCACAAACTGTCCAACAGGTTATCTCTGGTAAATACCTTGCTTGGATTTCCGGCAAGAATCCACATGGTCTCCACTTCTTTTTTCGTCATCGGAAGTTTTTCCGCTCCTACATAAACGGTGTAAGTCTCAATATTTACCGTCAAATCACTGATGTTTAAGATTTTCTTTTCCTCTGTGGACTCCGAACGTCCCATACGCCGTAACACCGCACGGACACGTGCCATAACCTCATCTCCATTAAAAGGTTTGACGATGTAATCATCGGCTCCGATATCCAGTCCCATCACACGGTCGTAATCGTCTCCTTTTGCTGTAACAAGGATAATCGGCACATCCGACTGCTCGCGGATTTTTTCACAAACTTTGTAACCATCCATGCCCGGCATCATAACGTCAAGCAGTACAACTGCCGGATTGGCTTTCTTAAACAGGTCAAGTGCCTCAAATCCGTCCTTTGCCACAACCGGCTCAAAACCTTCTTTTGCTACATAAGTACCTAAAACCTCTCGAATATCTTCATTATCATCTACAATTAAAATTCTCTGCATGGTCTTTCTCCTTTCCCATCTCTTCCTATTGTTTTTTTTCATCATAACAGTTTCAAAAACCAATTTCAAGACCCCTTCACAAAGTGACAAGTTTGTGCCACAAGCACATACTATAGTTACAGTACAAAGTAAATATGCAATGGAAAGGAGCCTTTTCATGAAGAAAAAGTTTACCTCTCTTTTGGTATTTGTACTTCTAATCAGTATGGTTTTACCGGCCGGCACTTCTTTCGCCGCAGGAAAAAAGCCAAAGCTGAACATGAAAAAATTAAATATGACTGTTGGAAGCACCTTTTCGCTTCGCGTTTATAACGCAAAAAAGAAGCATAAGATTACTTTCACTTCCTCAAAACCTTCGATTGCAACAGTAAAAACCGAAACGCAAAATGCCAGATATGCCAGTGTATCTGCCCTTGCCATTGGTTCTTCGGTCATTACCGTTACTGTAAAAAAAGGAAAAAAAGTAGTCCGCAACCTCAAATGCCGGGTTCGTGTTTCACCAAATGCAGTAAGTATTAAATTTATGAAAAATCAGGTTTCTGTTCCTCTCTCCCAGAGAACAAGACTTGAAACCATTATTAAACCAAATACTTCTGCCGAAAGACCGGTGTTTCAAAGTTCCGATGAAAGTATTGCCATTGTAAATTCCCGCGGCGTAGTAATGGGAGTTTCTCCTGGTACGGTAACAATCACTGCCACCTTACTTTCACGTAATTTAACGGCATCATGCGTCGTAACCGTACTTCCGGACAGTACGACTTCAAGTACAAAGCCCAAAAAGTACTACGAAAAAAAGAAGCTGCAGAGCATCGCCTATTAATCGGCTGACACTCTGTAGCTTCTTTTTTATCTTTACTTTTTACTGCTGCGCATGAATAACTTTCTTTGGACATTTTTCCGCACATTTTCCACAGCCCTGACACTTTGTGCCATCAATTACGGCAATATTGTCTTCCAATGTTACGGCACCAAATTCACACTGTCTCACGCAAAGTCCACAACCGATACAGCCAGACTGGCAGACCTCCATAACTGCTTTACCTTTATCCTTCGAACTACACTGTACCGCATAAGCAGAAGAATACGGAATCAAATCAATCACATGATTTGGGCAAGTTGCTACACACTGACCGCAGGCAACACATTTGTCACGGTCTACTTTAGCAACTCCATTCTGAATGGATAATGCATCAAACTGACAGACTTCCACACAGGAGCCGAGACCAAGACAGCCATATGAACATGCCTTTTCACCACGTCCCGGTACCATCGCTGCACGGCGGCAGTCCATCTCACCAACATAGTGATATTTATTTGCTGCCACATCACAAGTTCCGGCACATTTTACAAATGCCACCTGTTTTTCTGAACTTCCGGCTTCCACACCAAGAATTTCTGCAATCTTGCCGGCTACCGGTGCTCCACCGACCGGACACTGATCAATCGGTGCATTTCCTGCTGCGATTGCTGCTGCAAGTCCGGAACATCCCGGATATCCACAACCACCGCAGTTATTGCCAGGAAGAACGCCAAGAATCGCTTCTTCCTTTTCATCTACTTCTACCTTGAACTTCTCACCGAAAAGTCCAAGGCCGATTCCTACGATGATACCTGCTACTGCAATAACTGCAGCAGCAATCAAAATTGCTGTTATGTTCATCTTCGTCTCCTCCTTCTACAGTAATCCGGAAAATCCGAAAAATGCGATTGCCATAAGACCTGCAGTTACCAGTACGATAGGAGATCCCTGGAAATTGTATGGGATATCATTTCCCTCAATACGCTCACGGATACCAGCAAGGAGCACGATGGAAACAGTATAACCAACAGCAGTTGCAACACCGTTTACTACACTCTGTACAAAGCTGTAGCCGTTCTGTACGTTAGTAAGTGCAACACCTAATACTGCACAGTTCGTTGTGATCAGTGGAAGGAATACACCTAATGCATTGTACAGGGAAACCATACATTTCTTTAAGAACATTTCTACGATCTGTACCAGAGCCGCAATTACAAGGATAAAGACGATGGTCTTCAGATAATCCAGTCCTAATGGGTTCAGGACGAACTGATAGATCAGACTTGCAACAACGGAAGCGATGGTGATAACGAAGATAACCGCACCGCCCATACCTGCTGCTGTTTCAACTTTTTTAGATACACCGACGAAGGAGCAGATACCGAGGAACTGGCTCAGTACGACGTTGCTGACCAGC
>OGRI01002069.1_pt1 | contig 15241 bp, 7 predicted proteins | sample 1553391 | NCBI WGS metagenome assembly OGRI01 (sample SAMEA2580052, study PRJEB22360) | human gut metagenome | reverse complement strand
CAAGGCGGTCTGCCATTGCCTGAGAGTTGCGCCCGGCTTCAATGAGGTCAAGCAGATTGTTGATGCAGTGTATTGTCTTTGCCTGTGACGAGGTGGAAGTGATTTTGAAATGTAAACATCAAAAGAGGGTAGGCGCGGATCGCGCCTACCCTCATTTTTTGTAAAACGCAATTGCCGTAAACAGGGGGGTGTGCTATGATAATGATAAATACCGTGCTATGAGGTGACTGCCATGACCACTGCGCAACAGCAACAGGCGGCAAGAAATTTTGCTGCTTATTGGAAAGACAAAGGCTATGAAAAAGGGGAGAGCCAACCATTCTGGCTGTCCCTGCTCCGTGATGTGTATGGGGTCGAACACCCGGAGCAATTCATTCAGTTTGAGGAGCAAGTCCACCTTGACCACACCAGTTTCATTGACGGCACGATTCCCGCTACCCACGTTCTGATAGAGCAAAAGGGGCTTGGCAAGAATTTGAACAAGCCCATCAAGCAATCAGACGGTGCGCTGCTGACCCCTTTTGAACAGGCTAAGCGGTATATTTTGGAGCTGCCCGTGTCGCAGCACCCGCGCTGGGTGGTAACCTGCAATTTCAGCACCTTTTATGTGTATGATATGGAACGCCCGCGCGGTGAGCCTGAAATCATCGAACTTGCGAATCTGGAAAAAGAATACTATCGGCTGCAATTCCTTGTCGATGCCGGAAACGAACACCTCAAACGGGAGATGGAAGTTTCCATAGCGGCAGGTGAAATTGTCGGCTTGTTATATGATGCCTTTTACAAGCAGTATGCAAACCCGGAATCCGAACATTCGCTGAAAAGCCTGAACAAGCTGTGCGTTCGCTTGGTATTTTGCCTGTATGCCGAGGATGCCGGGATTTTTGGGCATCACGGTATGTTCCACGACTACCTCAAAGGCTTTGACACGCGCGGACTGCGCAAGGGGCTGGTAGATTTGTTCCGCGTGTTGGACACAAAGCTGCAAGACCGTGACCCCTATTTGAAAGATGATAACCCGGAATTGGCGGCGTTTCCCTATGTGAATGGCGGGCTGTTCAGCGATGAGAATATCGAGATACCGCCCTTTACGGACGAAATCCGGGATTTGCTGCTTGTGAAAGCCAGCGAAAACTTCAACTGGTCGGAAATCAGCCCCACCATTTTCGGCGCGGTGTTTGAAAGCACCCTGAACCCCGAAACCCGCCGCAGCGGCGGTATGCACTATACCAGCATTGAAAATATCCACAAGGTCATTGACCCGCTGTTTTTGGACGAACTGAAAGCCGAGCTTGACGAGATATGCGCCAATCCCGTGGAACGAACCAGAACGGCAAAGCTGCGGGTGTTCCAACGCAAGCTGGCATCGCTCACATTCTTAGACCCCGCGTGCGGCAGCGGAAACTTTTTGACCGAAACCTATTTGAGCCTGCGCCGCTTGGAAAACAAAATTTTGGTGAAACTCTCCCACGGTCAGGTCACGATGTATTCCGCCAGCGAAAGCCCGATACAGGTTTCCATCAGCCAGTTTTACGGCATCGAAATCAACGATTTTGCCGTGACAGTTGCAAAAACCGCGCTCTGGATAGCGGAAAGCCAGATGATGAAGGAAACGGAGAAAATCCTGCTCGTTCCGCTGGAATTTCTGCCGCTGAAAACAAACGCCTTTATTGTAGAGGGCAACGCCCTGCGGGTGGATTGGGAGAGCGTGGTTCCCAAAAGTAAGCTGAATTATATTATGGGGAATCCGCCGTTTGTTGGCTACTCACTGCAAAGCAAAAGCCAAAAGGACGATATTCTTTCCGTTTATGTTAATGAAAAAGGAAAGCCCTATAAGACTGCCGGTAAAATTGATTATGTTGCCGGGTGGTATTTCAAAGCCACACAGCTTATGCAGGGAACCACTATCCGCACAGCACTTGTTTCGACTAATTCTATCACGCAAGGTGAACAGGTCAGCGCTGTTTGGGAACCACTGTTTACCCGTTTCGGGATTCATATTGATTTTGCACATCGTACTTTTCGCTGGGATAGTGAAGCCAACGCAAAGGCCCATGTGCATTGCGTAATTGTAGGGTTTAGCTGCGCTGATAATTTTGCGGCAAGGAAACTTTACACAGAGAATCGCAGCCAAAAAGTAAATAATATTAACGCTTATTTATTAAATGCTCCTGATATATTTGTCAGTAGTCGTCCGAAAGCATTGTGTGATGTTCCCGAAATGCTTTATGGAAATAAGCCCACTGATGGCGGTTTTCTTTTCCTGACTCCTGAAGAATACGCAACTGCCGTAAGCGCCGAACCCGCTATCAAACCATATATTCGGCAAATATATGGTGCTTCCGAATATATAAATAACAAGTTGCGCTACTGCTTATGGCTCGTAAATGTTCCTCCCGAAATTATACGAAAATCCGGGTTCATTAAAGAGCGTGTTAAAAAAGTTCAAGAGTTTCGTTTAGCCAGTCCCAAAGAAGCAACGAGGCGTAGTGCGGCTACACCTGCCCTATTCCAAGAAATTCGTCAGCCTAATAGTACTTACATTATTGTTCCGTGCCATTCATCTGAAAACAGACGATACATTCCTTTTGGTTTCGTTTCCCCCCAAATTGTTGTAAATAATGCTGTGCAAATTATTCCAAACGCAAGTATCTATCAATTTGGCATTATGATGTCTAATGTCCACATGGCGTGGGTACGAGCTGTTTGCGGACGAATTAAGAGCGATTACCGCTATTCCAAAGATGTTGTTTACAACAACTTCCCGTGGCCTGCACCAACCGAACAGCAAAAAGCCAAAATTGAACAAACCGCGCAAGCGATTCTGGACGCACGCGCTCTTTACCCGGACAGCAGCCTTGCCGACCTGTATGATGAACTGACCATGCCGCTGGAACTCCGCAAAGCCCATCAGGCTAATGACCGCGCCGTTATGGACGCTTATGGATTCATAAAAGGAACTGCTGCCAGAACTAGCGAAAGCGCCTGTGTTGCCGAGTTAATGAAACTTTACCAGCAAAAGGTATCTGCCGCACAATCCAAATAATCGCTTTGAAAAGTTGACATCAAAAAGCTCCGGGGGCTGCATTGCTCCCGGAGTTTGCTTTTATTGGGGCTGCATCGGCTTGTTGCAATCCATACACAGAATATGCCAGGGCTGGCCTGGTCTGGCAGCTCCGACCGACAAAACGCTTTGAAGGCAAACAAACTGCTCCACCCCGCATTTGCTGTGTATGATTGTATGTGCTATACTAAAAACAATCGATGGTGCAGCTGAAAAGTCGAAAATATCGTCTATTTCTACAAACGTAGCGGGATTTTGCGTTAAAAAGCCTTGGAATCCACAAAGGATTCCCGCGGCTCTTTGCCTTAAATCCGTCTTGCGCTTGTGAAATATCCGTCATTTTCTTTGTTTTCAGATACACCTTAAGAAGCCGCACCAGATGTGGACTGTGCGGGGCCGCAGTGTGGTGTTGAGAAAGGGGAGCAGCAGATGACCCGGATTGCGATTGTGGAGGACGAGGCGGCGGTGCGGGAACAGCTGGCGGGGTATGTGCAGCGGTACACCCGGCAGTACGGCACGCCGTTTGAGGTAACGGAGTTTGCGGATGGGATGGAAATTCTGGAAGATTACCGCCCGCAGTTCGACATCATCTTTCTGGATGTGGAGATGAAGCACCTGGACGGCATGGAGACCGCCCGCCGCATCCGGGAGCGGGACGGCGGGGTGCTGATCGTGTTCATTACCAACATGGCGCAGTATGCCATCCGCGGATATGCCGTTGGGGCGCTGGATTATGTGCTGAAACCGGTGCCCTACTTTGCGTTTTCGCAGCAGCTGCAAAAGGCGCTGGGACAGCTGGAAAAGCGGGAGCGGCATTACCTGGCCGTGGCGGTGGACGGCGGCATGCGGCGGCTGGACGCGGCGGAAATCTATTACCTGGAAAGCGAAGGCCACAAGGTGCATTTTTACACCGAAAAAGAAGATTTTGTGGTGCCGGGCACCCTGAAAAACTATGAGGAAAAGCTGGTGGGCCGGGCGTTTGCACGGTGCAACAGCGGGTATTTGGTCAATCTGGCGCAGGTTTCCGGCGTGCAGCAGGATATGGTGCAGGTTGGTCCGTATACGCTGCAGATCAGCCGCCCGCGGCGCAAGGCCTTTATGGCGGGGCTGGCGGATTATATTGGGGGTGCGGGCTAATGACGACATTGCCGGATATTCCCCGCCTGTACACCGCTTTGGCGGAAGTGCTGGCGGCGCTGCTGTATGCGCACAGGCTGCCGCCGCGGATGGACCAGCGCGTGATCTGGGGCGTGGAAGCTGGTTGGGCGGTGCTGCTGGGGGCGTTTTTGCAGGCCACGGGGAAAGTTCCGCTGGCGTGGTGGATCCCCTGCATGGCAATGGCGATTCTTTCCATGCTGCTGTTTTTGTGGGTCACACGCAGCATTACGCTGCTGGAAGCGGGCTATGTGTGCGCGCGGGCCTTTATTTTGGCGGAGCTGGCGGCCAGCGTGGAATGGCAGCTGCACTGCGTGCTGTGGCCGCAGCGCGGCGGGGCAGAGCCGCTTTCGCTGCTGCTGTTGGCGGTGGTGTACGGCGGCATTTTTACCGCCATGCTGTTTGTGGAAAACCGCCGCCCCGGCCCGGCCGGGAAGCTGAAAATAACGCCCGCAGGAACTTTTGTGGCGGTGGTCATGGCGCTGACCGCATTTGCCGTGAGCAATTTGAGCTTTGCCAACGGCAGCGAAGCCAACATGAACATGTTTTACATCCGCACGCTGGTGGACCTGGCCGGGGTACTGATTTTGACGGTGCAGCACGAGCAGCTGCGCGAAGCCGCCCTGCACAGCGAGCTGGCGGAGCTGGACGGCGTTTTGCACCGCCAGTACGAGCAGTACAAACAGAGCAAGGAGAACATCCGCCTGATCAACCGGCGCTACCACGAGCTGAAAATGCAGATTGCGGCCATCCGGGCGGAGCGGGACCACGCCAAGCAGGATGTGGCGCTGGCGGCCATGGAAAGCGGCATCCGCCAGTACGAGGCGGAGAACAAGACCGGCAACCCGGTGCTGGACACCCTGCTGACGGCCAAAAGCCTGTACTGCCAGCAGCACCACATCACGATGACCTGCGTGGCGGACGGGCATTTGCTGGACTTTTTGGAAACAGGGGAGATCTGCACGATTGTGGGTACGGCGCTGGACAATGCGACCGAGAGCGTAGAGACCGAGCCCGACCACGAAAAGCGGCTGATCCGGGTGGCGGTGTACGCCCAGAACGGCTTTGTGATGCTGCGGTTTGAAAACTACTGCGCGCAGGAAGTGGAGCTGGGCGCGGACGGCCTGCCGCGCCGCAACACCCATGGCGGCAGCGACCTGCGCAGTGTGCGCGCCGCCGCCGAAAAGCGCGGCGGAACTATGACGCTGCACTGGGAGAATGAGTGGTTTACGCTGCGGGTGCTGCTGCCGCAGAAATAATAATGATACCCGAAGTGGTAGCTTCGGGGATTTTTTGTGCCTATTCCTGCGATGAAAGAGAGTTTAGCAATTTACACAAATAAGCAATGACCTGAACTGTACAAAATCACAACGGATTTTTTGCGTTTTTTAGAGAATTTGCAAAGTGTGTGCCAAAACAGGCAGTTTATGCAAAAAGCGTTCGGAAAGTGTGCTTGCTTGCTACAATATAGTCAATGCAAAAGCATAGTATCAGCTTTTGAACTATAAAAGAGGAGAGAATGCAAATGGCAAAGCAAGCTAAAGTTCGTAAGCCGCATCCCGTCTTGCACGGAATCGGGCTGGTGCTGTCGGCGATCCTGTTGGTCGCTGCGATGGTCGGCACCTATTTCCTGTCAACGATGTCTACAATCATTGATAGTTTCATCGGTGCGCCCAGTGGACACTATACTGAAACCGAGATTGCGGACACGAAAGCGAAAGCGGAAGCTCTTTCCGCTGATGTTGAAGCAGAAGGCACGGTTCTGCTCCAAAACAACGATAACACCCTGCCGCTGAACGCAGATACCAAGAAAGTTAATGTGTTCGGCTGGGCTTCCACTGCATGGCTGGGCGGCGGCTCTGGTTCCGGCGGTGTGTCCACTGTTAATACGGACCTGCTGGCAGCACTGACCGCTTATGGTGTTGAGTACAATACAGAACTGACCGATATGTACAAGGATTTCCAGACAGGCCGTGAATACACCCGTACACTGAACAGTTGGCCTGAACAGTCTGGCCGCTTGTATGAGCCTGATATTAACAACCAGACCTATTACACGCAGGCGATGCTTGACAACGCCAAGAACTACTCTGATACAGCAATCGTTGTTATTGGCCGCCTGGCAGGCGAAAGCAACGATGCGACCAAACAGCAGTACAAGCGCACCGAAAAGGGCGGTGACATTGTTGTTGACGATACCCGCACAATGTTGGAACTGACCACCGAGGAAGAAGACCTGCTGAACTATGTTGGCGCTAATTATGCCCATGTGGTTGTTCTTGTCAACTCTACCAACGTTATGGAACTGGGCCAGATCGAAACGATTCCCGGCGTTGATGCCTGCCTGCTGGTTGGTCTGTCTGGTTCCGAAGGTGCAACTGCAGTGCCGGAAGTGCTGTGGGGCGACAAAGAGCCCAGCGGCCGCACGGCAGATACCTGGGCTTATGACCTGACCACTGCTGCCAGCTATGCCAATGCTGGTATGGAAGGTGTAGGTGCTTATACCGATGCTGATGGCCTCTACCCAGCAGACGGTACGACCACCGGCAACCTGGATACCCCGTATGCTTATGAGCAGGTTTCGTATGTAGACTATGCCGAGGGTATCTACATCGGCTATAAGTGGTATGAAACGGCTGATACTGAGGGCTATTGGGACAATGTAAGCAACGAATATGGCACTGGCTACAATGGCGTTGTGCAGTATCCGTTCGGTTACGGCCTGTCTTACACCAGCTTTGATTGGAAAGTTACCGATGCCCCTGCCAACGGCAGCGCACTGGACAAGGATGGCGATGTGACCGTTAAGGTGACCGTTACCAACACCGGCGACCGCGCAGGCAAGGATGTTGTTCAGCTGTACTACACTGCCCCGTACACCGCGGGTGAGATTGAAAAATCCAGCGTCGAACTGGGTGCGTTCGCCAAGACGAAGGAACTGGCCCCCGGCGAGAGCGAAGAAGTTACCCTGACGGTGCCCGTTTCTGATATGGCCAGCTATGACGCATATGATGCCAACCATAACGGCTTTACCGGTTATGAACTGGATGCAGGCGACTACATCTTTACCGTGCGCCATGATGCCCACAATGTGGACGATGATGCCAACGCAACGATTACTTGCAGCCTGCCCGCAGGTGTGCAGTATGCCGAGGATACGGTTACCGGCAAAGCTGTTTCCAACAAGTTCACCGGCAGCGATGCCATTGACGGTGTCAGCCTGGACGGCAGCGATTCCAACCAGAATATTACCTACACGACCCGTGCCGATTTTGAAGGCACTTTCCCCAAAACAAATACCCCCAGCCGTGCTATGACTGATAATGTTAAGGCACTGAACCTGTACACCGCGGACGATGCCAATAGCTACATCAACGAAGCTGACGAGGCCATTACCACTGGTGCTAAGAATGGTTTGAAGATTGAGGACAATGGCAAGACCACTGACTTTGGCTTCCAGCTTGGTGCAGACTTTGACGATCCCCAGTGGGAAACCCTGCTTGACCAGCTAACGGTTGATGAAATGGAGAACCTTTACATCAACGCTTATGGCGGCCTGGCTGAGCTCAAGAGTGTTGGTAAGACCAAGAGCAAGGATGCAGACGGCCCTGCACAGATCGGCGGCTTTACCGGTATGGGTGCAGGTACTGGCTTCCCCAGTTCCAGCACGCTGGCACAGACTTGGAACGCAGACCTCGCCCAGGAAGAAGGCCGTACCATTGGTACGCAGGCTTTGCAGAACGGTTATACCGGTTGGTACGCACCTGCTACCAACATGCACCGCAGCCCATTCAATGGCCGTAACTACGAGTATTATTCTGAAGACAGCCTGCTGTCTGGTGTTATCTGCGGCAACACGGTTCAGGGCGCTAACCAGGCAGGCGTTTATACTTACGTCAAGCACTTTATCTGCAACGATGGCGAAAGCGGCATTTACCGTGATTCTGTTTACACTTGGATGACCGAACAGGCCCTGCGTGAAATTTACCTGCGCCCGTTCCAGATGCTTATTGAGGATTACGATGCAACCGGCCTGATGAGCAGCTACAACCGTATTGGTGCAGTTTGGGCAGGCGGCAGCGAAGCTTTGCTGACCGGCGTTCTGCGTGATGAATGGGGCTTTAATGGCGCTGTTATCACCGACTATGCAGACCACCACAGCTACATGAACGGCGACCAGGCCCTGCGTGCAGGCGGCAGCCTGTGGATGGCTGGCTTCGGCAGCGGTGAGATGGCCTTTGAGACTTCCTCCAACAGCTACATGCAGGCACTGCGCCGTGCAACCAAAGAAGCACTTTACATGTACCTGCATGTCCGTGTGACCAACCGCGACTATGCCGAAAGCATCGGCGATACTACCGCTATGCGTCATGCTTTCACAATCTCTGTGTTTGGCTGGCGCCATCTCGTTGTACTGATTGATATTGTAGTAATCGTTTTGTTTGTCCTGGCTGTGCGTGGTGTTGTGATTGATGTCAAACTCCGCAAGGCAGCAAAAGCGGCAAAAGAGAACTCTTGAGCTTAAAAAGGAGCGTGTGACCTAATTGAAACACGCAGATGTGATTGCAAAACTGAATTTAGAGCAAAAATGTGCCCTCCTTTCCGGTGACACAGTATTTACCACCCGTGCGTATCAAAAGGCTGGCATTCCGGCTATCACTTTGTCCGATGGCCCCAACGGCGTGCGCAAGCAGGCGGGCGCGGCGGATCATCTGGGGTTAAACCCCAGTGTTCCCGCCACCTGCTTTCCCACGGCAGCCACTGTGGCGTGCAGCTGGGACCCCGCCCTGGGCGAGCAGATCGGCCAGGCCATGGGCGAAGAAGCCGCCGCGCAGGAAGTTGCCGTGCTGTTGGGGCCGGGCCTGAACACCAAGCGCAGCCCCCTCTGCGGCCGCAATTTTGAGTATTTCTCCGAGGATCCGTATCTTTCCGGCAAAATGGCCGCGAGCTATGTGCGGGGCATCCAGTCCAACGGTATTTCGGCCTGCCCCAAGCACTTTGCCGTCAACAGCCAGGAACTGCGCCGCATGGCGTCGGATTCCGTGGTGGATGAACGCACTTTGCGGGAACTGTACCTGACCGGGTTTGAGATCGTGGTCAAGGAAGCAAAGCCAAAGACCATCATGAGCAGCTATAACCTCATCAACGGAACTTACGCCAACGAGAACCGCCACCTGTTAATGGACATCCTGCGCGGGGAGTGGGGCTTTGACGGCGCTGTGGTAACGGACTGGGGCGGCAGCAATGACCATGCCATGGGCGTGCAGAACGGCTCCACGCTGGAAATGCCCGCCCCCGGCGGGGACGCGGTGCGCGAGCTGATGCAGGCTGTGCAGAGCGGCAAAATTACCGAAGCGGATGTGGACGCCCGGCTGGACGAGCTGCTGACGCTGGTGTTTGATACCCATGCCGCCGTGCAGTCCCACAGCCGCACCTTTGATGCGGACGCTCACCACGCCCTGGCCCGCCGCGCCGCAGCCGAAAGCATTGTGCTGCTGAAAAACGAGAACGACCTGCTGCCGCTGGCCGAGGGCGCAAAAGTTGCCGTGATCGGCGACTTTGCCCAGACACCGCGGTACCAGGGCGCTGGCTCCAGCGCGGTCAACTCCATCAAGGTGGATACCTTTTTGGACTGCCTGAAAGAGAGCGGCCTGGCCAGCGTGGGCTTTGCCCCCGGCTTTGACCGCCAGGGCAAACCGGATGCCGCCAAACAGGCCGAGGCTGTAGCCCTGGCCCAAAAGGCCGAAGTGGTGCTGCTCTGCCTGGGGCTGGATGAAATCAAGGAAAGTGAGGGTCTGGACCGCGGCGATATGCGCCTTGCGGACAACCAGATCGAACTGTTAAAGGCCGTACAGCAGGCCAACCCCAACACCGTTGTGGTGCTCAGCGCAGGGGCTTCGCTGGAAACCCCGTGGCTCAAACACTGCCGTACCCTGGTGTATGGTGCGCTGGGCGGCCAGGCGGGGGCGGGCGCCATGCTGGATGTGCTGACCGGCAAAGTGAACCCCAGCGGCAAGCTGGCCGAAACCTGGGTCAACGCCTATGCGGATACCCCCGCCAAGGATAACTTTGCCGGGCCGGGCCGCATGGTGCAGTACCGCGAGGGGCTGTATGTCGGCTACCGCTATTACCAGACCGCCGGTGTGCCGGTGGCATTCCCCTTTGGCTATGGGTTAAGCTACACCAGCTTTGCCTACAGCAATTTGCAGGCCTCGTCCAATGGCGTGACCCTGACCGTAACCAACACCGGCAAGCGCGCCGGAGCAGAGATCGTGCAGCTGTATGTGGCAAAACCTGGGGCAGAAGTGTTCCGCCCCGCACAGGAGCTGAAAGGCTTTGCCAAGGTGCAGCTGCAGCCCGGCGAAAGCAAGACCGTGACCATCCCGCTGGACGACAAGGCGTTCCGCTACTGGAACACCAAGACCGACAGCTGGGAAGTGGAAGGCGGCAGCTATGAGCTGCGGGTCGGCGCGTCCAGTGCGGACATCCGCCTGACCGCCGTGGTGGAAGTGGCCGGTACCGGCGCACCCAACCCCTATGCGGGCAAGCATCTGCCGCACTATACCAGCGGCAAGGTGCAGAGCGTGCCGGATGACGAATGGGCCACCCTGCTGGGCCGCCCGGTGCAGCAGGGAAAAGTTAAAGTTGACCGCAACATGACCCTGGGCGAGCTGAACCACAGCCGCAGCCCGCTGGGCTGGCTGATCTGGCTGGTGCTTACCGCACTGCTGAACGCCAGCTACAAGCGCGGCAAGCCGGACCTGAATGTGCTGTTCCAGTACAACATGCCGCTGCGTGCCCTGGCCAAAATGACCAGCGGTGCCATCAGCATGGGCATGGTGGATGGCATTGTGATGGAATTACAGGGATTCTGGATCATCGGCCTTGTGCGGGTGATCATAGAAGCCGTGAAAAACCTGGTACTGAACGCACAGCTGGAACAGCGCCTGCGCAATAGTTGAGGAAAGAGAGGGGCTATTTATGCAGCTATGGAATAATTTTGCGGCAAAACACCCCGCCGCAGCCAAGTGGGTGCGCGAAGGCGGACTGTTTGTGATCGTATCCAACCTGGTTACGGTGTTCAAATATCTGCTGCTGCAATTTTTGCCGGCGGCGTTCAGCAGCCTGCCGGTGGTGGATTTTGGCTGGCCGGGCATCCCGGTCACGTTGTTTGGCGAAACCTTCCAGTGGAACATCCTGGGGTATGATTCCGCCCATGGCGGTCTGCCGTACTTTTGCGCCTACATGGTTGCCATGGTGGTGGGAGAATGCATAAACTTTCCCATCCAGCGCAACTTTGTGTTCCGCAGCAAGGGCAACCTGGCCAAGCAGATCGCCTGGTATGTGGTGGCGTTCTGCTTGATCACCTGCATCGTCAACTCCATCAACTGCGTGTGGGTGGCGGTTGCGGGCCTGCTGGTGCCGGATTTCATCTACAACATTGGCACCACCGTGCTCAATGGCGGCATTTCCATGGTGATCTTCTTCTTTGTGAACAAGATCATCTTCCCAGAGGGCGCACAGGCAAAATAAAGCCCGGCAGGATCACTGGTGCTTTTCCCGGTACTCGAACAGGGCGGCGGCACGGCACAGGAAAAAGTCCTTTGGATGGTATAAAAATGTGATTGCCAGCAACGGCGAAGATCTGAACGGATAAAGAAGAATGCTGCCTTTCCCTGATGTGGAGAAAGACAGCATTTTTATTGCGTTTTTCGGAAAGAGGTGAGCAGCGGCCCCTACAAATGGGTAACGGCTGGCCATAAAATGGCGCTATTACATGGTGTGCTTTGTGAGAAAGCACTGTAGTGTGATGATATAAAACGGATGGGTGCATGGTGTGCGCCCCTACGGAATTACAACAAAACACCCCCGCCCGTGCGGTAAATGAACTGCATAGGGCGGGGGCACCGTTATTTTACAAAGAAAACGCGCAGAGCGGTGTTGCCTTTACTGTTCCACGGCACCGGTGGGCAGCTGGGGAACAGCGGTCAGGATGCGCATGAACTCTTCTCCGGTGATGGTTTCTTTCTCGTACAGGTACTTGGCGATCTCGTCCAGCTTGCCGCGGTTTTCAATCAGCATCTGTTTGGCTTTTTCATGCTGCTGCTTGACGACTTCCACGACCTTATCGTCCACTGTGGCGGCTGTGCGCTCACTGCAGGCCAGGCTGGCATCGCCGCCCAGGTAGGCGTTGTTCACGGTTTCCAGGGCAACCATGTCAAAGTCGTCGGTCATGCCGTAGCGGGTAATCATGGCGCGGGCCATCTTGGTGGCCTGCTCGATATCGTTGGATGCGCCGGTGGTGATGGAGTTGAACACCACTTCTTCGGCGGCACGGCCACCGGTCATGGTGGCAATTTTGGCCAGGATCTCTTCCTTGGTCATCAGGGTGTGGTCGCCGTCCTCTACCTGCATGGTGAAACCCAGTGCACCGGAAGTGCGCGGCACAATGGTGATTTTCTGCACGGGGGCGGAATGGCTCTGCAGGGCGGCAACCATGGCATGGCCGACTTCGTGGTAGGCCACGATGCACTTTTCTTTGTCGCTCAGGATCTTATTCTTTTTCTGGGCACCGGCCAGGATGGTATCCACGGCTTCCTGCAGGTCGTACTGGGTAACGGCCATGCGGTGGTGGCGCACAGCGCCCAGGGCGGCTTCGTTGATGATATTGGCCAGCTCGGCACCGGAAGCACCGGGAGTCATGCGGGCAACCACGGCAAAGTCACAGTCGGGGCCGATTTTGACCTTTTGAGCGTGCAGGCGCAGGATGCTTTCGCGGCCTTTCAGGTCGGGCAGCTCCACGGGCACACGACGGTCAAAACGGCCGGGGCGGGTCAAAGCGGGGTCAAGGGATTCAGGACGGTTGGTGGCGGCCAGAATGATAACACCCTTGGCGGCGTCAAACCCGTCCATTTCGGTCAGCAGCTGGTTCAGGGTCTGCTCGCGTTCATCGTTGCCGCCCATACCGGAAGCACCGTCACGCTTTTTGCCGATGGTATCGATCTCATCAATAAAGATAATGCAGGGGGCTTTTTCGTTGGCCTGTTTGAAGAGGTCACGCACCTTGGAAGCGCCCATGCCGACGAACATCTCGACAAATTCAGAACCCGCAATGGAGAAGAAGGGAACACCGGCTTCGCCGGCAACAGCGCGGGCCAGCAGGGTTTTACCGGTGCCCGGGGGGCCGACAAGCAGAACGCCCTTGGGCATTTTGGCACCGATATCCTCGTAACGCTTGGGGTTATGCAGGAAGTCAACGATTTCCTGCAGACTCTCTTTGGCTTCGTCCTCACCGGCAACATCGGCAAATTTGATGGACTTGCCATCCTCAACGACATACTGTTTGGCACCGGATTTGCCGCCGCCAAAAATCATGCTGTTGGCGCCGCCGGTCATTTCACCGACCCGCTTGCGCATCATGCGGTTGAACCAGACGATCAGGATGATCATGGGCAGCAGCGAGATGACCCAGCCCAGCAGGGTATCCACCCAGGTGGTCTGGTTGTACACCTTGCCAAAGGAAACGCCGGCGCTTTCCAACCGGTTGACCAGCTGCAGGTCCTGCGCAATGGAGTTGGTGCAGTAGGTGGTATCGTTTTTGTCCACAAAATAGATCTGCTGATCCTGAATTTCAACGGTGCTCAGTTCGCCGCCTTCGAGCATGTTCAGGAAGGTGCCGTAATCGACCTGTTTGATCTGGCCTTTCATCATGGCGGGGAAGGCCCAGAAATTGAGCAGCAGCAACACCACAAGGATCACGGCATATACGATGCCGGTCGTCTTTTTGGGGTCGCGCGGCTGTTGGGTTTCGTGCATAACAATTCCTCCAGTTGGGGGCGGTAATAGGGGCCCCGATAGATTCTATCATGAAGAATAAAAATGAACTGCGGATGAACAAGGCATGAAATAGCTGGAAATTCTGGTAAACTTTGCGTGAACAAGGGCAGTTTGTGGGCAAAAACAGGAATGCAGACCGCGTAACGACAGGGAAAAGTGAAAAGAATCTGAACGGTTTTCCACAAACAGAGGGGCTTCTTGTGGAAAACAAAAACGCGCGGCGGGGAGATAGGATGTTGATGACAGTATACCATGGTTGCAGCTCAGTATGCGGGACGATGCAGGCATCGCGCCCTACAAATCTTTATAACAAAAGCGGGGCGCTGCCAATCAGCAGTGCTCCGCTTAATTTTGTGTTATGCAGTTTTATCGCCCCAGGCGCACCGGCTCCGGAGGCTCCTGGCCGGGGCGCAGGTCCATCCACCAATAGTCAAGGTCCAGCCATTGGCCGAACTTGTACCCAGTGCGGGGTTCCACGCCGATTTTTTTGAAGCCGAGCGCCTTATGGAACGCGCAGCTCTCTTTGTTCTGGCCAGTCACAAGGGCAACGGCGTTGCAGTAGCCGCGCTGGCGCACGCCGTCCAGCAGGGCTTTGTACAGCCGCCCGCCAACCCCCTGGCCCACACAGTCGTGGGCGCAGTAAACGGTTAGCTCCACATCCCACGCATAAGCTGTGCGGCTGTGCCAGGGGTGGGCGCAGGCAAAGCCGCACAGCTTGCCCGCTGCATTGACGGCAACCAGGAACGGTGCGCGCTGCTGCACATAGGCGATATTTTCGCGCTGGAATTCCTCGGTACACAGGTCATACTGGAAAGTGGCCGTGGAGTGGGTGACATACCAGTTGTACAGCTCCGCCACGGCGGCGGCGTCCTCCGGCGCGGCATCCCGCAGGGTGATGGTGTTTTCAGCGGTCCACTGGGCGGCAAGGGCTTCCTTTTCGGGTTTTGGCAGCTTTTTCAGGGCGGCTTCCCGCTTCAGGGCGGCGCTTTTATCGGTGCAGCGCTCGGCATAGGTCAGCTTAACGGCACCTTTGGCGTGGGTATACTTGGCACCGGCCTTGCCGCCCTTGTGGGCGCGCAGGCGGCGGGCAAGGTCATTGGTCCAGCCGGAATACAGGCTGCCATCCGCGCAGCGCACCATGTAGACCCAGGCGGAAGCCGGGTCTGGCTGGCAGTCCGCCGCGGT
>OGRI01002066.1_pt1 | contig 15250 bp, 7 predicted proteins | sample 1553391 | NCBI WGS metagenome assembly OGRI01 (sample SAMEA2580052, study PRJEB22360) | human gut metagenome | reverse complement strand
ATTCCTCTTTCAACTTTTAATGATTTTGAGATACATTTGTGCGGAATATAGCTAATTAACAGATAATGAAGAAACTTATATTTTTATTTCTCTCTGTGATAGCAGCCGGAAGTCTGTTCCAGGCATGCGACAATTCTAAGACTTATGCAGAAATGCTGGAGGATGAAAAGAATGCGGTGAATAAGTTCATCAAAGATAGTGCAATTAATGTGATCTCCTTAGAGGAGTTCGAACGGGATACAATTACCGATCTGTCAAGAAATGAATATGTTGCTTTCTCAAATGGCGTCTATATGCAGATTGTAGATCGTGGAAATGAGGATGATCCGGAAGATACTTTTGCTAATAATAATGTGATTTGTGCCCGCTATCTGGAAAAGAATATAGCGAGTAATGAGTTGACTTGTTTCAATGTTGTCCTTCCTGAATATATTAATGCTTCTGATTATTATAGATCTCCCCTTACATTCCGTTATGTCAACGAAAATTCATCAGCTTATGGAATTGTTTTAAGCACTCCTCTTGATTATGATTATTTGTGGACAGCAAATTCGTACGGAACAGCTATTCCCGGTGGATGGCTGTTGGCATTGCCATACTTGCGGGATAATGCTCATGTACGTTTGATTATTCCTTCAAAAATGGGGCATAGTATTTCGCAACAGAATGTGATTCCATATTATTATGATATCTGGAAGTTTGAAAAAGCAAAAAGTTAAAGCACTAACATTAAATAAATCTATTAGTTAAAACCTATGACTCTAATCAAATCTATCTCTGGAATCCGCGGAACAATCGGCGGAGGAGCGGGCGAAGGATTGAATCCGCTCGACATCGTAAAATTCACTTCGGCTTATGCTACTTTAATACGTAAGACTTGCAAAGTAAAAAGCAATAAGATTGTTGTGGGACGTGACGCCCGCATCTCCGGTGAAATGGTAAAGAACGTAGTAGTCGGTACCCTAATGGGAATGGGCTGGGATGTTGTAGACATCGATCTGGCTTCTACTCCGACTACCGAATTGGCTGTAACAATGGAAGGCGCGTGTGGAGGTATTATCCTGACAGCCTCTCACAATCCGAAACAGTGGAACGCACTGAAATTACTGAATGAACATGGTGAATTTCTGAATGCAGCCGAAGGTAACGAAGTTCTTCGTATTGCTGAAGCTGAGGAATTTGACTATGCAGATGTAGATCATCTGGGTTCTTATCGTAAAGACCTGACCTATAATCAGAAGCATATTGATAGCGTGCTGGCTCTTGACTTAGTGGATGTAGAAGCCATTAAGAAAGCCGGTTTCCGTGTAGCTATCGACTGTGTGAATTCGGTAGGCGGTATTATTCTTCCCGAATTGCTTGAGCGTCTGGGCGTGAAACATGTAGAAAAACTCTACTGCGAGCCTACCGGAAACTTCCAGCACAACCCGGAACCACTTGAAAAGAACTTGGGTGACATCATGAACCTGATGAAAGGTGGAAAAGCTGATGTAGCTTTTGTAGTAGACCCGGACGTTGACCGTTTGGCTATGATTTGCGAGGACGGTGTAATGTATGGTGAAGAATATACATTGGTTACTGTTGCCGATTATGTACTGAAACATACTCCGGGTAACACTGTTTCTAACTTGAGTTCTACCCGTGCTTTGCGTGATGTGACTCGTAAGTATGGTATGGAATATAATGCTTCTGCCGTAGGCGAAGTAAACGTAGTAACAAAGATGAAGGCAACCAATGCTGTTATCGGTGGTGAAGGAAACGGTGGAGTAATCTATCCGGCCAGCCACTACGGTCGTGATGCATTGGTTGGTATCGCATTGTTCCTTAGCCATTTGGCTCATGAAGGAAAGAAAGTCAGCGAACTCCGTGCTACTTATCCTCCTTACTTCATTGCCAAGAACCGTGTCGATCTGACTCCGGAAATTGATGTAGATGCTATCCTTGCTAAGGTAAAGGAAATCTATAAGAATGAGGAAATCAACGATATCGACGGTGTGAAGATTGACTTTGCAGACAAATGGGTACATTTGCGTAAAAGTAATACAGAGCCAATCATCCGCGTATATAGCGAAGCGTCTACCATGGAAGCTGCCGAAGAAATCGGTCAGAAAATTATGGATGTAATTAATGAATTAGCAAAATAATATCCTGTAAAATAGGATCTTGTTTATAACATTGGAGTCTCGTATATCATAAAGATAGCTGAATGAGCTGTCTCACATGATATACGAGACTTTTTTATTAGGATGATATCCAATTGAATGATAGTTATTCTTCTCCTTGAGTATTAACAATAAAGTTTCTTTTGATTAAGTCTAAACTTCCTTTCGTCCAATAGTAAACTTCTCTTTTATTATTTACAAACTTAAAATGCAAGCTTCATTTTTATAAATGCAAGCATTGTTTTTAAAAACGGAACCTTTGTTTTTATAAATGAAGGTTGCATTTATAGATTGGAACGGATGAAAAGCAACTTTACTGTTAATAAAAAGAAAGTTTGGACTTAATCAAGAGCAACTTTTCTATTAATAGATTACATGAGAAGTAAGCAGTATTGAGAGAGAAGTAATCAATAAAGCTTATTTCTCTACTTCGTTAGAATAGATACGCCACAAGAATATCAATTGATATACAAAACTTTATAGGTCTTATATCAATGATAAACACATGGCTTAATTATACAGAATTGATATATGAAAAGCACAATTGAGGGAAAATTGTAGTATATTTGTACTGTTCTTTGAGGCGTCTTTATTATTAAGGAAGCGTTTAGTGCTTTTTCTCAAGTGCGAATCTGGACAATTCGAGCTGTGTTGAGGAAATAAACAAAACGTTCTTACTTTGGTTTGTATGTTGCATCTAGGTACTGATATACAGTCAAGGGCGTGAGCTGTTTTTGCTTGTATCCAACACAGAGGTAGTTCAGAACCTGCACTTGGATATAAGTTTAGCGGTCTCGCGCTTCTTTTGTGTATACACTTCTGTTGAGACTAGGAAGGAACTAATAAATTGAAAAACATACAAACAGTACAAGTGTTGCCAGTAATGTTGCTAATGTCCGTAACAGTATCAGCAAGAGACCTAACAGGTTTTGAACAGCTTATTGATAAACGTACGACATGAAAATAAAACTGATTGCATTATTTATAATGATGGGATCGTTGGCTGCCGTAGCTGATAATGATACTTATTTCTTTTCAAAAGTAGATTATGGTTCAGTGTTCGTTGTTCAAACAGCCGATGGATTCTTGTATCAGATAATTTTAATTGGCAGGATTTTTTTCCGGTGTGGGGTGGTGAGACGGAGGCAAAGATTGGCTGTTTCGCGGATGGGAATTGGCAAGAATGAAAGAGGCGGAATCCTTGGATTGTGCGAATTAGTAGTGAAGTAGTTGCTGAAAAATAGAGGTACTTGATAAAATAGAGTTGCATTTTCCGTATAAAAACGTATCTTTGTGTAAAGAGAATTAAAGACATCGATTATTAATGGCTATTTTCTTTCGCACTACGAAACAGAACATATAAGCGATTGCCTGATATTTAATAGATGATATTAATGATTAACACAATGAAAATACGCTTGATTTTGTCTTTTGTTTTATTGATTTATTCATTGGTCTGTCAAGCAGATGGCGGTAAAGATTCATATATCTTCCGGAAAGTAGATTATCAGCAAGGATTATCCAATAGTGCTGTGCTTTGTCTTTTTCAAGACAATACAGGGTTGATGTGGTTTGGTACATACGATGGTGTCAATTGTTATGATGGCCGAAACATGGAAGTTTTTCGTTCTGATTTTTCAGCCCCCAAAGCTTTGAGTAATAATGTAATCCATTCTATTCAGCAGGCAGATAATAATTGTTTGTGGATTTCTACACATTTGGGTATCAATCGTCTTTCACAGGATTCGCGGCAAGTTGTCGGATATTATGACTTTACAGATGATTATTATCTACATTCCAATTCTAAAGGAAACACATGGGTGGTGAGTCATGGTGGAATTTTCTACTATAATACATCTTATAAACGATTTGTACAGATTAAGAATCTGAAAGTACCCGTAGAAGATATGGATAAACGGGCATTCGTAACGGATGATGGTGTTTTGTGGATTTTCACTCAACAAACAGGGGAGCTGTTACAGGTTTCGCAGGATGCTTTTGATTGTGACACATTATCAATTCATTCAACTGTTTCATCTACTAATTTTCATGCGAAACCTATTGAAGATGTCTTTTATCAGAATGGCGTTCTTTGTTTTATCGATAGTGAGCATGATCTTTATGTTTATGATATTTCCCGACAATCTAAAATTTATATTCGTAACCTTTCTTCATTAGTGCAGAAGAATGGAACTATTGCAGGAATAGCCCTTTTCTATGAAGATATTATTATTGGTTTTCGAACGAATGGGTTAGTCCGTCTCCGTACTTCACAAAAATATAAAGAAGAAGTGGTCGACCGGAATGTACGTATATATAGTATTTATCGAGATCCTCATCAGAATGTCTTATGGGTTGCTTCGGACGGACAAGGAACGATTATGTATGCTAAGAAATATTCTATTGCCACCAATTTGATGCTCAATCAACTGTCATCTAACTTAAGCAGGCAGGTACGTTCTGTTATGACAGACGATAGTGGTGGACTATGGTTCGGGACGAAAGGTGATGGACTGCTGCATATACCGGATTATCGTGAGAATGAGGAGGCTTCTGCCGTTACAGTTTACTCTCCTGAAGGAAAGCAAAATGTTGTGTCTTATATACGATGGAATAAAGAATTTCCCGTTTATAAATTGGTTCAAAGCCGTTATATGGATGGCTTTTGGATAGGATCTGGAGATCCGGGACTATTTTACTATTCTTTTGAAGACAAAGCTTTGCATTCTGTGGAGAATCTGCCGGCACAACCCACTGAGATACATGGCATTTATGAGGAAAATGATAGTGTACTTTATGTGGTGACAGCCGGTTCCGGTTTTCATAAATTAATACTTGAGAAGCAGGCAGGTACCATTCGTTTCAAGTCGCAGAAAAGTTATCATTTTTTTCACGGTCAGCGGGAAATTACGATGTTCTATCCAATGCTGCCCGAGGGGGATTCTATTTTGTGGCTTGGCAGTCGGGAGAAAGGACTCGTACGGTTCGATAAGCGGACTGAAGAATATAAAGTGATTTCTTTGAAAGAAATGCTTCATAAGTCGGTAGACGATGTGCTCAGCCTGTATCGGACCAAAGAAGGGTTGTTATATGTAGGGACAACATCAGGATTGGTATGTCTGAATTCTAATGGAAAACAGATGAAAGCTACCTATATCGGACGGGAGCAAGGTTTGCTCAATGATATGATTCATGGTGTACTTGAAGATGAGAACGGACTCTTATGGCTTGGTACGAATCGGGGGCTGATTAAATATAATCCGATAAATGGCTCATCACATGCCTACTTTTACAGTGCAGGTGTTCAAATCGGTGAGTTTAGCGATGATGCTTATTACATGTGTCCATATACACAGGAGCTTTTTTTCGGTGGGATTGACGGGTTGCTTTATCTGGATAAAGAGGTGCAGGCTGCTCCGGAATTTTATCCGGATATTTTGTTACGTAAGTTGACTGTTGGACATACGCAAGTGGTTCAGGGGGATGGAGATTACTATACAGACGATGGTAAGGCATTACAGTTGAAGGGGACGGAGGTTTCATTTGCACTTTCTTTTGTTGTTCCGGATTTTTTATCAGGAGAAGATATAGAATATTCTTACCAGTTGGAAGGATATGATAAGGATTGGACCTCTTTTAGTAGTATTAATGAAGCCTCATATACAGGAGTGCCGGCAGGTGATTATATCTTTAAGGTACGCTATAAGAGGGATGTATTTGATACAGAATATCGGCATTTTTCTATTCCGGTATATATCCTTTCTCCCTGGTATCGATCGGTGGCGGCTTATTTTGTTTATTTGATCATTTTTTTGTTGTTGTTAGGGTACGTGATATATTTGCTACGTAAAAACTACCTTCAGGAACGGATGATGAAAACACTGATGGGGACAGAAAGTTGCCGGAAATCCGAGACTGTATATACAAACCGTAGGATGCTTGAAGATTTTACTCTTATTTATAATTATTGTGACCAATTGCGTGCAGAGAATCTTTCTTATGAGCAATGTCTTGAGAAAGTGTCACTGATACGCGAAACTGTGATGAGCGCACTTCTTAATCCTGACGCTCTGTTTTTGGAAGAACTTAAACAATTCTTTCCGGATCGGTTTATTGTTTCTGCGCGTATGAGTATACAGGGAGTTTCTCAAGAGGTGTTGCGTACGTTGGAAGAACAAGGGATTGATCATTCTTCTATATCGTCAATGATTCCGGAACACTTAACATTTCCAGTTTACAAGAATGCGTTATACAGTATTCTTTATTGCTGCTATCTCCGGATTACTGAAATGAAGGGTACTCATGGCGTAATAGTAGAAATGTCAGAACAGGATGGTAAGATGCAGCTACATTTTTCTTCTAAAGATGCTACTGCGAAAGCGTTGTATGAATATCTTTCAGATAAAGCTTCTTCAGTGACGGAGAAAAATTCCGATCATGTGTTTACTGTGCATTTACTTTTAGGTTTTGTACGGTCAGCTTTGGAACGTATTCATGCCGTTCTTCGTTATGATAATGATGGGAGTGGTAGTCGGTTGACGATTATCTTTGAACCGGCGGTCTTGACAGTGGCAGGTGAACAAGGGAAGAAAACTGTGCTTTTGTTGGAAGACAGAGATGAAATGACTTGGTTGATTAGTAATTTCCTGGCTGATGAATACGTGGTTCATCAAGTAAAGAGTGTGCAGCTTGCTTTTGATGAAATTCGCCGGTCGGCTCCGGCTCTATTATTAGTGGATATGACAATGTATGCCAATGCTGAAAGTACTTTTATGGAGTATGTTAGCCGGAATCGTACTCTGCTTTCAAAAACAGCTTTTATTCCATTGTTAACCTGGAAAGTTGGTTCGGCCATTCAGCGGGAATTGGTCTTGTGGTCTGATTCTTATATTGTACTTCCTTATGATATATTATTCTTGCGGGAAGTTGTCCATAATGCTATTTATGGAAAGCGGGAAGCGAAGCAGATATATATGGAGGAACTGGGAGATTTGGCGGGACAGATTATCTGTACAACTACCGAACAAGCTGATTTTATTCGCAAATTGTTAAAGGTGATTGAAGAAAACCTGGACAAGGAAGAACTGGGCTCAACGTTGATCGCTGATCGTATGGCAATGAGTTCCCGTCAGTTCTATCGTAAATTCAAGGAAATCTCCAATACTGCTCCCGGTGATTTAATAAAGAGTTACCGCATGGAAAAGGCAGCCCGCCTGTTACTTGATGAAGAACTTTCTATTCAAGATGTTATTATGGAGGTCGGTATTTCCAGCCGGTCTTATTTTTATAAAGAGTTTACCCGTCGGTTCGGGATGACACCGAAAGATTATCGGGAACAGCGAAAGGTATGCTGATTGTCAGGTTAAATTCTTTCGTATAGGTGATTGGTTGGGAAACATTATTATTTATTTGTTTGTCACAACCTTGTGCTCTAAATCCCTTTTGCTAATTTTATTGTATTGATTATTAGGGTATTAATCTGTGCTCTAATTTGCCATTCTGTGCTTTAAATATGTGTCTTTATTTTGCCGTTTTTTTGGCAAGGTAGAGCATTGGAGTTTTATTCGAATAGCCTTTATTTGCAACAATCTTTTTAAAGGGAATTAACCTTATTACTAATCAAATTTAAAGGAATTATGAATGAAAAACTAAAGTATCTTACCTTATTTGTAATAGGTATGATGTTGAGTTTGGGCATGAATGCTCAATCTGTAAAATCAATCTCCGGTACGGTAACCGATGATCAGGGAGAGGCGGTTATCAGTGGTACGGTGAAAGTCAAAAACGGCAGTACTGGAACAATCACTGACATTAACGGTAAATACACCCTCTCTGTTCCTTCCAATGCCACCTTGGTGTTTTCGTATATTGGTTATATCACACAAGAATTTAAAGTCTCGGAATTAAAGAGCAATGTTCTGAACGTAGTTCTGCAATCGGATACGAAAGCACTGGACGAAGTAGTCGTTGTAGGTTATGGTACCATGCGCAAATCAGACTTGACGGGTTCCATTTCCACAGCCAAAGGTAAAGATATGCTGAAAGCACAATCATTCAATGCGCTTGACGGATTGAAGGGTAAAGTGGCCGGTGTGAATATCTTCTCTAATACCGGTCAGCCGGGTGGAGAATCACGTGTCATCATTCGTGGTATTTCTACTATTAACGCATCAGCATCACCGCTGTACGTAGTCGATGGAGTGGTGATGTCAAACTTCGAATTGCTTAATCCGAATGATATCGAATCTATCGAAGTATTGAAAGATGCTTCCTCTGCTGCCATCTATGGTGCCCGTGGTGCGAATGGTGTTATCATGGTGACTACCAAGCGCGGTAATGCAGGAAAAGGAGTCCATGTTTCCTATGATGGTTCATTGTCTATCGGTAAGATGGCTAGAAAAATAGACGTAATGGATGCTAACGAATGGATGTCTACCTTCAAGCAGGGATTGGAAAATGCCAACGAATTTCAAGGCAAGAACTTCACAACTGATCTGTCACAGATATTCACAGACGAACGTTTGTTCAATGCAGACGGTTCTCCGAAATATAATACCAACTGGCAGGATGAAGCATCCCGCACTGCCATCTCTCATAACCATCAGATCAGTATCCAACGTACGGGAGAAGGATCTTCTATCGGAGCATTCATCAATTATACCGATCAACAGGGAATTTTGTTGAATTCTTACTTCAAACGTATCAATGCAAAATTGGCGTATGATGACAAACCGACTGATTGGCTGTCTACTTCCGTTAATTTATTAGTAAATCATACTTGGGGTAATAGAACTTCTGATAACCCTTACGGACAAGGCGCATTGCGTACAATGATCGAACAGTTGCCTTTCTTACCAGTTAAGCTGGATGGTGAATATACGCAGACGAACATTATTAATACAAGCTCTATTCTCAATAATCAGACTGATCCTAATAGCGGAAAACAAGGATTCAGCCCGGAAGGTGTAGGTAATCCCGTTGAGTTGCTCGAACGGATGCAGGCTATGCAATATCGTACGCAGATTTTTGGTAATGCTGCTTTGACTTTCCATCTCATGAAAGGATTGGATTTGAAGACCCAGTTCGGTATCGACTACCACAATAATCGTGATGCTAACTATACGCCGTTCACTCCGCGTCCGATGATTAATCAAAGTTCCGAGGGAGCAGCTTCTGCAAATAACTCCAACTCTTTGTATTGGCAGGAAGAAACCTATTTGACTTATGTGAAAGATATAAACAAACATCACATTAATGCAATGGCGGGTATGTCTTGGCAAGAGTATAATTATACCAAATTCGAAGCTTCCGACAGTAAGTATATTGATGACTTCTACGGATATTATAATTTAGGTTCCGGAACGAACCGTCCTTCTGTTGGCAGTGATTACGACAAGTGGGCAATGAACTCTTATTTCTTGCGTCTGGCGTATTCTTATGACAATAAGTATATGGCTACCGTAACCGGTCGTTATGATGGCTCTTCCAAATTCGGACAGAACAATAAATATGCATTTTTTCCGTCAGTAGGTTTGGGCTGGATGATTTCTAATGAAGACTTCTTGAAAGACAACTTATTGATTAGCAAACTAAAATTGCATACTTCTTACGGTGTGACAGGTAACTCGGAAATCGGTACTTATAAGTCATTAGCCACGGTGAGCCAGTCAAATACGATTATTGGTGATGCTTTGCACGTTGTGTCTTATCTGGATAATATGCCTAATCCTGACTTGAAATGGGAAAAGACTGGACAGTGGGACTTAGGATTCGAGTTGGGTTTATTCAATAACAGACTGAATTTCGATATTTCCTATTATTATAAATATACTTCAGATTTGTTGCTCGACCGTCCGGTTCCTGAATCCACAGGTTACTCTTCCATTATGGATAATATTGGAGCCGTTTCCAATCGTGGTGTAGATATTCTGGTTACAGCATATCCTATTCAGACACATGATTTCCAGTGGACTTCCACTCTTAATTTAGGTTTCAACAAAAACCGTGTAGAGAAACTGGATGAAAGTGCATCTGTTGATCCTGTCACCGGTAAGCGTCAGATTACAACCGATGGTTTTGTGGGTTACGATATGTTGATCCGTGAAGGTGAAGAGCTTTCTTCTTTCTATGGTTATAAGCGTGCCGGTATTTACGATGGTATTCCGTCTAACTGGGATCCGGAGACAATGAACATACCTTCCACTATCGGTGAAAAGGTAACTTATAAGAAACGCGAAATTATCGGTAACGGATTACCAGACTGGATGGGCTCATTTATCAATACCTTCAATTATAAAGGTTTCGATTTGACTTTAGACTTCCAGTTTACATGGGGGGTAGACGTGATGCAAGAATATTATCACTCAACTGTAGCCCGTTTCCTGACTAACGGTATAGACCGTCTTTATAAGGAAGCATGGCATCCAACTCTCAATCCGTCGGGTAAAGAACAGGCAATTCGTCTGAATAACTTTGGTCAGGGAGCTAATAACCAGGCAGATGATGACTGGGTTTGCAATGGTTCTTATTTGCGTTGTAACATGATTCAGCTCGGGTATACCTTCAATCCGACACTGATTAAGAAGATCGGTCTGTCTTCATTGCGTTTGTATGCGAATGTGAATAACGCATTCCTGATTACTTCTAAGGACTATAACGGATACGATCCGGATAACTCATCTCGTTTAGGTGACAACAAATGGGGGGCTAACCGCCAATTCTTCACCTATCCGCGTCCGAGAACGTTTACGTTCGGTCTTAATGTAGCATTTTAATTCACTGTTATAAAAACTATAAGAATTATGAAACTATTAAAAGTATATATATCTGCATTTTGTATGTGTTCACTTTCTGTGTTGCTGAATTCATGCGACGATTTCCTGAAAGAAGAACCATTGGATATGAAGTCATCTGACCAATTCTGGAAGACGAAAGCTGATGCGGAGTCGGGTGTGAATGCATTGTATTTTGGTGGTGTGCCTTATTTACATAACACTGACGTAGGCGGTGGCTGGACTCCTAAAGCGACGATGTGGGGTGGTATTGTGTCCGGATTGTACGTTGATAAGCGTAAAGACAGAACATTTACTACGGCATCCGAAGGGTGTAACTTCAATATTGAATCTTTTGATGATATTGCAATGAAATACTGGCATGAGTTTTATAAAGGTATTTCACGTGCCAACTTTGTTATTGCCAATATTCCGACAATGACTGGGGTGCTGGATGAAGCTACTATTAATAATTATGTGGCTCAAGGTAAATTCTTCCGTGCATACGGATATTTCTGGCTGGTTAAAGAATTTGGTGGTGTTCCTTATATTTCAGAACCTTACACATCTACAGAAGGTATGTACAAAGAACGTCTTTCTGCTGAAGAGGTTTATAAGAAAATTGAAGCCGACTTGCTGGATATTGTCAACGGGGATGCATTACCCAATAAAACGTTTTATGAAAATGGCTGTTATGTCACTAGGGCAATGGCGCAGACTTTGCTGGCACAAGTTTATTTACAATGGGCTGGTGCACCGTTAAACGGGGGGGCAGACTATTATGGAAAAGCTGCACAGATGGCATTAAAAGTGATTAATGATAGTCCTCACGGACTTATTCATCCGAATGGAACGACTGATGATTTGAACTCTGCGTATAATGTGATTAAGACAACGAAAGAATCTGCTGAAATCATTTATGCTAAAGAATATAATTATAGTGATTATAGTGTAGGTAACTCTTATGCTTGTCGTTCTATTGGTACAGATGCTTTTCAGTGGGGAGTGTTCCATCCGGGAGGAGACGTGCTGTATAATGCATACCTTCCCTGTGATATGTTGCTTAACAGCTATGCCTCTAATGATATTCGAGGACATGAGAAACAGTTCTTCTTTAAGCAATATACCGATGCTGAAGGAAATACTCATACTTTGAATAATGCAGGCAACTGGGCATGGTTTGATGAAAATGCTTTGATTAGCGGCCACGACGGTGATTATAATATGCCGGTATTCCGTTTTGCGGAAGTCTTGCTGATTGCGGCCGAAGGTCTGGCACGTACAAATCATGAAGATAATGCTGTCGGTGGAGCTAAATATTATCTCAATCAAGTGCGTAAACGTGCTGGATTGGCAGATGAGACGGCTACAGGAAACGATTTAATACAATCGATTTTGACTGAACGTTTGCATGAGTTACCGTTGGAATTTAAGATTTGGGATGACATTCGTCGTACTCGTTTGTATCCGGAAGCATCTACCGAATCAGGAAAATTGAAATGGACTGCTCTTGCATCGGCTCAAATCCAAAACAAGCCCGATGGAAGCACAAGAGCCGGCGCCATTCCTGAATATGCTTTGTTATGGCCTATCCCGTTAGATGAAATTCAGGCTAATCCTGCGTTAGAAGGACATCAGAACCCGGGATGGAATTAATTAGGTAATAATAAATATTTGTTTCTGATAGAATTGGAGAGAGGGTAAAGGCAAATTATCCTCTCTCTATTGCTTAAACAGTTAGTCCTCCGGTTGTACTCTCGTGGTATGCACATAAATATTACATCCTGATTCTCACTTATTTAACTTGTACTCTCGTTGACGCTCGTATCCTTTGGTTGACCATATGCTATTTTTTTCTTATTTTGGCGTATCAGAGGACTGATAATTACAGAAAGATGCTTTAATTTGTAACGTAAATAAAAAAGACTTGATAATCTAATTAATAGCTTAATTCGTAGACCATGAATAAAAAGAAACTACTATCTTTCGCAATAGCCCTGCTATTGGGAGCTTCTTCTACCTTTGCGCAAAAGCAACCGGTAGACTATGTGAATCCTTTAATGGGAACTGATTCGAAAATATCACTATCTAATGGGAATACATATCCTGCCATCGCGTTGCCTTGGGGAATGAACTTCTGGATGCCACAAACCGGAAAGATGGGTGACGGTTGGGCTTACACTTATGCATCCGACAAAATCAGAGGTTTCAAGCAAACCCATCAGCCTAGTCCGTGGATCAATGACTACGGTCAGTTCTCAATCATGCCGATGACTAAACAGTTGAAGATCGATCAGGACAGTCGTGCTTCCTGGTTCTCTCATAAGGCAGAGAAAGCCACTCCTTATTATTATAGTGTTTATTTGTCAGAGTATGACATGACAACTGAAATAGCTCCGACGGAACGTTGCGCATATTTCCGTTTCACTTTCCCTGAAACCTCCGATGCCTATGTGGTGGTAGATGCTTTCGACCGCGGTTCGTATGTGAAGGTGATTCCCGAAGAAAATAAAATAGTTGGTTATACGACACGCAATAGTGGCGGTGTTCCTCAAAACTTTAAGAATTACTTTGTGATAGAGTTCGACAAGCCTTTTACTTTCAATAAAGTATGGGCAGACTATCATTTGGTTGAAACACATCTCGAACTACAATCCAATCACGTGGGTGCTGCTATCGGATTTTCAACGAAGAAAGGAGAACAGGTACATGCAAAGGTGGCATCCTCATTCATCAGTCCTGAACAGGCTGAACTGAACTTGAAAGAAATTGGTAATAAGACCTTTGAACAGACAAAAGAGGCCGGTCGTAAGGCATGGAACAATGTCTTGGGGCGTATCAAGGTTGAAGACAGCGATGAGAACCGTATGCGTACGTTCTACTCTTGTTTGTATCGTTCGGTGTTGTTTCCCCGTATGTTTTACGAGGTAAACAGTAAGGGGGAAACTGTGCATTACAGCCCCTATAATGGTGAAATCCGTCCGGGATATATGTTTACCGACACTGGATTCTGGGATACTTTCCGTTGCTTGTTTCCATTTGTTAATTTGATATATCCTTCAATGGGTGAGAAGATGCAGGCAGGTCTGTTGAATACCTATCTTGAAAGTGGATTCTTTCCTGAATGGGCCAGCCCGGGCCATCGTGGTTGCATGGTTGGGAACAATTCTGCTTCTGTAGTGGCGGATGCTTTCATGAAGAATATAACCAAAGCGGATGCAGAAAAAATGTATGAAGGTCTACTGAAAGGGGCCAATAGCGTACATCCGAAAGTTTCTACTACCGGACGCCGTGGATATGAATATTATAACAAACTGGGCTATGTGCCATACGATGTGAAAATTAATGAGAATGCGGCACGCACATTGGAATATGCATACGATGACTGGTGCATTTACCGTATGGGTGAAAAATTAGGTCGTCCGGCAGAAGAACTGGATGTTTATAAGAAAAGGAGTCAGAACTACCGTAATCTGTTCGATCCAGAAACTAAGTTGATGCGGGGAAAGAATTCCGACGGAACTTTCCAGACTCCTTTCAATCCTTTTAAATGGGGAGATGCCTTTACGGAAGGAAATAGTTGGCATTATACATGGTCGGTATTCCACGATGTACAAGGACTGGTTGATCTGATGGGCGGCAAGAAGATGTTTGTCAGTATGCTTGATTCTGTGTTCAATCTTCCTCCTGTATTTGATGATAGCTATTATGGAGGAGTGATTCACGAGATTCGTGAAATGGAAATTGCTAACATGGGTAACTATGCACATGGCAACCAACCTATCCAGCACATGATCTATTTGTATAACTATGCTGGCGAACCTTGGAAAGCCCAATATTGGTTGCGTGAGACGATGAACCGCCTCTATCTTCCTACTCCGGACGGTTATTGTGGAGATGAAGATAACGGTCAGACTTCGGCTTGGTATGTATTTACTGCATTGGGATTTTATCCGGTATGTCCCGGCAGCAATGAATATGTAATGGGAGCTCCTTACTTCAAGAAAGCAACGATTACACTGGAGAACGGCAAGAAACTGGAAATCTCCGCCCCGAAGAATAACGATGATAATCGTTATATTCGTTCATTGAATTATAATGGCAAGAATTATACAAAGAATTATCTGAACCATTTCGATCTGTTGAAAGGCGGTCGTCTGGTGTTTGATATGGATAACAAACCGAATAAGGGAAGAGGTATCAACGAATCAGACTTCCCGTATTCATTCTCTCGTGACGCAAAGTAAGCTGATATGAATAATTTGAGAAAGAAAGTATTGATGATGACTATGGCGGCAGCAACTTTGTCCGCCATAG
>OGRI01002061.1_pt1 | contig 15281 bp, 10 predicted proteins | sample 1553391 | NCBI WGS metagenome assembly OGRI01 (sample SAMEA2580052, study PRJEB22360) | human gut metagenome | reverse complement strand
ACGCAAAACAGTCTTTTTCATTTTTACTTTCCTTTCCTTTGAACAAAGGGATTTTCGCATCTTTTTCCGTTTATAGAAAATCAAGGATTTAACTGAACTTATATGTACAAAATTTAAAAAACACTATAGAGATGCTTATTTTAATTTTAGCATTTTTCACATAAATTTTCTACACTTTTTCAAAATTAAACGATATGCACAAATACCAAAAAGGTTATTTGTTTATTTTGTACACCGTAAAGCAACTTTAAATAATCGAAAAGCACTTGAAAAAGCCGAACGGATTTAGTATAATAGTGAGTAGTGTTTATTTTTCAAATTGACATATAAAATCAATACGACGGGCAGGAAAAGCTCAAGGGAAGGAACAAAATAATGGCTACAAAGTATGTATTCGTCACCGGCGGCGTTGTGTCGGGACTCGGAAAAGGTATCACGGCGGCTTCACTCGGAAGACTGCTCAAGATGAGAGGTTACAAGGTAACTATCCAGAAGTTCGACCCCTATATAAACGTTGACCCCGGTACGATGAGTCCTTATCAGCACGGTGAAGTTTTCGTAACAGACGACGGTGCCGAAACCGACCTCGACCTCGGTCACTATGAACGTTTTATAGACGAAAACCTTTCAAAGTACAGCAATGTAACAACAGGTAAGATTTACTGGACAGTTCTTAATAAGGAACGTCGCGGAGATTATCTCGGCGGTACGGTTCAGGTAATCCCCCACATAACAAACGAAATCAAATCAAGAATATACAGAGTTGCAAACTCAGCCGAAACGACCGCAGATGTTGTTATAACCGAAATCGGCGGTACGGTCGGAGATATTGAAAGCACTCCCTTCCTTGAGGCTATCCGTCAGGTAGTTTCGGATGTAGGCAGAGAAAACGTTGTTTATATCCACGTTACTCTCCTCCCCTTCATCACAGGCAGCAACGAGATGAAGACAAAGCCCACACAGCACAGTGTAAAGGAGCTTCTCTCACTCGGTATTCAGCCCGACATTCTCGTTTGCAGAAGCGAGATGGAGATTCCTCAGGATATGAGAGATAAGATTGCCAGCTTCTGTAACGTTCGCAAGCAGGATGTTATCCAGAACCTTACCGCTCCTTCTCTTTATGAAGTACCTCTTATGCTTGAAAAGGAAGGTCTTGCAAAGGTAGTATGCGATCATCTCGGACTTGATCCCCGTGTTCCCGATCTCAAGGAATGGGAGGATATGGTTCAGCGTCAGTACAACGCCACAAAGAATACCGTAATCGGTCTTGTAGGCAAGTACGTTGCACTCCCCGATGCTTATATTTCCGTTATGGAATCCCTGCGTCACGCAGGCTTTGAGAACGAATCACACGTTGAAATAAAACTCATCAATTCAGAAGAGGTTACTCCCGAAACGGCAGAAGAGCTTCTGCATGATTGCGACGGCATTCTCGTTCCCGGCGGCTTCGGCGACAGAGGCATCGAGGGCAAGATTGAGGCTGTCCGCTACGCAAGAGAGCATAAGAAGCCCTATCTCGGTCTTTGTCTTGGCATGCACATGGCTACGATCGAATTTGCACGTCATGTGGCAGGTCTTACAGACGCAAATTCAAGCGAATTCCACGAAGGCGAGCAGAACGTTATCGACCTTATGCCCGACCAGAAGGATGTTGATATGGGCGGTACAATGCGTCTTGGCTTATATCCCTGCAAGCTTGAAGCAGGTACTATTTCCCGTGAGGTTTACGGCGATGAGCTTATTTATGAAAGACACCGCCACCGCTATGAGTTCAACAACGTATTCCGCAAGCAGCTGACAGAGAGCGGTCTTGTTATCGCAGGTCAGTCGCCCGACGGAAAGCTTGTTGAAATAGTTGAGCTTCCGAGAAGCGTTCACCCCTGGTTCGTGGCTGTTCAGTTCCACCCCGAATTCAAGTCACGTCCCAACAGATCGCACCCCTTATTCAAGGACTTTATAAGAGCGTCGCTTGAACAGGCAAACAAGTAAAGAACGAACAATAACTGCCCGTGAAAGCGGGCGGTTATATTCATATTACGGGATATTTTACATTCCCTTTACACCTTCAGACCGTATTTAATCCATTAAAAGAGGTAATTTATGACAGACAGCAACGTTTATGATAACCGTGAATTATCGTGGCTGAAATTCAATCAGCGTGTACTCGAAGAAGCGCAGGACATAAATGTTCCGCTCTTTGAGAGAATGAGGTTTATATCAATATTCACAAGCAACCTTGACGAATTCTTTATGGTCCGTGTCGGCTCACTGTATGATCAGGATCTGGTAGACCCTCAAAAGTGCGAGAACAAGACGGGTATGACTGCCGCAAGACAGCTTAAGGAAATCGCACGCAGGGTAAAGGATCTGCTCTATATTAAGGACTGCGCCTTTTCAGAGGTTTCGGCAAAGCTCAGCGAGTATGCCGAGCTTAAAAAGCCCGCCGACCTTAAGGGCGACGATAAGCTGTTCTTAAGGCTGTATTTCGAAAGAGAAATTCTCCCTTTGCTTTCTCCGAGCATTATAGACAAGAACCACCCGTTCCCGTTCTTAAAAAACAGAGCGATATATATCGGCACTCTGCTCAAAAGCAAAAACGAGGAAAAGAAAAAGCAGCTTGTGGGAATATTGAGTGCGGAATGTGACAGGGATTTCCCCCGTGTTATTTTCCTGCCCGGTCAGAATCTGAGATATGTTCTGGCTGAGGATGTGATACTGCATTACATTGATACCCTGTTCCCGAATTTCTTCGTTGAAAACCGCTGTATCATGCGTGTCACGAGAAACGCCGACATTGACGTGAACGAGGCTCTTTACGATCACGATATGGACTTCAGAAACGTAATGGAAGAACTGTGTCGCAAGAGAAAGAAGCTGATGCCGGTAAGAGCCGAGTTTTCATACGACGCTTCACCGGAGCTTGTAAAGCGTATGCTTGATTACCTTGAGCTGTCAGACAGCTTCTCGTTTATGCAGAGCTGTCCTCTTGATTTCGGCTTTATGTCCGCACTTGAGGATAAGCTTGAAAACAGGAGCGAGCTTTTCTACAATCAGGTTTCTCCGCAGAATTCTATAATGGTAAACCCGTATGAGAGTATGTTCGCCCAGCTTTCACAGCACGATATACTTCTGTCGTACCCCTACAACAAGTTCAAGAACTTCCTGCGTCTGCTTGATGAGGCGGCTGACGATCCTTACGTTTCTTCCATAAAGATAACGCTTTACCGTGTCGCAAGAAACAGCGAAATCGTAAGCGCTCTCATAAGAGCCGCCGAAAACGGCAAACAGGTAATGGCACTTGTTGAGCTTCGTGCCAGATTTGACGAGGAAAACAACATCGGCTGGAGCAAGAAGATGGAGGAGGCAGGTGTTAAGATAATATACGGTCTTGACGCTCTGAAGGTACACTCAAAGCTGCTGCTGATAACACGCAAGCAGGGAAGCAACATCAGATATTATACTCAGATAGGCACAGGTAACTATAACGAGAAAACCTCACGTCTTTACACCGACCTTACGCTGATGACATCGGATAAGGACATAGGTGCGGACGCAAGCACCGTGTTCAATGCACTGTCGCTTGGTACGACAGTTGAGAGCAGTACAACACTGCTTGTTGCACCTAAATGCCTCAAGTCACGCATTGTGGAAATGATCGACAACGAGATAACCTACGGTACTAACGGCTATATCGGCCTTAAAATGAACTCGCTCACCGACAAGGATATTATAGACAAGCTGATAGAAGCAAGCTGTCAGGGAGTAAAGATAGAGCTGATAATAAGAGGTATCTGCTGTCTTATCGCAGGAGTGCCGGGTTACACCGAAAACATATCGGTCATTTCGATAGTCGGACGTTTCCTCGAACACAGCCGTATATATATTTTCGGCAAGGGCGAACGCAGAAAGGTATATATTTCCTCCGCAGACTTTATGACCAGAAATACCGAGCGACGTGTGGAGGTTGCCGTACCGCTGAAGGATAAGATAATTGCCGATAAGGCAGTAGATATATTCAACACAATGCTCAAGGATAACGTCAAGGCTCGTGTGCAGGGAAGCGACGGAATCTACCGCCATAAAAGAGCTATGCCGGGCGAGGAACACATAGAGGTACACAAGCTGTTCTATGAACGTGCATATCAGGAAGCCGAGCAGGCACAAAAGCTATATAAAGAGCCTAAAAAGTCACTCTTTGCAAGAATCCGTGCAAGACTGCAAAGTAAATAAACGATAAATCTGAAGCGGAGCAGATGGAAATCTACTCCGCTTATATTTTATCTTTTTCTGCTTACTGCACAAGATCCCCGTATACAACGCCAAGTCCTACTGTGCTCATATAAACTCTGCCGTATTTGTTCATATCGCCTACAACAAAATATCCGTTGCCGGGACCGCCGAACTGATGCTGATCATCGCTTACCTTGCTCCATGTCTTACCCTCGTCCTCAGACCAGTAAAGGCCTATGGAATCATCGTTTGTGGGCTTGCCCCATACGAATATGGTATAAGGATCGCTGTCCGTCTTGCCCTTGCCAAGACCTACCGCCAGACAAGCGGCTAAAGAATCCATTCTTGTGAATGTTTTGCCGTTATCTGTTGATACCTGAAGTCCCATTGAAGGATAGTATACAACGCCCTCCTTGCCGGGTGCGACCACAGGTCTTGCCGCAGTGAATACAGAAAGCGTCATATTCTGAGTAAATGTCTTTCCGCCGTCCTCGCTGTAGAAGAACGCACCGCCGCTTGCGGCATATACATAATCGGGGTTTACGGGGTCGCAGATGATTTTCTTTGAGCCTACTCCACCATTGCTCTTTGTCCAGGTCTTGCCCTGATCGTCGGAATAGTAGATGCTGCTGTCGTTTCCGGGTGCCCAGAAGAATCTCTTTCCGTCAGCAGAAACTGCCACATAGCCGCCGTAAGCGATCTTTCCGCTCTCAAGCGGCGAAACGGTAACATTCACCCATTTCTTGCCTGCGTCAAGCGTATACCAGAAGCCCGGCTTTTCTTCACTGCCGCCGCACTTTACCCATATATCAGTTGCCTTTGCCGCTATCGCAAGACCGGTCATTGAGCCTGCAACGCTGTTATGTACCATACCGTATTCTTCGGCACTATCCTGTACAAAACCGTCATAGTCGCCTATAACGCTTACCAGCTTACCGCCGGGTATGCTGATTATATCATATGGAACAGTTTCTTCTATGCCCTTTGAGAAGAAGTAGAATTCGGGGCTTTCATCCCAGATGTTATCGCAGGTGAACACACCGTTACCCGATACTACCATTATCTTATTTGTGTTATTGGGATCAATCGCCATTGAACTGCACCAGTGCATAGACGCTGTCGAGATCCACTCTACTCCGCCGTCACTCATCTTCATCTTTTCGTTGAGAAGCGTCCAGTTCTTGCCGCCGTCCGTAGTAACATAGAATTCATCGCCGTACTGACCGTTAGGCTGAGGAACATATATGTTCTCTGTGCAGGCAACCATTCTGTCGGGGTTTGAAGGATCTATCACCACATCACCGAAGCTCTTTTTTGCAGGAGAAATATCTGTCAACGAATCGTTCGACATATCGAGAATTCTTACGCCGCCGGCAATTCTGTTATTGTTCCATGGCCCTTCGGTATTGGCATAGGTAATGACGATCTTGCTGTCACCGTTGTACTTCATTCTCTGAACCATGATTCCCTTAGGTGCGTCTGCAACAGAATTCCATGTAACGCCTCCGTCGGTCGATTTATAAAGGTTTTCCTCCTGTATTCTCGAAACAGCCGCATATATAGTTGTGCAGGCACTGTCATCGCCCGACTTGGGGTCGATTATGATACTGCATATACCGTTGCCATTTGATGTTGTCGTCTTTGTTCCCATATCAAGCGCAGTGAACGTTTTTCCGCCGTCAGTCGACTTTATCATACCGCCTGTTCTTCCGCCGACATATACTATATCGCTGTTCTTGGGGTCAACCGCAATACGCTCGCCGTTTCCTCTGCCCATACCGTTTCCGTGTGCCTTTATCATATCCGTAAGGTCGGTACGGTTCCACGTTTTGCCGTAATCATCGGAGTATAGAAGGCAGGTTTTGCCGTTGCTGAAATACTCCGTGCCTGCAAGCATATATACCTTGTTAGGATCTTTTTCTCCGAATGCAAGACCGTCTATACCGAGCAGACCTCTGTCTTCCTCACTTATATCGTAAGACATGGATTCCCACTTCTGAGTATCCTTATTATAACGATATGCACCGCCGACATCTGTACGGGCATAATATAAGCCCTGCTCGCTTGTTGCAAATACGCCGCTTACGAATCCGCCGCCGCCCATAGCTACCTGGCTGAACGTAAACTGTGCCTGAGCCGTTCCCGAATTGCCTCCAGATGTTGTATTATCGCTTGTCATACTGCTGTCGCCACTGCCCGATGAGGTCACGTCGCCGCTTGACGATGTTCCCGAATTATCGTTTCCGTTACAGCCTGCGGCACATATCGCCGTTGCTACCGCAAGTATGACCGCTGTTATTTTTCTGTACTTCATTCCTTGTTCCTTTCTTGTTAAAGCACGCTTGCTTAATTTTCATGTAAACCTTTACACAAGTATTATGCACCATTTAAGTTAAATTTGCAAGACTTGTTTTGCTATTTTGTGAATATGTGATAAATCCTCGTAGCCACTATTGGTGATAATCACGGATTTTGCAACAAGAAAAATATGGGCGTGACTTTTGTGCGCTTATATAGTATAATCTTTGTGTAATCGAATACAAGTCCTGTCTTATCACGTTTACGGCAGGCAAACGGAAATGGAAAAGGAAAAGAAAAATGAAAAAACGCATCATCTCCCTTATCTTATGTGCGGCAGTAATAATATCCGCCTGCGGCTGCAGTGCCGATAACGGCACCTTGTCAGCCGACAGTTCATCATCAGCTTCGGCAGTGTCTTCTGCCGAAGCCGCATCGCAGGATACCTCCTCAGACAGCGGTTCGTCTTACGATACCTCGTCAGACGCTTCTGATAAAACAAGCTCCGATAAGCAGAACAGTTCGTCATCTGACAGTTCAGACAAGCAAAACAACTCGTCCGATGCTTCTTTTGAAACGTCAAAGCCTTCGACAAACAAGCAGGAAACCGGTTCTTCTGCCGTTACGTCAAGCAAGCCCGCAAACAACACAGGTTCAGCAACAAACAAGCCTGCGTCTGCAACCGCCGCCGATACCACCAAAAAGCCTTCCGCAACGACTACCACAACAACCTTAAAGCAGACTGACGACAAGCCGCTGAACTTTTCGAAAACCTATGAAGCGGAAAATGGAAAGCTGTCAAACGATATGTCCGTCATATCAGGCGGCAACGCATCCGGCGGAAAGTCGGTAGGTAAATTCGAAAATGACCGCTCCTACTGCCAGATTAAAATAAATGTTCCGTCAGACGGTATTTATGATATTGTAATACGCTCAATGGGCATCGGCGGTCCCAAAGAAAACGACATTTATACCGATGGTAAGAAGGTAGGCACTTTCACCAGTGAGAACAATAAATTCTCGGATTACACCGTAAGTGCGGTAAGCCTTACAAAAGGCGACCACAATATCCGTATAATCAAGTCATGGGGCTGGATAGAGCTTGATAAAATAACAGTAAAGACGGGTGCAAAAATAAGCAACAGCACCTATAACATCACATCATCTCTTGTCAACAAGAACTCCACCGCAAACACGAAGAAGCTGTACAGTTTCCTTAAGGACAGCTACGGAAAATATGTAATCACAGGTCAGCAGTGTGACGGCGGAATAAACGGCAACGAATTCAAAGCGATAAAAAATCTTACCGGCGACTACCCTGCACTTCTCGGACTCGATATGATGGACTACACTCCGTCAAGAACGGCATTCGGCACATCATCCTCCGCTGTCGAAAAGGCGATAGAATTTGCCAACAAGGGTGGTATCGTAACATTCTGCTGGCACTGGAACGCTCCGACCGAATATCTTAACAGCACAGCCAACAGTCCTGACGGCTGGTGGGGCGGCTTCTATACGCAAAGTAGTAAATTCGATATAGCAAAGGTTATGAACGGTCAGGACGCAAAAGGAAAGAAACTGCTTGACCGTGATATCAAGGAAATAGCTAAGCAGTTAAAGCGCCTTGAAAAAGCAGGCGTACCGGTTATATGGCGACCTCTTCACGAAGGCTCCGGCGGCTGGTTCTGGTGGGGCGCAAAAGGCTCAGACGCATACAAAAAGCTGTGGAAATACCTTTATAAAGAGCTTACAAATACATACGGCTGTAACAATCTTATCTGGGTCTATAACGGTCAGAGCGCTGACTGGTATCCGGGTGATGAATATGTTGATATTGTAGGCGAGGACATCTATCCCGGAAATCACGTCTATGACCCTCAGGTAAGCCGTTTCAAACAGGCGATAAACTACGGCAGTAAAACAAAGATAACGGCTCTCACAGAAAACGGCTGTATCTTTGATATAGATTCCGCCGTGAGCATAAACGCACTGTGGAGCTGGTTCATGACATGGGGCGGCGAGTTTACCGTTAACGGCAGTAATTACAGTGAAAAATACACTGAAAAATCGGTTATACAGAAAATGTACGCAAGCAAATATTCATTAACTCTCGGATCGCTTCCGAAAATCTATTGACATAAGCTGAAAACGCTCCGACAGGAACACCTGTCGGAGCGTTTTTATTACCGTTTCCGGCTTACGATATTTTGGGTATAATCATCATACCATAAGCGAGCATATCTTGTTGCTGTACTCAACGGGGTCTTCTATAGGCATACCCTCAACAAGAAGCGCCTGATCGTACAGAATCTCGCTGTATGTTTTCAGCTTGTCCTTATCCGTTTCATACAGCTTTTTCAGCGTTTCATAGATAGGATGCTCTGCATTGATCTCCAGCACCTTTTCAGCCTTTGCGTCATGCTCTGCGGGCATCTGGCTGAGCACCTTCTCCATCTCTATTGAAAGCAGACCGTCACTGGTCAGGCATACTGCGTGGGACTTCAGTATCTTTGACAGTCTTACATCCTTTACCTTACCGCCGAGCGATTCCTTCATGAAAGCAAACATATCCTTGCTTTCCTCAGCCTTAGCCTTCATTTCTTCCTTTTCTTCGGGAGTTTCAAGGTCAAGGTCGCCTGCGGATACTGACTTGAACTGCTTTTCGTTATAGTCGACCATCATCTGTAAAGCAAACTCGTCAACGCTGTCGATAAGATAAAGTATCTCATAGCCCTTATCCTTTACAAGCTCGGTCTGGGGGAGCTTGTCTATCTTGTCTACAGTTTCGCCGCTTGCAAAGTAGATGTACTTCTGATCTTCCTTCATTCTTGAAACATACTCTTCAAGAGTTACCAGCTTCTTTTCGTATGAAGAATAGAACAGCAGCAGATCCTTAAGCAATTCCTTGCCTGCGCCGAAGCCGTTGTATACGCCGAACTTTATCTGAAGTCCGAACACCTTCCAGAACTTTTCGTATCTCTCACGGTCGTTGCGGAGCATCTTTGTAAGCTCGTTCTTGATAGAACGCTCAAGGCTCTTTTCGATTATCTTAAGCTGTCTGTCGTGCTGCAGCATCTCACGGGAGATATTGAGCGACAGATCCGCAGAGTCAACAAGACCCTTTACAAAGCTGAAATAGTCGGGGAGCAGATCCGGGCATTTATCCATTATAAGAACGCCGTTCGAATAAAGCTGTAAGCCCTTTTCATAGTCCTTTGAATAGTAGTCGAAGGGAGCTTTTGACGGAATGTACATCAGTGCGTTATATGTTGCGGTACCCTCTGTCTTTGTGTGGATATGTGCGATAGGATCGTCATAGTCGAAGAACTTTTCCTTGTAGAACTGATTATAATCCTCGTCTTTAAGCTCAGACTTGCTCTTGTTCCAGATGGGTACCATACTGTTGAGCGTTTCTATCTCGGTATGTGTTTCATACTCGTTCTCAGTGCCTTCCTTGAGGTGCTGATGGCTTACCTCCATCCTGATAGGATAACGGATATAGTCGGAATACTTCTTTACTATCATACGGAGCTTGTAGTCCTGCAGATACTCGTCGTACTCCTCTTCTTCGGTATTTTCCTTTATCTTAAGGGTTATCTTTGTGCCGACATCTTCCTTGTCACAGTCTGTGATAGTATAACCGTCTACACCCTGCGAATACCACTTATATGCCTGCTCACTGCCGTAAGCCTTAGACTCGACAGTAACCTCAGACGCTACCATAAAAGCAGAGTAGAAGCCTACACCGAACTGACCGATAACGTTTATATCATCCTTTTCTGTATCGGTATTGTCGTTCTTGAATTTGAATGAACCGCTGTTTGCGATAACACCGAGATTATTTTCAAGCTCGTCCTTTGTCATACCGATACCGTTATCGGTAATTGTTATAAGACGGTTTTCCTTGTCAACCGCAAGGTCTATACCGAGGTCTTTTCTCTCTATGCCGAGATTCTCCGTCAATGACTTGAAATACAGCTTGTCAAGCGCATCGCTTGCATTTGAAATAAGCTCACGCAGAAATATCTCCTTATGAGTGTAGATCGAATTGATCATCATATCAAGCAAACGCTTTGATTCTGCCTTGAATGCCTTTTTTGCCATTAAAATCATTTCCTTTCTATGCCTGCGCCTTATATAGCGGCGATAATACTGAATTTACACCGATCACAATCGGTTTAGCACTCTATCACTCTGAGTGCTAAAATATATTATAACACTATTTTTATATTTGTCAAGAGGTGTTTTAAAAATGTTTGTATTTAAAACAAATCCGTGATTTCAAGAGGAAATTTTAACATCGGCTATTGACAATTGTTCATTTTTAAACTATAATAATATTGTTCAAATTTGAACAATATCATCTTTCGACAGAAAGGACAGGAATATGACTACAAGCAGCTTCTGGAATTTCATCTCTGCCGCAGAGGACGAATACAGCGTGTACAGAAAGCGCATTATGGCAAAGTTTTCTCTCTCAGCCGCAGAAACGGATATAATTATGTTCCTTGCGAACAACCCCGGCTATGACACGGCGGCGGATATTTCAAAGGTCCGCCGTATACTGAAATCGCAGGTTTCGGTTTCTGTAAAATCACTGTGCGAAAAGGGCTTGCTGACAGGTACTTATAAGGACGGAAACAAAAAAAGCGTGCATCTTTCCCTGACGGCAAAGGCAAAACCTGTTGTCACATACGGCAAAAAGGAACAAAGCGATTTTGCGGCTGTTCTGTTTGACGGATTTACCGATGACGAAATCGCCGCATTTGAAAGATACCATATTAAAATACTGGACAATATAAACAGAAAAAGGAGCGACAAATAATGCAATATCTTATAACGACCGCCGTTTGCCTGCTTGCAGGTCTTGGCGCAGGTCTTGGAACAGGGTTTGCCGGTATGAGTGCGGCGGCGGTAATCACGCCTATGCTTGTTACATTTCTCGGTATAGAGCCGTATACCGCTGTCGGAATCGCCCTTGCCTCAGATGTTCTGGCAAGTGCCGTATCGGCTTACACATACGGAAAGAACAAAAACCTTGATATTAAAAACGGGCTTGTGATGATGATAACAGTGCTTATTTTCACGGTTGTCGGCAGTTTCGTTTCAAGCCTTGTGCCGTCGGTTACAATGGGCAATTTCTCGGTATTCATGACGCTTTTGCTCGGCATTAAATTCATAGTAAGACCTGTAATGACCACAAAAGCCGATATGAGCGCAAGATCCGCAAAATCAGTATTGATAAAGTCAATCATCTGCGGTATTATGGTCGGCTTCATCTGCGGATTCATCGGTGCGGGCGGCGGTATGATGATGCTCCTCCTGCTCACAAGCGTTATGGGCTATGAGCTTAAGACCGCTGTAGGCACAAGCGTATTTATTATGACATTCACTGCGCTTACAGGCTCTGTTTCGCACTTTGCGATAGGCGGACTTCCGGATATGCTCCCGTTCATCCTCTGCATAATCTTCACGCTTATCTTTGCAAGAATAGCCGCAAAGATAGCGAATAAGGCAAGTCCGAAAACGCTTAACCGTGTGACCGGCATTATCCTTGTAATACTTGGAATTGTAGTTCTCGGTTTTTCACTGATCAAATAAATCCGGCAAATGAATATAACTAAAGCCACGATGATAAAAAATCGTGGCTTTGATATTACTGTACCTCTACCTCAGGCATTTCTTTCGTTTCATCCTTCTGTAAATCTTTCTTCTCTCTGAATATAAGCGAGAAAACAGTTCTTACAACAGGACCTGCAAAAAAGAGTTGCCAGCACAGAGCCATAGGAAAATTGGTTATCGTTGTCTGAATCCACACCGCAATAACTTCGCTTCCCGCATTTTTGAACAGAAGAGTTGCGGCAAGGCTCATAAGCGGACACATAAAGATAACTGAAATAACCGAGATACCGAGAACTATGAAAAACGGATTATCACGTTCAGGATCAATTATTTTAAAAGTCTTGTACTTTGCTATCCTGCCGACTAAAAAAATATCAAGCACGAAAGCAATAGGTCCCATTATCACAAGCTCCTTGAAAGCAAGTAAAAAGACTTCGTTTGTCATGCCTCCGATATTAAGTGCTATATTATAGCATATCATAGCGTACACCATAACAAACACCATCATAACGGTAAACACGATTTCCTGAAATAAGTTTTTGGGCATAAAAAATTCCTCCTGATAATAACAATTTGCACTTTATTGTGTTGTTCGTTATCATCCGGGGGATGTGCGTTTCCAATTAGACCAATATTCTTTTTACGTTATAGATTTTAACATATTCCGTACCCATAGTCAATTGTGAAGTGAAACGAAAAAAGCACCGCTTCGTCCCCTTCACATAAGGAAGTGAAGGGGACGAGGGCGGCTCTGATAAATTACGGTATAGTCATTCGTGGCTATGCCGTTTTTTGTTCCTTTACACGCTTTTGTTTTAAGCGTTCTTGGAACATTTCTTCATATTCTTCAGCAGATGGGGCTGTAATGATGCCAACACCGTTGTAGTAAATGTCAATCGGATATACGGTTTTGCCGTCTATGACCTGCTTTTTTGAAACCATAATGTAGTCGATAAACTCATTGACTATGGCAGGCGTAAGTTCTTTGATTTCTGTGTATCGCTTAACCTTTTCCACAAACGCAAGCACATTTGCGGTTTTATCGTCCAGTGCTTCAATTTCATTACGCAGCATAGCAACCACTTCCTTGAGCAATTTCTGCTCTGCTTCATAGTTTGCCGACATTATCGCAAAACGCTCGTCAGTCAATTTACCCGATACATTGTCCTCATAAATCCGCTGAAATAAAACATCTAATTCTGAAATACGCTTTTCGGATTTCGCAAGCTCTCGGCGTTTCTTGGCAAGCTCCTTTTTCTGTTCTTCACTTGATTTATCAAGCTGTTCCTGTACGAATTGCTTTTCAAATGCCTGTACATAAAACAAAACACGCCGTAGACTTTCAATCACCAAGGCATAGACTACTTTCTCTCGGATATAATGGGCGGTACAGTTTGCCGTATTCTTGCGGTAGTTGGAACAGAAGAAATATGCCTGCTCTCGACTATAATTATTCGTCACGCTGTAATACAGCTTTTCGCCGCAATCCCCACAGTAAAGCAATCCCGAAAACATACTGACCTCGCCTGTGCGGTTTGGTCTGCGTTTGTTTGCCCGAAGTGTCTGCACAAGCTCCCAAGTTTCCCTGTCAATAATAGCTTCGTGGGTATCCTCAAAGATTTTCCATTCTTCTCGTGGTCGTTCAATTTTTGTTTTATCTTTAAATGAGCGTGTAGTAGAACGAAAATTTACTGTATCACCGATATATTCCTGTCTTTTAAGAATATCTGCAACCGTCCTTGCAGCCCATTTATGTGGAACAGCAGGTAATGCCGATGTCTTTCTGCCCTGTGATTGCCAATATTCAGTCGGCGTGGGAATACTCTCCGAGGAAAGTTGATTTGCGATTTGCGTCGGACCGTAACCCGCAACGCATAGATTGAATATTTTTCGCACAACCTCAGCTGCTTCCTCGTCAACAAGCCATTCATCAGGGTTAGATTCATTTTTCTTGTAGCCGTATGGAATAACTGTTGTTAATGGCTTGCCCGACATACCTTTGTTTTGGAATACCGCACGCACTTTCTTTGAGGTGTTTTTAGCGTGCATTTCATTAAACCAATCCTGCACAGGAAGAAAATCACTCAGTCCGTCTTTCGTGTCAATGTTATCCATAATCGCGATATACCGAACATTTAAACGCACAAAATCTTCTTCTAGAAGCTGACCGATAACAAGGCGGTTTCGTCCAAGCCTTGAATGGTCTTTGACGATGATTGTTTCAACCATTTCTGCTTCGGCAAGTTCCATCAGTTCCATAAAAGCTGGTCTTGTGAAACTTACACCAGAATATCCGTCATCTACGAAAAACTTGGTATTCTTAAATCCGTTTTCCTTTGCGTATTTTTCTACAATTGATTTTTGATTGGTAATACTGTTGCTCTCGCCTTGCAATTCATCATCTCTGGATAATCTGCAATAAAGAGCTGTTATTTTATCTGACTGCCTGTTCAAAATTAACTCCTTTCCGACAGTCGGAGTATGATATGAATTGTAGTGGTCATAGTATATCATATTCGCCGTCTTACTTCAACACTTTAAAGCGTGACTTTTGATACTATCCGTTTTTTAACACTATCCTGCGCACCTTTTCCACCATGTTCTCATCTTTAGCATTATCGAAATGGGAAAGAACAACATAGTAAATACCATCAATTTCTGTTACAAAATCCAATTCTTTAGGCTTTGAGATTTGTTCGAAAAATGCAAGGCGTTTCGCCTTTGGAAATTCGACAAGCATATCATAAATACTGTCGATTGCCTCTCGGATGGTTATATCTTCAATGATTTCGTTCTGTTCGCTCATAATTAATCCTTTCTCAATATTAGGCACAGAGATAATTTTTCATCTGTGTCTTTATTTTTTCTCTGGCACGAACAATGGATTGGTATACCGCAGTAGAGTTACAATGCTCCATTGCTCCGATTTCTGAATAGTTGTAATCATACTCGTAATAGAGCAGGAAACGCCGCCTTTGAGTTTCGGGAAGGGCAACTATCGATTTGTAAAGCAGTTCCGCTTGTTCTTTTTCAATAATAAAAGCATCAACATCTTTGGAGGGTTTTAGTACCCGTCTGTTTAGCGATTCATCATAAATCTCTGAAAATTCTCTGTGACGATAATCCCAATT